>Ga0326597_10004307_pt1 | contig 20073 bp, 22 predicted proteins | sample RVTome_12_FD_203789 | JGI IMG/M metagenome (GOLD analysis project Ga0326597, IMG submission 203789) | Soil microbial communities from uranium-contaminated site in the Upper Colorado River Basin, Wyoming, United States - RVT100D185 | ecosystem: Environmental > Terrestrial > Soil > Contaminated >...
TCCACGACCGCCTCAAGGTGTTCCTGCGCGATCAAGGCATCCGCCACGACGTGATCGACGCTTGCCTCGCGATGCCCGGCAACGACGACCTGACGCTTCTGGTCAAACGCGCCGAGGCGCTCGCCGCGTTCCTCAAGACCGACGATGGCGAAAACCTGCTGCAGGGCTTCAAGCGCGCCAACAACATTCTGGTGCAGGCCGAGGCCAAGGACGGGGTCGAATACTCCTATGGCGCTGATCTGAAATTCGCCGAGACCGACGCGGAACGCGCCCTGTTCGCGGCGCTTGATGCCGCCGAGGCGGTCATTGCCCCGGCCATGGTGTCTGAGGACTTCGCCGCCGCCATGACCGCCATGGCCGCCCTGCGCGCGCCCATTGATGCGTTTTTCGAGGCGGTGCAGGTGAATGCCGAAAACCCGATCATCCGCCGCAACCGGCTGAACCTGCTGCACCGCATCCGCGCGCTGTGCCAGTCTGTCGCCGACCTGACGCGGATCGAAGGCTGAACCGCCCCGACCCGGCAATCGGCGTGACCGGTGAATTCACCGACGTTTTCGTGCTGCAGCGGCAGTGAGGCGACAGCGGGCTTGCACCGCGGCTGCAAGCGGCTATCCTGCCCCGTCAACGGGAGACGCTGCAGTGCAGAAACACGCCGAAGCCGCCGAGTTCACCGAGCTTACGCCCGCGGCGCCGATCACCACGGCGCGGCACGGCTGGCGCGCGAAATGCCTGCAACGGCTGATCCGGCTGGCGCTGCCGGTGCCGCAGACCGTGGCCTTGCCCGCCGATATGGTGCGCGCCATCGCCGCCGGCCAGCCAATCGACGCGCCGCGTCTGGCGGCAATGTTCGGCGAGGCGCTGCTGGTTTCGGTGCGTGGCAGCCCTGAACACCCCGAATGGGGCGGGCCCGGCACAGTGCTGAACGTCGGCATGAACGACGCGCGGCGCGCGGCGCTGGCGGCGCGGCTGGGCCCCGAGGCCGCCGAGGCGCTGTATTTGCGGTTCGTGCAGGCCTTTGCCACGCATGTCGCGCGGCTTGACCCCGACAAGTTTTCCGCCGCCCCGGCGCCCGGCGCGCTGGATGCCGCACTTGCCGCCTATGAGGCCGAAACCGAAATGCCGTTTCCGCAAGACCCGGCGCGCCAGCTTGCCGAGGTGCTGCGGTCGATGGCGCGGGCGTGGGAGGGCACCACGGCGCGGCTGCTGCGCCAGGCCAAGGGCGCCCCGGCCGAGGCGGCACTGGGGCTGGTGGTGCAGCAGATGGCGCTTGGCATCGGCCCCGGCCTGTCGGGTTCGGGCACCATCCAGTTCGTGGACGGCGTCACCGGCGGGGCGCAGATCACCGGGCGCTTTCGCGGCCAGAGCCAGGGCCGCAAGGCCTCGGTCGAGACCCTGTATCTGCGGCGCGACCCGCGCGGCGCGTCTCTGGAAGAGGCGGCGCCCGAGCTGTTCGCCATTCTGGTGCGCCACGGCGCCGCCTGCCGGGCGCGGTTGCGCGAAGAAATGCAGATCGAGTTTACCGTTGAAAACGGCCGCCTTGCGGTGATCGACGCGGTGCGGGTGCAGCGCTCGTCGCGCGCGGCGGTGAAGATTGCGGTGGCGCTGGCCGACGACGGGGTGATTTCGCGCGAAGATGCGCTGCTGCGGGTTGAACCGCGGGCGCTGTCGGAACTGTTGCACCACCAGGTCGATCCGCGCAGCCCGCGCGACAGCATCGCCCGCGGCATCGCCGCCAGCCCCGGCGCCGCCACCGGCTGCATCGTCTTTACCGCCGCCGCGGCGCAGGCCAGCGCGGCGCGCGACGAGCGCTGCATTCTGGTGCGCCGCGAAACCGCGCCCGAAGACATCCGCGGCATGCACGCCGCCGTTGCGGTGCTGACCGAGCGTGGCGGCATCACCAGCCATGCCGCGGTGATCGCGCGCGGCCTGGGGCTGCCCTGCATCGTCGGCGCCTCGGGCATCAGCCTGTCGCCGCGCGACCGCACCCTGACCGCGCCCGACGGCCGGGTGTTTCGCGAAGGCGACGTGATCACCGTCGATGGCAGCAATGGCGAGGTTCTGGCCGGCGCCGCGAATATGCTGGAACCGGCGCTGGACGATGGCTTTCGCAAGCTGCTGCACTGGGCCGACAACGTGCGCGACATCGGCATCCGGGCCAATGCCGACACGCCCGATGATGCCCGCACCGCGCGCATGTTCGAGGCCGAGGGCATCGGGCTGTGCCGCACCGAGCACATGTTCTTCGACGAAGACCGGCTGACCGTGATGCGCGAGATGATCTTTGCCGATACCGCCTCGGACCGCCGAATCGCGCTGGAGCGGTTGTTGCCGATGCAGCGCGCCGACTTCACGGCATTGTTTGACATCATGGCCGGCATGCCGGTCTGCATCCGGCTGTTCGACCCGCCCTTGCACGAATTTCTGCCGCAGGATCGCGAGGGCATCCGCGAGCTTGCCGAGGCGCTGGACAAGCCGTTGTCGGACGTCACGCGGCGCGTCGAGGCGCTGCGCGAGTTCAACCCGATGCTGGGCATGCGCGGCGTGCGGCTGGGGATCACGGTGCCCGAAATCTACGACATGCAGGCGCGCGCGATCTTCGAGGCGACGATCGAGGCCAGCCGCCGCGGCGCCCGCATCGTGCCGGAAATCATGATCCCGCTGGTCAGCGCCGCGCGCGAGGTTGAACTGGTCAAGACCCGCATCGACGCCGTTGCCGCCGCCGTCAAGAACGAGATGAAGTCCGATTTCACCTATCGGCTGGGGGTCATGGTCGAAACCCCGCGCGCGGCGCTGCGGGCTGGCGAAATCGCCGAGCACGCGGCGTTTTTATCGTTTGGCACCAACGACTTGACCCAGATGACCTATGGCCTGTCGCGTGATGATGCGGGCCGTTTCATGGGCGTCTATGTCAACCAGCACGTCTACGCGGAAGACCCGTTTCACATCCTCGATGTCGAGGGTGTCGGCGAGTTGCTGCTGATCGGGTCAGAGCGCGGGCGGGCGCGGCGCCCTGGGGTTACCATCTCGCTGTGCGGCGAACACGGCGGCAACCCGGAATCGATCGCCTTTTGCCGCGCGGCCGGGTTCGACTATGTGTCCTGCTCGCCGTTCCGGGTGCCGGTGGCACGGTTGGCGGCGGCGCATTTCGCACTTCTGGCGCCGCGCAACGTGGCGCGCTGAGGCAGCAGCCGCGGTGCCAATCGTGTCGGCCCGCAGCCGCCGAAACGACGGTGCGCGGCTGAGTCGCGGGCCGAACTGTGGCAATAGTGCAACAGATACTGGACTCCGGGGTTTTTTTCGTGTATATGGCGCCCGCTGCCGCATCGGTCGGGGTGTCTGGACAAGGTTTTCTACGGGTGGGATCTGGGGGTCTGAAACGCTTGGCGGGCGGCGTGCTGCTGCTGCTCGCACTGGCGATTCCGCTGCGTGCCGAAATTGCCGGCGGCGCGGCGGGCGGTGTTGCGGCGCTGGATGCGACCCTGTCGGCGCTGCTGGTGCAGGAACGCAGCGCGTTGTCGGGGCTGCCCGAAACCCGCCTTTCCGAACTGACGCGCGATCCGCCGATGCGCAAATCCCGCGCCGGCGCAGCGCCCGACTATGATCAGGACTGGCTGGCACAACAGCCCGAGGCCAGCGGCGACGCCCAGTTCGAATGCCTGGTGCAGGCGATCTATCATGAGGCGCGCGGCGAAAGCCTGCCGGGCCAGGCAGCGGTGGCCGAGGTGGTGCTGAACCGCGTCGATGACCCGGACTTTCCTGCCAGCATCTGCCAGGTGGTGCAGCAATCCAACGCCCGCGGCTGCCAGTTTTCCTATTCCTGCGACGGCCGCTCGGACCGCATGCGCGATGCCGAGGCGGCGGCGCGGGCGCGCAAGATCGCGCGCGCGCTGATCGACGGCGCGCCACGCAAGCTGACCGATGGCGCCACCTATTTTCACACCCGCAACGTGCGCCCATCGTGGTCGCGCAGTTTCACCATCACCCGACAGATCGGCGTGCATCTGTTCTACCGCCCGCCGCTGCGCACCGCCGCAAACTGAGGTCGCATGCGCGCCGTGCGGCGCCGTTTCGGGGCTGTGGGCGGCGCGTGTGCCGGCTATGATGTGCCGAACCGATCCGGGGCGAACATGAGCAGCGACATTTCCCAGGCATTCGCGCATCCCGAAGCGCGCGCCGAGGCCTCGGCCTCGCCCGATCCGCGCGACCGGATCAGCCTGCGCGACCATATCGTCGAGGCCGATATCGGCGCGTTTCAGCAAGAACGCGGCGCGCGCCAGCGGCTGCGCTTCAACCTGGTGGTCGAGGTGCGCCCCAACCCGGCGCCGCTGGACGACGACGTGGACCGCATCCTGTCCTACGACCGGCTGACCGAGGCGATTGCCGCCGAACTTGCGGCCGAACGGCTGAACCTGCTGGAAACGCTGGCCGAGCGTGTGGCCGAGCGGATATTGCTGGCACCGCTGGCGATGCGGGTGTTCGTGCGGATCGAAAAGCTTGACCGCGGCCCCGGCGCGCTGGGGGTTGAAATCGTGCGGTCACGCGCCGCGGTGCCAGTGCAGGGACTGGCGGCGGAAGGCACCCAGGCCGCGGCGCTGCACCCGCTGGTGGCGTTCCTGTCGAACGAGGCGATTGCGGCGCCCGACCTTGCGGCGCGGCTTGACGGGTTGCAGGCGCAGGGGTTGCCGCTGGTTTTGACCGTCGGCGCGCCGGCCGCGCTGGCGCCGCAAAGCGGCCACGGCCCGACGCAGCGGCGCATCGACCTGTTGGCAATCGAGCAGAACGCCTGGTTGCTGGCGGCGCGCGATCCGCGCTGCGTGGTGGTGGCGACGCGAACTGAGATTGACTGGGCGATGCGGCATGGCCAGACCGTGGTCTGGGCGCCCTCGAAAATCGTGCTCGACGCGGTCGATGGGCCCAAGGCGCGCGACGGCGTGGCACTGGCGCTGTGGCTGGCCGAAACGCTGGCGGCAACGCGGCTGGAGCTTCACGGCACTGTTTCAGCGCCGGCGGGAAGCCGCGTGCAGATCCGCGCGGTGCCGCCTGGCGCCTTGCCAATCCGCGCCCGATAGGCTGAATGGCGGGCATGAGCCTGTATTACCGCCCGATTGCCCAGACCGACGCCGCCCGCCCCGCAGATGCGCTGCCGCTTGCCGGTGGCTGGTGCTGGTTCGACCATGTCGAGGTGCTTTCTCGCGGCCGCAGCCGCGGGCGTATCGGCGCCGCCGATCTGCCCGCCGCGGTGCTGGCGCGGCTATGCGCGCCGCGCGCGCCGCTTGCCGGGCTTGACTGGTCGGAACCGCGGCTGATGGGGATCGTGAACACCACGCCCGACAGCTTTTCCGACGGTGGCCGCTTTGCCGATGCCGCCGCCGCCATAACCGCCGCCGCCGCGCTTGCTGACGCGGGCGCCGACATTCTGGACATCGGTGGTGAATCGACCCGCCCGGGCGCCGCCGAAGTGGCCGTGGCCGAAGAAATCGCGCGCACCGCGCCGGTGATCGCCGCGTTGCAGGCGGCGCGCCCCGGCGTGCCACTGTCGATCGACACCCGCAAGGCGCCGGTGGCGCGCGCGGCGCTGGATGCCGGGGCGGTCATGGTCAACGATGTCGCGGCGCTTGGTTTTGACGCCGGCATGGCCGATCTGCTTGCCGGTTCGGGTGCCGCGCTTTGCCTGATGCACGCGCAGGGCGGGCCCGAAACCATGCAGGCCGACCCGCGCTATGACGACGTGCTGCTTGAGGTCTACGACTTTCTCGAAGCGCGGCTGGCGCAGGCCGAGGCCGCAGGCGTTGCGCGCAGCCGCATTCTGGTCGATCCGGGCATTGGTTTTGGCAAGACGCAGGCGCATAATCTGGCATTGCTGCGGGGGCTTTCGCTGTTTCACGGGCTGGGCTGCCCGATTCTGCTGGGGGCGTCGCGCAAACGTTTCATCGGCAGCATCGGCGGCACCGAGCGGGCCGATGCACGGGCGCCGGGCACGCTTGCGGTCACGCTGGCGGCGCTGGCGCAGGGGGTGCAGCTGCACCGCGTGCATGACGTGGCCGAGGTGGCGCAGGGGCTGCGGCTGTGGCGGGCGATCACGATGGGGGACGCGCAATGACACGCAATCTGTTTGGCACCGACGGGGTGCGCGGCCAGGCCAACAGCCACCCGATGACCGCCGAAATGGCGCTGCGCCTGGGGGCCGCCGCCGGCCGCTACTTCCGCTCGGATGCGCGCAACGGCCACCGCGTGGTGATCGGCAAGGACACCCGCCTGTCGGGCTACATGCTGGAAAACGCGCTGACCGCAGGGCTGACCAGCACCGGCATGAACGTGCTGCTGCTGGGGCCGGTGCCGACCCCCGCGGTCGGCTATCTGACGCGTTCGATGCGCGCCGATATCGGCATCATGATCTCGGCCAGCCATAACCCGGCCGACGACAACGGCATCAAGTTCTTCGGTCCCGACGGCTTCAAGCTTGATGACGAGGCCGAACGGGCGATCGAAGCGATCGTCAACGGCACGATCATCCCGGCGCAGCCCGCCAATATCGGCCGCGCCAGGCGCATCGAGGACGGGCGCGGGCGCTATGTCGAATATGCCAAGACCACATTCCCCGGGCGCGACCGGCTGAGCGGACTGAAAGTGGTGATCGACTGCGCCAACGGTGCCGCCTACAAGGCCGCGCCCGAGGTGCTGTGGGAACTGGGCGCCGAGGTGATCCCGGTCGGCACCGCGCCGAACGGCCGCAACATCAACGAGAACTGCGGCTCGACCCACACCATCACCGCCGCCGAGGCGGTGGTGACGCATGGCGCCGATCTGGGCATCTGCCTTGATGGCGACGCCGACCGGGTGATGATCATCGACGAGACCGGGCAGGTGGCCGATGGCGACCAGATCATGGCGCTGATGGCGGCGCGTTGGGCGGCTGCGGGGCGGCTGCGGGGCGAGGCGCTGGTCGCCACGGTGATGTCGAACCTCGGGCTGGAACGGTTTCTGGCCGGGCGCGGGCTGCGGCTGGAGCGCACCCCTGTGGGCGACCGCTACGTGGTGGAACGGATGCGCAAGGGCGGCTTCAACCTGGGCGGCGAGCAATCGGGCCATATCGTCATGACCGATTACGCCACCACCGGCGACGGGCTGATCGCCGGGCTGCAGTTTCTGGCGGCGATGGTCGAGACCGCCAGCCCGGCCAGCGCGCTGGTGCACCAGTTCGAGCGCGTGCCGCAGATGCTGCGCAATGTGCGCTATGCCGCCGGGCAGGAACCGCTGAATTCGGTACCGGTGCAGGCGCGCATCGCCGAGGCCGAGGCCCGCCTGGCCGGGCGCGGCCGGCTGCTGATCCGCAAATCGGGCACCGAACCACTGATCCGCGTGATGGCGGAGGCCGAAGATGCGGCGCTGCTGCACGACGTCGTCGAAGGCCTTGTCGCGGCGGTGCGCGCCGCCGGCTGAGGCGCACGGCGCCGAAACGGGCGCCAGCGCCGCCGCTAAAAACACCCCCAACCCCGCGTCGCAGGGTCGTAGAGACCAAAGTCTCATCGACCTTTGTGGCATGGCGAGCGTTTCGTGCCGAACATATTCTTTGCGGCGCCGGACCACCCGGAAGTACCGGGCGGCGGAATCAGGGAGGGACAACATGCATATCATCACCGCACTGGCCATCGCGATCGGCGGCCTGGCAGCCGTGGCCACCTATCTCAGTCTTGGCACGCCTTACGGGTTTCAGGTCTGGGCGCTGTTCATCGGCTGGGGCAGTTTCTACCACACCGGCGGCAAGACCGACGGCTTCACCAAATCGGCAGTGAACCATCTGTGGGGCGTCGTGGTTGCGGCGATCACGCTGGTCGTCGTCGGCAATGTCGCGGGGCCGGTTCCGGTGGTCTCGGTCCTGGTCGGCATCTCGGTCGTGGTGCTGGTGCTCGGCGCGCATCTGCCGATGCTGGCGACGATCCCCGCTGCGGTTTACGGCTACGCCTCGACGGCCGGCTTCTGCCTGCTCAGCGGCGTCGCGATTGCCGATCCGCTTGCCACCGGCAAGGCCGCCGGGGTGGTCTTTGCCTCGCTGGTGATCGGCAACGGCTTTGGCTTCGTGTCGGAAAAGCTTGCCGGAATGCTGGCGCGCAGCAGCGCGCAGGCCTGATCCGGCGCTCGGTCGCCCCGACCGGACCGCGGGGCGCGTGGCGATGGCTGCGCGCTCCGCGGGGGATATTTGAACAAGGAAGATGCCGGGTGCAGCACCACACTCCTGGGTCTTCCTTGTTCAAATATCCCCGCCGGAGGCCAGCCACCTTGCCGCCGGCGCCAAGGCCGCTCGAACGCCCGCGACTGCAGCTGGTTGCGGCGGGCCCGCCGTTCAGGATGAAGGCGAACCGCCCCGCTGGCGCTGCCGCCCGGCGAGTCGGTGGAACAGATGCGTGAAGGTGGCGGCCCCCAGCACCGGCACCGCCAGATTGAGCAACGGCACCGACAGCGGCAGCACCATCAGCACCCCGGCGCCCCAGACCGCGCCCCAGTGCCGCCGCCGGAACGCCGCCGCAGCCGGGCGCTCCATCCGGCGCAACGCCACCATCTGGAAATATTCGCGCCCCAGCAGATAACCGTTGACGCCGTAAAACAGCAAGGGCGCCGCCGGGCCGGTCAGCGCATAGCCAAGCAGTGCCAGCACGTTGACCGCCACCAGCAAGGCCAGGAAGTTCAGCCCGTCCTGCAGGGCTTCGCGAAACGGAACGCGCCGGGCGGGCAGCAGCTGCGGGTAATGCCGCGCCTCCACCGCGGCGGCGACATCGTCGAGGAACAGCCCGGTGAAGGCCGAGGCCACCGGCAGCATCAGAAAGAAGCTCAGCAAAAGCATCAGCGCCAGCGAGCCCCAGGACAGCAGATCCTGCACCCAGGTCACCTCGCCGACCCAGGGCAGGGTCAGCGCATCGGGCGTGGCCCAGTCGATCAACTGCACGAAACCCGCGTAGATCGCCAACAGCAGCGCCAGCGACAGCGCGATTCCCAGCACCAGTACGCGCAGCGATTCGCGCCGGGTCAGATCGCGCAACGCGGTCAGGAAATCGGCCAGCATCACGCCTCCAGCCAGCGCGTCAGTGCCGCGGCGTCGGGGCGCGGGCGTTCGGGCGGGGTGCCCGCTTTGGTGCCGATATGCACAAAGCCCACCACCCGCTCGGCCGGTGCCAGCCCCAGCATGCGCGCGCCGAACGCCGCATCATAGGCCGGCCAGCCGGTCAGCCAGGCGGCGCCCCAGCCCGCCGCGAGGGCCGCGTTCAGCAGCGACAGACACACCGCCCCGGCCGACAGCAGCTGTTCTTGTTCGGGGGCCTTGTCGGAGGCCTTGGGCGAAAGGATCACCGCCACGCTCAGCGGCGCCTCGGCAAACTGCGAGATGCCTTTGGCGGCTGTATCTTCGGCCATGCCCAGTTCACCCGCCCGGTCGCTGGCCAGGGCCACGGCGCGCGCCAGCGCCGGACGGGTCAGCACGATCAGCCGCCAGGGTTCCAGCTTGCCGTGGTCGGGCACCCGCAGCGCGGTCTGCAAAAGCGGTTCCAGTGCAGCGCGGTCCGGGGCCGGCAGCCGCAGCGTTTTCGCCGGGTGCGAACGGCGCGTGGCCAGAAAGGCCAGGGCTTCGGGAAGGGCGTCAGGCATGGCTATCCTCGGTCAGGTGGCAAGGTGGTTCCGGGCGGTTCTGGGTGAAATCGCGCGCCGCTGCAAGGCCAGGCGGTGTCTAGAGCAGCCGCCGCGCCAGCCGCCCGATATGGTCGCTGACATGCGCCCGCCACTCTGGCCCCGGCTGGCGCAGCGCCAGCGTTTCGGCCAGCGGATCGGGCGCGCTTATGGCGCTGCCGCTCAGCTCTTGCAGCACCGCATGTCCGCAAAACGGCACGTGCACCTCGGCATAGCCGCCCTCATGCACCAGCACCAGCCGCCCGCCGCAAAGCCGCGCGGCGGCCTGCATCATGGCGGCGGTCATGGCGCGAAAGGTCTCGGATGTGGCCAGCATCCGCCCCAGCGGATCGACGCCCGAGGCGTCATAGCCGCAGGCCACCACGATCGCCTCGGGTGCGAAGCGCGAAAGCGCCGGCAGCACCAGCCGCTCCACCGCTTCCAGATACGACGCGTGACCGGTGCCCGGCGGCAGCGGGATATTGAGGTTGCAGCCAAGCCCGGCGCCGCTGCCGCGCGCCTCGGCGCCGCCGCTGTCCATCGGAAAGTTGCGCTCCTGATGCAGCGAGACGGTCAGCACCTCGGGGTCGTCGTAGAAGACCGCCTCGGTGCCGTTGCCGTGGTGCACATCCCAGTCGACCACCGCGATGCGCCGCGCCAGCCCGGCGGCAAGCGCCGCGCGCACCGCCACGGCGATGTTGTTCAGCAGGCAAAACCCCATCGGCTGCGTCGGCAGGCAATGGTGGCCGGGCGGGCGCGACAGCGCGTAGGCGTTCTGCGCCTGCCCTTGCAGCACGGCAAACAGCGCGCTGCGCGCCAGCCCCGCCGACAGCGCCGCAATGGCGTAGCCTCCCGGCCCGAACGGCGCGCGCGGCCCCAGTTCGCCGCCGCCGGCGTCCGAGGCGGTGCGGAAAGCGTCAAGATAGCTGGCCGGATGCACCCGCAGCAGGTCAGCACGCGTGGCCTCGGGGGCCGACTGCTCGGACAGATCGCCGATCAGCCCGGTCACCCGCAGCAGGTTGACCAGCCGGCGCTTGGTTTCGGGGCTTTCGGGCAGGCCGCCGCCCGGCTGCACCAGACCGCCCGCCGGCAGCGTGAAGGCGTAGTTGCCGCCGCCGTGCCACAGGCAGCGTTCGTCATGGAAGAATGCGGTGGTCATGTTGCCTCGCGTGGCGTGCATCTGGGTTCTGGCGGCCAGCGTAGCGGCAGGCTAGAACGGCGGCCAGAGGAGATGCTGTGGCCGAACTTTCGCATCTGGCGGTGCCCGGCGCCGAATTTGCGGTGCGCGTGACGCCGAAAGCGTCGCGCAATGCGCTTCGCGTGGAAGCCGGGGTGATCCGGGTTTACGTCACCGTGGTGCCCGAGGATGGCAAGGCCAATGCCGCGGTGGTGGCGCTGCTGGCCAAGGCGCTTGGCGTGGCGAAATCGCGGCTGACGCTGTTGCGCGGTGCCGCCGCGCGCGACAAGCGGTTCCGGCTGGATTAGGCTTGGCTGTCCTTGGCCTGACGCAGCCGATAGGCCCCCTCGGGCAGATCCAGCGCCGCCGCCAATTCGCGCAATTGCCCCTGCGACAGCACCACGGTCTCGACCTCGCCGCTTTCGGGGTCAAGCTGTTCGACCGTCACGCAATCCTCATAGGCGTGGATGATGACATCTTCGAACAGCCCGTCGTCATGCGCGTCGCCCTCATCGACAAGGGTGATCACGGTCGCTTCGAATTCGTGTTCGATGGTGAACATGGCGCCATATTAGGCCGCTTCGCGAAGACTGTGAAGCGGATTGCGGGTGATCGCGCTGTTGCAACACTGGGGCGCCAAGGCCGTCGTTTCACGACGCAAGTAGCGCACGCTGGCGCGGCATCTGGGCGCATGCACGGCGCGGCGGCCATGTTTTGCAGGGATTCGGCTGGCGCCGACCGGTTGCGGCGGCGCGCAGGCTTGATCTGAATCATGGCGCAGTGCCAGGCCCTGCCGCGATCTTGCCGGGGCCGCCCGATGTTCAGGAATACCGCGATGCCGGTCACAAGGACGCTTTTTCATCATGCCGCGCTGGTCAACCGCATGGCGCAGGCGCTTGGCATCGACATGTCCGATGCGCTGGCCCGTGGCCTTGTGGATGGCGAAGACTGGCGCGCGGCGGTGCTGCGCTGCGCCCGCTGCGAAAATACCGACGACTGCCTGCACTGGATGGCCGGGCAGCTGGAAACCGCCGAGGCGCCACCGGATATCTGCCACAATGCCGCGCTGTTTCGGGCGCTGCAGGGCCACGCCACCGCCACCGCCCGGGATGGAGGCGCGTTGTGACAGTTGGCGAGGGCAATGCCGATCTGCATTTCTGGATCACCCGGGGCATGGCGCGTCGGCTTGGCATCAACCTGACCGAAGCGATGCAGCAGGGGCGGCTGAGCCACGCCGATCTGGCCGAAATGGTCGCGCTGTGCCGCGGTTGCCCCGGCGCGCAGGGCTGCCTGAGCTTTCTGTCGGATCGCCCCGACCGGGTCGGCGCCGCCCCCGACTGGTGCCGCATTTCGCGCGTCCTGGCCGAGCTGCGCGCGCAGCGCTGAACGGCCGGCCGGGCGAACCACTATTCCTGCAGTCACCCCCTCTGGCATGCGGCGGCGCGCCGACGTAACGTCAGCCATGACCTTTGCGGGGAGGGAAAGATGCTGGCATTACTGGCCGCCGAAGGCCGCCGTTTGCGCAACACCGTGGTCTGGTCGCTCGACGGCTGGGGCGCCGCATGGCGATCCGAAAAGTCGCTGCGCCAGTGGAGCGTGCTGCAGGCGCTTTCGGTGGCGCTGGCCTGCTGGCTGGATCTGACCGGCGGCGAACGCGCGGTGATCATCGGCTTGGGCTTCGTGCTGCTGGCGGCGGAATTGTTCAACACCGCGATCGAGGAAACCGTCGATTACATCTCGACCGCGGCAGACCCGCGTGCGCAAAAGGCCAAGGATTGCGGCAGCGCCGCCGTGGCGCTGACCGCTATCGCCGCTGGCACCGCGTGGCTGGCGGTGTTGATTGGCTGACCGCCGTTACCGGCGCGCGCCCTATGCCAGCTTTTCGCGCAGAAAGTCGATGGTGCGGCCCCAAGCGAGTTCGGCGGCGGCCTCGTCGTAGCGCGGCGTCGAATCATTGTGAAAGCCGTGGTTGGCGCCGGGATAGATGAACGCCTGATATTCCGTCCCCGCCGCCTTCAGCGCCGCCTCGAAATCCGGCCAGCCGGCATTCACGCCGGTGTCGAGTTCGCCGTAATGCAGCATCAGCGCCGCCTTGATCTTCGGCACGTCCTCGGCCGCAGGCTGGCGGCCGTAGAACGGCACCGCAGCGCGCAGCTCGGGGTAGGCGACCGCAGCCGCGTTGGCGACACCGCCGCCATAGCAAAAGCCGGTGATGCCCACCGCGCCGGTGCTGGCCTCGTGCTGCATCAGGTATTCCGCCGCAGCGAAAAAATCGTTCATCAGCTTGGTGCCATCGACGGCGCGTTGCAGATCGCGCCCGGCATCGTCATTGCCGGGATAGCCGCCGACGCTGGAAAGCCCGTCAGGGGCCAGCGCCAGGAACCCGGCTTTCGCCAGCCGCCGCGCCACATCCTCGATATAGGGGTTGAGGCCGCGGTTTTCGTGCACCACGACCACCGCGGGCACCGGCCCACTGGTCGCAGCAGGGCGCACCATATAGCCGCGCACCTCGCCATGGCCATTGGGCGACGGATAGGTGATGTAGCTGGCGACGATGTCGGGATCGGTGAAGCTGACCTGTTCGGCCAGTGCGTAATTCGGGCTCAGCTGCGCCAGAATCGCTGCTGCGGTCAGGCCGCCGACGGCGTATTTGCCCGCCTGTTCCAGAAACTCGCGCTTGGTGATCCTGCCATGCGCGTAATAGTCGTAAAGTTCCAGCAGTTCCTGGCTGAAATCCTTCGCGGTCAGCCGAGTCATGGTTGCCTCCCTTCAAGCCATGTGTGTGAGGCGGGCAAAATATCATGGCGGCGGCATCACGGTCCGTCACAAACCCGGCACCGCGGATTTTTGCGGCATTTGATATATGTCAATTCGGCCGCGGCGGGCGGCGTGCTACGCGACCTAATGCGCGATTCGACCCATAACGACCCGAACCACCGGGCCGGCCTGACGCGGTTTCTGCCGCCGCTGCCGCTGTTTGTTCTGCAACCCCTGTTGGGCCGTATCGTGCGCCGCGTCGCGCGCGACAATCCCTCGCTGTTCAACCGCCTTGGGCCGCACCGCGCGGCGCGCTTCGTGATCGACCCGCTTGGCCTGCCGTTCGGCCTGTTGCTGGTGCCAAACCCCGACGCGCTGGTGTTTTGCGCCTTTGACCGCCGCAGTGAGCCGGCATCGGATGCCCGCATCGGTGGCCGGTTTCTTGACCTGATGGGCTTGCTTGACGGCGGCGCAGATGGTGATGCGCTGTTCTTCTCGCGCGATCTGGACGTAAGCGGCAACACCGAGGCGGTGGTGTGCCTGCGCAACGCGCTGGACGACGTCGAAGGCTCGATCGCGGAATCGGTGGCGGGCATGTTCGGCCCGCCGGGGCGTGCGGCCTTGTCGGGCCTGCGCCGGATGGCGGCACGTGCCGCCTCCAGAAAGGGAGACCACGCATGAAACGCCCCGAGCTTGTCTGCCCCGCCGGAACCCCGGCGGCGCTGCGCACGGCTGTCGAAGCCGGCGCCGACGCGGTCTATTGCGGCTTTCAGAACGCCACCAACGCACGCAACTTTCCCGGGCTGAACTTTACGCCTGACGAAATGCAGGCCTCGGTCGCGCATGCCCATGCGGGTGGCACCAAGGTGCTGCTGGCGGTCAACACATTCCCCACCGCCGGGCGGTTCGATCTGTGGCGCGATGCGGTGGACATGGGCGCGCGATTCGGGGTGGATGCCTTCATCGTGGCCGATATCGGCGTGGCCGAATACGTGAAACGGACCCATCCGAACATTCGGCTGCACCTTTCGGTGCAGGCGGCGGCGTCAAGCCCCGAAGCGATCCGCTATTACGCGCGCGAATTCGGCGTCAAGCGCGTGGTGCTGCCGCGCATCCTGACGGTGCCGGAAATCAAGCAGCTGGCGCGCGAAATCCCCTGCGAGATCGAAACCTTCATCTTCGGCAACCACGGGCTGATGGTTGAAGGGCGGTGCAGCCTGACCAACTATGTCACCGGGCTTTCGACCAACATGGACGGGGTCTGCTCGCCCGCCGCCGATGTGCATTACGACAAGCAGCCCGACGGCTCGGTGACGACGCGGCTGGCCGATTTCACCATCGACAGTTTTGCCCCGGATGAGCAGGCCGGCTACCCGACGATCTGCAAGGGCCGCTACCACGCCCCGAACCGCCCCGATGCCTATTACGCCTTTGAAGAACCGATCAGCCTGAACCTTTCGGGCCTGTTGCCCGCGCTGATCGAGGCCGGGGTGGATGCCTTCAAGATTGAGGGCCGCCAGCGGTCGCGCGCCTATGTGAAAAGCGCGGTTTCGGCGTTCCGCAAGGCGGTGGATGCGATCCTTGCCGGGCAACAGCCGGAACTTGCCGATTTGCTTGCGCTGACCGAAGGCCAAAAGCAGACCGAAGGCGCCTTCAAGACCAAGAAATGGCGGTAACCCCATGCAATGCCTGACCCTCGGCCCGATCATCTATCATTGGAAGCCTGAAGAGCGGCGCGATTTCTATGCGCGCATCGCCGATGAGGCGCCGGTGGGCACGGTCTATCTGGGCGAGGTGATCTGCTCCAAGCGCACGCCGTTCCTCGAACCCGACTATCCCGAAATCATCGAGCGGCTGGAACGCGGCGGCAAGCGGGTGGTGCTGTCGTCGCTGTCCGAAGTGGTGCTGAAGCGCGAACGCGACATGCTGGCGGCGATCTGCGAGACCGAGGGCCACGAGGTCGAGGTCAACAACACCGCCGGGCTGCTGGACATCGGCGGGCGCCCGCATCGCATCGGCCCGCTGATGAACATCTACAACGATGAAACCATGCGCTATCTGGCGGGCCGGGGCGCCACGCATTTCAGCCTGCCGGTGGAATTGCCCGCGGCGGTGGTGGGGGCGATGGCGGCGGCAGGGCAGGGGCTTGGCGTCGGCGTCGAGGTGCAGGTGTTCGGCCGCGCCTCGCTGGCGGTTTCGGCGCGCTGCTATCACGCCCGCGCGCATGGCCGCACCAAGGACAACTGCCTGTTCGTGTGCGAACAAGACCCCGACGGCATGCCGCTGAAAACCGTCACCGGCCAGCCGTTCCTGACGATCAACGGTATCCAGACGCTGTCGCACAGCTATGTCAGCCTGAATGCCGAGATCGAGGCGATGCAGGGTATGGGCGTCAGCCATTTCCGGCTGCTGCCGCAGCGGGTGGACATGGTAGCGGTGGCCGAGATCTTTGCTGACCGCCTCGGCGCGCGCATCGACGCCGCCGAGGCCGACGCACGGCTGGCGGCGCTTTCCATGCCGGCGCCGTTTTCCAACGGTTTCTGGCACGGCCAGCAGGGCCGCCGCCAGTTCGGCCCGCGCCCGGACTGATGCCCGGCGGGCGGCGGCGCTTTGCGCTGCCGCGACACCCCCGATGCGCCGCCCGCCAGAGGTGCGAACGTGCCGTGGCGGCACGCCCCAACGCCATGCCGGCGTTTGCCGCGATATTGCGCCTGTGCGGCATAGCGAAAAGCCGCCTGCGGTTGCGGGGCGGCCAATTTCGGCAGCTGTCAATGGTTTATTTGGTGGAGCCAGGCGGGATCGAACCGCCGACCTCTTGAATGCCATTCAAGCGCTCTCCCAACTGAGCTATGACCCCACGTTGCGCGGGTTTGGGTTCTCCGCGTGCCGGGGTCTATAGCAGGTGCGTCCGCGCGTGCAAGGGAAAAATCGGCGCCCGCCGGCAACTGCGGATGTGGGGCTGCGGCACGGCGTGGCAGCAAAACAAACAGGGCGCGGCCGGTGGCCAGCGCCCTGTTCAAGCCCCTGCGGCGGGTGCCGGTCAGACCTCTTCGTCGCCGCCCGCCACGTCGGCGATATCGTCCAGCGAGACGGTATCGTCTTCGTCGTCCTCAAGCAGGTCGTCGTCAAGATCGACGTCGCCGGCATCGGCGTCGATATCTTCTTCGGCGTCCAGATCTTCAACTTCCACCTCGCGTTCGCGCAGGCTGGCCTTGTCGGCGATCATCACCCGGCCGCGCCCGGCGATCAGGCTTTCGGCGCTGAAGGCGTTGGCGCAGACCGGGCAGGTCATCGGGTCGCGGGCGAGATCGTAGAACCGGCTCGCACAATGCGGGCAGAGGCGCTTGACGCCCCATTCCTCTTTCGGCATGGAAAACTCCTGGCATCGCTCTTGTGGAAGAGAGTCGGAGCCAGTTGCCACAACGGCCGCGGGGTGTCAAAGCCTTTTGCGCCTGCCGCGCGACAGGCCGCAGGCCACCACCGCGGCCCGGAAAGGAAAGCATGCGCCGCCTGATCGCCGCCGGCCCGGCCTCGCTTGAAATCACCCTGCGCCGCTCGGCGCGGGCGCGGCGCTTCAGCCTGCGGGTGTCGCAGCTTGACGGGCAGGTGACGCTGACCCTGCCGACAGGCGCGCCCGAGGCCGAGGCGCTGCAATTCGCGCGCAGCAAGGCCGACTGGATCGCCGCGGCGCAGGCCCGCTCGACACCGCCCCAGCGGCCCGGTTTCGGCACGGCATTGCCGTTCGAGGGCGCGGCGCTGACCATCACCCCGGCGCCGGTGCGCGCACCGCAGATCGCGGCGGGGGCGCTGCTGGTGCCTGCCGATCCGACGCGGCTGGGGCTGCGACTGGCCGCCTTCTTGCGGCTGGCAGCACGGCAGCGGCTGACGGCGGCCTGCGCGCGCCATTGCGCAGCGCTTGGCCGCGCGCACCGGCGCATCACGCTGCGCGATGCGCGCTCGCGCTGGGGGTCTTGCGCGCCGGACGGCAGCCTGATGTTTTCCTGGCGGCTGATCCTGGCGCCGCCCGAAGTGCTTGACTATGTCGCGGCGCATGAGGTGGCGCATCTGGCCGAAATGAACCACTCGCCCGCGTTCTGGGCAGTGGTGGCGCGGCTCTGCCCGGGCTATGCGGCACCGCGCGCCTGGCTGAAGCGGCACGGGCACGGCCTGCATGCCTACCGTTTCGGCGATTGACCGTCGCCGGCGGCTGTGCTTGCCTGCCGCCATGAACCGAACCCCGCGCCCCGCCGACGCCGCGCTTGCCGCGCATGACCGGATCTATCGCAGCTTGCGCCAGCAGATCATGCATGGCGAACTGGCGCCGGGTCAGGCGCTGACGTTGCGCGGGCTGGGCAAGGCCTACGGCGTCTCGATGACCCCGGCGCGCGAGGCGCTGCGCCGGCTGGTCGCGGAGGGCGCGCTGATGCTGTCATCCTCGGGCCGGGTGGCGACGCCGGAGCTTAGCCAGGACCGGATCGAGGAACTGGCGGCACTGCGCGCGCTGATCGAGCCCGAACTGGCCAGCCGGGCGCTGCCGCGGGCGCACCTCGCCTTGATCGACCGGCTTGCGGCGATCAACACCGCCAATGCCGAGGCCGTCGCCAAGCAAGATGCGGTGGCCTATATCCGCACCAATCTGGAATTTCACCGCACGCTTTATCTGCGCGCGCAGGCCCCGGCGATGCTGGCGATCATCGAAACCGTGTGGTTGCAACTGGGACCGACGATGCGCGCGCTTTACGGGCGTATCGCGCAGAACGAGCCGCCGCGCCACCACCGCATGATACTGGCGGCACTGCGCGCCGGCGACGACCCGGCGCTGCGGCTGGCGGTGCGCACCGATGTCACGCAGGGGCTGAGGCATATTTCGGGCTAGGCTGCAGCGGCGTGGGTTCAGCCCGCCGCGGCCGCCAGGGCGTGCGGCAGGGCGGCGGCAAAGGCGGCCATGTCCGGCTCGGGGCCACAGCTGACGCGAATGCAGCGGTCGTGCGGCGCCACGAAAGGCATGCGCACGAAAATGTCGGCCTCGGTCAGCGCGGCCAGTATGCGGCGCGCGTGCGCGCCGTCGCCGCCGCAGTCGATGGTGACGAAATTGGTGGCCGAAGGCAGCGGCAGCAGCCCGTTTGCCCGCGCGACATGCGCCAAGACCTCGCGCGATGCCGCCACCTGCGCCTGCACATGCGCCAGCCAGTCCTGATCGGCCAGCGCTGCCAGTGCGCCGGCCTGCGAAATCCGGCCCATGCCGAAATGGTTGCGGATCTTGTCGAAGGCGGCGATCAGCGCCGGCGCGCCGATCGCATAGCCCACCCGCGCCCCCGCCATGCCATAGCCTTTGGAAAAGGTGCGCAGCCGGATCACGCGCGGGTCGTCGGGGTCGATATGGGCCGCGGTGCCGGGCGGGGCGAGGTCGATGTAGGCCTCATCCAGCGCCAGCAGGCAGCCCTGCGGCATCGCCTCGACCATCTGCGCGATGCGCTGGCCCGCGTGGTGGCTGCCCATCGGGTTGTCGGGGTTGGCGATGTAGAGAAGTTTCGCCCCGGTGCCCGCCGCCGCCGCGATCAGTGCCCAGGGGTCTTCGTGCTCGCCCGCATAGGGCACTTTGTGCAGCACGCCGCCAAAACCCGCGACGTGAAAGTTGAAGGTGGGGTAGGCGCCGTCCGAGGTCACGACACTGTCACCGGGGCCGATCAGCATGCGCACAAGATTGCCCAGCAGCCCGTCGATGCCCTCGCCGACGACGATATTGTGCATGCGCGTGCCGTGGTGCGCCGCAAGCGCCGCGCGCAGGTCGTGGTTTTCGGGGTCGCCATACATCCAGCATTCGGCAGCGGCGGCCTGCATAGTGGCAATGGCGCGCGGCGACGGGCCAAAGCCATTTTCGTTGGCACCAAGCCGCGCCACGAAGGCACGGCCACGGGCACGTTCCTGCGTCTCGGGGCCGACGAACGGCACCGAGGCGGGCAGGCTGGCGACAAGCGGGGTATAGCGCGGCTGGGTCATGCACCAAGCGGTAGCATATTCTGTTCGCCCTGCAAGCGCCGCGGTGCCGTTGCGTCGCCCTGGCGCAGGCGTGCTGGCGGGCCGGGGCGGGGCGGCTATACTCGGGCCAACAAAGGGGGGCGCCGATGGACCGTGTGGCACTGACGATCGAGGGGCATATTGCCCACGTGCAACTGAACCGGCCTGAAAAGCTGAACGCGGTCGATCTGGCGATGATCGACGCGGTGCTGGCCGCGGGCGAACAACTGATGCACGCCGAGGGGCTGCGCGCGGTGGTGCTGTCGGGTGCCGGCAAGGCGTTCTGCGCCGGGCTTGACGTGGCGCAGTTCGCCGGGCTTGCCGCCGAAGACCCCGAAAAGCTGCTGTTGCCGCGCAGCCATGGTGCTGCAAACCGGTTCCAGCAGTTCGCACTGGTCTGGCAGCAGTTGCCGGTGCCGGTGATCGCGGCGTTGCACGGGCCGGTGTTCGGCGCCGGTCTGCAACTG
>Ga0326597_10004308_pt1 | contig 20069 bp, 21 predicted proteins | sample RVTome_12_FD_203789 | JGI IMG/M metagenome (GOLD analysis project Ga0326597, IMG submission 203789) | Soil microbial communities from uranium-contaminated site in the Upper Colorado River Basin, Wyoming, United States - RVT100D185 | ecosystem: Environmental > Terrestrial > Soil > Contaminated >...
ACGACCAGGTCGATGCGGCGGGGTTCATCCGGCTCAACGCCCTGCGTCTCAGGCTCCTTGCCCGGCGCGCCGGGGCGGGGCGCTGAGGCTGTTTGCGGCCAGACTCGAACGACCGGACGCAGGAGCGACAAAAGTCCGGTTTCAAGCCGGCCTCCGCCGCGCTACAGTCGTGTCATGCCGACCGCCGAAATCCAGACCCGCAATGCCCGTCCGAGTGACGCAACCGCCCTTGCCGACATTCATGCGACGGCCTGGCGCGAGGCCTATCTCGGCATCATTCCGGCGATCGAGATCGAGCGCATGATTTCGCGCCGCGGGCCGGCTTGGTGGCTTGGCACCGTTCGCCGTGGACGCAATATCGCGGTCCTCGACTTCCGCGGCGAGCTGGCGGGCTATGCGAGCTTCGGCCGCGGCCGCGTTCGCGGGCTCGCCCAGGGCGAAATCTACGAGCTCTACCTTCGGCCCGAATATCAGGGCGTCGGGCTCGGCCGCCGGCTGTTCACGGCCACCCGCAAACGCCTTGCCGGCCACCGCCTGTCCGGGCTTGTCGTGTGGTCGCTCGCCGACAACGAACGTGCCTGCCGCTTCTACCGGGCGATGGGCGGCGAGGTGAACGCGCGCGCGGTCGAGCGCCTCGGCGGAATCTGGCTCGACAAGAACGCCTTCACCTGGTCGTGAGCACTCGCCGGCATCATTTTCCCGAACGCGCGATCTTGTGACCGCGGTCACCGCGGCGGTCCGGCCGCGCGACTACTCTCCAACCATCGACAACGGACATCGGCACATCGGGTCCGGAGACACAACGGAGACAACCATGACCAGGACACTCGCCATCGCCGCCGCCGCCATCGCCATCACCGCCGTCCTGACCGGCTCCGGCATGGCTTCGCCCTGCCACTACGACACCTACCAGAACACCTATGTGGCCCCGACCTACACCGATGTGACGCCGACCTACACCAACAACTACTACTACAACGGCTACTGAGCCTCCTGCGGCGCGTGCCCCCGGGGGCCCGCCGCGAGCCGAAGCGGCCCTTCGTCCGGCAACGGGCGAGGGGCCGCCTGCCGTTTGCAGCCGGCGCCGGGGCTCGTGAGATGTCCGGGCTCGTGGCGTCGAGCGAGCGGGACGGTGCCGGGCAGGCAAGACTCCGCCTCAACCGACGCCCCCGGCCAGCTCATAGGCCCGGTCGGCGAGCACCATGGCGCGCCAGCAGTCCCAGGCGTCGGTGACCGGCGGCGCGCCGCTGCGCCAGCGCTCGATCGTATCCTGGAGGATCGCGAGCGGCGGTTCCCGCTCGGGCGCCGCCGGCGAGACGTCCTGGTGATCGGCGGTGATCGTGCGCAGCGACCCGCCCCTCGAAATCAGCAACGCGTCCCGGCCCGAGAGAAGGAGTTCGCCGCCGGCGAGGACATAGTCCGCGTCGGGCCGCGGCGGGCCCTGATAGGGGAAGGTGTTTCCGACCTCGACCGTTCCGAGAACGCCGCCGGCCGAGCGCAACTGAACGCAGGCATAGTCCTCGACCGCCTGGCCCAGCGCCCGGTTGCTGATCTGGGCGCTCATCACCTCGGCGTCCTCGCCGAGGATGTGCACGAACAGGTCGAGGCCGTGCAGGCCGACATTGCGCAGGCAGCCGCCGCCGGCAACCGCCGGATCGAGCATCCACGGCGCGCCCCAGTTCACATAGCGGTCGGACCCCGGCCTGAGGCTGCGGAACGACAGGTGCGACAGCGGGCCGAACAGCCCCTGGTCCAGCATTTCCCGCGCCCGGGTGACGAATGGAAGGTAGCGCTGGAACAGCGGCACCGCGGCAAATCCTCCGGTGGCGGTGGCCTTTTCCGCGATTGCGCGCACCTCCTCCGCGTCGACGCCCATCGGCTTTTCCATCAGGAACGGAACCCCGGCATCGAGCAGGTCATGGGCCATTTGCGCCATGACGCTGTGGCGGCCGAGCGCGAGCACGAAGTCCGGTTTCGCCGCATCGAGCATTTCCCGGTAATCGGTGAACAGCTTCGGCGTGCCGAGAGCCGGGTCAAGTTCGCCCGCCACCTGAGCCGCCCGGTCGCCATCGGGGTCGTGCAAGCCGACGAGCGCGACATCCGCAATCCTCGCCATTCGCGCCAGATAGGCGGCATCCTTGAGCGCGTGCCAATGGCTGACTTCGGTCACCGCGATCCGAACCGGCATGTCCCCTCCCCGGGATTCAGGCCAGGCCGCGCCGTCGCCGGCCCGTGCCGTGGCCGCAACCCGGGCGATCCCGCGTGGCCGGGACCACCGGCGCTCAGGACGTCGGCCCGAGGCTGCGCCCGCGCTCGCCGTGGACAATCGGCGCATCGCGGGCGCAATCGAACCGCCGCACGACCGTATCCGCGGCTTCGCGCGCGAGGCGATTGGCATTGACGTTGGCCTGCGCATCGATATAGACCGCGTGGCACGCCTCGTCGCGGCCGATCTTGAGGATCACCAGGACCTCGCCGCGATAGAACCCGCCCTCGTCCTCGACTTCGGTGAAGTATCGCGCGATCAGCGCGAATGGCTGCCAATCGCCGGCGCGCCGCTCCATCCGCCATTCGAGGTCATCACCGATGGTGTTGTGCGGCTCCAGGGTCTGGGTCGCGGCGCGGCGCTCGAACGCGTTGCGCCCGTAGGTAATGAAGAACCGCCCGTCGGTCTCGAACACATAGATGTCATGGTCGCGGGCGTTCTTGAATCCCTTGCAGCGATAGGCGGACCGGGTCTCCTCCTCGCCCCCCGGCCGGTCGACCTCGACGCAGCGCCCGAGATTGAGCCGGGTATAGGCGTTGGAGAACTGCTGCGCGGATGCGGACTGTGCGAACATCGCCGCCAGCATGGCCGCCAGCCCGCCGGCCGCCACCGCAAACCGTTTCGCGCTCGTGAACATGCGATATGGTCCTGCTCTCACCACCCACCGAACTTAGATCATTTTCCGCCGCGGCGGAAACCGCGCCGGCCCGCGCCTCGCCCGGCGGCGGATGCGCGTCCGCAACAGTGATCGATTCCCGGCATCACCACCGCCCCTGGCCGATTGTTCGCCGCACCCGCAGCGACTATTCTCCGCGGGTTGCGGCGGGGGCTGCAGTTTCAGGGAGGCTGATATGGCGGGCAAGTTCGAGGTCATAAAGCGCAAGGACGGTCAGTTCTATTTCAATCTCAAGGCCGGCAACGGCGAGATCATCGCAACTTCGGAACCCTACAAGCAAAAGGCCAGTGCCTTGAAGGGAATCGAGTCTGTCCGTCGCAACGCGCCGAACGCCAAGGTTGCCGACCTGTCCGGGGAGGCATGAGCGGACGAATTCCGCGAACCCAAACCGTCGGCCCGGCGGCCGGCGGTTTTCCAGGGCCCGCCGCGGCACTCCCGCGCCGTGGCCGCAATGATCAGCCGGTCAAGCCGCTCTGACGCCGGGCGGCGGCGACGGTATTCCTCATCAGGCACGCGACCGTCATCGGCCCGACGCCACCGGGCACCGGCGTGATGGCGCCGGCGACCCGCCGGGCCGATTCGAAATCCACGTCACCGACGAGTCTGGTCCGGCCGGCGCCGCGCTCGGGCGCGGGAATCCTGTTCATCCCGACATCGATCACGATGGCGCCGGGCCTGACCCAGTCACCGGGAACGATCCCTGGCCGGCCGACCGCCACCACGAGGATATCGGCGCGCCGTGCATGGCTGCCCAGATCGCGACTGCGCGAATGGCCGAGCGTCACCGTACAGTCCGCGGCCAGCAGAAGCTGCGCCACCGGCTTGCCGACAAGGTTGGAACGCCCGATCACCACCGCGTGCGAGCCCGCGAGTTGCTCCTGCACCGACCTGATCAGGATCATGCACCCCTGGGGCGTGCACGGCACCAGGCCATCGAGGCCGGACGCCAGCCGGCCGGCATTGTCCGGATGCAGCCCGTCAACGTCCTTGGCCGGATCGATGGCGTCGATGACCGCCTGCTGGCTGATCTGGCCGGGCACCGGAAACTGGACCAGGATGCCATGGACCCTCCGGTCCAGATTGAGCTCCTCGACGAGCCCGATGACCTGATCCTCGCCGGCATCCTTGCCAAGGTGATGCTCGAACGATGCGATCCCGACCTCCGCCGCCGCCCGCCCCTTGTTGCGGACGTAGATTTCGCTCGCCGGATCATCGCCGACCAGGACCACCGCGAGGCCCGCCGTCACGCCCGCCGCCTTGAGCGCGCTCACATCGTTGGCCACCTCGGCGCGCACTTCCGCGGCCACGGCCTTGCCGTCGATGATCCGGGCGCCGCGCTCGCCATCCATGTTACGCCCCGCCGAAAGCTGCGCGGGCGGCCGCGGCCAGCACCCTGCCGTCGCCCGCGATCGCGACCGACTTGATCCGCGCGGTCTGGCCCGACCTGACCCTGACGGCGCTTGCCGGCACGCCGAGGGCGCGGGCGACGAGCTTTTCCGCCTGCCGGTTCGCGGCGCCGTCGACGGGGGCCGCCCGGACCTTGAGCGAAACGACACGCCGTCCGTCGCCAAGCCGGGTCATGCCGGAGATTTCGTCGCGGCCGGCGCGCGCGCCGACCCGGACCCTGATGACGATGCCATCGGGGGTCAGCCTTATGGCCTCACCGTCGCAAATGAGCCACCTCCGGCCACGGCCCTAGTAGAGAACGCCGCGCACGACGTCCTGCAGCAGCACGAGCGCGAAAATCAGAACGATTGGCGAGATGTCGATTCCGCCCAGATCCGGCATGAACCGCCGGATCGGCGCGAGCGCGGGCTCGGTGATCCGATACAGGAACTCGCCAATCTGGCGCACCGCGTTGTTGCGCGCGTTGACGACGTTGAACGCCACGAGCCAGCTCAGGACCGCGCTGGCGACAACCAGCCAGATATAGATCGAGATCAGCTGGTTGAGGAGCTCTGCAAATCCGGGCATCAACGTTCCCTCTCCCGCGCGAGGCATGTCGCCCTCATGTATCGGACCGTTTGCACGAGTTCAAGCAAGCCCCCGAGCCGGCTTGACAGGCCCCGGGGCGCGCACATAAATGCGCAGCTTGCGCGGCCGGCAGACCGCGCGTCCGGGGCCGTAGCTCAGTTGGGAGAGCGCTACGTTCGCAATGTAGAGGTCAGGGGTTCGATTCCCCTCGGCTCCACCACCCAAATCAAGGGCTGGAATCGAGCACTCCGGCGACGCGGCCAACCTGCCAGTCAAACAGCAATCGGTTTGGCCGGTCCTGTGTGCCTGGCCAACCGTTCGGCATCGCGGGCACCGGGTCGTTTGCTTGGCCGGTGGACGCGCCGGAGCGGTGCAGCCCGCAGACGTCCTTCGCGATCGCCAACTCTGGTCCACCCGAGATCGCCCTCGCGGGATCACGCCCCGGGCACGGCAACGGGTCGGTGGACCCGCTCCGCGGATTGCGGCCCGCGCGGTCTCCGGCAAGAAATCTGCATGCCGCATAAGAAATCGAGTTGCATGTGGGACATTGCATGTCGTACACGGGAGTTTGCACGACTCAACTGCCACAACTCATGTTTGAAACTTGATAACGGCGGCACAATTGCGCGCGGCCCGCGCGCTGGCCGGGCTTGACCAGCGCAAGATCGCGGAGCTGGCGGGGCTGTCGGTGCCCACCATCCAGCGCATGGAGGCGAGCGACGGAGTGATCCGTGGCAACGTGGATTCACTCATGAAGCTGACGGCGGCGCTCGATGCGGCGGGAATCGAACTGATCGGGGAAGGCGCCGTCAGCCCGGCGGGCGGCCGCGGTGTTCGGCTGAAGCAGTGACCAACCACCCTCGACCATCACCCGCCCGCGCCGGACCCGCGTGCGCGCAGACATGGGCGCCGGCACGGGTCGGGCCATGATCGACCCCCTTGCGCTCCTTTGCGTCGCGGCCCTGCTCGCGACCAGCGTCGCGGCCGTGGTGCTGCGCCGCTCGCCGTTCGTCTCGCCCATCGTCTATCTCGCGACGCTGGCTGTCTCGGCCGGGCTCGTTGTCTACGCGCTCATCCATCTGGCTTCCGGCGCGGCGCCGGTGAGCCATGTTCTGCCGCTCGGCCTGCCGTGGCTCGGCGCCCACTTCCGGATCGACCAGCTCTCCGCCTTCTTCCTGCTGGTCACCAATCTGGGCGCGGCCGGAGCCAGCCTGTTCGCGCTCGGCTCCGGCCGGCATGAACATGCGCCCGAGCGGGTGCTGCCGTTCTACCCCGCGTTCCTCGCCGGCATGAACATCGTGATTCAGGCCGACGACGCGTTCACCATCCTGCTGTCCTGGGAGTTCATGTCGCTCGCCTCATGGGCGCTCGTCATGGCCCATCACCGCGACCGCGACAATACCCGCGCCGGCTACATCTACCTCGTCATGGCGGGCTTCGGCACGTTCTGCCTGCTGCTTGCCTTCGGCCTCCTCGCCGGACCCGACGGCAGCTACGGGTTCGCCGCCATTCGCGGCGCCCAGCAGACCCCGGCCGTCGGCGCCTTCGTTCTGGCGCTCGCCCTGGTCGGCGCCGGCTCGAAGGCCGGGCTGGTGCCGCTGCACGTCTGGCTGCCGCTCGCCCATCCGGCGGCACCGAGCCACGTCTCCGCGCTCATGAGCGGCGTCATGACCAAAGTCGCCGTCTACTGCTTCATCCGGATCGTCTTCGACCTGATCGGGACCCCCGCCTGGTGGGCGGGCCTGGTCGTTCTGGTTCTGGGCGGCATCACCGCCGCGCTCGGCGTGCTCTACGCGCTGATGCAGCACGATCTCAAGCGCCTGCTCGCCTACCACACGGTGGAGAACATCGGCATCATCTTCATCGGCCTCGGCCTGGCGCTCGCCTTCCGTGCGAACGAAATGACCGCCGGCGCGGCGCTGGCGCTCACCGCCGCGCTGTTCCACGTTCTCAACCATTCGCTGTTCAAGAGCCTGTTGTTCTTCGGCGCCGGCGCCGTGCTGACGGCGACCGGCGAGCGCGACATGGAGCGTCTCGGCGGCCTCATCCACCGCATGCCGGTGACCAGCCTCACCTTCCTCGTCGGCTGCGCCGCCATCTCGGCCCTGCCTCCGCTCAACGGCTTCGCCTCCGAGTGGCTCACCTTCCAGGCGATCCTCATCAGTCCCGAGCTTCCGCAATGGGGACTGAAATTCTCGATCCCGACGGTCGGAGCGCTGCTCGCGCTGTCGGCGGCGCTGGCGGCGGCCTGTTTCGTCAAGGCCTTCGGCATCACCTTCCTCGGCCGTCCCCGGACCCGGGCGGCGGAGGTCGCGCTCGAGGTCGACCGCTGCTCGCTCGCGGCGATGGCCATCTTCGCCGGCCTGTGCGTGCTCATCGGCATCTTGCCGGGTTTCGTGATCGACCTGCTGGCTCCGGTGACCGCAAGCCTGGTCGACAACCGGATGCCGGCCCAGTCCGCGGTCCCGTGGCTGTCCATCGTGCCGATCGCCGAGAGCCGCAGCTCGTACAATGGTCTGCTGGTGTTCGTCTTCATTGCCGCCTCCGCCGCGATCGCCGCGCTGGCGATCCACCGTTTGGCCTCGCGCGCGGTGCGCCGTTCCGATCCGTGGGACTGTGGCTTCCCCGACCCCGATCCGGCGACCCAGTACACCGCCGGCAGTTTCGCGCAGCCGATCCGGCGGGTTTTCGGGACCCTGGTGTTCCGCGCCGCCGAGCGGGTCGAGATGCCGCCGCCGGGTACGCTCGCTCCGGCGCGGTTCGAGGTGACGGTGCGTGATCTGATCTGGGACTGGCTCTATCTGCCGATCGCCGCCGGAGTCGGCTTCACCGCGGACCGGCTGAACACGCTGCAGTTCCTGACGATCCGGCGCTACCTCGCCCTGGTGTTCGTCACGCTGGTATTTCTGCTCGTGGTGCTCGCGCTGTGGCCCTGATCTTCGACCTCCTGGTGCAGGGCGCGCAGATGGCGCTCGTGCTTCTCGCGGCGCCGCTTCTCACCGGCGTCGTGCGCAAGGTGAAGGCGCGGCTCCTCCGCCGGCGCGGACCGTCGGTGCTGCAGCCCTATCGCGACCTGATCCGCCTCCTGAGGAAGGAAGTCGTGCTCGCGCACAACGCCTCGTGGCTGTTCCGCCTGACACCCTATCTCGTCTTTGCCGCGACCTGGGTCGCCGCCGCGCTGGTGCCGACGTTCGCCATGGGCCTCCATTTCAGCTGGTCGGCGGACCTCATCGCCATCACCGCGCTGATCGCCAGCGCGCGCTTCTTCCTCGCGCTCGCCGGCATGGATGTGGGCACGAGCTTTGGCGGCATCGGATCGAGCCGCGAGGTCATGATCGCATCACTGGCCGAGCCGGCCATGATCATGATCACCTTCACGCTCGCCCTGATCGCCGGCTCGACGCAGCTCTCCAACATCGCCGCCTTCATGCTCTCGCCCGACGCGGGTCTCAGCGTCTCGCTCGGCCTCGCCCTCGTCGCGCTGATCATCGTTGCGATCGCGGAGAACGCCCGCGTGCCTGTCGACAACCCCGCGACCCATCTCGAGCTCACCATGGTGCACGAGGCGATGGTGCTGGAATATTCCGGCCGCCATCTGGCGATGATCGAGTTCGCGGCATCGCTCAAGCTCGTCGTCTATCTCTCGCTCATTGCCTGCATTTTCGTACCCTGGGGGCTGGCGGGCGCGGAGGCCGGAATGAGCGCCCTCACGATCGGCGTCGCCGCCTATGTCGCCAAGCTGGGCGTCGGCGCGGTGCTGCTCGCCCTGTTCGAGACCGCGATCGCCAAGATGCGCGTTTTCCGCGCGCCGGAGTTCCTTGGCGGCGCCTTCATGCTCGGGCTGCTGGCGAGCCTGCTTCTTTTCGTGGCGCGGAGCCAATGACGGGCACGTTCGTCTTCGATGTCGCGCATCTGCTGGCCGGCAGCGTGGTGCTGGTCAGCCTGATCCTGCTCTATCAGCGCCGGCTCTACGCGCTCCTCAACGTCTTCGCGCTGCACGCGTTCTTCCTCGCGCTTTCGGTCGCCTGGCAGGCCTTCATCCAGGCCGCGCCGCATCTCTACATCACCGCCGCCATCGCGCTCGTCTTCAAGGCGATCATCATCCCGGTGGTGCTGCACCGGATGATCGTGCGCCTCGGCATCCATCGCGAGATCGAGACCGTCGTCGGCATCGGACCGACGATGCTGTTCGGCCTGGGTCTCGTCGCGCTGTCGACGGTGACCATGCTCGAGGTCACGGTCGAAGCCGACCCGCTGGCACGAGAGGACCTCGCCTTCGCCCTGTCGGTCGTCCTGCTTGGCCTTCTCGTCATGGTGACGCGGCGCAACGCCGTCTCCCAGGTGGTCGGTTTCATGTCGCTCGAAAACGGCCTGGTGCTCGCGGCCACCGGTGCCAAGGGCATGCCCTTCGTGGTTGAGATCAGCGTCGCCTTTTCCGTGCTGATCGCCTTCATCGTGATCGGAATCTTCCTGTTCCGCATCCGCGAGCGGTTTGACACCGTCGACGTGCACGAGCTGGACCGCTTCAGGGGCGAGGCCTTATGACCGCGTTCGGCCTCGATCCGGTGACGGCGGTGCTCCTCGTCCCGCTGGCCGCGGCGGCGGTTCTCGCGCTGCTCCCCGATTTCCGTCTCGCGGCACGTCTCAATGTCGCCGCCGCCCTCGCCACCCTCGTTGCCGCCCTGTCCCTGTTCGCCGGGCGTCCCGAGCCCGGGATCTACATTCTCGTCGACGACCTCAATATCGTCTTCATCGTTCTGTCCACCTTCGTCGGCTTCACCACCAGCGTCTTCAGCGCCAGCTATATCGGCCACGAGGTGGAGATCGGCCGCCTCACGCCGGCCTATCTGCGCTTCTACCATGCGATGTACCAGACGCTCATGTTCGCGATGAACCTGGCCCTGATCGCCAACAACATCGGACTGATGTGGGTGGCGATCGAGATCGCGACGCTGACGACGGTGCTGATGGTCGGCATCTACCGGACCCATCAAGCCCTGGAAGCGGCGTGGAAGTACTTCATCCTCGGCAGCGTCGGCATCGCCCTGGCCCTGTTCGGCACCATCCTCGTCTACATGGCGGCGCGCCCGGTCGTCGGCGAGGGCGTCGAGGCGATGGTGTGGACGGTGCTGGCGGAAAACGCTCGGCTGTTCGACCCGGCCCTGCTCAATCTCGCCTTCGTGTTCCTGCTGCTCGGCTACGGCACCAAGGTGGGTCTGGCGCCGCTGCATGCCTGGCTGCCCGATGCCCACGCCGAGGGCCCGACGCCGATCTCCGCGGTGCTGTCCGGGCTGCTGCTCAATGTCGCCCTATATGCCGTGCTCCGTTTCAAGATCCTGCTCGCGGCCAATCCCGACGCGATCGCGCCGGGACCGCTGATGGTCGTGCTCGGCCTGCTGTCGCTGAACTTTGCCGCGTACATGCTGTACCGGCGGCGCGACATCAAGCGCATGTTTGCCTATTCCTCGATCGAGCACATGGGCATCATCGTGTTCGCATTCGGCATGGGCGGGCCGCTCGCCAATTTCGCCGGGCTCCTGCACATGACCATGCACTCGCTCACGAAATCGGCGATCTTCTTCTCCGTCGGCCATATCGCCCAGGTGAAGGGCACCCAGCGCATCGCCGACATTGGCGGGCTGACCGAGACCCATCCCTGGCTTGGCTGGGGGCTGGTTCTGGGGGTGGTCGCGATCGCCGGCATGCCGCCGCTCGGCATTTTCATGAGCGAATTCCTCATCGTCAGCTCCACCTTCGCCCGCGAGCCGCTACTGGTGATCCCGCTGGTCGCCGGTCTGCTTGCCGCGGTCGGCGCCCTCTTCCTGCGCCTCAACGCGATCGCCTTCGGCGAGCCGCGAGGGCCGGTTGCGGCGGCGAAAGCCTCCTATGTGCCGATGTTCGTTCACCTCGCCCTGGTGGCCGGCGCCGGCATCTTCCTGCCCGGGCCGCTGGTCGAGTGGTTCCAGCACATCGCCCGCCTGCTCGGATAGGGCCGCGCGATGTCGATCCTCTCCGAGCTGACCGCCAACCGCTCCCGAGTTTTGGCTCATCGCCCGTGGCCGCGCGTCGAGATCGACGGCGCGACCTGGGAGGACGCGGCCAGGCGGCTGGCCGCCGGCGAGTTGACGCTGCTCGGTCTTTGGGGCGATGGCAGCGATGTCCACATGGCGCTGCATGAGGTTGCGTCGGGCGAGTTCGCGGTCGCGACTCTCGCCTGCCCCGATACCCGCTACCCCTCGATCGGCAAGTGGCACGCGCCGGCTGTCCGCCTGGAGCGCGCGGTCCGCGACCTCAGCGGGCTCGAACCGGTCGGCGCGCCCGATCGGCGTGCCTGGCTCGACCATGGCCGCTGGGGAGTGGCCCATCCGCTCGGGCCGGCGACCCAGACCGAGATCGCGCCCACGCCCTACGCCTTCCTGCCGGTCGAAGGCGAAAGCCTGCACCAGATCCCGGTCGGGCCCGTTCATGCCGGTATCATCGAGCCCGGCCATTTCCGCTTCACCGCAAGCGGCGAGACGGTCGTGCGGCTGGAACAGCGCCTTGGATACGTCCACAAGGGGGTCGAGACCCTTCTCCGGGGCGCGGATGTCACCCACGCGGCGCGCATCGCCGGGCGAACGTCCGGCGACAGCACACTCGCCTACGCCTTCGCCTTCGCCCGCGCGGTCGAGGCCGCGCTCGGCATCGAGGTGCCGGCGCGCGGACAGTGGCTGCGTGCGCTGATGGCCGAGCTCGAGCGCCTCGCCAACCATCTTGGCGACATTGGCGCCATCTGCAACGACGCCACCTTCACGCTGATGCACGCGCAATGCGGAATCCTGCGCGAACGCGTGCTGAGGGCCGCCGAGGCATGTTTCGGCCACCGCCTGATGATGGACCAAATCGTTCCGGGCGGCGTCGTTTCGGACATCTCGGGCGAAGGCCAGGCGGTGCTGCGTGGACTGCGCGCGGAGATCGAGCACCGGCTGCCGGCGCTGATCGAGCTCTATGACAATACCGCCTCCCTGCAGGACCGCACCATGGGGACCGGAACGCTCGACCCGGACCTTGCCGTTCGGTTCGGCGCCGGCGGCTATGTCGGGCGCGCGTCCGGCCGCGGCTTCGATGCGCGGCGCCAGCCGGGATACCCGCCTTACGATATGCTGGACTTCGAAGTCCCGGTGGAGCGCGCGGGCGATGTCAACGCCAGGGTCTGGGTACGCATCCGCGAGATCGAGCAGAGCCTGCTGCTGATCGGCCAGCTTGTGGGGCGGCTGCCGGACGGTCCAACCGCGACGGAGCTCGACCCGGCCCGGGCCGGCGCATGCGAGGGTGTCGCCCTCACCGAGGGGTTCCGCGGCGACATCCTCGCCTGGGTGCGGCTCGATGCCGGCGGCATGATCGCGCGCTGCCATCTGCGCGACCCGTCCTGGTTCCAGTGGCCGCTCCTCGAAGCGGTGATCGACGGCAACATCGTTGCCGACTTCCCGCTCTGCAACAAGAGCTTCAACTGCTCCTATTCCGGTCACGATCTCTAGGCATCCATGCGCAGAACCCTGTTTGAAAGCATCGTCAGCCGGCCGCTCACCGAGGCCGCTCCCCGGCCCGATGACGCCGCGCGCAGCGAACTGGCGGACCGGCTCGACCGCGCATCGCGCCGTCGGCTCGGCCGTTCGCTCTCCATCCGCGAGGTCGATGCCGGCTCGTGCAATGGCTGCGAGCTCGAAATTCACGCGCTCGGCAATGCCTTCTACGACCTGGAGCGCTTCGGGCTGCGGTTCGTCGCCTCGCCGCGCCACGCCGACGTCCTCATGGTGACCGGCCCGGTGACGAAGAACATGGCCGAGGCGCTGCAGCGCACGTTCGCTGCGACCCCCGACCCCAAATGGGTCGTGGCGCTCGGCGACTGCGCGCTCAACGCCGGGCTCTTCGCCGGCTCCTACGCCGTTGCCGGCGGCGTGTCGGCGGTCCTTCCGGTCGATCTCCACATCCCCGGTTGCCCGCCGTCACCGACGCAAATTCTCCAGGGGCTGATCGCGCTGGTCGAGCATGTGAGCACATCGGCCGGCGCGCCCTGAGCGGGGCTTGCCGGTTCGGCGATTGTCCGGGGCCGGCCTCCCATGGAAGTATCCTCAACCTGTGGCCGGGCAAGTGGCGAGGAGCGGCCCCCGGGTCCGGCCGACGGCCGGCGCGATGACGCCTCGTGACGGTGTGAGAAATCCGGACTAGGCTGAGCCGGACACCGGGCCAGTCGGACCGCGGCCAATCGGCATGATATTGCGGCGTGCCATGTCGCCGCAGGTTCGGTTCCGGCGGGCGCGGTGGCAAGCATCCGGGAATGCGCGACGGACGGGACCGGGGGTCGTGGAGCTCAAGTTCGAAGCCCAGCAGCACGATGGAGCTGCCGGGGCGATGGTGCCGGCTCTCACCATCGTTCTGCCGACCTACTGCGAGGCGGGCAATGTCGGCCCGATGGTCGAGGCCCTTGCCGGTGCGCTGGGCGGCGTTTCCTGGGAGGTCATATTCGTCGACGACGATTCTCCCGACGGGACCACCCTGCGCGCGCGCGAGCTCGGTCAGCGCGACGGCCGGGTCCGGTGCATCCGCCGCATCGGACGGCGCGGACGGGCCAGCGCCTGCATTGAAGGCATGATGGCGGCCCAGGCGCCGATCGTCGCGGTCATGGATGCCGATTTGCAGCACGACGCGGCGGCGTTGCCCCGCATGCTGGATGCTCTCGCTGACCCGGATGTCGATCTCGTCGTCGGCTCGCGTTATGCCGAAGGGGGGTCCGCCCCCGGCCTCAGAGGCATGCGGCGGCGGATCAGCCACCATGCCGGGCGCCTTGCCAGGCGGCTGCTTCGCCTGCGCCTTTCCGATCCGACCTCCGGATATTTCATGGTCCGGCGCCAGCTCGTCGACCGTTTCGTTTCCGGCGGCGCGGCGGATGGTTTCAACACCATGCTCGACATCGCCACGTCCCGGAAGCTGAAGCCAAATGTCGTCGAGGTGCCCTACCGGTTCGCCGAGCGGCTGAGCGGCGACAGCAAGTTCAGTCCACGCCAGGCCATGGAGTTCGCCGCGTTGCTGGTCTCGCGCCTCACGGACGCAACGGTGCCGCAACGGTTCGTGGTCTTTTGCGCGATCGGCGCCGTCGGCGTTCTCGTTCACCTGGTCGCGCTGGCGCTGGCGCTCAATGCCGGAGCCCCGTTCGGAATCGCCCAGAGCACCGCCACGCTGGTTGCAATCGTCAACAACTATCTGCTGAACAATGTCCTGACCTTTCGCGATCGCCAACTTGCCGGCCTCGCCCGGTTGCGCGGGCTGCTGATCTACGCGCTGATCTGTTCGTTCGGCGCGGTCAGCAACGTCAGCATCGCCGCCTGGCTGTTCGCCAACGAAAGCGTCTGGTGGGGTGCGGGCCTCGCCGGCGCGGCGGTGAGCGCTGTGTGGAATTACGCGGCAAGCTCGACCATGGTGTGGCGCAAATAGGCCGCCCGGTCCGAGGTCGCGTTCGGGACCCGAACGCGCGGCGTCGCGACGATGGCCTTCGCCCGGCCGTGCCACGTGAACCATGTCTCGGGGCGGCGTCCATCCCGGATGAAGGGCCGGATCATGCCCCGGTGCGGGGCGCCGGCGAAACTCTCGCGCCAAGGCAGCAAAATTGTGATCTGAATCACAAACTGCGTCGGGCCATCCGCCTATCAAGAGATCGCCAACCAAGCGCAGATGATCGGAGCGACCGCCCCTCCCCCCTCTCAATGGTCGCCCTGATCGGATGAACGGGCCCTCCGCGAACCTGCCCCCCGGTGCGGAGGGCCCGCTTTTTCTCACGAACGGCGAGTGAATATCGCGGCGAACCGCCGGTCCGGCACCAAATTCCGCGCCCGCGCCACAGCGCCGCGGTTCCGGTGTAAGATCGAACGATCGAGTGGACCAAGCCGGCCGCCAGGCCGGCATATTTGCGCGAGGCAGCACATGGAACCAGCAAGATCACCCACAATCTCGGCCCATGGCGCCGACATGCCGGTCGTCGGCTACGGCACGATGCTGTTCCCCGAGCCCGACCGGGCGGCGGGTCTGGTCGCCTACGCGATCGAGCGCGGCTATCGCCACATCGACACCGCGCGAAAATACGGCTCGGAGCAGTGGGTGGGCGAGGGCATCCGCGCCTCCGGCATCGCCCGCGACGAGCTGTTCGTCACCACCAAGGTGACCGAGGACAACGCCCGCGCCGACGATTTCGCCCGCTCGCTCGACACCAGCCTCGAGACTCTCGGCCTCGACCATGTCGATCTGTTGCTGATCCACTGGCCGCAGCCGCGCGTGCCGCTGATCGAGACGCTCGGCGCGCTGGCCAAGGCCAGGCGCGACGGACTCGCCCGCCACATCGGCGTGTCGAACTTTACCGTGGCGTTGCTCGACGAGGCGGTGAGCGTGTGCCCCGAGCCGCTGGTCACCAACCAGATCGAATACCACGCCTATATCCGCCAGGATAAGCTCCTGGCCGCGTGCCGGCGCCATGGCCTCCTCGTCACCTGCCACGTCCCGCTCGCGCGCGGCAAGCTGCTGGGCGACCCGGTGATCGGCGCGATTGCCGCGCGCCACGGCAAGACCAGCGCCCAGGTCGCCCTCAGATGGCTGATCCAGCAGCCGGATGTCGCGGTGGTGCCGCGCGCGCTCGCATTCGGTGAGATCGACGAGAATATCGATCTGTTCGATTTCGAGCTCGGCGAGGAGGAGATGGACCGGATCGGCGCCCTCCGCGACAGGAACCTGCGCGTCGTCGATCCGGAAGTGCGCCGCCCGGTCTGGGACGTGGGTTAGCGCGTCCGGTCCGGGCGCCGCCGGCCCGCCGGGCCGCCATCCCTATTTGCCGCTCTTGACCTCGATCTTGTGCGACCGCTTCTTGACCTCGGCCGGCTTGGCGAGGCTGACGCGAAGCACGCCCTTGTCGTAGACCGCCCGGACCTGGTCGGCATCGATCTGGAACGGGATCCTCATCGAGCGCTGGAATGAGCCGTATCGGCGCTCGATCCTGTGGAAGTGCTTCTTCTTTTCCTCTTCCTCCTTCTTCTTTTCGCCGCGAATGGTGAGGATGTCGCCGCTGACATCGATGTCGATATCCTTCTCCTCGACGCCCGGGAGTTCGACCGTGACGTCAACCGCATCCTCGCTCTCCGACACATCGACTGTCGGCAGCATCGTGTCCGCGCCGAACCACGAGGCCGGCGTGCGGTGGGCAAAGTCCTCGAACAGCCGGTCGATCTCCTCGCGCATGGTCGTCATCATGTTGCGGCCAGGATAGTCATGCTCTGCCACTGAAGGGGTTTTGTCAGGCATTGTCACACCTCTCCGTCTGGACGGTTTGTACTGCGGCGGGAGATACCACCGTCCGGCCTCGCGAATGTTGATTCAGGTCAACATGGGCATCCCGCCGTCGCCACGTTATCTTGGGGGATCGAAACCGATCATCAAGACCCCGCCGGTCCGCCGGCGAGCCTCGCCGGTCGCTCGGGTTGCGGCCGCCTGCGCGGCCGGAGTTGACCGAGGTCAAGGCCGGGACCCGCGCAAGACGAGAGTGTGAACGGTGAGGCAAACCGTTTGGAGGCTGTGTCCATGAGCTTCAAGTCGATCCTCGCCTATGTCGACGAGCGCGAGCGCTGCAAGACCCTCGTTGAAACCGCCCGCGGGCTGGGCGAACTTCACGCCGCGCGCGTGATCGGCCTTCACGTCGTGCCCAACGTCGAGGTCTATGCGGCGAGCGAGCCGCAGGTGATGGCCGACCTGTTCGAGAGCGAGCAGCGGCTGCACGAGGAGACCGCAAGCGCGGCGCACGATTTCTTCGCCGCCGCCATGAACGGCGCATCGTGCGAATCCGAGTGGCGCGAGGTCGCTCAGGGCGGAACGAGCATTGCCGAGCGCGTTCTCGAGCACGGCCTGGTCACGGATCTCATCATAACCGGCCAGATCGATCCCGACATCGGCTCGCCGCGACGCGTCGGCACGCCGGAACACGTGCTGATGCACGGCGGGCGGCCGCAGCTGATGGTGCCCTATATCGATCTTCCGGCGACACTCGCCCGCCATATCATGATTGCCTGGAGGTCCAGCGGCGAGGCGGCCCGCGCGGCATTCGATGCCCTGCCGCTGCTGCGGCACGCGGAACGGGTGACCATCCTCGAGGTCGATCCCCGCGAACCGGAAGCCATCGAGAAGGTCGCGGGCGGCGAGGCGCTGGCGTCGAGTCTGGAGCGTCACGGCGTGGTACGCGCGGACATCGTGCGCACCCCGAGCGGCGGAATCGGGATCGGGTCGACCATCCTGTCGCGCCTTGCCGACGAGGACGCCGATCTTCTGGTCATGGGCGGATACGGTCACTCCCGGTTCAGCGAATATCTGTTCGGCGGCGCGACGCGGGAGATTCTGGGCCAGATGACCGTGCCGGTCCTGATATCTCACTGATCCGGGCGGGCGCCAGGCGCCGCCGGGCGCAACTCACCAAGCCGGGGAACAAGAGCCGGTGGCAGACCATATCTCGAACGATCTATTCGCGTTCCTCACCGACCCCGCGAGCTACGGAACCGGCCAGGGTCCGGTCGAGACGGTCGAGACCCACGCCGCCCTGGTGTTCCTGTGCGGCCGCCGGGCGCTGAAGATCAAGAAATCCGTCCGCTACCCCTATCTCGATTTCTCACGCCCCGAGCTCCGCCGCGCGGCGCTCCGGCGCGAGATCGATCTCAACCGCGCCAACGCCCCCGATCTCTATCTCGGCCTCATCGATATCGTCCGCGCGGCCGACGGCCGCCTCTCGCTCGGCGGCGAGGGCGAGCTTGTCGAGACCGCGCTCGAAATGCGCCGGTTCGACCAGGACCAGCTGCTCGACCGCATGGCCGAACGCGGCGCGCTCGACCTCGCGCTGATGGCCCCGCTCGCCCGCGCGGTGAGGAACGCGCACGCGTCCGCGCCGGTGCGGCGCGGCATCGACCAGGCGGCCGCCCTCGAAGCGGTCATTGCCGGTAACATCGCGTCGTTGCGCGAGCACCCGGACCTGTTCCCGCCCGATGCGACGGCGACCATCGCCAGCCGGTCCCGTGACACGCTCCGCGACGTCGCCCCGATCCTCCGGCGCCGGTCCGAGACCGGCTATGTACGGCGCTGCCACGGCGATCTTCATCTCGGCAACATCGTCCTGTGGCACGTGCGCCCGACCCTGTTCGATGCGCTCGAATTCGACGAGGAGCTGGGCACGATCGACGTTCTCTACGATCTCGCGTTCCTCGTCATGGACCTCGTCCACAGGGACTTGAAGGGGCACGCCAATTCCCTGCTCAACGCCTATCTCGCCCGCGACGGGGCCGGCGCGCTCGCCGGCCTCGCCGCCCTTGCGCTGATGATGTCGGTTCGGGCGGCCGTGCGCGCCAAGGTCGCCGCCGACCGGGCGGCCGGCATCGCACGGACCGACGAACGCGGGCGGTCGAATGCGCTTGCGCGCAGCTATCTCGGCCTCGCCGGGGAGTGCCTCGCCGACCCGCGCCCGAGGCTGGTCGGAATCGGGGGGCTTTCCGGAACCGGCAAGTCGACGATCGCGGCGCGAGCCGCGGCCGAGATCGGCGGGCCTGCGGGCGCGCTCGTCGTCAGGAGCGACGTCGAACGCAAGGCCATCGCCGGCGTCGCCGACACCGACCGTCTGGCGCCGCGGAGCTACACCCCGGCCGCCAACAGGACGGTCTATCAAAGCATCCGCGAGAAGGCACGTGCGGCAGCGAATGCGCGGTTCGCGGTCATCGTCGACGCCGTCCATGCCCGGCCCGACGAACGCGAGGCCCTGGCCGCGATCGCGGCCGAGGCCGGTGTCCCGTTCGACGGACTGTGGCTGGAGGCGCCGCCGCAGGTTCTGAAGGCCCGCGTCGCCGCGCGCCGGGGAGACGCCTCCGACGCTGATGCGAGGGTCGTCGAGCGCCAGCTTGCCCTCGATCCCGGCGACATATCCTGGACCCGCATCAGCGCCGGCGGAACACCGGATGAGACCTGGCGGGCCGTCCGGCACCAACTGGCGCGCGCGCCATGAAGGCGATGGTCCTCGATCGCCCGCGCCGGCCGCTGGTCGCCCGTGAGGTCGCAACGCCCGAGCCCGGTCCCGGTCAGGTGCTGGTGCGCGTCGGCGCCTGCGGGGTGTGCCGCACCGACCTTCACGTGGTTGACGGCGACCTGACCGAGCCAAGGCTGCCGATCATTCCGGGCCACGAGATCGTCGGCCGCGTCGCGGCCATGGGGGCGAACGTCGCCGGCCTCGAACCGGGCGACAGGGTCGGCATCCCCTGGCTCGGCCACACCTGCGGGACCTGCCGATACTGCCGCGAGGGCCGGGAGAATCTTTGCGATGCGCCGGGTTTCACCGGCTATCAGATCGACGGCGGCTACGCCGAATATGCCCTCGCCGACGCCGGCTACTGCTTTCCTGTCGGCGGCGAAATGTCGGACGCGGCCGCCGCACCACTCCTCTGCGCCGGCCTCATCGGCCACCGCTCGCTGAAGATGGCGGGTGATGCCGAGACGCTCGGCATTTACGGCTTCGGCGCCGCCGCCCATATCATCGCCCAGGTCGCCCGCCATCAGGGGCGCAAGGTCTTCGCCTTCACCCGCGAGGGCGACCGTGCGGCGCAGGAGTTCGCGCGCTCGCTGGGCGCGGCATGGGCTGGCTCATCGGCCGCGCCGCCGCCCGAGCCGCTCGACGCGGCCATCATCTTCGCGCCCGTCGGCGCGCTCGTCCCGGCCGCGCTCGCCGCTGTCCGCAAGGGCGGCACGGTGGTGCTTGGCGGCATTCACATGAGCGACATTCCGCAGATGCGCTACGATATCCTCTGGGGCGAGCGCGTGGTCCGCTCGGTCGCCAATCTCACCCGCGCGGACGGCCGCGAGTTCCTCGACCTCGCGGCCCGCATTCCGGTTCGGACCCGCATCACCGAAATGCCGCTGGGCGAGGCCAACGAAGCGCTCGCCCTGCTGCGCTCCGGCGCGCCGACGGGAGCCCTCGTCCTCATTCCCTAGGAGCCTGTCTGAGTAGTGGCTTTTCAAGTGAGGGCGAGTCTGATTCGTTGCGGTGCTATGAGCAAGCACTTTCGCCCCTGGAAGATCGACGAGCGGCAGCTTCTTCCGCCGAGGGTTGAGGAT
>Ga0326597_10004309_pt1 | contig 20068 bp, 16 predicted proteins | sample RVTome_12_FD_203789 | JGI IMG/M metagenome (GOLD analysis project Ga0326597, IMG submission 203789) | Soil microbial communities from uranium-contaminated site in the Upper Colorado River Basin, Wyoming, United States - RVT100D185 | ecosystem: Environmental > Terrestrial > Soil > Contaminated >...
AGGGGAGGACGTCGATTGGAGGGGGCTTCGGGCCGGACTGCCCCCTCGGGCCGGGCTGCGTTCGGCCGGTGTTGTTGCGTCTCCTCCGTCGAAGACGGGGGGAGTACCCCGAAGGGGGGAGGAGATTCGACGGGTAACGGGTAACGGGCAACGGGTAACGATTGACAGTCAGTCCAACTCATCCCGGATCGCCGCGAAGCCGTCCAACGCTTCGGGGTTCATCAAGGCGTCGCGGTTCGTCACTGGTTCGCCGGCGAGCACGAGCCTCACCGCCTTCTCCACCTTCTTTCCGCTGATGGTGTAGGGGATGTCGTCCACCTGGACGATGCGTCGTGGGACGTGGCGGGGCGAGGTCATGGTGCGGATCCGGTCGGAGATGCGGCCCCTCAGGCCGTCGTCGAGCGCGACACCTTCGGCGAGCACGACGAACAGCACCACCTCAACGTCGCCGGCGGTGTCCCGGCCCACGGCGATGGCGTCGACGACCTCTTCCAGGGGCTCGATGGCCCGATAGATCTCGGCGGTCCCGATGCGGACACCGCCGGGATTGAGCGTCGTGTCGCTGCGTCCATAGATGACCACACCCCCCTCGGGTCGGATCTCGATGAAGTCTCCGTGGGTCCACACGCCGTCGAACTCGGCGAAGTAGGCGTCGTGATACCGGCTTCCGTCATCGTCGTGCCAGAAACCCACCGGCATGGACACGAAGGGCCGGGTACACACCAGCTCGCCCTTCTCGCCGAGGACGGGCGCTCCGTTGTCATCCCACGCCTCCACGGCCATGCCCAGCGCCCGAGCCTGGAGCTCGCCGCGCCGGACGGGAAGGATCGGGACGCCGAGGGCGAAGCACCCGATGATGTCTGTGCCCCCGCTCACCGACGCCAGCTGGATGTCGGTGGAGAGGTTCTCGTAGAACCAATCGAACTGCTCGGGAAGGAGCGGCGCCCCCGTGGAGCCGACCCAGCGGATCGAGGAGAGATCGGCGACCTCACGAGGGACCAGGCCGGCAGTGGCGTTGCCCCCGAGGAACTTTGGGCTCGTCCCGAAGTGCGTGATCCCGGTTTGTTCGGCCAGGTGCCACAGCCGTTCCAGCGAGGGGTGCGACGGGCTGCCGTCGTAGAGGACGATGGCAGCGCCTGTGGCCAGGCCGCTCACCAGCCAGTTCCACATCATCCAGCCGCAGGTGGTGAACCAGAACAGGCGATCGCCAGGCTTCAGGTCGCAATGGAGAACGTGCTCACTGAGATGCTTGAGCAGGGTCCCCCCGGCGCCGTGGACGATGCTCTTGGGTCGCCCGGTGGTGCCCGACGAGTACATGATGAAGAGTGGGTGATCGAAGGGGAGCTGGGCGTAGTCGGGTTCCTCGGGTCCGTCGGCGAGCAGGTCGTCCCAAGGCACTTGCTCCTGGTGGAGAGGATCCCCGATCCGGTCGATCGTCACCAGGTGCTGGATCGACTCGATGGACGCGAGGGCCTCGGCGACCGTGGTGTGGACGCCGTGGTCCTTTCCGTTGTACGCGTAGCCGTCGACGCTGATCAGCACCTTTGGCTCGATCTGCCCGAAGCGGTCGATGACGCCGAGCGGGCCAAAGTCGGGGGAGCACGACGACCAGATGGCGCCGATCGCCGCGGTCGCCAGCATCGCCACCACCGCCTCGATCCCGTTCGTGATCAGAGCGGCGACGCGGTCGCCCTCGCCGACACCGAGCCGCATGAGCCCGCGCTGGGCTGCCGCCACCCGGTGACGCAGCTCCGCCCGATCGACGGTTTCGACTCCACCTTCCTCGGTGGCGGCGACGATCGCCACCGCCTCGGGATCACCCCGGAGCAGGTTCTCGGCAAAGTTGAGTCGGGCCCCCGGGAACCACTCGGTGCCCGGCATGGCCTCCTCGCCGACCGGTCGCTCGGGTGGCGTCGAGGCGATGACCCCGGCGAAGTCCCAGACCGCCTGCCAGAAGGCCCCGCGATCGTCGATCGACCATCGCCACAGCTCGTCATAGCTCTCTGACGACCCCGGTACCGAAGCCATGAACCGGTGAAGGTTGCTGTCGGCGATCTGCTCAGGGGTGGGAGTCCACATCACGCGCGTCATGTTTCGAGGTTAAGGACGCGAAAGGCGATGAGGGAAGGGCGGAACCGCGTTGAGCGGGCGTCGACATCGTCCGGCGCGCTTTCGCCTTTCGCCCTTCGCGCCATCACACGTCCATCTCGCGAAATCGCTCAAACACTTCTCGCAGCTCGGCGCGTTGCGCTTGCGGGATGTCGTCGAGTACTGCGTCGGGCGCCTTTACGAAGAGGCCCTTGGCTTCGGCGAGGGGCCGGTCCGGATGCCCGGCGCCGGCGAGAGTGGCCGCGACCCGGACACGGGTGCCCCGGTCCTCATCGATCCATGCGGTGACTACCAAGGGCGTGTCGGCGGCGATGGTGCCGCGGAACCGGATCTCCATTGTCGCCGTCAGGTGGGGGGCATAGCGGTGCCGGTAGAGCACCCAGGCCATCGCCTCGTCGAAGACCGTGGCGACGATCCCCCCGTGCACCACCGACCCGAGGCCGACGAAGTCGCCACCAAGCGTGACCTCGCTGCGCACCCGGTCCGGGCCATCGGAATGGAACCGGAGGTGCAGGCCCCTGGGGTGGGTGGGGCTGCAGGCGAAGCAGTTGAACGTGGAAAGCGCGGGAAGCAGTTGCGACATGAGCCAAGCCTCGCTTTGCTCGGCGCAATTGGCAATTGGCAATTGGGGAGCCTCGTTGCGCTCGGCCGCAATGCGCAATGTGCAATGCGACCGAACGTTGTGGCGCTCGGCTGGCTAGGGCGATGGGCGAAAGGGCGAAGGGCGAAACCCCTTCGGCCGGTGTCGGGGAACGGACCGGTCTGGCCGGAGCGGGGGCTGGAGCTGGGGCGGCTTCTGGCGGAAGGCGGATGGCGGAAGGCGGAAGGCGAAACCGACTCCTCGCTACCCTGCGTCGAGTCGCCCTCGCAGAGGTTACGCGCCAATGAATCTCGGTCTCATGTTCGCCAACACGCTTGCCGTGACCCGCGAGCAGGTATTCGCCCAGGTGTCTGCCGCCGAGGCAGCGGGCTACGACTCGGTGTGGACCGTGGAGCACGTCGTGGTGCCCAAGGGCTACGAGTCGACCTATCCGTACAGCCGCAGCGGGCGCATGGCCGGCGGGGTCGAGGACTTCGACATACCTGACCCCCTCGTATGGCTCGCCTTTGCGGCGGCGGCATCGACGACCATCAAGCTCGCCACGGGTGTGCTGATCTTGCCGCAGCGAAACCCGGTGCTGCTCGCCAAAGAGGTGGCCACCCTCGACCGGCTCAGCGGCGGCCGGGTCATCCTGGGAGTCGGCGCCGGGTGGCTCGAGGAGGAGTTCCGAGCGCTCGGGGCATCGTTCGACGATCGGGGCGACCGTGTCGATGAGTACATCCGGGCACTTCGCGCCCTGTGGTCGGAGGATGTGGCCTCGTTCGCAGGAAGGTTCGTGTCGTTCGAGAACGTGTACTTGCGGCCCCAGCCGGTTCGGGGGTTCGTCCCCATCGTGATCGGAGGCCATTCGAAGCGGGCGGCCCGCCGCGCCGGGGAGCTCGGTGACGGGTTCTATCCGGCGTCCAGCACGATGGAGGAGCTGCCGGCCCTCGTCGCACACGCTCGCGAGTGGGCGGAGCGTGCCGGCCGGGACCCCGACGCATTGGAGATCACGATGGCGGCTCGGCCCGACGTCGAATCGGTCGAGCGCCTCGCCGCAGCCGGTGTCGACCGCGCGGTGGTGGCGGCGGCAGTGGGGGAAGAGGCGCTCGCGTCCCTGGCAGCAGACGTCTTCGGCTGACGTCAGGCTCGGCGAGCGCCGGTCCACCGCGATAGGATCGCCTCGGGAAGGTCGATCCGTGTCCGGTGCCGGCTTCGGGGGGAGGCGGCACCGGACGGCAGTCTTGTCGCACCGACTGGGTGAGGTTCCGTTACTTTCGACGTGATCGGGGGCGACGGCGACACCTGGCGGAGTGCTTGCCACTTGCGAGGCCTGATCACCGGTACTCTGGCGCTCCCGTGATCATCGTTCGTGGCCTCGGCGTCGAGGCCGGCATCAGGACCCTCGTGTCCGACGCCTCCTTTGCTCTCCACCCGGGGGACAAGGTCGGCCTCGTCGGCCGGAACGGCGCGGGCAAGACCACCCTGTTGCAGACCCTGGCCGGGCGTCGTCCGCCCCGCGAGGGCACCGTCGCCACGTCCGGGCGCATCGGCTACCTGTCCCAGGAGGCGTCGCTTCCCGAGTTGGAGCACGCCGATGCCACGGCATTGGAAAGGATCCTCGCGGCGCGCGACATCGGCGGCGTGCAGCGGCGCATGGAGGGCGTGCGCACTCGCATGGAGGCCGCCGGCGGTGACGAGCGCGATCGACTGATCCGCCGGTATGCCCGGCTCGAAGCCGAGTTCGAGGCGGCCGGCGGTTACCGCGCCGAGGCGGAGGCGCGGCGGTTTGGAGCGTCGCTCGGCATCACGAACGCCGAGATGTCGCAGCCGGTTCGGACGATGTCCGGCGGCCAGCGGCGGCGCGTCGAATTGGCCCGGATCCTCTTCGCCGAGACCGATGTCCTGCTCCTCGACGAGCCGACCAACCACCTCGACCTCGATGCCAAGGCGTGGCTCGTCGACTTCCTCGGCGAATACTCCGGTGCGCTGCTGCTGGTGAGCCACGACCTCCCTCTGCTCGACTCATCGATCACTTCGGTGTTGTCGCTCGAGGACGGGACACTGGAGCCGTATCGCGGCAACTACTCGCACTTCCTCACCGAGCGGGACCGCCGGCGCGAGCAGCGTCGCCGGGAGCGGCTGGTCCAGGAGCGGAAGATCTCCGACCTCGAGGCGACCGTGCGGCGGTTCATGGGCACCACCGAGAAGATGTCGAAGCGCGCCAAGTCGATGCAGACCCGTGCCGATCGGATGAAGGACTCGCTGGTGGAGGTGGCCTCGCGGGGGAGGTCGGTGGCGCTGCGCTTCCCGCAGCCGGAGCCGTCGGGCCGGATCCCCTTGGAGGGCATCGGGCTCGCCAAGGCGTTCGACGACAACGTGGTGTTCGTCGATGTCGGGGTGTACGTCGAGCGGGGAGAGTGCCTGCTCATCATGGGCCTGAACGGGGCGGGCAAGACGACGCTGCTCCGGATCCTCGCCGGCGTCGACTCGGCCGACATCGGCGAGGTCGTGCTCGGCCATCGCGCCTCCCTGGGCTACTACGCCCAGGAGCACGAGCAGATCGTTGGCGACCGCACCGTCATGGACCACATGAGGACGGTGTCGACCGAGACGGATCAGGACCTGCGCGGGGTACTCGGCCACTTCCTGCTGGCCGACAAGATCGAGCAGGACGCGGCGACGCTCTCTGGCGGCGAGAAGACGAAGCTGGCGCTCGCCCAACTCGTCGTCGGGCGCCACAACGTGCTGCTCCTCGACGAGCCGACCAACAACCTGGATCCCCAGGCCAAGGAGGCGCTCCTGGCGGCGCTGCACGCCTACTCGGGCACCCTCATCGTGGTGAGCCACGACACCGACTTCGTCGCCCGGCTGAGCCCCGACCGGGCGATCCTCATGCCCGAGGGCGAACAGGTCTTCTTCGACGAGTCGATGCTGGAATTGGTGGCGTTGGCGTGAGGACCTGCGGGCTCCCGCTCCGGCCCCCGCTCCGGCAAGCGAGTTCCTCTGTCCAGCAAGGGTCGACGCGGTTTCGCCTTTCGCCCATCGCAGGGCGGCGCAATGAGGCTCCATCGAATGGCGAATTGCGAATTGCGCTTTCTCAGCCCGTTCGCAGGGTGATGGGCACCGGTGCTCGCTCGGGGGGTTGCAGGATGCCGGCTAGCTGGGCCATGGCCTCGGGGAGCACCCTGTAGTGGATCCACTTGCCGCGCCGCTCGCGCTCGACGAGGCCCGCTTCGTGGAGCACTTTTAGGTGGTGGCTCACCGTGGGCTGGGACACGCCGACATCGTCGACCAGCTCACAGGCGCAGGCTTCGCCGCAGGCTGCGATCAGTGAGAGCAGGCGGAGGCGCGCCGGGTCACCCAGTGCCTTGAACCGGGCGGCGAGGGTCTCGGCATCGCCGGTGGCGACCGGCGTCTCCAGGATCGGGGAGCAGCATGCTTCCATGGATTACATATTGACAGATGTCGATATAAGAGTCAACATATCGACATCTATCGATAGGAGGTGGGCATGGCCCCGGACGAGGTCACCGAGACCGGTGGCGCCGAGATGGGCTGTTGCTCGGGCTGCGGCCCGGGCTGCTGCTGAAAAGGATGGGCCGGCTCGATGCCGGCCCATCCCTCGTTACCCGTTGCCGGTTTCCGCGTAACCTCGCGCTCGACCGGGCGAGACGGGTGACGGATGACGGGCAACGGGCAAGGGTCCCGGTGAATCCCGCGTCGTTGTGGCCCATCGGCCCTGGAACGTCCGGGCCGACCCGGGATACTCGACTTATGGGCAAGAGTTCGTTCAGGTCGGCGATCCGCACCGAGTGGGAAGCCCTCGGAGGTGTGGGCCGGGCCGCGCTGCTCGGGCTCGTGGCTTCGGTCGTCGTCGCGGGGTTTCTCGGGGTGGGCATCCCGGCGGCAGTGGAGGCCGACCTGATTTCTTCCCACCTCGAATCTCTGTCCCTCGCCGTCGACGACCTCACCGCCGATGGCGTCATCGCTGTCGACGGCAGCGTGGGTGATGCGGAGGCGCTTCGCGAGTTCTGGCAGCGGAACATGGTCGGGGGAAGCGTCGTCGGCATCAACCTGTGGGGAGCCGGCGCGGCAATGACCTTCTCGAGTGACCCGTCGCTTTCCACCGTATTCTCAGAGGGCCGGCTCGATCTGGCCCTCGCGGGTGAGGCCAAGGGAGGGCATGCCGGCGGCGATGGGGCAAGCTACGCCGCCGACCGCTCCATGGGGCATCTCTGGGAGTTCTACATCCCGGTTCGAGACGCAGGCGGCGAGGTCACGGCGGTCGTACAAATCCTTGAGGTGACTGCGACGCTGCACGATGGGCTGGCCTCGATACGCCGTTGGCTGTGGCTCGGCATCGCGGCGGGCTTGTCGGCCTTGCTCGTCTTCAACGCGCTGGTCGTCGCCGCCAACACTCGGGAGTTGGCCCACCGGCGTGATCAGGCCGAAGGGCTGCTGGCCGATCTCGCCCACGCCCAGGAGGAGGAGCGCGTGCGGATCATGGGGGCCCTCCATGACGACGTCGGCCAGCCGCTCTATCGCGTCCTCTACGGGGTCGAGGGTTGCCGCGCACAACTCGAGGGGAACACCGCCGTGAGGGACGAACTGGCGAGCATCGCGGCGCTGATCAGATCGATCGACGGGACGCTCCGATCGGAGCTGCACATGCTGCACCAGGGGGAGGTCGATCAGCTCGATCTCCGCACCTTGCTCGTTCGACTTGCGGACGAAGTGCGCCGCGAGTCCCAAGTGGAGGTGACCCTCGACATCGCCGAGAACCACCTTCCCAGCGGAAGCCGCGCCGCCCTCTTCCGGGCGGTCCGCGAGGCGGTGACCAACGCCCGCAGGCACGGGGCAGCGCGCCGGATCGACATCGCCCTCGCGGTGCGCCGGGGGCGCGTCGTCCTCGACGTGGAGGACGACGGGATCGGGTTCGACGGAGAGCTCGGTCTGGGGCTGACGACGGCGCGCACGCGGCTCGAGGCGGCAGGAGGCGGTCTTCGGGTGACGCGGCGGTCGCGGGGCGGGACGCTCTTCCGTGCCTGGGTGCCGGTGGGGAGTGGGGAGACATGAGAGTCGTCATCGCCGATGATCACAAGTTGGTCCGCGACGGCATCAAGTGGATGCTCGCCAGCGAGCCGGAGATCGAGATCGTCGGCGAGGCCTCGGACGGCGCCGCCCTGCTGTCGGTGCTGGAGGAGGTCGAGACCGACGTCGTGCTCCTCGACATCCGCATGCCGCAGGTCTCGGGAATCGAGGTCTTGGCGGAACTGCGTGACCGCGAGGGATCTCCACCGGTGGTGGTCCTCTCGATGTATCACGAGCCCGCCCTCATCCAGGAGGCGATCGCTCTCGGTGCGGCCGGTTTCCTGCTGAAGAGCGCCGGCCGTGATGAGCTCATCGAGGCAATCACCACCGTGGCGGGTGGCGGCAGCTACCTCCAGGTGAGTCTTGCGAGGTCGCTGGTGGCCCGGCTCGCCGATGCCAAGACGGTTTCACCGAGCCTGCTGACCGCCGGGGAGAGGGAGGTGCTGCGCCTGGTCGCCGACGGATTGGGGAATCGCGAGATCGCCGTTCGGGTCGGGAGGACCGAAGTCGGTGTCCGGACCCTCCTTCGATCCACCTTCAAGCAGCTCGGCGTCAAGAGTCGATCAGAGGCGGTGGCGGCGGCCCTCCGCCTGGGCATCTTCGACTGAGTCCATGGCTCCTTCGCTGACGCCTAATCGTGTCGCCTGGGTCCCTGTCCAGGCGACAAGGATCTGCGGCCTGTTCAGCCGCAGATCTTGACCCTCCAGGGCCGAAAGCCACGTTTCGCCCGCGACAGCAGGAATCGGTTCTCCCGTCATTCGGTGGATGCCGGCGGCCGGGTCGTTTCGTATGGTGCCGGACATGGGCGTGTTTCGCCGGGGCGGTCGCTCGCGGCGACCGGGATCGACCCTATGTCAGGCAGCGACTCGAGGAGAACACACAATGAAGAGCAACACCGGCAGGATCTTCTGCCTCGCCGCGGTCATGGCCCTCGTCGCGGCGGCCTGCGGCGACGACTCGGGTGCGACGGCCACCACCACGACGACGGCTGCGACGACCACCACGGGTGCGACGACGACGACGGAGGAACCCGGCCACGAGGGTGAGGAGATCCACCTCGAGGCGGCGCCGGCGACGGTGATCGTCGATGGCGACGACGCGGATTGGGAGTCCATCCCCGGAGTCGATGTCGAGCTGGAGGCGATCTCGACCGAGACCGTCGAGTCTAGGGATGCCACCATCAAGGTCGCGTATGACGACACCTACCTCTATGTCCTGCTCCTGGTCGAGGACGACTTCGATTGGGATGCCGCCGACGCGCACCTTTCGGCATCGACCGCAGTGATGTGGGCGGTGGAGGAGGCGGCGGGACCCCACATGGGGACCGATGTCGAGGGAGAGGAAGAGGACTACACGAGCCTGGGGATGGTCGACATATGGCACTGGGAGCTCGAGTGTGCCATCGGGACCCCACAGGGTGGTGAGGTGAGTGATGCCGGCGACGGCGATCTCGGAAACGACGCCGGCTGCAACTTCGACGACGAGTGGGCGACCGACCCGGAGACCCGTGAGGACGACAATGGCGAGGGAGCCGAGAACAGCCTCCTCGGCGTGTTCGGGCACACCAACCCTGTCGCCGGTGGGGAAGGTACCTGGATCTTCGAGATGCGCCGGCCCCTGGAGACCGGCGACCTCCAGGATGCCCAGTTCGCCGTTGGGACCACGGCCCATCTGGCCCTCGCCTACTGGGATGCCGACAACGGGCCCGACGGCTGGGACGACGCCGAGCACGTCCAGTCATCGCATCTCGGTTGGATCGAAGTGACCCTGGTCGCCGGTTGACCAACGGGGCGCACGCCGGGCAGTCGCGGCGGGCCGGGCCGGGCCGGAGAGGGCACCGGCACCACGCCCGCTGCGGTCCCGGCGCGTCTCCGGAGCCCTGGTTGACAACGAGGCCGATGGGGAGGGCAGGCTGAGATGTCGCGGCAGGACGATTCCGACGATCTGAACGCCTCGACCATTCGCTGGATGAGGGCCGGTGTCGTCCTGATGGCGCTGTTCATCGCGATGTTCCCCGTGTACCGCCTCTACGAGCCTGCTGGCCGGGCGGAGGCGCGGGCCAATCAGAGGACGTTCCTGGCGGCGCAGGGTGCGGATCTGTTCGACTCGAGCTGTTCCGGTTGCCACGGCGAGGCGGGAATCGGCGGGATCGCCCCTGCCGTCGGCTCCCGGGACTTTCTCGATCTGGCCGACGACACCCAGATTTCCCAACTCATAGCTCTCGGCATGCCCGGCTCGGAGATGGTGGCCTACTCGATCGACTTCGGTGGGCCCCTGACCTCGTCTCAGATCGGCGCAATCACCACCTACCTGCGTTCGCTCGAAGCGGACGCCGCGCCGAACCCGTTCTGGCGGACCCCCGTTGCGGACGGAGGCCTCGACGGCCGCGACCTGTTCGTCATGGCGTGTGCCCGCTGTCACGGACCGGAACTCGACGGTGTCGAAGGGGTGGCCCCGGCGATCGGCCGGCGCTCCGACGCCGCAGAAGAGTCCGACGCATGGATCACCGCGAGAATCCGCGACGGCGAGGACGAGATGCCCCGATTCGGCCGGATATTGACGCCCGAGCAGATCGATCTGATCGTCGGCTATCTCCGGGAGGTCCAGGGGGGAGGGTGACGGTCCGGGCTGGTGCTGAAGGAATGGGCCGGCTCGATGCCGGCCCATTCCTCGTTACATCTGTTGCCCTCCAGCCCGCCCGGGGCAACGGGTAACGGGTAACGGGTAACGATCCCAAAGTCCCTACGGGTGAACACACTTCGTGTGCGAGAATCGCCAAGTGGCCTCCTATCCCACCGACTACGAGTTCCATGTCGTGCTTCGCGATGGCGGGCTGGCGTTCATTCGTCCGATCCGGGCGGATGACGCCCAAGCCCTCGACGCGATGTTCCACCGGATGGGGAGGGACAGCGTCTACAACCGCTTCTTCCGGCACAAGGAAGAGCTGACCGAGGAGGAGCTCACCTACTTCGCCAACGTCGATTACGAGGACCGGATGGCGTTCGTGGTCGAGGTCGGCGGGACGATGGTCGGCGGTGGCCGCTACGACCGGTTGCCGGATGAGTCGACGGTCGCCGAGGTGGCGTTTGGCGTCGAGGACGCTCACCAGGGCAGGGGAATCGGGACCCAGCTCCTCACTCACCTCACCAACTACGCCGGTCACCACGGGGTCGAGAGCTTCCGCGCATATGTCCTCCCCGACAACTACGCCATGATGCGGGTCTTTCGATCGTCCGGATACACGATGCATCGCGATCTCGGCGAAGGCGTCTACACGGTCGACTTCCCGGTTGCTCACACGGAGCAGGTGGGCCGTCAGGAGGGGCTGCACGAGCAGCAGGCGGTGGCGGCGTCGCTGCTCCCCGTTTTCTATCCGCGGTCGGTCGCCGTCATCGGAGCGAGCCGCGAGGAGACGTCGATCGGAGGCCGCCTCCTCCGGAACATCCTTCGCGGCCGCTTTTCCGGCATAGTGTTTCCGGTCAACCCGAGCGCACCGTCGGTCGGGTCGGTCAAGGCATACCGATCGGTGCTCGACATCCCCGACCCCGTGGACCTCGCCGTGATCGTCGTCCCTGCCCGCTTCGTGCTCGAGGTCGTGCAGGAGTGCGCCGCCAAGGGGGTGCGCGGGCTCGTGGTGATCTCAGCCGGCTTCTCCGAGACGGGCGAGGAGGGAGCGGCGCTCGAACAGGAGCTCCTCCAGATCGTCCGCAACGCCGGTATGCGCATGGTGGGCCCGAACTGCATGGGCCTGCTCAACACCGACCCGGCGGTGAATCTCGACGTGACCTTCGCCCCGACGTTCCCGCCCCGGGGCAACGTGGGCATGTCCAGCCAGTCCGGCGCGTTGGGCATCGCCATCCTCGATCATGCTCGGAGGCTCGAGATCGGGATCTCCACCTTCGTCTCGGTGGGCAACAAGGCAGACGTCAGCGGCAACGACCTGCTCCTGTACTGGGAGGGCGATCCGGCGACCGATGTGATCCTCATGTACCTGGAGTCGTTCGGTCACCCTCGCCGCTTCTCCCGGATTGCCCGACGGATCGCCAAGAAGAAGCCGATCGTCGCCGTCAAGTCGGGCCGCACCGACGCCGGCGCTCGCGCCGCAAGCAGCCACACCGGCGCGTTGGCCTCGGTGGAGGGCGCGGTTTCGGCCTTGTTCCGGCAGGCAGGCGTCATCCGAACGGACACACTCGAGGAATTGTTCGAGGTGACTGCCCTCCTGGCCAATCAGCCGTTGCCCGCAGGACGGCGCGTCGGGGTGATCTCCAACGCCGGCGGCCCGGCGATCCTGGCGGTGGATGCACTCGAGTCATCGGGTCTCGAGGTGCCGGTGTTCTCGCCTCCCCTCCAGGCTTCGCTGAAGGAGCACTTGATGCCCGAAGCGTCGGTGCGCAACCCGGTGGACATGATCGCCTCGGCCGGCCCCGACCACTTCCGGGCCTGCCTTCGGCAGATGCTCGACAGCGACGAGATCGACTCGGTGATCGTCGTCTACATACCCACAGCCCCGGGCGCATTGCCGGGGGTGCGGCGGGCGGTGAGCGAGGTCGTCTCCGAGGACGCCGGGGGTAAGACCGTCCTCGCCGTGTACATGGAGGCGGATGTGGTCTCGCGCCCGCCGCGCGAAGAACGAGAAATGCGGTTGCCGACGTACCCGTTCCCCGAGCCCGCGGCGCGGGCGCTGGCGCGCGCCGTGCGGTACGCCGAGTGGCGGCGCCGGCCCGAGGGGGAGATAGCCGAGTTCGCCGATGTCGACGCACCGGCGGCACGGGCGGTGGTCGAGGGTGCCCTCGACCGTCTCGACGACGGGGGCTGGCTCGAGCCGTCGGAGGCCGAGGCCGTGCTCCGCGCCTACGGGATCAGGACCGCGGCCTCCGTCACCACCGCCACCCGCGAAGAGGCGATCGCCGCGGCCGCCGAGATCGGCGGTCCGGTGGTGCTGAAGGTGATTGCCCCCAGCGTGCTGCACAAGTCCGACGTCGGCGGCATCGCTCTGGGGGTGGAGGGCGATGCCGCGGTGGCCGACGCCTTCGACCGGGTGACCTCGGTGGCCGACGACGCCACCGGCGCCCTCATCCAGGAGTTCGTTCCCGGCGGCCACGAGGTGATCGTGGGCATGACCGAGGACGAGTCGTTTGGCCCCCTGATCGCCTTCGGGCTGGGAGGCGTCTTCGTCGAGTTGATCGGCGACGTCGCCTTCCGTATCCACCCCCTCACCGACGTCGACGCCGCAGAGATGATCACCGATGTGAAGTCGGCGCGGCTCCTGGAGGGCTATCGGGGATCAGAACCCGGCGATGTCGACGCCCTTCGGGAGACGCTGCTCCGGGTGTCGGCCCTCATCGACGACCTGCCTGAGGTGGCCGAGATGGACCTCAACCCCGTGAAGGTGCTTCGCCCGGGACAGGGGGTCCGGGTCGTCGACCTCCGCATGCGGGTCCGCCGCGTCGAGAAGCACTGGCTCCCCAGCCGTAAGGACATCCCGGCAACGCGCGGGCGGTAGGCCGCGACCCGTTACCTGTTACCCGTTGCCCGTTACCCGTGCCCGCTGACCGTCGACTTGCTAATCGCCAATCGCCATCTCTCAGACCCTTCCGGGGTGGATCGCCGGTCCCAGGGGGTCCGTCGAGGCACGACCCGTCGTTTCCAGGGCGTCCACGGCCACCACGGGGCGTTCCTCGGGAAGCAGCGCGGGTCGCGAGAAGGCGAGGGGGGAATCCCCGTACTTGTGGACGAGCGCGGCGATCACATCCGCTTCGAGGCGGTCGTCGTCGATGATCCGGGCCCGGCCCCTGATGAGAACACTCTGCCAGGACCCGCCCTCGCCAAGTCGAACCACGGAGATGCTCACTCGCGGATCGTTGCGCAGGGCGTCGATCCTCCGTCCCAGGGCGGTGCGAAAATGGAGAACCCCGCCGAGGATCACGAAGGACATCGGGGTGACATAGGGCTCACCATCGGCGATACAGGCGACATGGGCCACACGGGCCTCGTCGAGCACCCGGGAACACTGCTCCGGGGTCAGGTCGATCATGAGACGAGTGTGGGTTGCGGGACGGCGGGCCGCTAGGGGATTAGGGACCGTTGCCGGTTGCCCGACGCCCGACGCCCGACGCCCGACGTCCGTGCTGGCCGGGCTTGCTGGTTGCTCTTCCTGGATTCACGCCGTCCCGTCGGACCCCATCGCGCCCAGAGCTGCCTGTGCGGCTGCTAGGCGGGCGATGGGGACCCGCGGGGGGCTGCACGACACGTAGTCGAGGCCGGTCCGGTGGCAGAACGCGATGGTGGCCGGGTCCCCGCCGTGCTCGCCGCAGATGCCGACCTCCAGGTCGGGTCGCACCGCCCGGCCGCGCTCGGTGGCGATCTCGACCAGGCTCCCCACCCCCTCGACGTCGAGCGACACGAAGGGATCCGACTCGAGGATGCCGATCTCGAGGTAGCGCGACAGGAACGCATCCTGGGCGTCGTCGCGGCTGATCCCGAATGTCATCTGGGTGAGGTCGTTGGTGCCGAACGAGAAGAACCGGGCGTACTCGGCAAGGTGGCCGGCGATGAGCGCAGCCCGGGGGATCTCGATCATCGTCCCCACGGGCACCTCGATCTCGATGCCGGCCGCTTCCACCTCGCGGCGAATCATGGCCTCCATCCGGCACAGCTCCTCCGCCGTCGAGACGAGCGGCACCATGATCTCGAGGTGGGGATTTCCACCCACCGCCAACCGGCGCTTCACGGCTTCGAGGGCGGCGCGCACCTGTGCCTCGTACAACTCGGGCCGTACGATCCCGAGGCGCACCCCGCGTAGTCCCATCATCGGGTTCGACTCTTCGAGGCGTCGCACCGCACCGATGAGTGCGTCGATCTCCTCGGTGTCCGCGTGTTTTGCGATCAGCTCGCTGCGCTCCATGACCAGGTCGATGCGGGCCGGGAGGAACTCATGCAGCGGTGGGTCGAGGAGCCGCACCACCACCGGCTTGCCGTCCATCGCCTCGAGGAGGCCCTCGAAGTCGTCGGCCTGGATCTTCTGGAGCTCGGCCAGGGCCGAATCGCCGTCCTCGTCGAGGATCACCTGTTGAACGATGGGCAGGCGATCGCCCATGAACATGTGCTCGGTGCGCGCCAGTCCAATGCCGTCTGCCCCCCACCTGGCGGCCTCGGCTGCGGTGGCCCGGTCATCGGCGTTGGCGCGTACGCCGAGAGTGCGTACCTCGTCCGCCCATCCCAGGAGCAGCTCGAGCTCGCCGCTGGGCTCGGGGCGGGTGAGCGGGAGCTCTCCGAGGTACACGGTGCCGACGCCGCCGTCGATGGTGAGGATGTCGCCTTCCGCCACGGTGACGGGGCCGGCGGTAAAGCGACGATTGACCTCGTCGACGATCATCGACCCGGCGCCGGTCACGGCGGGGGTCCCCATGCCCCGGGCGACGACGGCGGCGTGGCTGGTGCGCCCGCCATGGCTCGTCAGGATCCCTTCGGCGGCCGCCATGCCATGGATGTCGTCGGGCGTGGTCTCCCATCTCACCAGGATGACGGGGGTCCCGGAGGCGGCGAGCGCCACGGCGCGGTCGGCATCGAACACCGCCGCGCCGCAGGCAGCCCCCGGTGAGGCGTTGAGGCCGCGGGTTATCGGGTCGGCGGCCACCGGTTCGTCGAGCCGCGGGTGGAGCAGCTGTTCGAGAACGGCCGGGTCGACGCGCAGCAGGGCGGTGTCGCGGTCGATCAGGCCCTCGTCCACCATTTCCACGGCGATCCGCACGGCTGCCGCCGCCGTCCGCTTGCCCACCCGGGTCTGGAGGATCCACAGCTTCTTCCGTTCGATGGTGAACTCGATGTCACACATGTCCCGGTAGTGCTGCTCGAGTGTCTCCATGACACCGAGGAGCTCGGCGTGCTGGGCCGGGTGTCGTCCGGCGAGATCGGCGAGGCTGAGCGTGTTGCGGATCCCGGCGACGACATCCTCACCCTGAGCGTCGGCCAGGTAGTCGCCGAACGGGGTGGATTCGCCCGTGGACGGGTCGCGGGTGAAGCACACACCGGTTCCGGAGTCGGCCCCGAGGTCGCCGAACACCATGGACTGAATGTTGCAGGCCGTCCCGAGATCGTCGGGGATGCCGTGGATGCGCCGGTAGTCCCGGGCCCGGCGGTTGTTCCACGACGAGAACACCGCAGCGATGGCATCTCGTAGCTGCTCCATCGGATCGTCGGGGATCGCGGTGCCGGTGTGGGCGACGATCTCCTGAAAGCGCCGTGTGGTCTCGCGCATGTCGTCCGCCGTGAGCTCGCTGTCGTCCTCCACACCGCGGGTTGTCCTGAGCGACGTGAGGACCTCCTCGAAGGCAGCAACGTCGGCGCCGAGCACCACCTTGCCGTAGGTCTGTACGAACCGTCGGTAGGCGTCCCAGGCGAACTGCTCCTCGCCGGACCAGGCGGCGAGGGCGTCACGCACCGGGTCGTTCATCCCCAGGTTGAGGACGGTGTCCATCATCCCCGGCATCGAGAACTTGGCTCCCGAGCGCACCGAGACGAGGAGCGGGGTGCCGTTCGTGGCGCCGAAGCGGCGCCCGGTCGCCGACTGGAGCCGCTCGAGGGCGGCGCAGGCCTCGTCCCAGACCGCATCGGGCAGGCCGCCCTCGTCGAGGAACCGGAGGCACGCCTCTGTGGAGAGCGTGAATCCGGGCGGGACCGGGAGCCCGAGGGCGGTCATCGCGGCGAGGCCGGCCCCCTTGCCACCGAGGCGGTCCTTGTCGACGCCGTCACCAGCAGAAAAGTCGAAGGCAAACATGGCCGTCATTGTGGTCGTTTCGAGATCCGTTCCGGTAGGGGCCGGAAGCCCGAAGTCGCCCGTCGCCCGTCGCCCGTCGCCCGTCGCCCGGCCGAGCGAAGCGAGGCCCTACCTCACCGGCAGCTCTACCCGAATCGTCGTGCCTTTGCCCTCGCGTGACTCGAGCCCGTAGACGCCGCCGGCGGTCGCCACCCGGCGTGCCATGTTGCCCAGACCCAGCCCGTGCTGGGTCTGCGACGTGTCGAAGCCGGACCCGTCGTCGGAGACCGTGATCTGGACCCGGTCGTCCTGGCACCGGACGGTGACACCGATGTCGGTGGCGTCGGCGTGACGCAGCGCGTTGCTCACTGCCTCCCCGACGATGGCGATGAGGTGGTCGGCGATTGGGGTGTCGGGCACTCCGGGCGGGCAGTCGACCTCGAGGCCGATCTCGATTTCGTGGGGCCTGGAGAGCTCGGACAGCAGGGCGCCGAGCCGGCTGGTGAGGCCGGGCTGTGCCCAGACTGGTGGCTGGAGGTCGAAGATGAAGCGGCGCAGCGAGGCGATCGCGGCGTCGAGGCGGTCTACCGCATCGTCGACCCTGGCCTTGACGGATCCGGGGTCGCTCTCGAGGCGGCCTATCGAAGCCTGCAGACCGAGGCCGACCGCAAACAGATCCTGGATGATCGAGTCGTGGAGGTCGCGGGCGATGCGCTCCCGGTCCTCGGTGAGGGCGGCGCGCCGCAGCCGCTCCTGGAGGCGGAGCGTGGAGATGGCGGCGCCGGCGGTGACGGCCAGGAACTCGACGAGCACCTCGTCGTCCTCGGTGAATCCGCCCTCCTTCTCGGCGAGGTACAGATTGCCGAACACCCGGTCGCCGACCTGTAACGGGACGCCGAGGAAGGTGTGCATCGGCGGGTGGTTCTCGGGAAAGCCCACCGAGTCGGGATGGTCGGCGATCTCGTCCAGGCGAACGGTCTTCGCCTGGTCCGTGATGGTCCCCAGGACCCCTTCGCCGCGGGGGAGGTGTCCAATCTTGACGGCCTCCTCTGGGGGGATCCCGCGGTGGAGGAAGTCGATGAGGGTGCTGTGCTCGCCGATCACGCCGAGCGCGCCGTAGCGAGCCCCGGTGAGCTCGATCGCCGTCTCGACCGTCGAGCCGAGCAGGGAGCCGAGGTCGACGTGTCCCACCACGCCGGCGGCCGCCTCGACGAGGCCGCGGACGCGCTGGGGAGTGAAGCCCTCCACGGGATGGGATTGTACGGCCCGGCCGAAGGGTTTCCGCCGTCAAGTGCGTCGAAGTCGATCGCAAATCTTGATTCTTGACGCCTTGCCCCTTGGGTATCGTGGGGGGGTGAGCGAAGTACTGCGCATCGAGTTGGTCGACGATCACGAGGTGGTTCGCAACGGCTTGAAGGCGATGCTCGACGCCGAGGACGACCTCGAGGTCGTCGGCGAGGCGGGCACCGTCGAAGAGGCCATCCGGCGAGTCGGGTTCGACGAGCCCCATGTCGTGATCCTCGATGTCCGCCTTCCGGACGGGAGCGGCGTCGAAGCATGCCGCGAGATCCGCACCCGATGGCCCGAGATCCATGTGCTCATGCTCACCTCGTTCGCCGACGACGAGGCGCTCTTCTCTTCGATCCTCGCCGGGGCGTCGGGTTATGTCCTGAAGCAGATCAGGGGCGTCGATCTCATCGAGAGCGTCCGCAAGGTGGGCCGGGGAGAGTCGCTCCTCGATCCCGAGATGACCGACCGCGTGTTCCGCCGAATCCGCGGCGAGGAGCAGGACGACCCGCTCCTGGCCCGCCTCAGCAAGCAGGAGCGGCGGATCCTCGAGTACATCGCCGAAGGTCTGACGAATCGCCAAATCAGCGAGGAGATGTTCCTCGCCGAGAAGACGGTGAAGAACTACGTCTCGAATGTGCTCGCCAAGCTGGAAATGAGCCGCCGCAGCGAAGCCGCCGCCTACGCAGCCCGCCTTCAGGCCGAAAAAGAGCATCGTTACCCGCCGGAGCAGTGGCCTTCATGAAGATCGTCGTTGGTGTCGACGACAGCGATATGGGGGAGGCAGCGGCTCGTAAGGCGGTTGATCTCGGGGAGCGCCTAGACGCCGAAGTCGACGTCGTCTTCGTCAGCCACATCCCGTCGACGGTGCTGTCGGCGATGGCCGGCGTGCCCACCATCGCGGAGGATTTCGCCACGGCGCAGCGGGACGCCGTCTGGCAGAGGATGGCCCCGATCCTGGAAGGCACCGCGGCGCGTCGGGTGGATCTCGAGGGATACCCCCCGGACACCTTGGTGGCGCATGCCGAGGCGACATCGGCCGACCTGATCGTGGTCGGCAGCCGGGGGAGGGGAGACCTGGCCTCGCTGCTGTTAGGGAGCACGAGCCACCGGGTGGTCAATCACGCACAGTGCGACGTGTTGGTCGTGCGCGAGGAGGCTGGAGCATGAAGGTTCGAGATCTGATGACGACCGATCCGATCACCACCACTGCGGACGCGCCCCTCAAGGAGGCGGCCCGGATCATGGTGCGTGAGAAGATCAGCGGCCTTCCGGTGATGGAAGGCAACAAGCTGGTGGGGATCGTCACCGAGGGAGACTTCCTCCGTCAGGAGGCAAACCGCGATCAGCCCTACCGGCTGAGCCTGCTCGAGGCACTTTTCGGCGATGGGGCAGCGGAGCCCGCGGTGGAGACGGTCGGCGAGGTGATGACCGAGCCGGTGATCACGATCACGCCCGACGCCACCATCAGTGAGGCGGCCCGGGTCATGTCTCACCGGAAGGTGAAGCGCCTCCCGGTGGTCGACGACGAGGGCAACCTCATCGGGGTGATCAGCCGCGCCGACGTCGTGAATGCGTTCACCAAGCCCGACGAGGTGATTGAGGACGAGGTGCGCGAGGACATCGTGCGCCGTCTGCTGTTCCTCGAGCCCGATGCGGTCGATGTGAGCGTCAAGGAGGGGGTGGTCACTCTGTCGGGCGAGCTGGAGAACCGCACCGAGGCCCACCTCCTCGAGGAACTGGCCCGCCGCATCGCCGGCGTGGTGCGGGTGGTCTCCAACCTCACCTACGAGGTCGACGACGAGCGCATCGGCAAGTCGTACCCGCTGGGATAGGCCTCGCTGCGCTCGGCCTGGCGATGGGGAATTGGCGATTGGCACGCCCTCGCTTCGCTCGGGCGTAATTGGCAAGTCCGCCCGGGTAACGGGCAACGGGTAACCGGCAACGAATTCCCAACCCTCAGACTTCCTGCATCACGATTTCCGCCACTTCACGCGGCTTCTCCATGGGCACGAAGTGGGTGGCTCCTGCGACGGTGACCACTCGGGCATTTGAAAAGCGTGCTTGGAGCGAGTCGGCGAACTCCGGGGTGTGGGTGTCGGAGTGCTCGCCGATCACGATGACCACCGGGCAGAGGATCTCGCCGAGGCGATCCCAGGCGCCGTGGGCGGTGGCAGCCCGGTAGAACTCGGCCTCCACCTCGGGCGGGCAGGCCAGGGTGCGGCCGCCATCGGGGGTCGCGA
>Ga0326597_10004310_pt1 | contig 20067 bp, 19 predicted proteins | sample RVTome_12_FD_203789 | JGI IMG/M metagenome (GOLD analysis project Ga0326597, IMG submission 203789) | Soil microbial communities from uranium-contaminated site in the Upper Colorado River Basin, Wyoming, United States - RVT100D185 | ecosystem: Environmental > Terrestrial > Soil > Contaminated >...
GAGCCGGGGGCGATGCCGACGACCGCGATCTTGCCCTTGCCGCCGGTGACCCGTCCCATCTCTCGAGCGGCGAGGGCGCCGCCCTGGTAGTTGTCGGTCGCCACGTAGCTCACGGGCCGCGTCGACTCCAGACCGGAGTCCATCACCACGACCGGGATGCCGGCGTCGATCGCCCGCTCCGCGACGCTCACGAGCGCGCTCTGATGGGCGGGGGCGAGGACGATGGCGGCGACCCGGCGGTTGATGAAGTCCTCGACGATCGAGGCCTGGCCGGTGAAGTCGGTCTCGACCTGAGGGGCCGCCCAGAGCATCTCGACCCCCGCCTCCTTGGAGGCCGCCTCGGCGCCCGCGCGCACGGTCTGCCAGAAGACGTGGACCTGGCCCTTGGGCACGACGGCGACCGTCGTTCGGGGGGGCCCGGCCGGACGGCTGCACGCGGCGAGCGAGACCCCCAGCGCCGCCACGGCGGTGAACGTCGCGAGCGGCGGAACGCCGAGGCGTCGCGGTCGATTCATCGGGCCTCCAGTCCAGGATTCATCGAGCCAGCACGTTCCCCGCCCGGTCCACGACCGCAGCACACGCGCGCGCGGCCTCCTCCACGGCTTCCTTGGGCGGGAGGGCGCCGGTCATGGCCCTCTGGATGCCGTGCCAGATCGCGTCCTCGCAGTCGGGGTAGGCCGCGAAGCGGGGGGGGATGATCAGGTCCTCGCTGGTGCGGGCCAGGAGCTCCAGGCGGCGGGCCCTTCGCACGTCGCCCTTCGCCTCCGCGCGCATGGCTTCGAACGCGGAGCGCCGCACCGGCAGGGCGCCGCGACGGGCCTCGTCTTTCTGCGAGTCGAGGCTCGTGAGGAAGCGCAGCAACCGCGCGGCGCCTACGCGGTTCTTGGCCGTGGCCGGTATGGCGAACGAGTGGCACCCCGCGTAGGCCGCGCGCCGGCCAGCGAAGCCGGCGGGGAGCAGGGCGAGGCCGGTGCGATCGGCGACCGTGCTGTGCCGGGGGTCCGCGTACAGGTAGTCGCTGCCCGGCCAGTCTCCGACCATCGCCGCCTCGCCGCGACGGTAGGAGGCCGAGACCTCGTCGTAGTGCCAGCGGGGCAGTTCGGCCGGAGTCGTCCTGCGCCGGTGGTGAAGCTCAGCCAGCCGGTCGGCCGCGTAGTAGCCCGCGGAGGAGGCGAAGGCCGGTCGGAGGTCGCGGTCGAAGAGCTCGCCGCCTGCGGAGACGAGCAGCTCGTAGAAGGTGCCGAAGAGACCCGAGTCGCGGCCCGGGAACAGGAAGCCGTGAAGGCCACTCCCGGACAGGAACACGGCGACCTCCACGAGCTCGTCCCAGGTCTCGGGCACCCGCAGGGGACGCATGCGTGTGCGTTCGAACTCCCGCCCTCGGGCCTCGTCCTCGAAGAGGTCGCGGCGGAAGTACACGAGCCGGCAGTCCAGGTTGCGCGGGTACTGCAGCAGGCGCCCGTCGATGCGGGCGAGCTCCGCGGGACGCGGGAGGAGATCGTCGAGATCCGCCGCCAGGACGACGTCATCGAGGGCCGAAAGCCACTCCGCCTGTGAAGGTGCGTACTTGGTGTGGGTGGACAGGAGGTCGACGTCGGCCGTGCCCGCTCCGAAGTCGCGCTTGAGGCGGGCGTTCAGCTCCGGGTGGGGGAGCCGGTCCAGGATCTCGACGCGCAGGGTCGTCTCCCGCTCGAAGTCGGGAATGCGGGCGTAGAGGCCGTCGTACATCGGCCCGCCCACGAGCAGCGCACGGACGGTCCTCTCCCGGCTCATTCCCCCGCGAAGGCCTCCCGAGCGGCCGGTATTGTGGCATGATCCGCGCCCATGAAACTCCTGAGCTTCGCCGCCTCTGCCGAGTCCCAGCCGCGTTTCGGGGCCCGGCTCGAGGACGGGCGCATCCTCGATTTCACGGCCGCGCTTCTCGCCGAAGACGTCGCTCCGCCGGCCGACCACCTGCGCTATTTCGACCTCGACGGACCCTTCCTGCCGCGGTGCGTCGCGGCCACCTCGACCTGGGCCAAGGACGCGCGCTTCGTCCGCGCGGCGGGGGCAGTGCAGCTCTTGGCACCCGTGCCGCGGCCGGGCAAGGTGCCCTGCATCGGCCTGAACTACCGCGATCACGCGAAGGAGCAGAACGTCGAGCCCCCGAAGACCCCGATCGTGTTCTCCAAGTTCTCGACCGCGATCGCGGCGCCCGAGATGCCCATCCGCCTGGGCACCGCACAGAAGGTGGACTGGGAGGCCGAGCTCGCGGTCGTGATCGGACGTCGGGCCAAGGGCGTCAAGCGGGACCAGGCCTACGACCACGTCCTGGGCTACGCCTGCTTCAACGACGTGTCCGCGCGCGACTTCCAGTTCGCGGACGGGCAATGGCAGCGCGGCAAGTCCTGCGACAGCCACGGGCCCTTCGGCCCCTTCATCGCGACCACCGACGAGGTCAAGGACCCCCACAACCTGCGCATCGCTCTCCGCCTCAACGGACAGACCATGCAGGACTCGAACACCTCGCAGATGATCTTCGGCGTACCCGAGCTCATCGAGTGGATCTCGGAGAACATCACCCTGGAGCCGGGGGACGTGATCGCCACGGGCACGCCGCCGGGCGTGGGCTTCGCGCGCAAGCCGCCGCTCTTCATGAAGGCGGGGGACGTGGCGGAGGTCGAGATCGAAGGCCTGGGCGTGCTGCGGAATCCGGTCACGGCCTAACCGTCGAGACGCGGGCTCACGAGGAGCTTGACGTCCCGAGTCTGTCGGCGCTCCCAGGTGTCACCTTTCGTACTCGTTCCGGACCGAGTTGGAACGCCCCGCACCTTCTAACCCTTGCGGGTCTTCCGCCCGTAGGCCAGCTCGGCTCCGCCCGAGAGGATGTGGTCGACCCCGGTCGTGAAGGTGGCCTCCGCCGCCAGGAACAAGCACAGGCGCCCGGCCTCCTCGATGGTTCCCATGCGCCCGAGGAGTTGGGCGGTTTCGCCCGCGGCCTTGCAGGCGGCGGGATCGGAGGCAGCGTCGATCGCCTCCTGCCAGAGCGGCGTCATGACGTTACCGGGGGACACGACGTTCACCCGCACGTCGTGGGCCGCCTCGTCCACGGCCAGGGCCTTGGTCAGGGCGATGAGGGCGCCCTTCGTGGCCACGTAGGTGGTGGCGTGGAGCTGGCCCATGGAACCCACCAGGCTCGCCATGTTGATGATGTTGCCGCGGGTCTTGCGCAGGTGGGGCAGGGCGAGCCGGCAGAGGTCGAAGACGCTCACCACGTTGAGCTCGAGGAGGTCCCGGAACTCCTGCACCGAGAAGTCGTCGATCGGCTTGTGGGGCGGGTGCCACCCCGCGTTGTTGATGAGGCAGTCGATTCGGCCGTGCCGGGTCAGGGTGAACTCCACGAGAGCCTGCCGCTCGGCCTCCTTTTGGACGTCACAGGCGAAGAAGACCGCCTCGCCGGGACCCCGGGCAGTGATTTCGGCGGCGAGGGGCTCGCCCTCCGCGGCCTTGCGCGCGCAGAAGACCACTTTGGCGCCCGCCCCCGCGAACACGCGGACGCAGCCCTCGCCGATGCCCTTGCTGCCGCCGGTGACGACCGTGACCTTGCCGTCGTAGCGCATCGTTCTCCCGTTTGACCGTCCTCGGAGCGCCGCTTAGTGTACAGGCTCTCCAGGAGGTTCCATGCGGCTCTCGCTCAGGCACACCTTCGTACTTCTCGTCGGATTCGCGTCCCTTCTGACCTCTCCCCTTTCCGGCCAGGAGCGAACAGGGGTCGTGCGCCTGCAGGTGGTGCCGGACCGGGCCGACTGGGCCTACTCCCTCGGGTCGCCGGTCCGCTTCCGCGTCACGGCGACCCGAGATGGCCACCCCTTTCCCATTCCGCAGGTGACCTACAAGGTCGGCCCCGAAATGCTCCCGCCCGCGGAAGAGAAGACGGTTCCGCTCCCGGGTGAGGGCCTGACGGTGCAGGCGGCGGGCCTCAGGGAACCGGGCTTTGTGCGCCTGGTGGCGACCGCGACCGTCGAGGGGCAGGAGTACCGGGCCCTGGGTACCGCCGGGTTCGCGCCGGAGAAGATCGTCCCCACCGTCCCCGAGCCCCCCGACTTCGACGCCTTCTGGAGCGCCGGCAAGGAGGCCCTGGCGAAGCTGCCCGTGGACGCGAAGCTCACGCCCATGCCCGAGTCGAGCAACGGGAGAGTGGACTGCTGGCACGTGAGCCTGCAGAACGTCGGGCCCGACACGACCGGGACCAGCCGATTCTTCGGCGTTCTCTGCGAGCCGAAGGGCGAAGGACCCTTCCCGGCGCTCCTGCAGGTCCCGGGCGCGGGAGTGCGCGCCTACCGTGGAAACGTGGAGATGGCGGAGAAGGGGATCATCACGTTACAGGTCGGTATCCACGGCATCCCCGTGAACCTGGACCCTCCCGTGTACGAAGCCATGGGCGCGGCCACCCTCTCGGGCTATCCCACCTACAACCTCGACGAGCGCGACCGCTACTACTACCGGCGGGTCTACCTCGGCTGCGTTCGCGCCAACGACTTCCTGGTGACCCGTCCTCGCTTCGATGGAAAACACCTCGGGGTGACCGGCGGGAGCCAGGGTGGTGCCCTCTCCATCGTCACCGCGGGCCTCGACCCCCGGGTGCAGCTCCTCGCCCCGTACTATCCGGCGCTCGCCGACGTGACCGGCTATCTAAAGAATCGCGCCGGTGGCTGGCCTCACATGTTCCGCGAAGAGAAGCGGCGGCTCGCGGAGAGGATCGCAGCGATCCCGTACTACGACGTCGTGAACTTCGCGCGACGGGTGAAGGTGCCCGGCCTTTACTCTTGGGGCTGGAACGACGAGGTCTGCCCGCCGACCTCCATGTACGCCGCGTACGGCGTGATCCCGGGCGAGAAGGCGTTGCTGCTGGCCCTCGAGACAGGGCACTTCACGACGCCGGAGCAGGTGAAGCGGGTCAACGGCTGGCTCGTGGATCGGCTCACCGCGCGCTGACTGCCCCGAGCCGCCCCCGCCCGCGGTCCCTCTCCACCGCGGGACGCACCGCGGGACGCGGCCCTCTCCGCAGCTGGCCGCGGCCGCGGCGCTCGATCTCGACATGCAGGGCACCGCCAGCCACACCCACAGGCTGGCGCTCTCGGACGACGAGGTCCGCCGGGTGCGTGATGGCGAACGGGTCGTCAAGATCTCATCGCTGACGGCCTCGCACAGCCACACGGTGACGTTCAACTAGGGGCTCGCGTTCGAGCTCCGTGGCGCATTGTAGAAACGCTCGAGCCCCGCGCGGAAACTTCCACATCACGCCATGCCGACCGCCCTCGAGAGCACCCACCGTGCTGAGAAACGCTCGTTTCCAGACTGGCATGCTTGTTGCGATCGAAGAGGACGGGATGGGCCTGGCCGCCCCGCGCCCGCGGAAAGCGATGCCAGAGGCCTCCCGAACGAAAGGAGTCGCAAATGGGAATCATTCCAGCCATGGCCCTCATGCTGATGACGAGCGGGGTGGCGCAGGAGCCCCAGGCCGGACCGCCTCGGACCTCCGCCGCCGAGCAGAAAGAAGTGACGGCGATCGTCGTTTCCACGGACGCCGGGCTGAAGACCATCGCGGTCAAGAAGGAGGCCATGCCGGGCGACGTCGGTACTGCCACCGAGATGACCCTGCCGGTGGACGACAAGGCCATCGCCTCGCTCAAGACCGTCAAGGCCGGGGACCGGGTGAAGCTGTCTCTCAAGGTCGACTCGACGAGCAAGCGCGAGAGGGTCTCTGCGATCGAGAAGGCTCCACCTCGGCCGTAGCGTCGTCGGAGACATTCCCCTGGCGCGAGGCTCGCTCTCGTGCCGACCCACCTCGGGATCGGCGCTCGGAACTCGGGGGTCCCCATCCGACCCCTCGCGTCTCGGGTGCCGATCCCGCGCGGCGTGAGTTTCGGTAGGGCTCCTCAGCGGCCGCCCGTCGCGAGCTGCAGGACCCGGTCCGGCGTCGCCTCCGCTTTCTCCAGGGCCCCGGCCAGGCGGCCTTCGTGCAAGACCACCACTCGGTCGGAGAGGGCCAGGACCTCGGGTAGCTCGGAAGAGATCATGAGGATGCCGAGGCCCCGCTCGGTGAGGCGGTTCATCAGCCGGTAGATCTCGGCCTTCGCGCCCACGTCGATGCCGCGCGTGGGCTCGTCGAGGATGAGGACCCGGCACCGACCCAGCAGGTATCGGGCGAGGAGCAGCTTCTGCTGGTTCCCGCCCGAGAGCGTCGCCGCGGCCACGTGGAGCCCGGCCGCTCGAAGATCGAAGTCCCGGGCCGACTGCGCGGCCGCACCCTCCTCGCGCGTGCGGGCCACGATCCCAAGGCGGCAGAAGTCCCGCAGATGGCTGATCGTGATGTTCGCTCCGGCGCTCAAGAGCGGGAAGAGGCCGAGCGCCTTGCGGTCCTCCGTGACATAGGCGATACCGGCGGCGAGGGCCACCTGCGGCGAGCGGAGAGCCACCACCTCCCCGTCCAACCGCACCTCGCCGGACGAGGGAAGCGCCCCCGCGAGGGCGAGACCGAGCGACGTCCGGCCCGCGCCGACGAGACCGGCCACTCCCACGATCTCCCCGGCTCGCACGGACAGCGACACGTCGCGGAAGAGGCCGGGCGAAGAGAAGCTGCGCAGCTCGAGGAGCGTCGCTCCGGGCCGGGCGGTGCGTGGCGGGAACTCGTCGGCCACCTCGCGCCCGACCATGGCCCGGATGAGGGAGGCCCGGTCGAAGGCCGAGGCGGGTCCTTCCGCCACCTTGCGGCCGTCGCGCAGCACGGTCATCCGGTCGGCCAGGGAGAAGACCTCGTCGAGGCGGTGGGAGATGTAGAGAATGGCCAGCCCCTGCTGCCGCAGATCGCGCAGGATCGCGAACAGGCGCTCCGACTCCTCGCTGGTCAGGGCCGACGTGGGCTCGTCCAGTATGAGCACCGTCGACCGCTCGAGCAGGGCGCGGGCAATCTCCACGACCTGCTGCTGGGCCACGCTCAAGCGGCCCACCGCCTCCCGCGCGGGAACGTGGCCGCCCAGCGTGTCCAGCAGGGCCTGGGCGCGGCGCTCCATCCCCGCGAGGTCCATGGCGAAGCCGCCCGTCTCGCGGCCGAGGAAGACGTTGGCCGCCGCGGAGAGCTGGGGGACGAGGGTCAGCTCCTGGTAGATGACCGAGAGGCCGCGGAGGCGAGCCTCCACCGGGTCCCCGAAGCCGAGGGCCCGGCCGTCGAGGAGCACCGTTCCCGCGTCGGGGGCTACGGCCCCCGCGAGCACCTTGATGAGGGTGCTCTTGCCCGCGCCGTTCTCCCCGAGGAGTGCGTGGATCTCTCCCTTCCGCAGGTCGAGGTCCACCGCGTCGAGGGCACGCACGCCAGGCCAGGACCTCGAGAGGCCACGGACCGACAGCAGGGGGGAGGAGGAGACGTCTCCCACGGAGGACTAGAGGTCCCCGCGCTTCAGGTCGAGGGCGAGGTGGTCGCAGGCGCGCGAAGCCAGGGCCATGAAGGTGATCGTCGGGTTTTGGCAGCCTGAGCTCGGGTACACGGAGCCATCCATGAGGAAGAGGTTCTTCACGTCGTGGGCCTGCTGCCAGCGGTTCACGACCGAGGTCTTGGGATCGTTGCCCATGCGTGCGGTTCCCACCTCGTGGATGCCGAGGCCGGGGGGCGAGATCTCGGCCCGGGCCCGGACGTTCTCGGCCCCCATCGCCTCGAGCATCTCCGCGGCGGTCACGGCCATGTCCTTCACCAGCTTCCGCTCGTTGTCCCCGAACGCGCAGTCGATGTGCAGTACCGGGATGCCCCACGCGTCCACCATCGTCTCGTCCAGGCGCACGTGGTTCTCGAAGCGGGGCAGGCACTCGCCGAAGCCGCCGAAGTTCATCGTCCAGGAAGCGGTGTCCCGCACGCTCTGCTTGAACGAGGCTCCGAAGCCGGGGAGGGCGAAAGCGTGGCCCCACTTCACGAGGCTCGCTCCGCCCTGGAAGCCGTAGCCACGCAGGAAATCCGGGTGCTTGCTTTCGATGTTCTGGAAACGGGGGACGTAGATGCCGTTGGGGCGCTGGGCCCTCTCGTCGGGTACTCCCTCGAGCATGGGGAGGGTGCCCGAGGCTCCGCCCCCCATGACGTGGTCCATGAGGTAGTGGCCGAGCACGCCGCTCGAGTTGGCGATCCCGTTCGGGTGGCGTGCGGATCGGGAGTTGAGCATGATGCGCGTGGTCTCGAGGGTGGAAGCGCACAGGACCACCAGCCTGCCCGGGATCTCGCGATGGGCGCGGGTGAGGCGGTCGACGTAGGCGACGCTGCGGCAGCGGCCGTCGTCGCCCGTCTCCACGTGGCTCACCACCGCGTCGGAGATGAGGGTGAGCCGGCCGGTGGCGAAGGCTGCGGGCAGCGAGCTGTGGGGGCTCGAGTAGTAGGAACCCGTGCTGCACCCGCGCGAGCAGGGTCCGCAATAGTGGCAGGCGGGCCGGCCCTGGAGAGGCGCGGTGAGGATGGCCGTGCGGCCGATGGTCAGGGTGCGGCCGAACTTCGCCTTCAGGACCTCGCGGGCGCGGATCTCGCCGCAGGTCATGGCCATGGGGGGCAGGAACTCGCCGTCGGGGAGCTGGGGCAGGCCCTCCTTCGCCCCGGAGACGCCGATGAAACGGTCGACCCGGTCGTAGTAGGGCTTGAGCTCCGCGTAGTCGAGGGGCCAGTCTTCGCCGAAGCCGTCGCGGCTGGCCGCCTTCAGGTCGTAGTCGGAAAGGCGGTAGCTCTGGCGTCCCCAGGTGATGGACTTGCCGCCCACGTGGCGTCCACGGATCCACTCGAAGGGCTTGTCCTTCGGTGTGGTGTACGGGCACTCGGTGTCCTTCACGAACAGGTGGCTCGCATACTCGTCGCACTGGTAGCACTTCACCTGCACCGGCTGCTCGGCCACGAGGGCGCCGCGGGCCAGGCGGCGGCCGTGGAACGGCATGTCGAAGGGCCGCTTGTGCTCGCTGTAGTCCACCGCGGGGTCTAGCTTCCGCCCCGCCTCCAGGACCGCGACGGTGAGGCCGGCCGCGGTCAGCTCCTTCGCAACCCAGCCCCCGGTGGCGCCCGAGCCGACGACTATGGCGTCGTAGATCGCCTGGGCCATGGCGCCCGGGCTCAGGCCTTCTTCGCGGGCTTGATGGGCCTGCCCTTCGGGGGCGGGGCGGGGGCGCCGTGCTCGGCGTGGGTGCAGCCCTTGAACTCGGCGAAGAAGAGCTGGCCGTCGTCCCCCAGCTCCTGGCGCATGCCGATCTCGGAGGTGTAGTAGCCGGTGATGGTCATGGACTTGATGGACTGGAAGAACTCCACCCCGATCTGATCCGTGAGGGACGTGTTCTTGCCCGAGGACATGATGGTGAGCAGGGCCGTCTGCTGCTCCTTGGCGCTCGCGAGGAAGTCGGCGCCGAAGAAGTCCTTGCTCCGTTCGTCCACCCACGAAAGACCGCGCAGGAACTCCTTCTTGTCCCGGGGGTCGGCGTCGTCAAGCACGTTGTCGATGAAGCGGTTCACGAGGGCGGCCTTGGCCCCCGCCGTCTCCGTCTGGGGAATGATGAGCTCGGAGAGCTCCACCACCATGTCGTTCTGGTGGGCGCTCAGGGCTTTGGGGGCCCAGTCGGCGGCCGGGGGCATCGCCTGGGCGACCGCGTGCAGGTGGGCCGCGTGGTCCTCCGCAGCCTCGGCCAGGTTGGCCACCCAGGGGGCGATGGCCGCGCCCACCCCACCCGCCAGGGTCCTGCGCAGCATCTCGCGACGATTGACGGCGTAGCTCATGAGCGACTCCCCGGAAAGGTCACGGGTTCTGGTGAAGCGGGGCCGGACGAGAGCCGATGCTAGCGCCCCGGGACCGACCATGCAATCCGGGGACGGGGCGTCCTTGACCCTGATAACAAGCTTAGCTAGACTTAGTCCGAATGGAGGCCGGGTGGCCAAGGTGAACATGCACGAGGCCAAGACGACTCTCTCCCGGCTGGTGGACCGGGTGGCGGAGGGCGAAGAGATCGTCATCGCCAGGAACGGGCAGCCGGTGGCCTTGCTCTCTCCCTTGAAGGCCAGCGGGCGGCGGCCCGGGCGCCTCAAGGGGCGCATCAAGATGGCCGCGGATTTCGACGCTCCGCTTCCGGCCGGCCTGCTGAAGGCCTTCCGGGGAAGGGCGCGTTGAGGTTGCTGCTCGATACCCACGCTTGGTTGTGGTGGCTGGGTGACGACCGACGCCTCGGCCGACGGGCGCGCCAGGCGCTGTCCAATCCCCGTTCGGAGGTCTACGTGAGCGCGGCCTCCGCCTGGGAGATCGCCATCAAGGAGGCCATCGGCAAGCTGCGTCTGCAGAAAGCCGACCTCGAGTCGGAGATCGCCGCCAACGGGTTCCTGGAGCTGCCCATACGCACTCGACACGCCCTGGTCGCGGGTCGGCTGGCACCTGTTCATGAAGACCCCTTCGACCGGATGCTCGTGGCCCAGGCCCAGGTGGAAGAGCTGGCGGTGGTCACGTCCGACCCCGTCTTCGAGCGCTACGGGGTGAACGTCCTGGAGGCGTGAGGGCTATCGCCGGGCGGGCTGCTGCTGGGTCAGGCAGTGGATGGTGCCGAGGCCCCAGACCAGGTCCACGGCGTGGATGCCCATCACCAGCCGGCCCGGGAACTGCTCGAACAGGATGCCGAGCGCCTGCCGGTCCGCGGGATCGTTGAAGGTCGGCACCAGGACCGCGCTATTCCCCACGTAGAAGTTCGCGTAACTCGCGGGCAGGCGCTGGCCGTCCTGGAAGAGGGGCGCGGGCATGGGGAGGTTCACGACCTCGATGCGCGAGCCGTCCTCGAGGTGCATGCCCCGCAGGCGCTCCCAGTTCTCCTCGAGGGGCCGGTGGTTCACGTCTCCCGCGTTCTTCTCCCGGCAGAGCACCACCGTGCGCGGGTTGACGAAGCGGCAGACGTCGTCCACGTGGCCATGGGTGTCGTCCCCGGCGATGCCTCGGCCCAGCCAGAGGACGTTCGTCACCCCGAGGGAATCGCGCAGAACCGCCTCGTAGTCCCGACGCGTGAACCCCGGGTTGCGGATCTGCTTGACGGGGTCGAGAAGGCACTCCTCGGTGACGAGGATGGTGCCCCGTCCGTTCACGTCGACGGCCCCCCCTTCCAGGACCACCTTGTGCCCGTTGTGCACCACGGGCCGGGTCCTGAGCCGCAGCGCCTTCGCCGCCCGGTCGGGGACCTGGTCGTCCTTCTTCCAATCGGGGTACTTGGCCCATCCGTTGAAGCGGAAGCGGGCGATCTGCACCTCCCCGCGCCCGCCGTCGTTGCGCACGAACATCGGGCCCATGTCGCGGTTCCAGCCGCGGTCGGTGGGGAAGCGGAAGAACTCGACCCGCTTCAGGTCGACACCCGCCCGCTTCAGGATCTGTTTCGCTTCGGCCGCGACCTTCGCCGTCCCCACGAGGATGCGGACGATCTCGCCCGGCGCGAGCTTGCGCACGATTTCCGCGTAGACCCAGGGTATGGGCGCGAACTTGCCCGGCCAGTCGGATTGCTTGTGGGGCCAGGTGATCCAGGTGGCCTCGTGGGTCTCCCACTCGGCCGGCATCCGGAAGCCGTGGGAGGAGGTCAATCGATGAATCTCCGGTCGAGCCCGTCGTAGGCGTCGATGCGCCGATCCCGCAGGAAGGGCCAGTTGCGCCGCACCTCTTCCTGGCGGGCGAGGTCGATCTCGCCGACCAGGATCTCCTCCTGGTCGGTGGAGGCCTCGGCGAGCACGATCCCGAAGGGATCGGCCAGGAACGACGTGCCCCAGAACTCGAGCCCCGGATCGGCTGCCGCCGGCTTCTCGTGCCCGACGCGGTTGACCACCGCCACGTAGACCCCGTTGGCGATGGCGTGGGAGCGCTGGATGGTCTGCCAGGCCGAACGCTGGGGCGCGCCGTACTGGGCCTTCTCGTGGGGGTGCCACCCGATGGCGGTGGGATAGAAGAGAACGGCGGCGCCCTGGAGGGCGGTGAGCCGCGCTCCCTCCGGGTACCACTGGTCCCAGCAGATGAGCGTGCCGATGCGGCCGTGCCGGGTGTCGAAGGACCGGAAGCCGATGTCTCCCGGAGTGAAGTAGAACTTCTCGTAGAAGCCGGGATCGTCGGGGATGTGCATCTTGCGGTAGAGGCCCGCGATCTCGCCGTCGGCGTCGAGGATCACCGCGCTGTTATGGTAGAGGCCGGTGGCCCGCTTCTCGAAGATGGGGACGACCACCGCCACCCCGTGCTGCCTGGCCGCGGCCCCCAGGGCCTCGGTGCTCGGGCCGGGCACGGTCTCGGCGAGGTCGAAGTTCGCGTGCACCTCCCTCTGGCAGAAGTAGGGGGAGCGGTAGAGCTCGGGCAGGCAGATGACCTGGGCCCCCTTCGTGGCGGCTTCGCCCACTCTCTTGACGGCCTTGTCCAGGTTCGCCGCGGGGTCCGCGGCCATTCCCATCTGGATGAGGCCCACGCTGAACTTCTTGGCGGTCGGCATAGAGACGAGGGAATTCTACGGGACCTTGAGCACTCCCGCACGACCTCCGAAGGCCCGGGTCGTGCGGGGCGACGGCTGCGCGTCCAAGCCGGGTTTGATCGTGGCCCTGTTGGTCGGAGCCGGGCCTATACTTTCCCGCCATGCGGGCGCAGCTCGGCTTGCCAGGCCTGGCAGCGAGGACTGGTCCCCAGTGTTGGACGGACATGAGCGGCAGCGGCGGAGGGCCGAGCACGAATGCGGGAGAGGCACGGATTCACCCTCGTAGAGCTGCTCATCGTGGCGGGATCATCAGTATCATTGCCGCGATCGCCATCCCTGGACTCCTACGCTCACGGGTGGCCGCGAACGAAGCGGCCGCGATCAAAGACATCCGCGGTGCCCTCTCCCAGCAGTCCGGGAATCCAGCCGCCTTTATGGGCGCCCCCATCACTTGTCCCTCGCCCCCCAGCTCCTTCACGACCACCAAGTCGGGCTATGTACGAGGGTGTACGGCGGGTGTGTACTGGGCAGTCCCCGAGGTCCAAGGCAAGAGTGGCATCCGCGGCTTCGGCGGGGACGCGACAGGGCGCCTCTGCGCCACGAACGACGGCACCATCCCTGACATGGCCGGCGGATGCAACGCTGTGGAATAGGCCCACAAGGACGAGCTCGAGGACTACGTCTCCAGATACACGTCGGGTAGGCTTTCGCGACGCTTCCCGGGAGGAGGTTCGAGATGGTCCAGGCCGCATTGCTGACCCTCGCTCTCACGGCCACGACCGCATCCGAGATCGACGAGCGCGTCGAGCGCGTCGTGAGTGGCCTGCTGCCGGAGACTGCCCTCCGCAATCGGTGGGGGGCCCCTGCCCGCCTCTCGGACCGGATGGCCTCCTCCCACACGCCCGGCGTCAGTATCGCCGTGGTCAACGACGGGCGCATCGAATGGGCGCGGGCCTTCGGCTTCGCCGAGGCGGGCAAGCCGGTCACGGAGCGGACGCTCTTCCAGGCGGGCTCGATCAGCAAGCCGATCTTCGCTCTGGCGGCGGTGCGCCTCGCCCAGGAGGGCAAGCTGAGCCTCGACGAGGACGTCGGGGCGTACCTCAAGTCCTGGAAGGTGCCGGCGACGGGAAGATTTCAGCCGCGGACCACGCTGCGTCAGCTCCTGACCCACTCTGCAGGTCTGACCGTGCACGGCTTTCCCGGCTATGGGACCGACGAGCCCCTGCCGACCGTCGTGCAGGTCCTGGATGGCTCGCCTCCCGCCAATACCGATCCCGTGCGCGTCAACATCCTGCCCGGGGTCCAGTTCCGGTACTCAGGCGGCGGCATCACCGTCGCGCAGCTCGCGATCACGGACCTGCTGGGCCGGCCCTTCTCGCAGCTCATGCGCGAGCTGATCCTGGACCCGATCGGCATGGCCGACAGCACGTACGAGCAGCCCCTGCCACCTATTCTCGCCGGGCGGGCCGCCACTGCGCACCCCTGGAAGGGCCGGCCGCTGCCGGGCCGCTGGCACGTCTACCCCGAGATGGCCGCCGCGGGGCTGTGGACCACGCCGTCGGACCTGGCCCGGGCGGGAATCGAGGTCCAGAAGGCCCTCAAGGGCGAGAGCGCCGTCCTCGCCCGGGAGGGGGCCGCGGAGATGCTCACTCCTCAGATCCAGGACGACATGGGTATCGGCTTCTTCCTGGAGGGGAAGGGCGAGACGCTGCGCTTCGGCCACGGCGGCTGGGACGAGGGCTTCGTGGCGAAGGCGCTCTTCTATAGGGAGCGCGGCCAGGGCGCCGTGGTGATGGTCAACTCCAACGAGGGCGCTGGAATCCTGGACGAGGTCCTGCGGGCGGTGGCGAAGGAGTACGCGTGGCCCGCCTTCTTCGAGGAAGAGAAGAAGCCGGCGGCCGTCGCGGCCACGATCCTCGACGGCTACGCCGGCGACTACACCGGGAAGTTCGGCCTGCGCGTCCGGGTGGCTCGAGAAGGCGACGCCGTGTCGCTCAAGGTAGGCGAGCAGCCGGCGATCACGCTGCGGCCCGAGTCGGACGTGCGCTTCTTCTCCGCTGATCTCGACACCGCGGTGAGCTTCCAGAAGAACGAAGGGGGTGATGTCACCGCCCTCACGCTCGACCAGGGTGGACGCCAGATTTCGGCAGAGCGAGCCTCCACACCCGTCGCGAAGGCTTTCGATCCTCGATCCGATCGCTGAAGCCTGTCGTTCAGCGTCGAGTCCCTGAAGGGGGAAAGCCCAGGAGCCGCCCCAGATAGTGCTCCATGAACACGTCCCGCTTGGGATCCAGGGCGACCTTCACCGGCTTCCCGCGCTCGGGATCGATCCGCGTGAACCCCTTGTCGTCCACCACGAGGGGCAGGGTCGGGAGGCGCTCGAAGTAGGCCCCGGGGTGGGCCGCCTCCACCACCGCGAGCTGGTCGTGAAGGGTCATCCTCTGGTCGGGCTTCTCGAGCCAGAGGCGATAGAGCGCCTCGAGGGCGGTGGTCAGGGGATTGGGACTCTTCAGGAGACGCTCCCGCTCCTCCTCCTTCAGGACCACCTTCGTGGTCGAGTCGAGGGGCACGATGGTCAGGGAAAAGCCCGCGCCGTAGACGAGCCGTGCATCGTCTTTGGCCTGGGTGACGTTCCATTCGGCGACGAGGCCCCAGCTCGAGGTGTAGACGCAGCCGCTCATGAGCACGAGCCGCTTCACGAGCTGGGGCAGCCGAGGCTCGAGGCGCAAGGCGTCCGCCACGTTCTGCAGGGGGCCGACCGCGACGAGGACGAGCTCGCCCGGGCGCTTCCGGGCCTCCGCCACGATCACCTCGGCCGCGGGGGTGCCGAGGGGGGCCTTCGCCGTGAAGTCTTCCGCCCATTGGAACTGGAAGTCGATCCTCTCGGGCGGGACGGGCGTCCGGCGGCCGACGCCCACGGGCACCTCGGGGCGGCCCGCCGCCTGGAGGAGCTTCGAGGCCACTCTGGCCCGTGCCGTGGTATCGCCATCCGTGATCGTCACCGCCACGAGGTCGAAGTCGTGGCGGGTGAGGGCGTAGGCCAACGCCCAGGCGTCGTCGATGTCGGTGCCGATATCGGTGTCGAGAAGAACGGGCGTCCGGGGGGACGGCGGCGCGGCCGCCACCGTGGCCGCCAGCAGAACAGGGAGGAGCACCCTCAATCCGTGGGCAGGCCCAGCTTCTCGAGGACCTCGGTGGGTGGGCCCTTCCACTCCGCCACGAATACGTTGCCTTTGTAGTCGAGGTCCGCAACACCCATCTGGCTCGACCAGAAGCCGGAGGCCACGAGATCGCGGAAGCTCGTAAAGAAGTTCACGCCCTGGCTCACCTCGGGCCGGGCCTTCTCCGGCCAGGCGATATCGTCGATGACCTGGAGGCGCTGGGCCTCCGAGCACTCCAGGAATGTCTTGCCCTCGAAGCGGTCGGCGCTCTCGGCGTCGAGCCAGGCCAGGCCCCCCCGCAGGGCGGTCTGGCGTCCCTCGCGTTCACGGTCCGTGGCGAGGGGGTCCATCATCCACTGGTCCATGAACTCGGGCACGAGGGCGTCGGTGGCGCCGCCGGAGCGCTCGTCTTTCGGGATCACGATGTCCGAGAGCACCCGCACCGTCTGCCACTCGCTGGGGGTGAAGAACTTCGGCGCGTAGGCCTTGCCCGCCGCGACCGCGGCCTTGGCCAGACGCTCCGCGTGCTGATGGGCGGTCGTGGCCTCGGCCTCGCGCAGCTTGAGGCCCACGGCCAGGGGGGCCGCACCCATGATCTTCAGCAGATTGCGGCGGGACGTCTCGCTCATAGGTTCCCCTTCTTCCGCTCAAGGGCGATGTGCTCGGCGGTGCGCCAGGCGAGGGCCAGGATCGTCCAGGTGCAGTTCTTGTGGGCGTTGGTGACGAACGGCCCCCCGTCGGCCACGAACAGGTTCTTAACCTCGTGGGCCTGGCACCACTCGTTGAGCACCGACGTCCGCGGGCTCGTGCCCATGCGGGTGGTGCCCACCTCGTGGATGATCTCGCCGCCCTTGGTGATGCCGTGGTCTTCCTCGCGCCCCGGCACAGGGAAGAGCGCCCGGCCCCCGATCTTCTCGATGATGGCCTGGAAGGTCTCGTGCTGGTGCTTGACCTGGAGGATCTCGTGCTCGGACCACTTCCAGTGGAAGCGCAGCACGGGGATGCCCCAGCGGTCGACGGCCTTCGGGTCGATGTCGCAGTAGCTGTCGTCGTTGGGGATCATCTCCCCACGCCCGGCGAAGCTCACGACCGAGCCGTAGTAGCGCCGGTAGTCGTCCTTCAGGGCCTTGCCGTAGCCGCCGCCGTTCAGGCGATGGATGCCGCCGCCGAACCCGTAGCCGGGCATGCCGCGGCCGCCGCCGAACTCGATGTGGTAGCCGCGGGGGAAGTCCAGCTTCCGGTTGTCGCCCCACCAGGGCATGTAGAGGTGCATGTTCCCCGTGCCGTCCTCGTTGTAGGCGGGGCGGGATTCGAGAGAGGGGACGTGCGCGGACATGCGGGAGCCGGTGGTGTCGGTGAGGTAGCGCCCGACCGCACCGCTCCCGTTGGCGAGGCCGTTCGGGAACCGGGACGACCGCGAGTTCAGAAGGATCCGCGCCGACTCGCACGCGCTCGCGGCCAGCACCACGACCTTCGCCCGCACGTGGCGGTAGCGCCCGCTGGCGGTGTCGACGTAGGTGACGCCGGTGCAGCGGCCGTCTTCGTCGGTGGTGACCTCGCGGACCATGGCCCCCGTGCGGAGGTCCAGCCGCCCGGTCTTCAGGGCGGGGGGGAGAAGGACCGTGGGGGTCGTGAACATCGAGTAGGTCGAGCATCCCCGGCCGCACTGCGAGCAGTAGTGGCAGGCGGCGCGGCCGTTGTGGGGCTTCGTGAGGATCGCGATGCGCGACGGGATGCAGGTGACCGAGAGCTCGTCGCACGCCTTCTTGACCAAAAGCTCGTGGGCGCGGGGCGCCGGTGGGGGCATGAAGATCCCGTCCGGCTCGTTCTCGAGCCCCTCGTTCGTGCCGAAGAGGCCGATCATGCGGTCGAGACGGTCGTAGTAGGGCTTGACGTCGTCGTAGGCGATGGGCCAGTCGTCGCCGAGGCCGTCGCGGCTTCGGGCCTTGAAGTCGTGGGGGCCGAAGCGGAGGCTGATGCGGCCCCAATGGTTCGTGCGGCCGCCCAGCATCCGGCCGCGGAACCACATGAACTCGCTGCCCTCGGCCACGGTGTAGGGCTCACCCGGGATGTCCCAGCCTCCGAGGGAGGCGTCGAACTCTCCGAAGGGGCGACCGCGGTGGGAGGCGCCGCGCCGCGGCGATTCGTGGTTCCACTTGAACATCGCGCCGTCCGTGTCGACCGACCACTTCGGGCCGCCTTCGAGGAGGACGCAGTCGGCCCCGGACTCGGTGAGGGAGTAGGCGGCCATCCCGCCTCCGGCTCCGGAGCCGACGATGCACACGTCGTAGGTCTTGGAGGGGGTCAGGACTTGCATGGGATCAGAGGTTCCCCTTCTTGCGCTCGTCCGCGATGTGCTCGCTCGTGCGCATGGCGAGGGCCAGGATGGTCCAGGTCACGTTCTTGTCGGCGTTGGTCGTGAAGGGGCCGCCGTCGGCCACGAAGAGGTTCTTCACCTCGTGGGCCTGGCACCACTCGTTGAGCACGGACGTGCGCGGGCTCGTGCCCATTCGGGTGGTGCCCACCTCGTGGATGATCTGGCCGCCCACGGAGATGCCGTGGTCCTCGTCCGCCCCGGGCATCGGTCCGAGGGGCTGCCCCCCGAGCTCGTCGATGATCTGGGCGAAGGTTTCGTGCATGTGCTTCGCCTGCTTGATCTCGCAGTCGGCCCACTTCCAGTGGAAGCGGAGGACCGGGATGCCCCATTTGTCCACGCGTTCCTCGTCGATCTCGCAGTAGCTGTCCTCGTTCGGGATCATCTCCCCGCGGCCAGAAAAGCCGATGGTGGCGCCGTGGAGCCGGCGGTAGTCGTCCTTCAGGCCCTTGCCGTAGCCGCCGCCGTTCCACTTCTGGATGCCCCCGCCGTAGCCGAAGCCGGGCATGCCCTGGCCTCCCCAGAACTCGATGTGGTAGCCCCGGGGGAAGTCGAGCTTCCGGTTGTCTTTCGTCCACGGCATGTAGAGGTGCAGGCCGCCGGTGCCGTCCTCGTTGTAGCGGATGCCGTGGGCGAGTTGGGGGAAGAAGGCCGAGCGGTCGGTGCCCACGGTGTCGGTGAGGTAGCGCCCGACCGCCCCGCTGCCGTTGGCCAGGCCGTTCGGGAAGCGTGAAGATCGGGAGTTGAGGAGGATGCGGGCCGACTCGCAGGCGCTGGCGGCCAGGACCACGATCCTCGCCCGCACGTGCTGGTAGCGGCCGGTGGTGGTGTCGACGTAGGTGACGCCCGTGCAGAGGCCCTCGGCGTCCGTCGTGACCTCGCGGACCATGGCCCCGGTGCGCAGGGTGAGGCGGCCCGTCTTCAGGGCGGGCGGCAGGAGGACGGAAGGGGTCGAGAAGTTCGAATGCGTGCTGCAGCCCCGTCCGCACTGGCCGCAGTAGTGGCACGCCGCGCGGCCGTTGTGGGGCCGCGTTAGGATGGACATCCGCGAGGGGATGCACGTGACGTCGAGGTGGTCGCAGGCCTTCTTGACCAGCATCTCGAACGCCCGCGGTTTCGGGGGCGGCAGGAAGATACCGTCGGGTTCGTTCGGGAGGTTCTCGACCGAGCCGAAGATCCCCACGAGCTCGTCGAGACGGTCGTAGTAGGGCTTCAGGTCTTCGTAGGAGATGGGCCAATCGTCGCCGAGGCCGTCGCGGCTTCGGGCCTTGAAGTCGTGGGGGCCGAAGCGGAGGCTGATGCGGCCCCAATGGTTGGTGCGGCCCCCGAGCATACGGCCCCGGAACCACATGAACTTCGATCCCTCGCCCACGGTGAAGGGCTCGCCCGGGATGTCCCAGCCGCCGAGGCAGCCGTCGAACTCGCCGAAGGGCCGCCCGCGGTGGCCCGCTCCCCGGCGCGGCGACTCGTAGTTCCACTTGAACATCGCCGCGTCCTTGTCGCTCGACCACGTGGGGCCGGCTTCGAGAAGGACGGTGGAAGCACCGGCCTCGGTCAGGACCTTCGCAGCCATGCCCCCGCCCGCGCCCGAGCCGACGATGCACACGTCGTAGGTCTGGGACGGGGTCCTTATCTGCATGAGCGGCGACACGCTACGCCCAAAGGGGACCAGGGGTCAACGGCCGGCCCGGATCCCGTGACGTTCAGCTACGCCCTTGCTCTTCGAGCCGACGCATGCCCTGCTGCATGGCCACGTACTCCTGCTCCAGGTTCAGCATGCGGTGCCCGAGGTCGTCGAAGCCCCCGTGCATTTCTTGTTGCAGGGAATCGATCCTCGCGGTCAGGCGGTCGTCCAGGGCGCCAATTCGCCCGTCCAGGCGCAGGTATCCTGCGTCGAGGCGTGCGAGATGATGGTCTACGCCTTCGAGGCGCTGATCCAGGCCGTGCAGTCTTCGGTCGAGCGAGATCCTCTCCCGCCCGCTTCGCGGGGCGACGCGGGGAGAGGCGTGAAGTGTAACTCGGGAGGGCGTCGGCGGAGGTCCGCCGGTGGAGGAAAGGCCTTCGGGCCAGTTG
>Ga0326597_10004311_pt1 | contig 20064 bp, 17 predicted proteins | sample RVTome_12_FD_203789 | JGI IMG/M metagenome (GOLD analysis project Ga0326597, IMG submission 203789) | Soil microbial communities from uranium-contaminated site in the Upper Colorado River Basin, Wyoming, United States - RVT100D185 | ecosystem: Environmental > Terrestrial > Soil > Contaminated >...
ATATCAGAGTGTTATGCGGGCATTCCGGGCATTAATGAAAATACCCGGGTATCAATACCCCTCGGTTTAGAGGCCTGATATGCCGAAGCGTCGGGATACGGAATAAGTTCCGTCGAGAATCCTGCGCACGGCGTCGAATTTATAACCCAGCTCGTTACGATGTAAGCGCACCAACTCTCTAGCCATCGGTTTAACGCCTGGCCGGCTCTTTGGGTCCGGCCACTTGCGGCGGGCTCGGGCAAGGACCCTTTCAATCCGGTTCTTTAACATAGCATCCTCGTGCGGATCGCGTATTCGTCTCACTTTGCGCGTGGCAGTTGAGGCGGGGTGGGAGGCTAGTGCCGAAACAGCTCCTTGAGGGTCGATGAAAGTCTGTGGCGAGGATTGTTCGGCAGTTTCCGACAGACGGGCGACCAATACCGCTTGGTCGACGTAGAACCTACCGAAACTCCACTGCGGCCGGTCTTTCTGCCTTGCAGGCTTGTACACGGTCGCGTCCACGGGTTGAACCGATGACAGCTGCTTCACTAACTCGGCGAGCGAAGCGCGAGATCGGTCAATGGAACGAATCTCATCGGGTCCTATTCTCAGGATGGCGCGCTCGTCTTTGCCAAAGAATGCTCCCACGGATACCTGCATTGGTTTTTCCAACCAATGTGCAGCCACGTCGATCCGGGTCCCGGATTCCGTGACCACCCAGGAGAGCACGTGTCCATACCGAAGCGCGGCTAACAGCTCGCGGCTAGCCGACAGATGCCGCAAGTATGCGGCCCATTCGGTTTTGTAGGCGTCGCTGTCCGGATCGGGCCACTTTCTAAACTCTTCCTGTTTCACAATGAAGCCGACAATTTTGCTAAGATGGTCGATTGACGTGGGATCCTGGGCCACTTGCCGCATGGCGGCCTTGGCTTTCTTTGGCTCCGGCAAGCGTCGCGCATCAATTTCCGTGCCGATCCATAGGTCACCAAATCGATGCTGCCCGATGATATCTAGCGCTTCAGACACTGTGCAGGTCGTCTTTGGGAACAACGCCATCACCGCACCTCCTGCCGATGCTCCTGCAAGTGAGAGAAAGTGCGGCAACCGGATGTAGGTGTCCGGCTTTCGGCCCGTCAGCCTAGCCGCGCCTCGGTGCCACTACCGCGCCTCGCCTATCTTCGCCAGCGACACCACGTTTCCGGCCTTCGGCTTGCACGACACGATGCTTTCCAAGTGAACGGCCCAGGCTTCTAGGGCGTGTCGCTTCTCGGCGTCGTAGCCATGTCGGTCATAGACGGCCGTGACGCTGCTTTCGGCGTGGTTCAATATTTTCCCGATCACAAGGCGGTTGATTCCGAGGGACGCCATGCCGGACGCGGCGCTTCGCCTCAGATCGTGCGGCGTCACGTTCTCAAGTGCAATTACCGGCTTCGGTTCGTCGGCTTCCGCCTTCGGCGCCCCGGCCGTCAGAGCGTTGCGTAGGGCGTGGTTGACTGACTCAGGTGTGATCGGACCATGGCGGCGAGGGGAGGGAAATAGCCAGTCGGACTCGTCGGCTAACTTCTTGGCCTGCTTGATCAGATCGACGGCGAGTGGCGAAAGTGGAACGCGATGGGCTATAGCGTTCTTGGAACGCTCGGCGGGGATAGTCCAGACCTTTTCCTCCAGGTCAAATTCCGACTGCCGGCCTCCGACGATCTCGCCCTTCCGCTGCGCGGTCGCGAGCCCCAGTTTGAGCGCGAGCCGCACGCCTTCGCTCATCGCGGCCTCGTCCAAGCCGGTCCAGAAGATCCGCATCTCTTCGATGGTAAGTACTCGGTCCCGCTGGTTCTCCTTTGCCGGCGCCTTAACCATCGCGACGGGTGTGGTGTCCAGGATGTCGCGGCTGACAGCGAAGTTGAACATCTTGCGGACCGCGGCTAACGTTCGGTTAGCCTGGATCGGCGAGCCGCGTTCGACAATCTTGTCCAGCAACAGGATCACATCACGCCGCTTGATCTCCTTCGCTTTCTTTCTGCCCCATTCGGGGAGCACGTCCTTGTTCAGGATACGCTCGTCCTCGGCCGCGCTGCGCTTCCTGGGTTTGGCCCATTTTTCAAGGTACTCGCCCGCCAAGTCCTGAACCGTCTCGGCGTGCCGCTCGGCCCGGCGCTTCTCGACATGCAAAGTTCCGGGGTCGATGCCCTTTTCAAGCTGCTCCTTGGCTTGGGCGTGCTTGGTCCGGGCGCTGGCGAGTCCTGTCGATGGATAGGAACCCAACGTCATTCGTCTAGGCCGGCCGTCGAAGCGGTACATGAAAATCCAACTCTTGCGTCCGGCGGGAGATACGCGCACTCCCAGGCCAGTCCGATTCGGTTCCCACACCTCATAGCGCTCAGCTTTCGCCTTGAGCGCGGTGATGCTCCTGTCCGTGAACCTCATGGCGCTACCCCGCTACCCGATTTACCCTATGGGTAGCAATTTATGCGCAACAGTGTGAAACGACAAGAGACGCGATGAACAAATAATTCTATGAAAATACTATGATTTCTGAGCTTATGGGCATTGCAGTGTGTTTCAGGGAATTGCAATATCAGACGACTCTTAATCAGCGGGTCCAAGGTTCGAGTCCTTGTGCGCCCACCAATCATTTCAATCTTAGGCACCTCGCCAGGGGCGCGCCGTCATGGGGCGGTCCGTGTCGGTCCGCTGCTAAGAGCGGCTGAAAGCCGTGTTGGCAGCCTAGGTCGCGTTTGGTTCTATGCGCCGCCGATGCCTGTGGAGCCATTGCTCCACAGGCTGAAAATCCGGTAGCGACGATATCTTTTCTTCGGTCCAGGCCATCAAGTCGTCATCCGGCAGTGAAAGATCGATCGGGAACCGAAGCGGCTGGGCGACATGCCATGGGGTGCTGACGAAGAGCTCGATCCGGTTGCCTTCGGGGTCGCGGAAATAGATCGACCAGGTCGTGCCATGGGAAACCGTCTCTATCGCCAGGCCGCCATAGGACTGGAGCGCGCCGTGAAGCCTGCGCAGGCTCGCCAGATCGCTGATCCGGAAGGCGAGATGATCAAGTGTGCCGGCAGGAAAGGCGCCGTGATCGGATTCGGCCAGAACGATCTGGTGATGCTCTCCTGCGGTGCCCGACAAAAAGACCATTTGGTGGCCGCCCGGCGCGCTCCGGTCGGTGACCAGGAAACCAAGCGTACCAGTGTAAAATTCTTCCATCCTGGGAAGATTGCGGACCCGGATCTCGAAGTGGCTCAAGGAGATGGGCATGACTGGTCCGTATGCGACTCTGGCGATCGAGGAAAGGTGACGAACACCCCTTTCGCGCCGGGGGCGCCGATGCCACCCTGGGGCGCCCGACCGCCAGGGCACCCAGCCGAACGATAGCACGTGACGCGCCACGCCACGACCCCAGCCGCCCATGAGTTTTCACGGTAGCGCCGGGACGGCATCCCGGGGGCGGAAAGGGCGGAATGGTGCCAGGAGTTGCTATTCGGCCCTCACGCTTTGAGCTAGATTGCGGCAGCCGCACTCAAGAGGTTTTCATGTTCCAGCGACGCATCCCGGAATGGCTTCGCCACGCCCCGCACCCGAGCATTCGAGGGGTGGCGGTCCTGGCCGGAACGGAGGCCATGGCCAGGGGCATCCTGATCTCGGTTTTTCCGATCCTGATGTACCGCGTGTTTCAGGATGCCAGCCTGGTTTCGCAGATTTACTTCCTGGTTGGCGTGCTCTCGATGGTCTGGGGCCTGCTGGTTCCGTGGCTGGTTCGCTTCGTGCCGCGGCGATGGCTCTATACGTTGGGCGCCGCAGCCTATATCGGCAGCGCGGCCGTGGCCACCCTGGGGGGCGGACACCTGATCGCGGTGGCTCTGATGTTGAACATGGCGGCAACCGTGACGGTTTTCGTCTGTTTCAACGCCTATGTGCTGGACTACATTGCCAGCGTTGAGCTCGGCCAATGCGAAACACTCCGGATGTTCTATAGCGCGGCCGCCTGGACCGTGGGCCCCGTCGGCGGCGTCTGGCTCATGCAGTGGTGGGAACCGGGGCCGTTCCTGGTTTCCGCGGCCGCGGCCGCGGGCCTTCTCGTCTTGTTTTGGTGGATGCGCCTCGGCAACGGCAAGCTGATCACCAAGGCCCGGGCGCCGACCCCGAACCCGGTCGCCTATCTCGTGCGCTTTTTCGCCCAGCCGCGGCTGGTGGCCGGATGGCTGTTCGCGGTTCTGCGGTCGTGCGGGTGGTGGGTCTATGTCGTCTATGTTCCGGTCTTCGCGATCGAAAGCGGCCTGGGCGAAAGCGTCGGCGGAACCATGCTTTCGCTCAGCAACGCCATGCTGTTCCTGACCCCGCTCATGCTGAAATGGGCGCAGCGGCACTCCGTCCGCCACGCCGTGCGCGTGGGGTTCCTGTGCAGCGGCTTGGCATTCATCGCCGCGACGCTGACCGCCGGCGCACCGTGGCTGACCGTGGTGCTTCTGATCATCGGTTCGGCGTTCCTGGTCCTCCTCGACATTTGCGGCGGGTTGCCATTTCTGATGGCGGTCAAACCGTCGGAGCGAACTGAAATGTCCGCGGTCTATTCCAGCTTTCGTGACGTATCCGGCATATTGACCCCAGGCGTGACCTGGTTCGTTCTCCTGGTCGCGCCCCTTTCGGGCGCCTTCGCGGCCGCCGGCATCGGGCTTTTGGCAGCCTGGTCCATCGCCGGGCACCTCCATCCGCGGATCGGCGGCAAACGCGGAAAACGCGTTCACTCGGCCGTTGCGCCGCTGGCACCGGAGACGATGGGCGATCCCCGATGATGTGCAAATTTCAGACGGCAACGCCGCCTTGCCGTCTCCCGGCATAGGTGGGACTCAAATCCACGTCTCTCTGATCGAGCCGCCGCTCGATAACATTTAGACTTGCGGCCATTACCGGGAAAGATACTAACATCAGATAAATAGAACAATTAAGTCAATCGATTCCCCAGTTTGGTGGGCGAATCCGTCGGTCACGCTTCAACTTGCGTTGATCCATCTTATCATACTAACCTTAGTAACATACGGCTGGGGGGCATGCGAAGCCCCTGGCGGGGGCGTCGCTAGGGCGGCAAATACGGAAAAGAATCCGGATCGGGTCTCGATCTGAACAAGGGGACAAATGACATGGCATCTGCATCATTTGAGATGATCGACGGCGTTCCCACCTACAAGTTGTTCATCGACGGGAAATGGATGAATTCGTCACGCAATATCGTTGCCGATGACCTCAACCCCGCGACGGGCGAGATCTTTGCCCGGGTACAACAAGCAGGCGCCGAGGAGATCGAACTGGCGATTGCGGCCGCCTACCGCGCAAACAATACCTGGGGAAAGTCGCTTGTTGCGGAGCGGGAGGAGTTGCTGCTGCGCACGGCCAAGGTAATCGAGTCGCGCACGCCGGAGATACGGGATGCGCTGATCGACGAATGCGGGTCGGCCTTCAACAAGGCGCTATGGGAGATCGAGTATGTGCTCGATCTGCTGCGCAGTACCGCCGGCGACGTCCGCCATGTCTTCGGCGAGACCATGCCGACAACCATGCCGGGTCAGATGTCCATGTCGGTGCGCCGGCCCCTTGGCGTGATCGCCGGGATCGCTCCATTCAATTCTCCGTTCCTGCTGTCCATGAAGAAGATTGCGTTTGCGCTCGCGGCGGGGAACACCTTCATCCTGAAGCCATCGGAGGAAACGCCGGTTTCCGGCCTGAAGATCGCGGAGATCTTCGAGGAAGCCGGATTGCCGCCGGGTGTCCTGAATGTCATTCCCGGTGTGCCGGCCGAAGTTGGCGAGAAAATCATCGCCGATCCGCGGGTGCGCATGATCACCTTCACAGGGTCCACGCGAACAGGGAAATACCTCGCGGCGGAAGCCGCCAAGCACCTAAAGCGATTCACCCTCGAGATGGGCGGAAAAAGCCCGTTGATCGTGCTCAAGGATGCGGAACTCGACTATGCCGTGGATGCGGCCGCCTTCGGCATCCTCCTGCACCAAGGACAGGTTTGCATGGCAAGCTCGAAGGTCATTGTCGAGGCGCCGCTGTTCGACGAATTCTGCAACCGTTTTGTCAAGAAGGTCAAAACCGTCAAAGTGGGCGATCCGCGCGATCCGGAGACTGTCGTCGGCCCGCTGATTCGCTCGAAGCAATGCGGGTTTATTGACGGCCATATTGCGGATGCCAAGGAAAAAGGTGCGAAGGTCATATTGGGCGGGTCTCACGATGGCAGGTTCTATCAGCCCACTGTCTTGACCGGCGTGACCCGGGACATGCGTATCTACAACGAAGAGACCTTCGGGCCTGTCGTTTCGATCATCCCGGCAAGCGATTCGGAAGAGGCGCTGGAGATCGCAAACGACACGACGTATGGCCTATCGGCCGCCCTTATCACGAACGATCTGCAAAAGGCATTCGACCTTTCGCTGCGGCTTGAGTCCGGCATGGTTCACGTGAACGATTGCACGATATCCGACGAGCCTCACGTACCCTTTGGTGGTGTCAAGGATAGCGGCTTCGGGCGCGAGGGCGGCCGCTACTCGATCGAGGAAATGACCGAAGTGAAATGGATCACGATCCAGCTCGGCAAGCGGGCGTTCCCTTTCTAGGACGGCGTTGCCCTCTCGATGAGGGGAACGTCCACGGGCTCAGGGCGTTACAAGCTTGCCGCCGCCGAAGAAGGTCGAAACGTAGCGGGGCGCGCCGATGGCCTCGGAAAATCGCTGTTTTGTCCGCATTGGGTCCAACGGCATCGGTGGCATCACGGCCTTGAGATCCGGTTCCGTGGCCAATACCAGCATCGACGGGCCGGGTCTTTTCAGCGAGGCCGCAATGGCCTTTCGGAAGCTGACCGCAGAGGCGATATTCTCGGTGTGAGCCAGGCCCATGGTGCGGCCGATCTCGGCGAAATCCAGGTTTGCGTTGGTCAGTGCTTGGCCGCCTGAGGCTGCATGGACACCGTTTTGAATCAGCAGCACCGTCAAATTCTTCGGGGCGACGGCGCCGACGGTCACCAACACGCCCAAATGCATCAGCAATCCGCCGTCGCCTTCGACGACGACGACCTTCCGCTTGGGCTGCGCCACGGCGAGGCCCAGTGCCAGCGGCAAGGCGAGGCCCATCGCATCCTCGAAATAGAAATTCTTCGGCCTATCCTGGATCTTCGCCCACAGATACGAAGCGTTGCCAAGCGCGGTGACGACAAGGGTTTCCTCGGTGAGGCATTCGGCGAGGACGTGGTAATAGTCCGCGCGAACTGGTCGGTTAGCGTTTACCATTGAACATCCGCTTTCGACAGAAGTAGGACGAAGGGATTGGACGATTCTTCCGCGTACGTTGCCGCCTGCACCACCTGCTCTCCGATCGGGCGCTTCGGGTCCGCTAGGGCATGACTCAACCCGTATCCCCGCAGCACCGGTTCGGTCACGCGCGCCTTGGGGATGTGATAGAAGATTGCATCCTCTTTCGTGCCCCGATAGGAGGCCAGGATCAGGAGCGGAAACTGAAAACGCATGGCCAATGACACCATGCCTGCACCGATGGTCAGCAACCCCACGTTTTGGATCATGAGCACCGGGCGGAGCCCCCCCAGTCGTGCCCCGCAGGCGATCGCCAGCGCTTCCTCTTCGTGGGTGGCGCGAATCAACGACATCGCCGGGTCCTGATCGATGCGAATCAGGATCTCGCCGAGCCAGCTGTCCGGAACGGACACGGCCATCTGCACGCCGAGTCCGCGGAGCGCATCGAGCAAATCGGATGGTCGGTGCGGCTCCCCCGCAATCTTTCGTGCTGTCATGATGAAATAATCCCGCCAAGCGCCGAAATATCGCCATGGCCGCTTGCATGCGCGGCACCGTGAGACTTGTCCCATCCACCGATACTGTCCACACGATTGTTCGTCATTTCGATCCCCCGCATCCAAGCCGCGCCGATGGTCCAGCAGTTTTCCTATTGATTTTCAACAAAGGTACCATGTATCATACCATAGTAACAAGATAGCCGTAGAGATTTTGGTCGCATGGACCAAGGTTTCGAAAAAAAATAGGACAGGGGGAGGCTAGCGGGGGACTTCGCGACGGCGCCATGTGGTTGTACCGAGAGGCGTGGCTAAGACACAGCCACGTCGGGCGTCCTCACTCTTGTTCCCGCACCTCTCGATGGATTCGAAGGAACCTGCAGGTCTAGGGTCACCGTGTGCCCACGAGGCATCGCTTTTTCATCCCGAGACTTGCGGCATCACTATGCGAAGCGTGGGCATATAAGGGGAGAAGTTCGATGCGGTACTTCAAGCGATCTCTACAAGTGATGGCCGCCGGCGTGGCAATGTGCCTGATCGGCATAACCGGGCAAAGCCATGCGGCCGATCCTATCAAGCTCGTTATGGTTGGCGCGTGGAAGCCCGGCGTATCGCCGGCGGCCGATATCGGCATCAAATTCATGGAAACGGTGAACGAGATGTCCGGTGGCAAACTGGTGATCGAGTTTAAGGGGGCCTCGGACGTCATCCCGACATTCGATCAGCCCGAGGCGCTGGTGCGCGGCGTGTTCGATGTATGGTACGGCGCACCGAACTATTGGGCCGGCGTCGTTCCAGGCGGTTATTTTTCCGAGCTTTCGTCCTATGAGATTCCGGATAACGGACCCGGCAGCGATCTGTTCGAGTTTATCGTCAAGATGTACGAGAAACATGGTGTTCGTTACCTGGGGCACTACTCCGGCTCGCTCGGTACCGGCAATCATTTCATGTATACACAGAAAGAGATCACCGGTATCGCGGAGCTCAAGGGGATGAAGGTTCGGGTGCCGCCGCTGACCCGCTTCTTTGTCGACGCCATTGGCGCGGAACCTGTGACGATGCCTCCCGGTGAGATCTATCTGGCACTCGAACGCGGCACGGTAGAGGGATTTACCTGGCCGTATTACGACGGATTCACGAATTTCGGCTGGCAGGAAGTTTCGAAGTATCTGGTCGATCATCCGCTCTATCGGGATGGCATCAGCGTCAACGTTAACCTGGAAAAGTGGAATAGCCTGCCAGAGGATATGCAGCAGATCATGTTGAAGGCCGCGGGCCAGACGCAGGCATGGTCGGTCGGTTGGGTTACTGACGCCCAGGCCAAGCAACTGGATGGCATGCAGGCCGGGGGGATGAAGTCTATCAAGTTGTCTCCGGCAGAGGCCGAGCGGTGGCATCAGACGGCCAACGAAGCGCTTTGGGGCCACTTCAAAACGGTCATGACCCCCGAAGACTATGCCGAAGCCCGGCGCCTTCTCGGGAATTAGCAGGCGGAACCGGGGTGATCCTTGATCGGAAAATTGGCGGGCTTCGCCCTCGGGTGAAGATTTGTGGGGCGAGCCTGCCACTGATCGAATCGACCGGCCATCACGGCGAGATTCAATGACATTGCCCTTGGCCGACGAGGGTAAAGATCCAACCCGTCCACCGACGCGTCACTCCGCGGCCGTGCGCCTATTCGATATGTTCGTGGACGGCGGTGCCGTGCTCGCCGCGGTCATTCTGATCGCGGTCATGCTGGCGACGGTGATCAAGGTCGTCTTCCGTTATGGCCTCCGCGAGGGGCTGGTGGGGATCGATCAGATCAGCGGCACGATGCTGCTATACATCACCTTTCTGGGCGCCGCCTGGGTCTTGCGCCGCGACGAGCATGTCACCATCGATCTGCTCGTCGGCGGGTTATCGCGGCAGATTCGACGGCGTCTGCACATCCTCAGCTCCCTTGTAGGTGCCGGGATTTGTTTTTGCATCCTCATCTTCGGAACCTTCGAGGTGCTGAATTCCCTGCAGAAGGGGATTCGCATTGCCGCCGAGATCGAGATGCCTCGGGCGGTGAATCTGGTTGTCATCCCGCTGGGCAGTCTGTTCCTCGGCCTGCAGTTTTTGCGTAACGCTTGGCTGTCGTTGGAGCGATCAAGTCCGAGCCATACGACCGCGACACGGCTGGATTAAAGCGCCGTGGAGTGGTGGTTCTATCTGCTTTTCTTTTTCGGCGGCCTGGGTATTCTGCTGCTCGCCGGGGTTCCCGTCGCGTTCGCCTTCATGCTGGTCAATCTGATCGGTGTCTATGTCTTCTGGGGCGGGGCGATCGGCCTGAGCCAGTTGATCCTCAGCATCGACAGTTCGGTATCGTCCTTCGTCCTCGTGCCGGTTCCCATGTTCATTCTGATGGGGACGGTGATGTTTCATTCCGGCATCGCCTTCAAGATGATCGACGTCCTGGACCAATGGCTTGGGCGTATCGCCGGCAGGTTGGCGGTTCTTGCCATAGGTGCCGGCGCTTTGTTCGCCACGCTGACCGGCGTTGCCATGGGCAGCGTCGCCATGCTCGGGTCGACTTTGGCGCCGGATATGGAGCGCCGGGGCTATGCGAAATCGATGTCGCTCGGGCCGATCCTGGCGAGCGGCAGCCTGGCGATCATGATTCCGCCCAGCGCCTTGGCCGTGATCCTTGCCAGCTTCGGCAAGTTCTCTGTTGGTAAGCTGCTCATTGGCATCATTATTCCGGGGTTTCTGCTGGCCATCGTGTACATCGTCTACATTGTGATTCGCTGTTGGCTGCAGCCGTCCCTGGCGCCGCCCTACACCGTTGAACCCACGGCGATACCACAGCGCCTGAGAAACACATTCGTCCATGTGCTGCCGCCGATGTCGATTATCATCATGGTCATCGCGGCGATCTTCTCCGGGGTCGCGACGCCGACCGAGGCCGCCGCGGTGGGTGCCTTGCTCAGCTTCCTGGTGGCCATGGTCTATGGAAGACTGAACTGGGAAATCGTCAAGAAGGCCGTCGGCTCGGCGACATCGCTTTCCATCATGGTGTTGATGATCCTGACCAGCTCGGCCGCTTTCAGCCAACTCCTGAGTTTCTCGGGGGTCACACCGGCGATCACCAATCTGGCCACGGGCCTGCCGGTCGACCCCATCGTCGTTCTCATTTTGATGCAGATCGTCGTGATCTTTCTCGGCATGTTCATCGAACAGACGTCGATCGTCCTGGTTACGATCCCGATCTTCATGCCGATTGTCGGGGCCATGGGCTGGGATCCCATATGGTTCGGTGCGATCATGATGCTGAACTTGGAGATGGCCACCATTTCGCCGCCCTTCGGGCTGTCTCTGTTCGTCATGAAGGGCATAGCCTCCCGGGGCACGACCATGGGCGATATCTATCGGGCCGCGCTCCCCTTTATCGGCCTGAACCTGTTCGTCATGGGGCTCATGATCGTCTTTCCGGCAATAGTGCTTTGGCTGCCTGGCTTCATGAAGTGATCCGGGTCAGGGGTTGGCAATCCCGCCCAAACCCGCTGCGATAGATAGCGTTTTCACAGATCATACTAATATTGGAATGATAAGATCTTTCGAGTAATATACCCTGTCGCGCGACGGCCGCCCCGGCGGGCCGCCCAGGGGAAGTCCCAGGGCCGGCCCTAGGGGCTGTCCCGGGGCCATTAGCAGCTTGAGGACCTCTATGAACCCGTTCGACCTACCACGCGAAATCGGCGATAAGGCCACCTACAAGTCTGCCACGGCCCACCTTCGCCAAGCCGGTGTACGCCTGCCCACCTTTACCGAGCTGGCCGAGGCGCCCGAGGCGTTGGCCAGCCGGATGGGGCAAATCGCGGCTATCGATCCAGATGCCCCTGATCCGGCAAATCTTTTCCGGGTTCACTGGAACAACGACGAGGCCCGCCGCGGGCTGGAAGCGGTTCCGGGGCATCTGCGCCTGCCGCCGTCCCTGACCGGGGTCGAGGCCGATATCGTCGTAGCCCTGGGTGAGCGCTTCCCGATGATCTCCGCCCATAAGGTGCTGGCCGCCTATGGCTGTCTGGTGCCGCGGCTGGCCTCCGGTGGTTTCGACCCCAAACGCCACCGCGCGGTCTGGCCCTCGACCGGGAACTATTGCCGGGGTGGGATCGCGATCTCGCGCATCCTGGGCTGTCGCGGCGTTGCCGTCCTGCCCGAGGGCATGAGCCAAGAGCGTTTCCGCTGGTTGGAGGAATGGGTGGCGGCCCCCGGCGACATCGTGCGCACGCCCGGTACCGAGAGCAACGTCAAGGAAATCTATGACGAATGCGCGCGGCTGGCCGCCGACCCCGAGAACGTGATTCTCAATCAATTCTCCGAATTCTCCAATTATCTCGTCCACAGGTGCGTGACCGGGCGTGCCATGGAGCGCATCTTCACGGCCGTGGCCGAGGGGCGGCCGGGCGCGCGGCTGGCCGCCTTCGTCGCGGCAACCGGATCGGCTGGCACCCTGGCCGCCGGCGATGCCTTGAAGCAGCGCCACGGGGCCAAGATCGTCGCCGTCGAGCCTGTGCAATGCCCGACCATGCTCTATAACGGCTATGGCGAGCACAATATCCAGGGCATTGGCGACAAGCACATTCCCCTCATCCAAAACGTGATGAACTCCGATCTCGTGATCGGCATTTCCGACCACGACTCCGACGGACTGAACGCCTTATTCAATACCGAAGTGGGACGCCGCTTTCTCGTCGAACGCAAAGGCATGCCGCGCGACATCGTGGCTCGGCTCGGCTGCCTGGGCTTCTCCGGCATCGCCAATGTGCTGGCCGCGGTCAAGACTGCCAAGCGCCTGCGGCTGGGCCGGGACGACGTTGTCATCACGGTTGCGACGGATAACGCCGCGATGTACCGCACGGAACTCGACATGTGGACCAAGAGCCATGCTTCCGGCGGTTTCGACGAAGTGGCCGCCGCCGAGACCTACGGCACCTCGCTGAAGGAGGTGCGCGACGAGCACATTCTGGAGCTGACCTCGGTCGATCGCCGGCGGATTTTCAATCTGGGCTATTACACTTGGGTGGAACAGCAGGGCATCGACCTGGCCGACTTTGACCGGCGCCGGGAGCAGAGCTTCTGGGACGGTTTGCTGGATCTGATTCCGATCTGGGACGAGATGATCGACCGTTTTAATCGTGACACAGGCATGGGTGCTCAGGCATGAGTGCGGCCGGGAGCAACATCGGCCATTGGACAGCCTGGCGGGGAGACCATACGGGATGGTGAAGCCATATGTGAAATTGCGCGAGGAAACGACGGCGCGTGACCGCAGCCTGCGCGAGAAGGTGATGTCGCTCGAGGAAGCGGCCTCGATGGTGCACGACGGCGATGAAGTCGCGTTGGGCGGTTGCACCATGTCGCGCACGCCGATGGCCATGATCTGGGCGCTGATCCGGGCGGGGCGCAAGGATCTGACCGTTTCGCGCAGCATCGTCTCGACGGAAGGCGATCTCCTTTATGCGTCCGGCGCCAGCCGCCACATCATGACCAGCTGGTTCAGCCAGGGCATTGTCTGGGGCATTTCCAAGGTTATGCGCCACTATACGGAAAGCCACGCGGCAAAGTTCGAGGAGTGGAGCCACATGTCCATGGGACTGCGCTATCGCGCCGGTGCCATGGGTATTCCATTCATTCCGACACGCTCGATGCTGGGCTCCGGCGTGCGCGATGTGATTGGCGACTCGGTCCAGGACATGATCTGTCCCTTCACCGGAGAGACGCTTCTGCTGCTTCCCGCGCTCAATCCGGATGTCGCCCTGATTCACGTGCAGCGCGCCGACGAGTACGGCAACGCCCATCTGGACGGACTGCAATTCATGGATATCGACATCGCCATGGCCGCCAAGCGCGTCATTCTGACGACCGAGCGGATCATCTCGAATGATCAAATCCGCAGATCACCAGATCTGACGAAGATTCCCTTCTTCACCGTGGACGCGGTGGTCGAGGTACCATTCGGCTCGGCGCCGCACGAATGCTACGGCCTTTACGAGCCCTTCTTTACCCATCTCGATTCCTATGCCGAATCCATCAAGGGCGACCCGGTTGCCGGCGTAATGAACTATCTGGATCGATACTATCGAGAACCGAAATCCTGGACGGACTATCTATCCCGCCTTGGCATGGGCGAAATGCTCGATGCGGCCCGCCGTGGACGGAGCATCTACAATGACTGAACGTAAAAATTATACCGCCTCAGAGTTGCTCGCGATCATGAGCGCGCGAATTCTGCAAGACGGGCAGGTCGTATTCGCCGGCGTGGGGGTGCCTTTGTTGGCCGCGACCCTAGCCCAGCGCCTGCACGCCCCCGGACTGACGATTCTGTTCGAAGGCGGCGTCCTCGGCCCATTCGTCGTGCCGGGGCAGCTTCCCCCATCGACCAACGAACAGCGTTGTACACGCCGCGCCAACATGCTGTTGCCGATTACCGATGTCCTGCTGCTGCTACAGCGCGGCTACGTTGACGTGGGTTTCATGGGCGGCGCACAGATCGACAAGTTCGGCAATCTGAACAGCTCCTACATCGGCGAAGTCGAAAATCCGAAGATCCGCCTGCCGGGCACGGGCGGCGGCAACGATATCTCGAGCCTGACGCAAATGATCGTCACCATGAAGCACGAGAAGCGCCGCTTCGTCGAAAAGGTCGATTTTATAACCAGTCCCGGCTTCATTGAAGGCGGCACCAGCCGCAAGGATTCCGGCTTGCCGACTGGCGGGATGTTCAAGGTGGTCACCGACCTGGCGATGCTCGGATTCGACCCGCGAAGCCGGGAGATGATGATCGAGGCGCTCCACCCCGGTGTCACGTTGCAGCAGGTGCGCGACAATACGGGTTTCGCCATCAAGGAGAACGGTATCGAAACGACCATGCCACCGACCGAGCGCGAGCTTTCGGTCCTGCGGGTGCTCGATCCGGACCGCATCTATACGGCATAGATCCAAAAAGAATAAGGGAGTCAGAAATGGCGAAAACCACCGAGTACGGCATTGCGTTGCGCAATTTCCAGGCCTATCCGGATGTTCCCGATCCACAGCAATTGATAAAATTCGCACAGCGCGCCGAGGAACTGGGTTACGAGTCGCTTTGGGTATGGGATCATATCCTGCTCGGTGTCGATCCCTGCTTCCCGATCATCGATTCCCTGACGCTGCTTTCAGCCGTGGCAGCGACGACCAAGACGATCAAACTGGGTACCGGCATTCTCGTATTGCCGTTGCGCAATCCGGTCACTCTGGCCAAGCAATTGACCAGCATCGATCACATTTCCAACGGGCGGTTGATGCTCGGTATGGCGGCGGGCTGGTACAAGCGCGAATTCGATGCTGTCGGCGTCGATTTTCATAAGCGCGGCGATATCATGGATCTCAATCTGGATGTCCTGAATTCGCTGCTGACCGAAGACTGGGTAACCGGCGAATTCGGGCCTTACAACCTGCGCGAAGCACGCATGTTTCCGAAGTCCGTCCAACAGCCTCGGCCGCCGCTGTTGATCGGTGGCTATGTCGATCGCGTCCTGAAACGCGCCGCCCTCAAGGGCGACGGTTGGCTGACCTATTTCTACACCGCTGAATCGTTCATCGCGGATTGGACAAAGGTCTGCAACTTCGCCGAAGAAGGCGGCAAGGACCCGTCCACCCTGATCAGCGCCAATCAGCTGCCCATCGTGGTCGGCCCGCGCGCCAAGGTCGAGGGACCGATGAACGAGTGGCTACGGACGGAATGGGACTTCGCCAAGTGGAGCAAGTCGACCCCGGACAGCGCCATCATGGGAACGCCCGAGGAATGCGTCGAGCAGATTCAGGCGCATATCGCCACCGGCATCGACCGCATCATCTTCGTTCCCTACCGCTACGAGATGGAGCAGGTCGAGGCGATCGCGCAGGAGATCGTTCCCCGTCTGAAGGCGTCTTAGGCACCACTCAGGACACGGCTCCTGCCAGCTTGCCACGCCGGACCGGAGTATTCACCACGGGCTGTGCCTGCGCGGCGTTGTAGGCGGCGGCGCGGCGGGCCTCCGGAACCGGCCCGTAAAGTGTCGTACGCTGACGTGGTACGCGTCCAGCGGAATGGATCAGCGCGTCCAGCCTGGCTGGGCTCATCTCCTGACCGTGGTCTGCCCCCGCCGCGCGGGTGATCGATTCGTTCATCAATACGCCGCCGAGATCGTTGGCCCCGGCACGCAGGCATTCGCGCGCACCCTCCGGCCCCATCTTGACCCAGGAGGCCTGGATGTTGCCGATCAGCGGGTGCAGAACCAGCCGCGACACCGCGTGCATGAGAATGGCCTCGCGATAGGTCGGACCGGACCGTGCCCGGCCTTTCAGCCAGATCGGGGCCTCCATATGCACGAAGGGTAGGGGCACGAATTCGGTGAACCCGCCGGTCTCCTCCTGCAACGACCGAACCCGCAATAGGTGAGTTGCCCAGTGCGCCGGCCCCTCCACATGGCCAAACATGATGGTTGCCGTTGTGCGCAAGCCGAGCCCGTGCGCCGTGCGCATCACGTCGAGCCATTCCTGGCTAGAAACCTTGTCAGGGCAGATGATTTTCCGGACGTCGTCGTCCAGTATTTCCGCCGCCGTTCCCGGTAGGGTATCGAGTCCCGCTGCCTGCAACTCTGCCAGGAAGTCACGCAGCGGCAGGCCCAAGGTCTGTGCGCCATGGGTGACCTCAAGCGGCGAGAAGGCATGGATGTGCATATCGGGCGCGGCTGCCTTCACCACCTCCAGGACATGCAGGTATGTGCGCCCCGTGTATTGCGGGTGAATGCCGCCCTGAAGGCACACCTCTGTGGCGCCGCGCTCCCAGGCCTCGCGGACCCGCCGGCCGATCTCCTCGTCCGCCAGATCGTAGGCCGGGCCGCGCAGGGACGCCGCCGTGCGACCCTTAGAGAAGGCACAAAAGGCGCAACGGTATTGGCAGACGTTGGTGTAGTTGATGTTGCGGTTGACCACATAGCGGACCGTGTCGCCAACCGCTTCGCGGCGAATCCGGTCGGCGGCCGTGACGGCGGCCTGAAAATCGTCGCCGCGTGCGGCGAATAAGGTCACAATCTCATCCGACGACGGAGCATGGCCGTCTTCGATGCGATCGAGACAGCGCCGGATTTCAAGTGTCGGCCGGTGCACGACTGGTGCCGATGGGACCGTTGCCGTGCCATTCGGCAAAGGGGTGCGCATCCCGGCAAACCAACCGTCCTCACGCACGTAGCCCTCGCCGTCGGTCCAATGCAGGGTCCGGGTGCGCAAAGCGGGTTCCAGCCAACCTGCCTCATCGCGCAGATACGGCGGATGTACCGCCAGGCGCTCAATCAAGACGCGGCCGCCGGCCGCTGTTTCCGCGGCCAGCGCGTCAAGGTGAGGCCAGGGCGCTTCCGGATTGACGTGATCCGGAGTGACCGGCGACACGCCGCCCCAATCGTTGATGCCCGCGCGAATCAGGGCCGCGGCGCCCTCGGGCCGCAGGTTCGGCGGCGCCTGGATCGTCGTATCGGTGCCGAACAGAATGCGGGCGACGGCGATGGTCCAGAGCTGCTCCTCCAGGCTCGGCTCCGGGGCCGCCACCATGCGCGTGCCCGGCTTGGCCCGGAAATTCTGCACAATGATTTCCTGGATATGTCCATACTCATCATGCACGTCGCGTAACGCCAGCAGCGACTCGATACGCTCAGCGCGAGTCTCGCCGATGCCGATCAGGATGCCCGAGGTAAACGGGATCTTCAGTCGTCCCGCCGCGCGCAGGGTGTCGAGGCGCGCGGCCGGTCTCTTGTCGGGCGAACCCCAATGGGGGCCGCCAGGCCCGCATAGCCGTTCGGACGAGGATTCGAGCATGATCCCCATGGAGACGGAGTCACGGCGCAACACCGCCATCTCATCTTCCGACATGAGGCCTGGGTTGAGATGCGGGAGCAGCCCGGTTTCCTCGAGCACGCGTTTTGCCACCGCCCCAAGATACGAAAGGGTCGTTTTGTGGCCGAGCCGGGCAAGAGCCTCGCGAGCCGCGCCGTAGCGCTGCTCGGGCTTATCGCCCAGGGTAAACAGAACCTCCTTGCAGCCGGCAGCGGCACCGGCGCGGGCGATGGCCAAAACCTCGGCGGGCCTCAGAAACGCCTTGGCCAAGTTCCGTGGCGGCTGGGCGAAGGTGCAGTAGTGACACACGTCGCGGCAGAGCTGGGTCAGCGGCACGAAGACCTTGCGAGAGTAGCTGACGTTCCGGCCGAACCCGCGCAGAGTCAAATCCTCGGCCACCTCCATGAGGGCGCCGAGGTCATCGAACTCGGTTAAGGCCAGGGCCTCCTCCCGTGGCGGCCGCAGGCCTTCTCGCGCCCGCTTCAGGATCGCTTGCGCGTTGTTCATGGGGCCACCGCCATGGTCGGGGTCAGAAAGCGATACGCCGGCCGGCCGGCCGTGGCCTGCCGAAGATCGCTGAGCGCCGCGGCATCGTCGATATCGAAGCCTAGGCCGGCCAACCTCAGGACCACCGGCTCGATGCCGAGTGCCCGAGCCATGACCGCATGGCGAGCCAGACTGGCCGCACCGAACGCCGGCGCCATCCGGGTCGGCGGCGACAGCAGCAGCGCATTGGTGCCTCGCTCCTGTCGATCCGGCACGATCACGATCGGTGACTGGCGCCCGGCAAGCAGAACTCTCTCGATCTCATCGCGGGTGATCAGCGGCACGTCGGCGGCAATCGCGAGGATCGTGGTCGCGCCTTCGCTTTGCAAGATGGTCGCCGCCAGTGCCAAGGCGGCGTTGAGGCCGTCGTCCCGATCTTCGATCCGGCGCATGCCGGCGGGAACCAAGTCCCGTTCGCTGGTCACCACGGCGATTCCGGCCAGGCCGCGCACCGTCGCCAACGTGGCCAGCACGTCGTCGCACATGGTCCGGGCGAGTCGCCGCCGGCCAGCCGCGTCAAGCACCGGCGCCAGACGTTGCTTGGCTTGATCCAAGGCCTTGACCGGGACGACGGCCCAAACGCTCATGACGATGCCCTCCGTCCTTCGCCAGCCGCCGACAGGTCGCGGGCAAAGTCGACAACGGCCTTGGCCAGGTGGATCTTGTCGTCGCGGTCGACCATCACGGTGTTCGTGACCAGGGTCGGCACGGCGATCTCACCCGCCAACGCCGCATCGGCGCGGTCCAGGACGAAGCCGTCGATCAATCCGTCATAGTGCGCCGCGATGGCAGCCGCGGAAACCGGCAGTCCGAGCTCCGTCATGATCTTGGCGGTCGGTCCCTTGATCGCCCGCCCACCGACAATCGGCGCTACCGCGACCACCGGCACCGACGTCTTGGCCAGCGCCGCACGCACCTGAGGCATCGCCAGGATGGGATCGATGCTCAGATAGGGATTCGAGGGGCCAATCACGACCGCCTCCGTGGTCTCGTCATATAAAGCCGCCATGACGTCGGGGTGCGGCCGGGCCGCCGCCGCACCGTCGAAGCGAATCGCCATGACTCGCGGCGCGCAGTGGCGGGCCACGAAATATTCTTGAAAGGGCATCGTTCCCTGGTCGGTTTCGACGATGGTCCGCAGCGGATCGTCGCTCATCGGTAGAATATCGGCCGCCACGCTCCAGCGCCGCGCCACATCGGCCATGATGGCACTCAAGGACTCACCGGCCTGCAGGCGGCGGGTACGCTCCACATGCAATGCCAAATCGCCGTCGCCGAGTTGGAACCATGTCTCGCCGCCGAGGGTTTCCAACGTGTGCATGAAAGTCCATGTCTCATCGCGCCGGCCCCAGCCGGTATCGGGATTGTCCAGTCCGGCGAGGGTGTACAGCACCGTGTCCAGATCCGGCGAAACGGACAGGCCAAGGTGCACGAAATCGTCCCCGGTATTGACGACCACGCAAAGCGCATGGCTCGGCAGAGCATGATACAATCCGAGCGCCAGCTTGGCGCCGCCAATTCCCCCCGACAAGGCAACCACACGGGCCTGACTCATCGGAACAAGTCCTCCGACCTGGGCCGTATCAGCGACGCCGCATTGACCACCGGCGCGTCCGGAAACACCCCTCGGGCCAAGACAACCGGCATGCCCTCATCGCCCTCGCCCATGACCAATGCGGCACCGGCTGCCACGGCATCGGCAAAGGCGATCTGTGTCACTTCCAACCTGCGACCGTTCCGGTCGCACCGCCCCCTGGCATCGATCAACGCCGGCAGGCCGGCGGCACCGAGGGCAACATTGACGACCCCGTTTCTCCAGGCGCGGCCGAAGCTGTCGCTGACGATCACGCCCAGAGGAATCC
>Ga0326597_10004312_pt1 | contig 20062 bp, 17 predicted proteins | sample RVTome_12_FD_203789 | JGI IMG/M metagenome (GOLD analysis project Ga0326597, IMG submission 203789) | Soil microbial communities from uranium-contaminated site in the Upper Colorado River Basin, Wyoming, United States - RVT100D185 | ecosystem: Environmental > Terrestrial > Soil > Contaminated >...
GCGTCCATCTTCTACCACACTTTTCAGAGCCTGGAATCGCATCACTACACGATCTTCTCGAATGATTTCGCGCAGTGGGTCATGGCCTCCTCCAATGAGGCGGTGCTGGCCGAAGAGTTGGCCGCCATCGACCTGCGCGACACTGTTTCCGTGGAGGATCTGCGCAACGCTCTGGTCGCCGCCGTGGATCGCTACCTGACGAAAAACCCCCAGGTGGCGGACCGGCCTGCTTACCAGCCATTTTATTTCTGCGAAGCGTCCGAGGTCGTCGTTCCGCTCGAATCCCGCGCGTACACGCTGGCGGAATTGTCCGCCGGGATCCGGCAGCTCAGCTTGCACACCCTGCACCATCACTTCATCAGTTCACGGCTGCGCGAGCCGCATCGAATAAATGACTTCTCTCATTGGATCGAGGACGGATTGGAGATGTCGGAGCTGGCGGCAAGGCTGAACCAAATCGACTTCTACATGAACACGCTGGAGGGCGTCCGCAAGGAAATCTTGCAGACCATCAAGCCATGGACGCAGTAGCCAAAACGTGCACGGCGAAACCAGAGACCCATTTGCCGCATTTGGAAGACTACGTTTCCATTGTCGGGAGCGCCGAAATCCATGAGCTTCGCGAGATAGCCAACCACCTGGGCGGGCGCACCGTCAAAATGGTCAATTCCACGGCGGTTGGCGGAGGTGTGGCGGAGATCCTGAATCGCTTGCTGCCGCTGTTCGCTGACTTGGGTGTAAAGGCCCGGTGGGATGTGATGAAGGGCGGGGAGGATTTCTTCCACGTTACCAAGGCCTTCCATAATGCGATTCACGGCGAGGGATTCGAGGACCGCCCGGAATGGTTCGAGCTGTTCCTGCAAGTCACCGAAGAGAATCGGAAGTGGATCGAGTTCGACGAGGATTTTGTCGTGATCCACGATCCCCAGCCCGCGGCGCTCGTGCCGGAGCGCGAAGGAAGGAAAAATCATTGGATTTGGCGCTGCCACATTGATTCCTCCCGCCCCAATCCAAGAGTCTGGAATTTCCTTCGGCCCTTCGTGGAGCGCTACGACGCGGCCCTGTTCTCTTCGCCCGCCTTCACGCAAGGTCTGCCCATTCCCCAATACTTGTTTTATCCTTCCATTGACCCGCTATCCGACAAGAACCGCGAGATCGAGCCGGAATTCATCGAAGGCGTGCTGGAACGGTTCGGGATTGACCGCAAGCGGCCCATCCTGACGCAGGTCTCCCGCTTCGACCGCTTGAAAGATCCGGTGGGTGTTATCCAGGCTTATCGCCGGGTGCGGAAATACATGGGCTGCCAGCTTGTGCTTGCGGGCGGAGCGGCTACCGATGACCCGGAGGGCCAGGTTGTGCTGGCCGAAGTGCAGGAAGCTGCGGCGGGCGACCCCGACATTCACATTCTGGACCTGCCTCCGTGGAGCCATCTGGAGATCAACGCCCTGCAGCGGGCTTCGACGATCGTCATCCAGAAATCGCTTCGCGAAGGCTTTGGACTTACTGTCTCTGAGGCGCTACTGAAGAAGAAGCCCGTGGTGGCCTCCGCCGTCGGCGGTATCCCTTTCCAGGTGATCCACAAGGTTACCGGAATGCTCGCTCATTCCGTCGAGGGAACCGCTTATCAGATTCGCTACCTGCTCTCCAATCCGGAATTTGCGCGGCAGCTTGGCGACAACGGCTTCGAACACGTGAAAGAAAACTTCCTGCTCACTCACAATCTAAAGCGCTACCTGATCCTGTTCCTGAGTTTGCTGCAAAACTACAAAGTGCCCGCCACTTCGGGTTCCTGACGACTCGCCAGCGGGGCGCGGCCGTCTGGCTGGTTACGAGTCTTCGAGATCATCCGCTTGCGCGTCTTCGAGCAACCGCGCCCGTTCTGCGTCCGCATGGGCCTGGCGAATCCACTCCTTCATGCGAATGAAATCCTCGGGAGGAACCGGTTCTGATATCTCCAAATCTCTTCCTTCTGTGTTCTCACGATTCAACCGTTGTAGAATCTCGTGAATCTTGCCCGGCATCTTCCCTCCTTTGCTATGCAGGACGATAGGGGCGGGCTGGCGTTCCTTGGTCACGCAGCCAACCCGCCCCGGTAAGTTACAACCCGTTCTGGGGCGCCATCTGCCCGCTGTCCAGGCTGCTCATTTGCGTTTGGGTTCTCTGTTTGGGCACGGAGATGTAACCGACAATGCGGTCCTTGAAAATCTGGTTCACGACAATTTCAGAGGGTATCCGGTATCCTTGCTGATAGAACTGCACCGGTTCGTTGGTATTTTTGTCTTTCTTTTCGATCATGCGGTCGTCCGAGACGAGGTTGAGGGTGTACTTCTGCCGTTTGAGATCGGACTTCTTGAGTTGCAATGCGACATTGGCATCGGCATACTTCTGAGACTGCTTGGTTTTCCGCAGGTCAAATTCAACGTAGATGCGCTCCCCGCGCAGCTTCAGCTCTTGTAATTCCTGGCGGTTGGTAGCGATCAGGCCACTCTGCACACCGAGGTCGCCCATGGTTCTCTGCAAGTCGGATTTTGTGGAGGCAAGGTCCTGCTTGGTCGCGCTCACTTCCTGCTTGACTCCGGTTACATCGGACGAGAGCGAGCCCACCGTCCCCTTCGTTGATTCCTGATCCTGCTGGAGCTGTCCCAACTGGCTGTTCAGTTGCTCGGAGGATTCCTTCTGCTGTTTCGCCAGTTCATCTGTCATTTTGTTCGCTTTTTGAATTTCACCCTTCGTGCTGGTGAGGCTGGATTTGGTAGTCGCCAGATCACCTTGAATGTCGTTGAAATTTTTTTCATGCATTCCGAATTGGTCCTGTAGGAGCTGAATGCTCTCGTCCTGGCTGCTGATCTGGGTCTGCATGGCGCTTTCTATTGCCTGAATGCGGCTGGTGAGAGACCAGGAATAGAACCCCTCCGCCGCTGCGAGGACCATCACAATTCCCAGCAACACGCCCAATATCCGGAATTTTGTTTGCGGACTCATCGAAGATGGATCTTGCCCATCCGTTTCGGATTGTTTTTTGGGATCAAAACTTGGTGTCAATGACGCGCTCATAGATGCCCTCCATTTGAAAGATTGATACAAGGGGGAACGGCGAACAGGATGGTTGCGAATTCTTCCGGTTCCGAAGGGCGGGGTGGTTCTCCCCAGAATCCCCGCCCTTGGCAGGTTTACACGGCATGGCGCTTCCGCACCTGAATCGCCCTACCGCACCCTTGCCTAACGCAATTTCCGTTCCAACGAATCATGTCCTGGATAGCTTGTCTATTCAATCGCTTGCAAGGGTTCGTTGATCTCAGTCATAAGTTAGGTTTCCGATTTCGGGGAAAAATTCCCGCCAATGCCCTAGCATCAAACCCGATTGGCCCTTCCCTTAAATCTTCTAACTTCTCCGTGTTGAATCTGATGAGGGATTGTCGGCGTGGAATGGCAACCGGCTCCTGCCTCGAGGCATCCCAATTGCAAGTACCCCCCTTAGGGATTGAGCATTGCAACTGTCGAAATTCAAATAGGTATCAGTGAAGGAGGGAATACACCATGACAAAATCAGCCCTTAAGATTGCTGTGGTGACGGCCGCGTTCTGTGTGAGCGGTTCGCTGCTTCACGCCCAAAAGGAGCATGGAGGCGGCGCGCCCTCGGCGGGCGGAGATCGTGGAATGACGCGCGGAATGACGAGCGCTCCGGGCCACGCATCCATGCCGCAGGGCCAGGGAAGGTCCGTAAACCGGGCTGGCGAGAAGCCGGATGCCAGCCAAGGCAAGCGCAACGGACCCGATTCCACTCAGACCCAGAAGACTCCGCCCGGCCAGCAATCGTCGTCGGATCAACTGGCTTCGAACCCGAAGCTTTCTTCTAAGCTCCAGGGATTTTTTCCGCCGAGCACGAACCTGTCGACGGCAGCCGCCGGGTTCAAAAGCATGGGTGACTTCGTGGCCGCCGCGCATGTCGCGGACAACCTGGGAATCCCATTCGACCAACTGAAGGGAAAAATCGTCGGCGGCGAGACCCTTGGCCAAGCCATTCACGAGTTGAAGCCTGATGTGGATTCACGCGCCGAGGCTTCTCGCGCCCAGAACCAAGCACGGAAGACGCTTCACGATTCGGGGATGTAGCACCCTGACACGCACACCATGGCTGGGCAAGGGCGGGCTGCGCGTCCTATCCCATCACCTCCGACGGATTCAAGTTCTATCGGCAAGTGGGTCGGCGCCGGGCCGCGCGTCAGTGATTGTTACCCAGTCAGCGGATGGCTACCGTTACGCCGTCATGACTGCGGTAGTCCCCGACGATCAGCGTCACCGGGATCGCAGATCCCTGCGGCGTATCGTCGGACACCCGGACGTTGATTTGCAGGAGCCCGGCGGCAAATCCGGGTGCGCCGCCGACGTACTGTACCGCGGCTTCCTTGCCGCCGATCTGAACGCGGACCGGCAGCAGCGGATGGGGCAGACGTGACGCCGAAGCAATGTAGCCATCGTCGCCGGCGGGATCGGATTGACCTTCGCCGGTCGCGTAGAGCACGATGATGGACCCGCGCGGCGCAGCGTCGGAGGCCCCGTTGACCCGGTAGCGGTTACTTTCGGCCTCGTAGTTCAGAATCGCACCCTGGCCTCTGCCGGATTGGGTCAGCGTAAAGATGGACGGTGCCGCGGGGCTCACCGCCAAAACGACCTCATTGGACCAGGCGCCATTGTTGTCAATCTGCACCCGGGTCTCGGTTTTTCCATGTACGGAGTACGGTACGATGGCGTTGATCTGCCCTGGGGAGACATATACAAGAGGCGCTGGTTGACCATCGAATAGCACGCGGACGTTCGCGATCCGCCCACGGATGTGATCCTCCGTCTCGAATTCAGCACCATGTTCGCCGGCCGGTCCTGTATTGAGCCCGAAGATGCTGATGATCTCGCCGGGAGCCGCTGAAGCGCCGCCGAGGCTGGCGGCGCTCACGATGCCGCCATGCAACAGACAGGTGCCACTGCTGGACCGGACTTCGATCTCGTTGGCCGCCAAAACGCCATCGGCCCCCAGAGCGCCTCTGGCTTCCACGCAGGCCCCCACGACAATGGCGCCGAAGAAGACCTTGATCTCTGTAGTAACCGTTACGCGTACGGTGCGCCCGGAGATATTCCAGTCGCCGACCGTACCGCCAAGGGGGACGGAGTCGACCAGACCCTCCACGTGAAACGCTCCCGCGCCACCGGCCGCCGGGGAACAGTCATCCGCGCCTTCGCTCTCAACTTCGGTTGCGGCAATCGAATTATCGGCCTGCACCGCGCCGTGCACCGCGACGCACGACCCGACCACAATGGCGCTCCGCTCTTGTTCGATTTCCGTGCTGGTGGTGACATGGACCGTACGGGCACTCACCAGCCAGTCGCCGACGACCCCGACGGGAGACATGCTCTGTACCAGTCCCACAAACCGCGGCGCCGGCGCATTCCGCGCACCGGCCTGGCAGGCGCTGTCTTCAAAGTGAATCCGGGTGGCGACTACCGATCCATCGCTGGCAAACCGACCGTTCAGTTCAACACAAGTTCCAACGGCGACCGTGTGACCCGCAAAGTCCAACTGAGTCGTGGCGGAGACCGTAACCAGCCTGCCGCCGATCATCCAGTTGCCGGTCCGGCCGCCCGCCGGCAGGCTCTGGACAGCTCCGAAAAACTCCACTTCCAGTCCCTCGCGATCAGGGGCCATGGCACACCCGCCGATCCCAGAACGGCTCTCCACTTCCCTGGCGTTGATGCTGCCGTCGGCATTCGCGGTGCCCTCTACCCCGACGCACGCTCCGACCGCCAGGGGTCCCCTCTCCTGCCTGATCTGCGTGTTGGCGCTGACATGGATCGTCTTGCCCGACACCATCCAGTCGCCGATCAGGCCGCTGGCGGGCAGCCGCTCGAGGTTTCCAAAAAATTCGAGCTGGCCCGGATTCGCGCCGCCACAGACGCTGGCATCCTCGGTGGAGATCTTACTCGCGTCGATGGAGGCGTCGGCGCGCTGGGCACCCTCCACTTCCACACAAGAGCCGGTTGCCACCGAGTCTCTGAATACCGTGCTGCTGGAAACATGAACCGTGCGCCCACCTACCACCCAGTTGCCTACAGTCCCACCGGATGGCACCGTCTGAACGGTTCCATAGAAGTGAAATCCGCTGTCATCTCCGCTGTCATCAGTTCCGCTGGACACCGCGGGTCCGGCGGAAGCCAAGGCCAGCGCCATTACGATAAGAATTCCCAAATAAGTTTTCATAAAAGTCATTAACTACTCCTTTTCTCCCGCGTTCCAAATAGCTGATCCCTTCCTAAATCTCTTTCCTAACTGCACTGCCGATCTCCCCATTCCGCATGGTTCTCCGAATCAAACAAGTCCATTCTGGATGGATCGGATTTGGGAGTTGTCAAGCCGATGCAAAGCTCTTGTCAACAGGCTGTGAAGCTTGGATGGTCCGTGCTGCGGCCGGCGTCAAGCCCGAAGGCGACCATCATCACCTCCGGAACAATGCGGTTCCATAACCGGATCAGCGGATTGCTTCCGTGGCATTCGGCCCCCTTTCGACACCAAGGTCGACTGTTACTCGGGAGAGCAATCGCGGGGCCAATCCTGTGGAAACGGTCAACTTGCTGAAATTGCGATGGGAATCCTACGGTAGCACGCCTTCCAATGATGGAAAAGACACTGTTGTAGAGCGCCATCGGGCTGCGCTTTATTCAACTCTCGCCGCGATCTCTAGGTGATCTCGAATTGCTCTCTCTGGGGGCATTCTCTCCGCTGTCTGCCTTTATGGGATCGGCGGACTACGAACGGGTTCTTCGCTAGATGCGGTTGGACAACGCTGCAAGCTTCTGTCCGCACTTAGGCACAAATCCCCTCTTGCAACCCTCTTCCTGATTGGATTATCATTATCTCTTCCTGGTTGCATATTCTTCGGAGGGTCTTTTTGGCGAAAGCCTGCGGCTCTACGCCGTATCGGGTCGAAACGAATTCCGGTTGGGGTCTCACGACGCTTCCACCGGATTTACTTTCGAGGATTGATTCCAGGAAGCTCTGGCGAATTGATAGGCTGGCAGTTCTGGACAACTGAATTAGATTTTTCCGAGTGTGGCAGCGCAAGGGCCCATGCCCTGCAGTGGATGAAGCACTGCGGTGCGGCTACTTGCTTCCGCTGTTGGAAAACGGAATGTCATTTCCCCCCCATCTAAGAACTGGGTCCTGGAAATCGCTGCGCATTTGTCACTATCCCAACCTCGTTCTCCAAAGTTTGGTCTTCTCAAAATCATCTGAGCTCCACCGAATGCATGAGGGTCTTCCTGCGCCCTCACACGCCGGAGGGGGGCTCTTAAAACCAGGATAACATCATGGCAATCTATACCTATTGTTTGCTCCGCGCATCCTCTGAAGAAAGCTTGCCTGACCTCAAAGGCATTGACTCCCGCCCGGTATTCCCGCTTCGTGTCGACCGATACACCATGCTGGTCAGCCGCCTGGAACGCGATTTTACCTTCTCGGCGCGCTCCATCGTGGAGCATGGCCAGGTCATCGCGCGGGTCTTTGAGAACCGCACGGTTCTGCCAATGCGATTCGGCACATTCTTCAGCTCAGAGAAACAGGTCGCGGATCTGGTTCGTGAGAACCGCCAGGATCTGCTCGAAGCCTTCTGCCGCCTGCGCGGCAAGGCCGAGATGCGAGTGAAATTGCTGCTCGGATTCGAAGTCCCAGAGGAATCATCCCGAACGGTCTCCTCAAAGACCGCAATCCGCAAACCTCCTCGCCGAACCAATCGTTCCGAGGGCGCTGTACCCGCTGGGGACGGTGAGCCGCTCGATCCCCAGTGCCGCGAACTCGCAGCACAACTTTCGGTCCGCTTGCGAGAGATGTTCCATCCCCTGGATCAGCAAGTCACTTGCCGCCGAGTGGACGGATGCCAGTTGCTTGTGGATTGCGCCCACTTAATCGACGCCAACACGGTCGATGCGTACCAGAAACTGTGCGGGCAGGCCTCCACGCAAGTGAAAGATTGCGATCTGCGGGTGAGCGGGCCATGGCCCCCTTATCACTTCCTGCCCAGCGCCGTCCGGCGGCCCGCCGTCGTTGCCATGCCACGGCTGCGGTCGCGAGCCAGCATCGGATTGGTTGCGGCAGCGCGGTGAGAGCCGGCCCTCATTGATACTAGGACGTATCCTACCGGACGGCAGCGGGGAGATGGTATCTGCTGCCTGACGGCTCCTTCCATTCCTAGCCCACCCGGATTTCTTGCCCAATCCTAGAAACAAAGAGGGCATCCCGCCTTGTGCAGGACGCGCTACCCATTAGAGAAATGTTCTGGTAACGTCCTTGCTGAATGATGTTGAGAAGTTTAACGAGTGAGCGTGGCAGAGAATTCGTGGAAGCCCGGGTGGGACTGGACCCACTCGGCGGCGTGCAGCGCCCCGGAGGCAAAGCCGAGCCTGCTGCGGGCTGTGTGGGTGAAGGTCAAGGTGTCAGCTTCGGAGTCGAAACCGATAACATGCTCGCCCGGCACAGCGCCGGCCCGGTTGCTGGCGATGGAAAACGCGCGTTCTCCGTAAGCCTTCTCCAGAATCTGCTTGAGCTTCAGCGCTGTTCCGGAGGGCGCATCGAGCTTGGCGCGGTGGTGAATTTCGTAGATCCAGGGATCGTATTGGGGGTACTTTTCGAACAGCGTCGCGGCGGCCTCCATCAACTGGAAAAAGACATTCACTCCGATGGAAAAATTCGAGCCGTACACCAGTCCCACCCGATTTTTCTCGACCACGGCGCGGGCCTTTTCCAACTGATTCCACCAGCCGGTGGTCCCGACCACCATGCTGACCCCCAGCGCGGCAATCTTTTCCACGTTGCGAATGACCGCGTCGGGAATGCTGAAGTCGACCGCCACATCTGCGCCCTTCAGGTTCAAGGCGGTTAGCGCCTGGCCCTGTTCGTTGCCTTCGATGTCGATTTTGAAAACGATGCGATGGCCTCGCGAAAGGGCCAGCTCCTCCACCATGCGCCCCATCTTGCCATATCCGATCAGTGCCAGGTTCATAAAGCTTGAATCTTCTGCGATGAGTTAGAGAGAAACGGCAGACGTTTTTCGGGAGCCGACCCCGGAGCCGGCCTCGATCAGCCGCTCGGCGATCTGGACGGCGTTCAGCGCCGCGCCTTTCAACAGTTGATCCCCGGCGACGAACATTGCGATGGAATGGCCGGTCGGGTCGCTCAAGTCCTTGCGAATCCGCCCAACGAGGATGTCATCCTGGCCCGATGCGTCGCGAGGCATCGGAAAGTAATTGTCGGCGACGCGGTCGACGATGCGAACGCCGGGTGCATGCTCCAGAAGGCTGCGGACTTCCTCTGGCGTAATGGGCTTTTCGCACTCGAAGACCAGGGACTCGGAGTGTGCCCGGAGCACCGGAACGCGAACGCAGGTTGCGGAGATGCGAATGTCGTGGTCGTCCCAAATCTTGCGCGTCTCCTTGATGACTTTCATCTCCTCTTCGTTGTAACCCGTGGCGGCGTCGATCGCCGAGTTGTGGCTGAACAAATTGAAGGCGTAGGAGTGCGGCAGCACGGTGTTCCGGTAAGGCTGGTTCGCGAGGTAGGCGCGAGTGGATTCCTCGAGCTCCTGCATGGCCGCGGCGCCTGCTCCGGAGGCCGCTTGATACGTGGTAACGATCAAGCGGCGGATGCGGTTTTTCTGGTGGATCGGCCACAGCGGCGTAATTGCGATGATGGTGGAGCAGTTCGGGTTGGCGATGATCCCGCGATGGCTGAATATGCTCTGCGGATTGATCTCCGGAATTACCAGGGGAACTTTCGGGTCCATCCGGAACGCCGAGGAGTTGTCGATCACCACAGCGCCTCGCTCGGCGGCCTGGGGACAAAATTCGCGGGAGATCTTCCCGCCGGCGGAGAAGAACGCAATGTTGACTCCATCGAAGCGGCTCGCGGCGAGCTCTTCCACTTGCACCGGTTTCCCGTGGAATGTAAGTTTCTTGCCTTTCGAGCGAGCCGAGGCCAGCAGGCGAAGCTCGCCCACCGGGAAACGGCGGCGCTCCATGCATTGAAGCAGTTCTAAGCCCACGGCTCCCGTGGCGCCCACGACTGCTACGGTTGGCTTTTCTCTCATCATCGACATCAATTCCGTCATCGATTCCATTAGGGCAGTTGCTGCTCTTTGCGCGCAACCCCCAATGGCGGAGTCATTGCTTGAGTTTCTTCACCATCTTTACATAAATTTCGGCGGCTTGCACCAGTTCGGACTTCAAGATGCGCTCGTGATCCGTATGCGCCACATGGATGGAGCCCGGACCAATCAGGAACGGCTCGCCCCAGGCGGGAAGGGAGGGGATGTCCGTGGCGAAGGCGACCACAGTAGTCTCCAGGCCGTCCATACGGCGCAACCGCACCGGCGGAATCTCCAGGACTTTTTTCACCGTCGCCAAGTTTCCCACGGCTTCGCAAATGGCCGTCAGCAGTGGTTCTCCCGGTCCCACCAGCCGGTACATCAACTCTGCGCGGGCGTAATTGGGGATTACATTCGGAGCGATTCCCGCCTCCAAAATTCCGATGTTGCAGGTCGTCTTTCCCAGCACCGGATCTTCCGGCAGAGGAAGATTCCGCAGACGATTCAGCGCCTCCAATAGTTTTTCCGTCGCCGACTCGCCCAGCTCCGGATAGGCCGAATGCGCCGCGCGTCCCGCGGCCACGATCTCTACCCGGAGAGCGCCTTTGGTTCCCAGCGCCAGCCGGTTTTCCGTGGGCTCGCCGTTAATCAGGAATCGTGTGCCGCGCGGATTCCGGTTGGCAGCCGCGGCTCCCGCGCTGTTGCGCTCCTCGCCAACCACGAAGAGCAGGCCGAAATCCCCAACGCCCTCCGCCCTCAGCCGGACGGCAGCCTCCACCTGCGCGGCGATGATCCCTTTGGCATCACAAGCTCCGCGCCCATAGATGAACTGATCATCTTCGCTCGAGGCGATAAAGGGAGGAACTGTGTCCGTATGCGTGCTGAGAACGATCTCGGGCATTCCCCAGCAGGCAAACACATTAGGGCGATCCGGCTCGACTTCCTCCAGCTCCACAACAGCGCCCATCGCCTGCAGGTGATCCCGAAGGAAAAAGGCCACTGATCTCTCGTTGCCGGAGATTGACTCGATGTCGATCAGCGCCCGGGTTAACGGTATGGAATTCATAAAGGAAAGAAGTTGTCGCGCTCTCAGCCCGTGGCGTCCGCAAACCGGCTTCCGGTGCGTATCGGCTGAGCAATGCTCGTTGCGCCCTGAGTCGTTTGGCGATGAATCAAACGTCAGATTTCAGATTGAAGAGAATTTCGCCGAAGTTGGCATTGAGCTCTGCCGCGGCTATCGCCTGGCGGCAAAATCACACGCCGTACAGGACATGTACATCCCCCCCGCGATCCCCATCTCACGGTTCTTCACCCTTTTTACAATGCGCGTAGGCTTGCCGCATTTGGGGCAGGGAACTTCCTGCACAGCATGAACATTCCTAGCCCGATCGGCTGTTTTCGCTTTCTCGGCCATTTAGTTAATCACCTCCGTATCAGATGCTTGGACCAACTACCTTAACTAACAATTTCACTCAGGCTCGCCCTGCAATCCCTCGCCGGACGTCCTTGCGCAACAGGCCTCACCAGGAAGCCCCAATTGTACCATGAGCCGTGCGTCCTGGATGGGAACGGTTGTGCTTCGGTCATCGGGCCAGACTCTGAGGCTAGGTTTTGATTCAGAGGTTGCTTACCGGACTCTTTTCAAGAAACCGCCAGGCGAAAAACTGACCAGATACTTATCGAAGCGAGGATCGGAGACGAAGGCTGGATTCTCTTTCAAAAACTCCCGCAGAGCCGCCATGGGACTGTCCTGCTTCCAGGATGGATTGCCGTTGGGAGCATCTGCCAGATCTTCACAGACGGTGTCGGACAAAACCATGTAGCCGCCGACGGGAATGTAACGGGAAAACGTCCGCAACTCGCCGAGCGTGTGCGAATAGCTGTGGTCGGAGTCGAGACAGACCAGCACGTTGGTCTCGCCGGCGAGTTGCCGCTGCAGCTCCTGGTGCACGGCCACGGATTTAGAGTCCCCCTCGATCAGCAGAATGCGATCGCGGTAGGCGGTGCCCTCAATATTTCGCCGCGCCTCGGTCTGGATATGGATATCTATCGAGAGGACCCGCCCTTCGATGCCGAGCAGATGGAGCAGCGAAGCATAATAGACCGCGGTACCGCCCTGGTAGAGGCCCGTTTCGATGATGAATCTCGGGCGGAGTTCCGAGATCAGCTCCTGCATCAGCATCAGGTCCGTAGGCCATTGCAGGACGGGAACGCCCAGCCATCGAACCTGCTTCCACAGCGATGCGTTCCACATCGCCTTGGTCCACAGGCGCGCAAGTTGCTTCATCTCCTCGGCAGTGTAGAGCAGCGGAGGCAGAGACGGAGCCGTTTCCTTCATGAACGCTATTTCCTTAGTGAGTTCAAAAACCCGGTTAGTTCTCGCCGCCCCGGTCGGCGAGTTTCACCTCCACGGTCATGCGCTGGGCATTCCGGAAGAGGGTGACGCGAGAGACTTCGCCTGGCTTTTTTCTGCGCAGATAGCGAGTCAGATCGGAGTTGGAAGCCACCGGCGTCCCGTCCAGCTCCACGATCAGGTCACCTCCGATGATGTATTCCTGATTGCCGATGAGCACTACCTGGCGTCCGGCGCGCAGGCCGGCCTGTTCCGCGGGCCCGCCGCGCGTGAGCTGGGCGATGAGCAGGCCCTGCGGGGCTGGCAGCCGAAGCATACTAGCCAAAGGCGGGTTGATATCCTGGCCGAGCACACCGAGATAGGCTTGGCGCGCGCGGCCGATCGTCAGCAAGTCGGTAACCACCGTTTTGGCCGCGTTGATGGGGAGGGCGAACCCGATGCCCAAATTGGATTCGCCGAAGATGGCCGTGTTGATGCCGATGACCTCACCGCGCGAATTCATCAGTGGCCCGCCGCTGTTTCCCGGGTTGATGGCGGCGTCGGTCTGAATGAGGTCTTCGAGCAGATTGCCTTGCTCGTCGCGGATGTTTCGCCCGAGCGAGCTGATGATTCCCGTGGTGAGCGTGCCTTCAAAGCCGAATGGATTTCCGATGGCAAGCACTTTGCGTCCCACCTGGAGCCCGTCAGAGTCTCCGAACTGCACATAAGGCAAGGTCTTCTTCGCATCGATTCGGATGACAGCCAGGTCGCTGACCGGATCACGGCCGATGACCTTTGCCGCGTGGCGAGTCTGGTCCGCAAGAGTGACTTCAATCGAGCGAGCGCCGCTAATTACGTGATAATTGGTGATGATGTTTCCCCTGTCGTCGATCAAAAACCCCGATCCGCTGCCTTGGGAAGGGAAGACATTCAGGAAAAAATCGTACTGAAGCGTGGTGCTGGTAATATTGACCACTGCCGGGCTGACTGCCTTGTAGATCGCGATATTGTTCTGCTCATCAGGGGAACCGCCGTCGGCCGCTGGGTCAATCCCCGCGCCAGGCGTAGCTTCCGTTGAGGAAGAGCTGGCCAGCACGCTCGGCGCTACCGGGGCTTGGAGTCGCGCGATGGTGTCCGCCGGGACGCCAGTCCGAGGCCGGTTCCAGAGCCACCATCCCGTGGCGGCGCCGAGCGCTGCCATCAGGGCCAGATTGATCCAGGTTCGGCTGCTCCGCATGGAATCCTGCTCCTGAAGAAAGTATAGGTAGCTTCGTTCCGGAAAACAATCCGCCAAGACTTTGTGTAGTGAGTCACTTTGCGGTCATCTTGGACAGGAGTTGGGCGGACACGAGGGGCGTGCTGTCAATGAGAAGACGCTTGACTTTGTGTATATACTTGCGTCTATACTTTTAATATGAAAAACGCGCGTGCGAAGCTGTTCCAGAACGGTGGAAGCCAGGCGGTCCGGCTTCCGAAAGCCTGCCGCTTCCCCGCTCAGCGGGAGGTCGTTGTACGCCGGGAAGGCCGGCGTGTGATTCTGGAGCCGGCGGATGAGTGGCCGGATGCGTTCCGCGCCTGTTTGGGCGCGTGGTCCGAAGATATCCCTCGTCCGGAGCAACGCCAAATCCGGGAACTTCGGAATCCATTTGCGTGATGCCTAAGTACATGCTCGACACCGACACTGTGAGCTTCGCCTTGCGGGGGCGCGGGGCTATCGCTTCCCACCTCTTGGAGCATCGCCCGTTGGAGATATGCATCAGTTCCATCACCCTAGCGGAGTTGCGCTTCGGTGCGGAGGCGCGCCGATCCCGCAAGCTGCATCGGCTCATTGACACGTTCGTCGGATCGGTGACGGTGATCCCCTTCGATCAGCCCGCAGCAGATCGCTTCGCGCCGGTTGCCGCCGCCTTGACCCGACGCGGCGAGCCCATCGGCACGTTCGATACCCTCATGGCGGCCCACGCGCTGTCGCGTGGACTGACGTTTGTGACCAACAACTCGAAGCACTTCCAGCGAGTCGGAGGACTGAAGATTGAGAACTGGGTCTGAGCATCCGCCCGGCATAAAAAACATGCCGTGACTACCACGGGATTTGTCTCGGATTTGGCAGATCGGTCCGGCCTTGTCGCGAAGTATTGACCCCTCGCGAGCTTCCATCCACTTGGCGGTTTACTGCCTGTATCGAAATTGAGAACAGGACTGAAAAGGGGGCTTGTCTTTTCGGCGCGGTAGCGAAACAATAGTGACGAAGGCGCCTCCGAACAAAGGCTGATTTGCTTATGATTCCAACTGCTCTGTTGGGCTTGCTCCTGTTGCAGGCTCCTGCATCCAACAACTCCCCCGGTGCAACTCCGATTGCGAGCACTGCCGGACGCACCGGAGATCGTGTCGTCGAGCGTGCCGGGGAGGGCGCAGGGGAGCGCGTTCGATACGTAACGTCGGAACTCATCGCCAGAGGATTTACGCCAGCGGAGGCCGAGGCGCTGTTTCAGGACCGCCGGCTGGAACTGTTGCCGCCGCAAAAAGTCGCGCCGAGGACCATCGACTGGGACGCAGTGATTCGCGGTCTGGTGGCGCCTGCGTCGGTTCGCCAGGGGAGCGAATTTCTCACTCGCTACCAGGATACGTTCCGTCAGGTGGAAGCCAAGTTCGGCGTCGATCCGGGGCTGCTCACGGCGCTGCTTCGCCTCGAAAGCAATCTCGGCAAGAACACTGGGAAATACGTGGCAGTCAACGTCTTCTACACCTTGCTGTCGCAACAGGAAGAGGAGAAGCGCTGGCGCTGGGCGGGCGACAACCTGGTGGCTCTGGCCACCTTCTGCAAGAGCACCGGCAGCGATTGTTTTGAGCTGCGGGGTTCATACGCAGGCGCCTTAGGTGCGGCGCAGTTCCTCCCGTATTCCGTACTGCAATTCGGGGCGGACGGCAATGGCGACAGCCGCGTGGATCCCTTCCTCATGGAGGACGCCATTATGAGTGCGGCGAACTACCTGGTGATCCACGGCTGGCATCAGGACCAGACCCAGGCGCTGGGGAAATACTATGGCACTAGCCAGGGCTATCCCCGCGCTGTCTTCGCCTACGCCGAAGCGCTGAAAACCTCCGAACCTGCCTCTTCTCTAAAATAAGCTTGGTTCCCACTCAGCGCCGTTCCGTGTGGAGCCGAGTTTTCTGAATCTCCGGGAGCCTCCGCCAATTCCTTTGATCTTGCCTGCTTATCCCTGTAAGTAATTGATGCGATTGGTTCCGATACTCCAAGTGCTGCTGGTTTTGTATGTCCTCCGAGCTATAATCCGCGGCTATCTAACCGGATTACAATACTGTCCTGTGAAGTCGAGACGGGGGGGTATAATATTATGTTCAAGCGACTTCCCCCTCATAGATAGAGGCAAATAGCCGATCTATCAGGATGGTGAGGTACCGCGGAGGACGGGATGGATATGGATAAGGATAAGGAAACACGGAGCACCGGAAGACTGAAAGCTACGCTGGATGAGATGAAGCGCAAGCTCGAACAGGAACGGGAATACGCGGAAACCCTTACCCGCCATCTGACAGTTCACCGTGACCAGCGGGCGCCAGCCGGGGAATCCCGGATCGCCAAGCTGGAGGAGGAGCTTACCGAAGCCAAAAAACAAATCCTCGAACAGAAGGCGACCACAGAGCAATGGATCTCGCAAGTCACTTCCGAGCGGAACGCTGGCCGGACGCGCTTGAGAGAGTCCGAAGCGGCCATTGAAAAACTGACCCAGGATCTGCTGTCGGCCGAAAAGCAGATGGAGGAACAAAAAGCAGCGGCTGAAGTCATGATCCAGCAGCTGATAGGCCAGGCCAATGCGGCCCAGACGCAGCCCGACGCAGCCCTAGTACCGGGCCTGCAACAAGAGTTAGCGGCGATCCGCGAGCAGCTCCGAGATCTGGAGCTGGAACGCGACCAAGCTCAAGCTCAGGCGCAGGCTCAGGCCCAAGCTCAGGCTCAGGCGCAGGCCCTGGAACAAGAGACAACTGCGCTGAAACAGCAACTGGCCGAGCAGAAGCAGGGCTTCGAGGAACAGATCCGGCAGCTCATCGAAGAGCGGGAGCGTATCGCCGCGCAGTACAGCGAGGTGGAATCGCGGGCGCAGTCTCTGGCCGAAGAATTTTCCACAGCCTACGAGCAGTTCCGCGAACAGCGCGAGACGGCCGTTGAAGTGATCCGGCAGGTGGAAATGGATCGTGATGAGGCGCAGGGAAGACTCAGCGAGTTGGAAGCCGAGTCCGCGAGATTGCAGAGCGAGCTTACGAAGGTGCGCAGCGAGCTCCAAAGCGTGGTGAACAATGACGCTGCCGCCAAGGAATTTCGCAGCGAAATCCTGGACGCCGTTGTGGATATCCAGACTAAAGGGCAGAAGCTGCTCGACCTGCTGCAAGCCTGGAGCGCCAAGGACTCCGGCGTCATGCAGGATACCAAGGTCCCGTGAACCATCGGATCCTCCCCCGGGCCAAGTAAACATTCATCTGATCACCCGCCAGTTTGCTTCCGTGGGCTTATTTTATCTTCCTTAGAGTGACCGCAGTGCTTTTCGGAAACACACCTGCCGTTCGACCTCCTCATAACCCAGCGCCTTGTGAGCCCTGTGGCTCCGGGTGTTTCGAATGAGGGCGTCAGAGGCCATCTCAGTACATCCCTTGTCGATGGCCCAGCGTTCGGCGGCCTTCACTAGCGCGCGGCCAATTCCGGACTTGCGATTTTTTTTCTCAACGTACCAACCTTCGACAAATCCCACGGGGCTCGACTGGCACTTTGGAGCGTAATCGCGCAGGGAAGCTTCCAGAAATCCGACCAGAACTCCATCCTGCTCCGCGACGAAGGTCGCCCGGCGGCGCTGATTGTGAAGCATGGAGAGAATTTCTTCCGGCCAGTCTTCCTCGTCGTGGGCGGGCCACAGCGCACTGCGCAGGCGCAGCCACTGCGGCATGTCCTCCCGAGTTGCCCGGCGGATCAGCATGGTTCTTATCACGCCCAGTAGGTGCGGTCGAGCGAGCGGTACTGAATCGCTTCGGCGATGTGCTTGGTGGAAATTTCTCCAGCGCCGTCGAGATCGGCGCCATCGAGGTCGGCAATAGTCCGCGCCACTTTCAGGATGCGGTCGTGGGCGCGGGCGCTCAGTCCCATTCGCGTCATGGCGTTTTCGAGCAGTTGCTCGCAAGCAGCATCCAGCCGGCAGCATTTGCGGATCAGCTTGGGCGTCATCTGCGAATTCGAATAGATCTTCGAACCTGTGAATCGCTGCAACTGCAACTGCCGCGCGCGCTCGACGCGGGCGCGGATGTCGGCGGAGCTTTCCGCGCTGGCCTCGGCGCGCAGCTCCTTGTACTTAACCGCGGGCACGTCGAGATGGATATCGATGCGATCGAGCAGCGGCCCGGAGATCTTCGACACGTAGCGCTGGATCATCGGCGGCGTGCAGGTGCACTCATGCGAGGGATCGTTGAAGTATCCGCAGGGACAGGGATTCATCGCCGCAGCCAGCATGAACGTCGCTGGAAATGACAAAGTCATAGCGGCGCGCGCGATAGTAACGCGGCCATCTTCGAGCGGCTGGCGCAACACTTCGAGAACGTTGCGCGGAAACTCCGGCAATTCGTCGAGGAACAATAATCCGTTGTGCGCCAGGCTCACCTCGCCGGGACGCGGCACCACTCCGCCGCCAATCAAGCCGGCATCAGAGATGGTGTGATGCGGGGCGCGAAATGGACGCATCGTAACCAGTCCCTGGGCCGCATCGAGCAGACCCGCCACGCTGTGAACCTTGGTTGTCTGAATGGCCTCTTCGAACGTCAGCCGGGGCAGGATGGTTGCCACGCGCTTGGCCAGCATGGTCTTGCCGGAGCCCGGCGGCCCAATCATCAGAATGTTGTGTCCGCCAGCGGCGGCAACCTCCAGCGCGCGCTTCGCCGAAGCCTGCCCACGCACGTCGCGAAAGTCGAGTCCGGAACTGCCGTCCTGCCCCAGGCGCTCTTCCAAGTTCATCGCCAGTGGCGTGAAGTGCATCGGCGCACGCAATAGTTCCAGAGTTTCCGGCAGGCTCTTCAGCGCGAAGACGCGGATGCCTTCGACCGTCGCCGCCTCCTGGCCGTTGGGGGCCGGGACCACCAGGTTGGGAATTCCCAACTCTTTTGCCTTGCTGGCGATGGAAAGGGCTCCGCGTACCGGACGCAGCAGGCCGTCGAGCGAGAGCTCGCCGACAAACAGAAACTCGCCGAGCGCCGCGCCGTCCAGCTCCTGCATGGCGGCCAGCACCCCCAGCGCGATCGGGAGATCGAAACCGGAGCCCTCTTTTTTCATGTCGGCGGGGGCCAGGTTCACCGTGACGTTCTGGGCCGGGAAGGCGTAGCCGCAGTTGCGCAGCGCGGCGCGGATGCGGTCGCGACTCTCCTTCACCGCCGCGTCCGGCAGACCCACGGTGGTGAAGTACCAGTCGCTCCGCGCCGGGTTGAGGTCGACCTCCACCTCAACGAGGTAGGCGTCAATCCCAAACACCGCCGCGCTCAATATCTTCTGCATCGTTCCAATCCCAAATCCGCGAAACCACTCCAGTCCTGAGGCGTGGCTCGCTGGCAGCCATCTCGCGCCAAAGGATAGCACACAATGGAAGAAGTGGATTCGCGGACAACCACCGGGAATCGAAACGAGTGTATTCGGAATGATCGTGTGTCTACCGGCGGAAGGGATTGAGGCGGCGGATCAACCCGGCGCGCTTCATCACGATGCGAACTTGGAGCGCACGGCTGGCTTCGACAACTACATCTCGTGACTCGGTGGCAAACCCGGCGCGCTCCACCTTAATCTGGTGCATGGCGGCAGGCAAAACAATATTCACAGGGCTGCGGTAGGAAGTTTCCTGGCCATCGATAGTGATACGAGCACCGGCTGGCGCCGTGTGGATGGCCACACGGCCCATGGCCACCGCTGTCGCCGGCCCAGCTTCTGACGCGGCTGTTCCACCGCTCCCGGGAAGTGTCACCGCAATCGACGACGGAGGGGGCGCGCTGGCAGCGCGGTCGGGAGGAGAAGCCGAAACGGGTTGCGGAGATTTCGGCGGCAGAGAAGTCGCAGGCGATTCGGGCCTGTCCCCTGGCGAGGAGGGAGCAGAAGCGGCAGGCGCAAGCGCTGAACCGTCTGAAGGCGGGAACACCGTATTGCTCGCCATGCGGCTGCGCCACAAAAAACCTGCCACCAGCAGAATCCCCACAACGGCTGCCGCCAACCAGCCGAACCTGGCGCGAGAGGCCGGGGAAGGCTGAACTTGCGCCGCGTTCATCGGCTGTGTTCGCAGCGCCGGATCCTCTGCATTGAATTTCGAAGTCCTGGCCAGCAACTCTGGAAAGGGAGCTGCAGCGTTCGCGGACTGTGCCACGGCCGTTCCATTCGCTTCGAGTGCGCGGTGATTTTTCAAATCGGCCACCAGGTCGGCGCAGATGGTGTAACGTCCTTCGGGCTCTTTAGCCAGCGCCTTCAGCACGGCGTGGTTCAACCCGGCTGGCAGCGATGAAACGACGGTACTGGGCGGTGAAGGCTGCTCCGCAATGACGCGGTAGATAATCGTCGAAAGGTTGTCGCCGG
>Ga0326597_10004314_pt1 | contig 20057 bp, 46 predicted proteins | sample RVTome_12_FD_203789 | JGI IMG/M metagenome (GOLD analysis project Ga0326597, IMG submission 203789) | Soil microbial communities from uranium-contaminated site in the Upper Colorado River Basin, Wyoming, United States - RVT100D185 | ecosystem: Environmental > Terrestrial > Soil > Contaminated >...
TAGGTGACGGGGAACGGGAACCGCTCGCCGCATTCGTCACACTCGTATCCTTCGACCCTGATGGGGTCGAGGTGGCCGTGCGCCGGCGTGAGGATGGCTGAGCCGTCGTCGTTGACTTCGATGTCGATCCTGGTCACTGTGTCCTCCTTGTGGTTGACAGTTCCAGGGCCAATCTAGTCGACCAGTCCAAACCTGTCAACAACGGCTTAACCCCGGATTATGAACAGAACGGCCCCTCGACCGGTCGGCCCTCAGATCACTGTTCAACTCTAGTTGACAGTTCTTGGGGCCGTCAAGGGGCTATGACGCCGTCCTCCGGGTCCTCGCCCTCATCGTCCACGAACTCGTCCCAGTCGTCATCCTCGAGCGGCTGGATCCGATTGTGAGAGATGTACGAATGCAGCTCCCCACACCTGAACGTGACCACGATCACGTGCGGAGCACAGGCGCACTGGCCCGAGTAGTCACACACGTGGACGAACCCCTCATGAGGGACGCGATGCTGGGCCACCGGGTGCCCGAACTCGTCTCTTATCGTGAGGGACTCCCAAGTGTCCAGCGACCGAGCAGTCGTGAACCCGCCAAGGAGAACCGGCTGGGCCTCGTGCTCCATCAGAGCACCTTGAACAAGTCGGTAGGCCGGCCGTCATGCTTCGGCCGGCGGCCACCGAACATCGCCTCCAGCTCCACCCGGGACAAGTACACGTCGGCCGGCTCCAGCAGGGCCTTCACCACCTTGCGGTGGTAGTACCGGTCCACCCGGAAACTCGAGCTATGCGACAGCATGTTCCGGTGGAACGAGCAGTACCCGCCGATCAGCATGCGGGTCTGCTCGCACTCGCCAAACTCCGTCGGTTCAGAGCAGGCCACCGAGGCGCTCCTTCAACATCGCCCTGGCCTCGGTCCACAGCTGATGCACGTACTGGCGCCCCGTCCCCAACGTCTCAGCCGCCTCCACCTTCGACATGCGACCCCACATGAGGCATTCGACGACGTCACGATGTCGGGCTGGCAGAGACTCGACGGCTTCCCGGGTCAACTCGATGATCGGGTCGAGCGGGTCCTCGTCGAGGTCGTCGAACCCGAAGGCCATGTCGGCCAGGGTGGACGGGTCGAACGGCAGTTCACGTCCCATCGCCAGCCCACGTGACCAGATCCATCTGCAAGTACCCGAGGATGGACCGCTCCAGGTCCTCGATCGTGTGGTTGTTCTCGAGCACCAGGTCAAACATGGCGCTGTCCAGCGCCGTCTCAGACACGTGCCCGTTCACCGGATGGTGGTCCCTCCGGTTCACCCGCCACACCTCGCCGCCCAGATCCCGGATCGCCTGCAGCTCGTTCGGGAACCGCACGTCCGTGATGACCACGTTGTGACCCTGTTCGATCTCTTCGTGGACGGTCTTCATGGCGGCGTCGATCCAGATGTCAGGCCAGAGGATGTCACGCATGCTGACACCGAGATCCTGCAGGTACTGGCGCACCTCGGGCACGTAGCCCTTGGCGCCGTCCAGAGACCCGTACTGCTTCACGAGATCCCGCAGCTCCTTGCCGACCGGGAACAGGCACGGGTTCAACTCGATGGCCAGTTCCTTCAGCTTGTCGGCGAACGCCACCCGGATCCAGCCGCACTTCTGCAGGTAGGCACCAACCGTGTCCTTGCCGGCGCCGGCGTACCCCGAAACTCCGATGATCATCCGGCCACCTCCCAAGAGTCGATCGTGTTCGGAATGTGCTCCCACGTGAGCCGAGACAACCCACCATCGAGGGCGAACAACCCGGCCGCCTCGTCGACCGAGAAGTCGTTCCACGGCTGGGCGTACATGATGTTCAGGGCCCGGAGCTGCACCCAGGACAGGTCCGGCTTGTCGTCGATCACGACGTCCGCCGGGTACCCCAGCTTGCCCCGGGTCACCCCGGCGAAGTCATGGAAGTGGATGTTCCACGTCCGCAGCCAGCCCAGCTTCTGCTCCATCATCCTGGCGTTCAGGTGCAGGTCCTCGAGGTCACATGACGTGACGATGCGGATCGTGTGGTCCTCGGCCAGCCGGCGCAGGGACTCACGGGCGTCGGGCATCGGTGACTCGAGGTAGAGGTCGCCATGCCTGACGCCGAGGCGCATCGTGTCGACGTACTCTTCCCGGGTGATCCCCCATTCGGACGTCGACCATTCGGTCGGATCCGGCAGGGCAGCCAGGGGCTTGCCGAACCGGTCGGAGACCAGGTACCGCATCGACTCGGTGAACGGGTAGACGACGTCGTCGAAGTCGACGTTGATGATCACGGCCGCCTCCCCAGTATCTCGGCGAGCGACACTGCGACATCCGGGTAGACTTGCCACCCCCACCGCTCGAAGGTCCCCCGGTGGCGCCACTTGTCCGGCACTGTGAACCTGGCGCCCGTCACCGGATGGAAGATGACCCACCTCATACGGCCCACACTCCCCCATCGAGCTGCGGCTTCCGCTGCCGGCCCCTCGCATACCCGCCACACCCGCCACGAGCCTTCGAGCACTGCAAGGACTGGAACGTGGACACGCCCGTCCGGTACGTGAACCCACGCTTGATTAGCGTGTCCTGGCGACCGCATCGAGGGCAAATGTTCGCCCCCTCCGGACCGAAATGGGCCATGTTGGGGACGCCGGCCTGGCCGGGTGCCACCCATGGCACGAACTTCTCGTACATGTCGACGAGCGGATCGATGTCGCCCAGGTTGTACCGTTTCATCAGGCGCCAGGACGACTCGTCGCCCTCCATGCATCCGAACCACAGCGGCATCCCGTTGTGATGCACCTTCCTGGTGGACCCGTGGTACCGGGCCAGGTTGTCGAGCCGGTTCGACCCGTGGTCGAAGTTCTGCCGGGCCAGCTTCAACGTGTCCACCTTCTGATAGGGGGACGGCTGGGAGAGCCCGTGCTTCAGCATCCGGGTGTTCGTCTTCTTGACGTCGAACCGGTCACCGTTGTGAGCGACCACGATGTCCGCTGCGTCGAGCAGGGCTCGCAGGCGCTTCACTACGTACAGCTCGGGTGTCTCGATGTCGACGCCGTCAGCGTCGAGAGTCACCTCGTCAACGTTCTGGCCGACCCATTGCTTCCGCTTCTGGCCCCGCCACCGGTAAGCGAAGCACAGGACCTCCGAGTCCTTCACGACACCCAACACGTTCTGCTTGTACATACCCCAGGTCCATCCGAGGATCGGGGTGGTCTCGATGTCGAAGAACAGGATGGCCGGCCCGGCGGCGAGCGACTCGAGCAGTCCCAGGTCGGAGAGTTCACTCACCTTCGGCCGACTCCTGCAAGTACCGAATGGCCGACATGGAGTAGACCCGGCACGCCCCGTTGGGGAGCTGTATTTCCACCGTGTACGAGTTGCGCTTCCAGCTGACAGCCGGAAGCGTGTCGGCTCGCATCCCGACGTTTTCCCCCTCGCCGGGGACTTTGAAATGCCGGACGCCGTCCTGGTCGCTGGTGAATATGGACAGGGTTCTCATCGTTCTTTGTACTCCATGATTTCTGTCTCCATTCGATCCAATGCTTCCCGGAGGACGCTCAACTTCCGCAGCGATGCCGCCTTCGTTTTCCGGTCATCCCAGCGGCCGTAGTCGAAACTGAGGTAGACACGCCGATCGCAGTCGGCGATCTTCAACTGGGTCCCGGTGACCACCACATACGAGTCGGATCCCGTCGCCGGGGCGTCGAGGAATCGGCGCCAGCGGGGACGCCTCTCGGTGCTCATGCGTTCTGTTCGACGATGGCGAGAATGGCGTACATGCGGGCCTCTTCCAGCTTCCGCAATGCGATGGTCCGCTCCGGCGTGTATGCCACCTTCTCGCCGATCAGCGTGACCAGTCCGGCCACGCCCTGGCGGACGTGCTGGATGCGAGCGATCTGCTCACTGTCGGGGACGATGTGCTCGGTGGTGGCCAGGAACCGCTCGATCTGCAGGTCGGACATAAGTGCGTTGCTCACGTGATCTCCTTGTGGGGGGCATACGGGCTGTCGTCCCGCTGGTACCTGACCAGTTCCCGCAGCATGTCGTACGAAATGACGAACAGGTCATCAGGTATCGGTGTTCCGGACCGGCGGTCCCTGGGCACCAGGTGGTACAGCCAGAGCCGGCCATGTGTGGTGAACATCTTGCGGGTCCATTCGCCGAGGCGGATCGTGCCCTGACGCTTGGTCTCGACTGGGACCGGGGCCCCGACGATGTCATGCGAGGCCCGGTTTCCTCCGAGACGGGTGACTCCCGTTCCGGTGCTCGGGTTGAAGACACCCCACAGGGGTTCCAGCAGCTCGACCGTTCGGTTCTCACCACCGGTGCCGATCCGTCGTGCCTTGTTCACCATGGTGGACCAGACTAGTTGACCAGTCCACCCTCGGTCAATAATGCTACAGGGAGGTCCCGCCAGGGCATGTTGAACCAGTGCCCGGCCGGGCACATGACCTTGGCCATGACGACGGCGCCGTCAGTCGACGGCCACGTGTCCTCGTGGATGATGCTGGCCTCGAAGGCGCAGCCGGGCTCAGGGCACAGGATGCGTTCCATCAGGGTCGCACCACCAGGACATATGGGATCCCCTTCGCCTGCACCTTGCGAGCCGTGTCCCTGGTGCCGTTCGAGCGGCCGTCCCACAGGATGGTGGCATGGGTTGCCCGTGCGACCATGATGCTGTTGCGCTCGAAGCCGGCGCCCTTACCCTTGTCCCAGTCGGCACGAATGGTCTCGTGCCCGAACGGTCGGTATTGAGCCCAGGTGCCGGCGAGACGGTCGACACCGCCGGCCCCGCCCTCGATGACAGTGACGTGCGGGTTGGCGAGCAGGTCGAGAACCATGAGGCACTGGTCCAGCTTCGACCAGACCCACGCTCGATCGCTGATCGTGCGGGACCCAGCGACCAGGAGCGTGGCCGGGCTCACAGCTCGGCCTCTTCGAACTGGGGCTCCCAGCCGGCGGCCAGGGCTTCGGCCACCCGGCCGCCAGGCACGTCGAGCGCCCTCGGCGGATTGCCCGCCTCCGACAGCTCAGTCCAGATGTTCTCAGCGGCCCTGCGGCCGGCCTCGTCGCCATCGAGGGCCAGGTAGATGCGGCTGTGCTGCAGCAGCTCGCCCCGGAACTTGTCGTTCCAGGCGCCGGCGCCAGACGGCAGGCCGTAGACCATGACACCGAATCGCCCCCGCATCGAGAGGTGCGCCATGAGCGACCAGGTGTCGGACTCGCCCTCGACCAGCACGGCGTCCGGGGTCAGACCCCACTGCCTCGAGTGGTACAGCGACTCGGTGAAGGTGGAGCCCTTCACGGACATCTTCTTCCCGTCCTCGTACCGGCGGGTCTTGATGCCGACGATGCGAGTGCCCGAGAAGTGTGGGATCCAGACCCCGTGCCGGGTCACCTGCACTTGATACCGCAGCTCGGCAAACTCGAGCGTCACCGGCCACGCCTTGAACAGCTCGACAGCGGCCTCCCACTGCCAGGACGACGCACCCATCTTCGGTTCCATCGTGAACAGGGAGGTCAGGTCCCGTGCCTGCTTCGGCGCCTTGGAGCGCCGGGGGACCGCCAGCTCGCTGCCCTGAGCGGCCAGCCAGCGGAGGGCCTTGCCGTATCCGACCTTCAGGTAGTCCTGCACGAATCGGACCTGGTCCCCACCGTTGCCGGTGGAGAAATCGAAGAAGTCCTGGTCATACACGTGCAGGCTGGGGGTGTTCTCGTCCTTGTAGATGGACGGGATCTTCCTCGAAGGTGGCAGCTCGATGTTGAGCCGGGCGAGCACGTCGTCCATGACGATCGTGTCCTTGATCCGCTCTTTGAGGGGGCCGAGGTCCATCATTGCTCACGCTCGAACACAACCAGGTACCAGTCGGAGTCGTTAGAGATCCCCGACGGCATACGGTGGGCGATCTTGACGTCCCACCCAGCTTTTTCGTAGCGGTTGATGTCGATGGCCACCATTACAGGGGAGCCCTTGAGTGCCTCAGTACGGGTCATCGGCGTTCCAGCGTGAGCGTGCTCGACTTCTGGGTGTGGATCACCTGGATGTCATTGAGGGCATGGATCAACTCGACAACCTCGTCCGGGGTCAGGTGTAGCCACCGCCCGCCGGGGGTCCACAGCGCCAGGCCCTTGCCTTCGGTGGTGATTATGACCCTCATGCGAACTGCTCCGCTAGGCGCCGGGCCCACTGCTCGAGCCCCCCGACATGCCGGACGAACTCGTGCAGCTCATCGTCCTCCCGACCGGTCTCGATCTCGTTGGCCAGCTCACCCACCTCTTCCATGAGGATGGCCAGCCAGACAGCAGGGGCGTGGTGCTGTTCGCCGAACTTGTCGTCCTGACGGACCCGTTCTTCGTAGACCTCGTAGCTGACCTTGACCGCCTGCTGGGCGTCACCCCGCCGCCGGGTGGCATCGGCCTCCCCGTAACGGAAGTCCTCGGCCATAGCGGCAGCCACGGCCGCCACCTGGATCGTCTCAGTGCGTAGGTTTGACATCAGAACGGCACTTCCCCCGCCTCGAGCAAGGCCTGAAACTCCGCCAGCTCCTTCTCCTGGTGCTCGACGCACGTCTTCATGTCTCCCTTCGCCACCCCGGGCAGGCGGAGACCGGCGTATCCCCGCTGGCGGGACGCCTTGGCATAGCCGACCTCGATGACACCGCCGGCGGCCAGGATGTCCATCAGTAGGAACATGGCGTCCGGTTCGAGATCCAGGTTGACCGCCAGATGCCCGTGGCCGTCGGTGCTCGAGGGCCGGTACTCGTGCTCGACGTCCAAGTCGAGGAACAGCATGTGCTTGCCGTTCTCCTTCTCCGACATGATCAGATTCGCTGGATGCAGCTCATCGACGTCATGGTCGGGGGTAGGGAAGACGTGCCCCAGCTCGGGGTCGTACCCTTCCATGCAGGAGTGGCGCAGCTTGCCCTGGGCGAAGACGCTCACGGGTACCGCCTCCAGTTGAGGTAGAACTCGACCGGGCCGACGTTCAGATACATGCTGTACGGGTTGCCGAAGACGCCGAGGCCCCAGTTGTGGCGGTCGACGGTGACGCCGACCCAGCGGCTGTTCGTTGAACTCATTCTGCGTGTCCTCCTTGTGTGGACTAGGAACCGTCAGGCTAGACCAGTCAGGGTGACCGGTCAATAATGGTTCCACCCGCCGGCGTACTCCCGCTCGAGGATCTGGCCGGACGCCTCTTCGAAGAAGTGGGACACGCCGATCCGGTGGGTCGGCGGGATCGGATGGTCCGACCGGGTCTTCAAGAACTGCATCCGCATGTCGCCTCGCCGCTGCTCGGCCCACTCGGGGACCAGTGCCGGTTCCAGCTCGGGCCGGTAGGCGCCCCACAGGTAGTCGACGTCCTGCTCCCCGCCGTACTCCATGTCGGTGATGTGGAGCATCTTGTGCCCCTCGTTCTGTACGGCCTCTTCGCCCCTGGCTGGCGACTTGGCGGCGCCACGGCGCACCTGGTGCAAGGCCAGCACAGCCAGGTCCATCTGGCGGGCGAACTGCTTCAACCCTTTGGTCAAACCTCGGGTGGATTCGACTTCTGACATACCAAAAGACGACAGTAGGCCCGTGTGGTCGACGATAACCAGCCGGCACTTGTCCCCCGTATGGTCTTGATATTCCTCCACTTTGAGGATCAGGTCAGCGATGGTAAGTCCCGGTTCGTCGTCGATCCTTAGCTTCGAATACCTCTCCACGACGCCGTTGACCAGGTTCGAATTGCCGTCTTTCGTGAGGGCGGCTTCGATCTCTGCGGTGGGGCGGCCAGTGACGACACCGGCCAGGCGCTTGAGCAGGTACCGATCGTGCATCTCGAGCGACACGTACAGGGCGGGTGTGTCCGGATTCCGTGCGGCCACGTTGATACCGAACCAGGTCTTGCCGACACCAGTGCGGGCCATGAACGTGGCGAACTCGCCGGTGGCGATGCCTCCGGTCGGCCCGTCGAAAATCTTGTACCCGGTGCGTACCCGGGGGATTTCCCCTGTCGCCCAGGTGGACAGGGCTACTGACACCTCGGTCAGGTCACGCAATCATTGCCTCCAGTCAACGAAGGGGACCCCGGAGGGTCCCCTTGTCGGACTCGTCCTCGGGGCCTAGAACGGCGCTTCGAACGGGACGGGTGGGGCGAGGGCGAGGGCGACAGGCGCCGGCTGTGCGGGCGCCTGGCCGGGCGGGTTCATGCCGAGCTGCTGCCACACCCAGTCGGGGGCGTGCTTCCCGTACTTGCGGTCCATCAGGAACAGCCCGATGTTGTACTTGTCGCCCTGGTTCCGCTTCGCCGTCTTGTGACGGAAGTCGGGCCCATTGCCACCGTTCATGCTCGCCTTGGCGTCACCCCGGTTGTCATACCAGTCGTTCGGGTTCTCGAACATGGACTTCCAGCGCTCGTCCACGTCGTCGGACAGGGGGCTGGCGACGACCTGCGAGCCAGGGAAGGCCGCCTGTACGTTGTTCACGGCCTGCTGCATGGTCTGCGGCGCCTGCTGGGCAGGTGCGGCCTGTACGGGCGCCGGTGCGGGCGGTGGAGCCGCCGTGTCGCCACCCTTGGATTCGATGGCGGCGTAGATGTCGGCATGGATGGATCGGTACGCCTCGAGGGCGCCGTCCACGTCCTTGGTGCCGGCGAAGAGCCGGGTGGCAGCGTGCATGGCTGCCTGGGCGATGATCGAGTGGTCTTTGTGGTCCATGTGTTTCTCCTTGTGGGGGATCAGGTAGTGGGTGGCAGGAAGGCTTCGGGGCTGCGACGGAACCAGGGGGTCAGTAGGGCGTCCATGTACGGGTCGGGCTTGAGACGCTTGGTGCCGGGGAACTCCCACAGCTCCTTGTAGGTGTCGGGGAACCTCGGCTTGCTGCCCAGCCAGACCATGCGGGGCGACAACTCCGGTATCCCAGCCATCGCCCTCTCGGCGTCCTCCCACACGTCGATCGAAGCGTTGGCTAGGGCCCTCGAGAGGGCCAGGGTCTCACCGACGACCGGCCGGCGCTTGTCACCCGGCTTTCGCTTGGCGGACCCGGTGGCCTTCCGGCCGCCCGGCAACTCCAGCTCGACGACGGTGGCGTCGTCATCCTGCAACATCCGGACCTTGATCGTGAACTCTCTCATGCGACCACCTTCCCGGCGTTGTCGACGAACACGGTCTTCGTGACCTCCTGCGGGGTGACCTGGTGCCAGGTCAAGCCGTACCGCTCGAACATCCCCATGTCTTCCTGCATCTCTGTCGCAGGCTGGCGATACTCAAGCGACCAGCACTGGTCGTCGACCCGGACGATGAGCACGTGCTCGGTGGCCCACCGGGACGTGCCCGTCATGGCGTGTCGTAGCACGAGGACGCCCTCGAGATCAGCGCCCTCCCTGGTGTACACCAGCTCGACGACGAAGTCTTCGTCCAGCAGCAACTCATTCATGCGAGTCCCTTCCCGAAGGCGCAGTCATCCCAGTAGTCACACCATGCCTTCGAGCACAAGAAGTGTGACGGGTTGGCCGGATATGGCCCGCCCTGGTCGATCAGCTTGGCCAGGTCAATGGCCCGCTCCACCGTCAGGTCGATCTGTTCCTGGGACCGTGGCGCCGGGCGCCTGTCGAACTCCCAATCCTTGATCCCCATGATGTCGAAGTACATGGTGACGGCCTGCCGGCCGGTCACGTCACGCCAGGCGGCGTGGTACAGGGCGGGGGCCGGCTCGTTGGACGGCTGGCCCTTGTCTTTCGCCCATTTCTTCTTCGTCAGCTTGTGGTCGACGATGATGTCCCAGCCGGTCTCCATGTCGTACAGGACGAGGTCGAGGATCCCCGATCGCCCCCAGGCTTGCGAGTGGTCGACGGGGGTCCAGGGCCCGTCGAGCGGCAGGGTGAACTTCTGCTCCACCGCCTGCACCATGAAGCGGTCCATGTTCCACATGTGCCCGCTCTCGAAGTACACGGTGACAGCCGTGCTGGCATGCTCGACGATGTCCTCGAGTGTCCACAGGATCTCCGGATTCCGGAAGGACTTCGCCTGGAAATGCCAGTCGAACTGGACCGGGCGCCCCTGATCGTCGATAGCGTTCACACACTCGTCGACCGTCTGGCGGACTGTCTCGAGCATCTGCTCGAGTGTCGGCCAGGCGCCCTGGGTCTGCCAGGTGCCGTACGCCCGGGCCAGAGCGGCGTGATACGCCGTGCCGGCTGTCCTGAGCGCACCGTCGGTGCGTACCCGCTCCCGGTCCCGGTAGAACGGGACCCGGTGCAGGCACACGTCGGCGGCTTTCATCAGCGATGGGCTGATGCGCTTGGCGGGCAGCTCGTCCTCCGACGGGTACGGCACCCACGGGGACATGATCGTGGTGGTCAGGAGAACACCTCGACGAGGCGACGCTCAGTGCGGACGACATCGACGTCCTGGTATTCGAACCGGTGCTCGGCCGGGTCCACGACGGTCAGGCCGTAGATGTCCTCGATCCCGAAGATGATGACCGGCTTCGACAGGTCGATGTCACCCCGGCTCAGTATGCGCTCTACCCACTCGGTCGTGGTCTCCTTGGCGCCGCCGACCTTCTCACCGAAGGGAGTGCCGACCTTCTCACCGAAGGCCAGCAGGCCCCGGTCCTCGGTGCGGTGTGCGATGAGCTTCCTCACGTGTTCTCCTTGTGTCACCATGCTTCGACGACCTCGATGGCCTTCTGGATCCGGTACCGCACCTGTTCGGGTGTGACCCCGTACCGTCGTGCGATCTGGACGACGGGCTCCCCGGCGTTCCATGCCCGGAGGACGTTCTCCACCTGTCGAGCGGACAGCTCGGGGTTATTCGACCGGTTCGGTGTGACCCCGCCCTTCCGCAGGTGGTAGTAGACGGCGGGCCGGCTCACCGGCACCATGTCTGCGATCTGTAGCGGCGTGTACCCTTCGGCGTGCAGCTCCAGGATCTGGTCTGCTATGCTGCCCGTCAAGAGAACACTGATGTGTTCTCCTTGTGGGCCAGAGGGCCGGTCTTTCGGGGCCGGTCCTCTGGTTGTCTGGATCGTCATGTTCTGTGTCCTCCCCACTCCGAGGTCGACCAGTCCTCTTGACTGGTCAACCAGAACAGTACCCTCGCATTACAGTTCAGTCAACAATGCTCGTCCTGTCCATGGGCCCCTGGACTCAGTTGACAGTTCTGACTAGTCATGTCTAGATTGGTTCAAACCAATCAGGGCCCGCCGGGGCAAGGAGGGCAGAGCACGTGGAGAGCACAATGGTGAGGTCTCGAGAAGACGAGATCGTAGAGGCGTACGAGACCTGGGACGACCGTTCCGAGTCCGTGGCCGAGCTGGTCGAGCGACTGAGGATCTCGAAGGCTCGGCTGTACCAGGTACTCGACCGGAAGGGCGTAGTGCCGAAGTCACGCCGGTCCGAGAATGTGGCCGGCATGTCGATCGACCGGGGAATCATGTCTGAAATGGCCAACCAGGCCCTGGCGTTCCTGGTGAACCAGCTGACCGAGGCCCGACAGGAACTCGCAGCGTACCGCAGCACGTACGGGCCCCTGCCGGGCGGGAAGGACTAGCCGTTGGCGATCCGACGGGCAATCTCTTCGACGACAGGAACGACACCGTAACCGGCGCCCACCGAGGCCGTGATCAGGGCCGTGATCTGCGTCTTCGTCCACAGCTTCCCGGCCTGCTTGGCACGGGTGAGGGTGCCTGACCGCTCCAAGAATGCGGCCAGCTCGTCAACGATGACGACCTTGCCGGGCTGCGTGTACTGCGAGAACACGCCAGCCTCGACGGCCTTGTCGAATGCCGGCCCGAGGGCCTCGCTGCCTGAATCCACGATGGTGTTGCGATCCACTTCTTCTCCTTCGATCCACGGGACGATGACATCGTTGAACTGTTCGATCCGGGACGGGCCCGGGCACGTCTTCGACACAGGCGTCCAGGCGCCCGGAGCGCCGAACATGATGTGATAGCCAACCCCGCCCTCGTCCCACACTGTGGGGACCCGCCACGGAATCCCGTGGGCCTTGCGGACCCACGTGAGTAGATCCTTGATGGCGTCGAGCTGGGCGTCCGTCCACACACCCGAGGCGTACCCCTGGGTTTCGACCGACAAGTACCCGAACCTGATCCCGTTCCGCATGAACGAGTTGGCCAGGTAGTTTGCGTCTGCCTCCTGGCCGGTGTCCCGGTACTGTTCGATCGTGCCATCCTTGGCGACATGGAAGTGGGATTCGATACCACCGGACGGGCCGTTGAACCAGTGGTACAGGCTCGGGGCGTTGCCAGCGTCCACGTGGAGGATGACTCCGATCGGGACGATCCACGGGTCCGTGCTGGACGGGATTGGACGCCAGGTGGCGAGTGGGTAGATGGCCATTCGGGACCTCGCAAGCGTCATGTTTCCCTGGAACGTGTGTCGCCTGGAGGCCCCAGGGGGAGCCCGATACGTAGACGGGCTCACCCCTGGGCAAGGAGGACAGTCGCCCCCAGGACAAGTGTCACTGTAGACCAGTCGAGTCGACTGGTCAATAACGTTCGAGGTTGGCACCCCGAATGAAAGCGTGGATCTCGCCGGTGGACCACCAGTGGAGCTGGCCGTCCAGCTGTATCGCCCATCGACGAGGCTTCGTCACGTAGTCCAGGGCGTACGCTTCGATGCGACGATCGTCGGCGAGCCGTTGCAGTGACTGACCGATCTGCGAGGGCGTCATCAGAACAGGCTCGTCTGAGTGGACACGGCCCCGGCCTTACCGGGCGGGCAGTCGGCGCATCGGACGACCGGGGTAGGGGTGACCTCCCGCATGTACGGGTCCCGGCCCCGCTTCCAGCCGGTGAACTGGCGCCAGCGCACCTTGTCGTGGGTGAGCGGGGTTCGACACCCCTCGCATGCTCCAACGATGAACTCGTTCATGCTGCTCCCTCCTTCGGTTCGCAATCCGGGCAGTACGGGTACATCGGGGCCCGGTACACCTGCTGTTGCCGAGCTGGGGACCCGACCGGGGCTGTGATGCGGGGCTCCCCGCAACCGAGGCACACCGGGTTTCGTTCGACGAGGTTCATGCCGGCCATCGTGCCGGGAATGAACCGCATGTTCGGGTCGTCCGCCACGAGGCGACGACAGGCATGCAGTACCGGGCACGGGCTCCGGTCAGGCCCACCCAGGCAGTACACCCGGGCCTTCTTGTGTAGCGCCGGAGCGGTCATGACCTCCGGATGGTCCCGGCCGGCACAGTGTGTGACGACGAGATCCCGATCGGACATCGTGTCGAGCATGGGGTGCGTCCTCCTTGTGGGGTGAGGGGTGTGTTGACGCCCGGGGGCATCGTGGAACCCGCCAGAGTCAGGCCGGCGGGCTCCCCGCTGTCACAGGGGGTACCGTCCGCCGGACATGTAGCGGATGGTCTTGACGGGCGGGTGAGGGTCCACCGACACGGGAGGGCTGGCCGTGCCGTCCGGGTCGTCGACAGTGGGCAGGGTGTAGGTGCCCGCAGCCTCGAGCGTGCCATCGATGGACCATACGGCCCAGTAGGCGACCCCTTCCACAGGGTTGGCCGTGGTGACGTCAACCGTCCAGACGGTACCGGCGTCGACCGACGCCAGGCCCTCGTTGACTTGCACGAACACGGGCTCGGCGGTCTGGTTGTCGACCGTGACCAGGTTGTCGGCCGGTGTGACCGTGAGCTGGCCCTCGCCAGCAATGGCCGGCAGTGCCGACCAGCTGACACCTGCGATGAGCAGGGTGATGATTGTCTTACGCATGTTGCCCTCCTTGTGGACAATGGGTGCCGGGTTGCACCGTGCAAGGCCGGGAGATCCCCGGCCCTGCCCGCTGTCACTCGACTCTGATCCTACGCACTCCCCGGTCGACCGGCTGGAGCGCATCCTCGTCCGCCGCCTCCTGCGAGGCGAACATCCGCACCTGCGTGATCTCGCCAGCTCGCACCTGGAACACCCGATGCGGTCCCCAACCGTGCAGAGACCAGTACCGGTGATACGGGTACCGCTGGCCGTTGACCACCTGGGCCTGGAGACTGATGCGCCTCATTCGATCACCTCCTGGCACGTCTCGCATGTCCGGGGTTCGGCCCGGAGCTGCTGGCGTGTGACCAGGGCGAAGTGGCGGTCCCGCAGGAACGCCTGCACGTCCGGGGCTCGGAAGTTCGTCCGGTACCGGGCGTTCGACAGGATGTCCACCGCACCCCGGAGGGCCGGGTAGCACTCCGGTCGGTAGTGGTACCACCGCCCTGGGGACGTCCTGTGTGTGATGCCGATGATTGAGCGGTCGGCGTTGGTTTGAACGGTCCCCATCGTGTTCATGGTGTCCTCCTTGTGGTCCAGGACTCCGGGTGGTCATAGAACGATGTCCCTGTTTCCTCACCCTGGCCCTGGCCCCGGTACTCGTCGATACCGAGCACGTGCTCGATGTACGGTGATGTGGCCAGCGCCGCCATTTCGGTGCGGGCCTCGTCGAATGACATCGGCTCTGACAGCACGACGCCCCACTCGGCGTCGATCACGACGTATCGCTGTGGGGTACTGACGATGACCTCACCAACCGGGACGTCACCCGCCAGGTACGACTCGAAGTCGTTGCTCATGTGGTCCTCCTTGTGGACTGATGCGACCATCGCATCGTGCAGCCCAGTATAACACTAGTCAACAAGACTAGTCCACACTGGGCTGCCCGTCGAGATGGTCAGACCGTTGTTGCGTTCTCCAGCACCGTGGCCGGTGCCCTGCCCGCTGTCACTCGGCCGGCCCGAGCAGGTTGTAGACGTGCTCGTATGCGATGGCCTGGGCCTCGGCGTCATTGTCCCAGGACCCGTCCTCGGTCTCCGGGTTGTACGTGTACGTGTTGCCCCAGTCGCCGGGCTCACCGTCATCGGTGAGGTTCAGGGTCGGGACGCCGTCATCAATGTCGACGGCGACGGTGACGTATGTTGTCTTGATCATGTGACCGACACCTCCCAGACGTCGTCGACCAGAACCCAGACCGCTGCGATCCTGTCGACGATGTACAGGCCGGTGCGGGGTTCGTCAGTCGGGGCAGGCGCCACCCTCAGAACCACCCCTTGATACTCGTGGCCGTCCTTGTCGGTCACGGTTACGCGGAAGTCCACGAGCTGTTCCAGCATGGCCTGTTCGAGTCCGGGCAGGCCCGTGCTCCTGATGATCATCAGTGTCCTCCTTGTGTCGCAGTTTCCAGCACCGACGCCGGGGCGTCACCCCGAGCTGCGAAGTCGACCCCGCAGTCCCCGCACCGGTGCCAATGTGTCCAGCCAAGCTGCCCGAGATAGGTGACCCGGTCGCCGTAGCAGACCGGGCACCAGACCTCATTCATGGGACTGCCGCTCCACGTACTGGCGTGCCGCCTCCTTGGCGATGCACACCCAGCCAGCGTCGGAGGGGTGGTCGCCCAGCTCCTTCCACCGGCCACTGTGTGGCAGCCAGCCGCCGAACCGGTACCACTCGTCGAGCGGAATGTCATTGAAGTGGGGGTCGGTGCTGGCGACCAGGCGGTCGGCACCGATCCGGGACACGACCGAGGCGATCGTGGACTCGTTGACGTACTGGCCGTGATAGCGGCGGTGCTTGGCGCTCGGCCGACCCCGTTCGGGGTCGTCCAGGTACTGCTTGCGGGTGAATGGCTCGATCACGATGTCACCTTCGATCTCTGTGGCGAACATGAGTCCGCTTGCCAGCCGGGGGATCACGTACCCGCCCAGGGTCCAGCCTCGACTGTCGACGCCCACGATGACCGGGTCGCCGTTGACGTACACGATGCCGTAGTTGCTCGGCAGGTACGCTGCCGCCCGCTCGATCGTCTCGGCCCGGGTGGCAGGTGTCACCTGCAACGTGGCCGCTCGAATGTTCCCCATGGTGTCCTCCTTGTGGTAGGGGAATCGATGCTCGGTAGCATCAGGGAACGCACCTTGCGGGTGCGCTCCGAGCTGTCACCGGGCGAACTGGACTTCGGTCACGATGTCGTCGAACAGGCGCTCGCCGTCCATCCAGGCTGTCTCGCCCTTGAACGTCTTGCGCCGGCCGAAGTAGACCCGGCCCCGGTACGGGCGGCCGTCGGTGTGGCGGGCCGTCACCCGATAAACGCCGTCCACATGGTGGTAACCGTCCGGTGTCGTGTAGTCACCAACCTCCAGGGTTACGTGCACCGTCTTCACGTTGCCGCTGAACTGTCCACCGCTCACGGTGATCTCTCGTTCCAACCTCATTGTGTCCTCCTTGTGTTGGATGCCGTGGTGCACCGTGCAAGGCCGGGAGATCCCGGCCCTGTGCCATCAGCGCACCGTCCTGGCGATCGTCAGACCGGCACGGTGACCGGGGGCGACCTCGTGGGCTCCGCCGACCACGCCGAGCAGGTACCCGGCCACCCGAGCCCGTCGCAGGTTGGGGCGCAGTGGGTGCCCCGCCGGTCGCAGGTTGCGCCCGAACGATCGGGCCAACCTCGTGGTGATGGTGGTCCTCATTGTGTCCTCCTTGTGGAATGAGGGTCGGTGCTGACTGCACCAGGGAACGCACCGTGATGCGCTCCCCGCTGATGTCAGAGAGTGGCCGCCCACCAGGCCGCCACCCGGTGATGGTTCAGGTCCACGTACTGAGTCGACGGGGTCGACCGCTCGACATGAACGAACCGGATGTCCTGGCGAAAGACAAGGGCCAGCTCTTCGAGCAGCGCCTCGACGATGCCCTGAGATGCTTGGGTGGTGACCGTCACCGACGGCTCGACCGAGCCGTCCCAGACCCCGAAGCCCTCCGACACGTCGGCGCCGTGGATGACGCCAATCAGTCGGAACGATTCGGCCACCGACATGGCCATGCTCTTGCCGTCGAGCCCCTGGCCGCTGAACCGCAACGTCCAGGTGTCCTGGTCGACGCCCCGCTCGGCGCCTGGCAGCAAATGCTGCATGGTGTCCTCCTTGTGGTAGGTGGTGCTGGCCGGGGAGGGCACACCAGCAGTGCGCCCTCCGCTGCACCAGCGTTCGTGATGCTGACAAGCATCGTGCAGGGTCCATCGCTAGGCCCTGCCCGCTGACGGTCAGCGCTCGTTTTCGTAGTGGCCACGGGCTGAGACGATCGACTCTTCGACGTTGTCCCCGATCAGGTCCCCGTAATGGAACAGGTCGATGAGCAGGTCACGGACCATGTCGGCAGGCTTTAGGAGCGACCGGCTCAGATCGACGTGAACCGCTCGGGCGTACTCGGCAACGGCCCTGGCCGCACGGTCAGCACGGCGCTCATTCATAGCATTCATGATGTCCTCCTTGTGGACTGGACAGTGATGCTCGGTAGCATCGTGCAACGTTCCCCGAAGGGGGAACGCTGCCCGCTGTCACCGGGCTGCCGTGTACTTCCACTCACCGGCCGGGCCGGTCACCGTGGCCGTAGCCTCACGGGGAATGTGTGATGCGTCGTGGTCCCACCGGACCAGGCCCACCTGGACCTCGGAGCGGTCCCGAAGCCCGAGCAGGATGTAATGGGCCAGCTCGACCGCCGCAGCGGTGTCAGGGTCACGAACCGCCAGCTCGGCCGCCGCACGGGCTGCCATGCCGTAGAACCGGCCTTCATACTCGGCGATGCCATCCTGGCAGTAGGCCGCAGCACGGTTCTCAGCGTCGTCCCGGAGTGGAGTGTCCCGGTGAGAGAACGGAGCCCCCACCTCGAACCCGACCACTGCCGCCGACTCGACCAGCCTCGTGATGTCCAGCATGATGTCCTCCTTGCAGACCCGTGGAACTTCCACGAGGTCACTCAGGGGCACCGCAGGCCGGACGTCCAAGCGCTTGAACCGCCAGGCCACGACCAACGGGAGAGCGGGGCTGTTGTCCCGGGAGCTACCCGAGCTTTCCGACCGGTTGCACCGTGGACGATGCCCCTGAGTGACCCCGCCGATAGCGGGGTCACAAGAAGATGTGATGTATGCCCCCACCCATAGTCCTGCCGCTCGCCACGGTTCCCAGGAAGTCCCGGCTCTAGGGGGTCGAAGGTGCCAGGCCCATGGCCCGCATTCTGCCTTCCTGTCTGGCCCGTTCGGCGGGCTGACATGGACCACTATGCCAGACCAGTCTGGAACTGTCAACCCCTCGAAGGGACTATATGGGGAATAGTCCCCTGACTAGTCACACCTAAGGCCAGTGTGTGGGCGTGGGGGCCAGAGCCAGCACCAGGCCAGCACCAGTATGTAATGACATGCTCACATACAGACATGTGTACTGACGGCTGCGGCCTGCAACCAACTGGTTGCACTAGCCTGGGCGGGCCAGCCGGGGCCAGCTCGTGCCCGTGCCCCTGGCCACGGGCGCTGCTCCGTGGGTAGTGCACCCCTGACCGGTCAGCGCACCAACGAAAACCCCAGGCCCTGCCTGGAGGAACCGGGGGTGCATAAACTTCGCATCTGTGGTATAGGGGAAGGCGTGACTTTCATTCGCCTGACTTTCGGACACGCCGTAGGGCGTGTTCGTGGCGGGTCGGCCGGCTTGTCTGTCTGGTGTCTGGGGGGACTGGCCCCGAGGACCACCGAGGGGCCTGGGGGGTCTTCTGGCCGGTGGTCCTCGGCCGGTCCTGGCTGGCGCCCCTTTTAGGGGGGCGCCCTTCCCTGGCCTGTTAGCATTCTTGTTCCGGCGGCTTCAGGCGCCGGAACCATCCTGGACTGGTCTCTGGCCTTCGGAACCCCACCCCCCCCGGCCCCCCCTCCCCATGATGGGCGTAGGAAAGGCCGATCGGTCGATCGTTCACTGCGCCGTCAATGCGTGCCTGTTGCTGCACGCCGGCAGATCCCCGTCTGACGGGTGAGCACCGGCACAGGGTTGTTCCTGCAGAGTGTCGGTGCCGGCAGGTCCGCTGCCGGTCGGTGTGAATACCTCACGAAATGGTGAGGTATTGGCTTTCGCTGAGGTATTATCGCCGGTCTGCCGCTCTGGACGGTGCGGCCGGTTCTTGTACTTGGGGTGGCAGGGGGGTTACACCTGTTCAGGGTGCGCCCCCTGCGCCCGTGCCTCTCCCCCGGACTCGAACCGGAGCTTTGAATCCACATCTGGGACTCGTCCCACCCCATTATGTAGGGGCCGCTCACCGACGGCGTCGAGAGGCTGCTACTAGACACCCCGGAGAGTGTCGTCTGTGTGTGCGTTGCCCTGATCCATTTGTGGCTGGACAGCTCCTACGCACAATCGCTGGCACCACCCAGGAGCTACCTGGGCTGGGCTGATGGTAGACCGGCATTGTTGACTGGTCAATAACGGTCTACTAGCGTGACGGCATCCGATCCACGAGGAGGACACAATGCATGTTCCGGGCACGATCGAGGTCCACATGGTGAGGTCCCAGTTCGGGTCCCTCGTCCTCACCGACTCGGATGAGGAGGAGTCGGGTGGACTGTACGTCACCGACGGAGAGGTCCTGCCCCTAGCGAAGGCCCTCCTCGAGAAGCATTTCGAACCCCGGGTGGTCCGTCGGATCCGTATCGAGGTGGAGAACCTCGAGCCCCAGTTCGAAGAGGTCGAGCTGTGAGCCCGGAGGACCCCCTTTTCACGGAGGAAGAACTGCGGGACATTTCGTCGGCGGCCAGGGCCGAGCTGGCATGGCATCAGCGGACTGCGGAGCGGCGCCGGCGTGCCTTGGAACGCCGGGCCGTCCAGGAGGGCTGGTCTGAGGAGCGGCGCCATGAAGCCGGGCTGGCCTGATGGACGTCCTCCTGGTCTTGTTGATCGTCGCCTGGGCGGTCCACGAGATGTGGTGGAGGTGGGGACGCTGATGTGGTTGATGTCGTGCGAGAGGAATGGAGTGGAGCAGGGCACCTTCTACACGTGGGAGTCCGCCGTCGAGGCGGCGGTGCTCGCCTCTCAGGTGCTCGGCCACAAGCACCGGGTCACGAGGGTCTCCACCTGATGATGTGGCTCTTGCGGACGGTCGAGTGCTATTGGCGTGACCGTCACCGGTGGGCTATCAACGAGCATGGGGAGGCCCGCTGCACCCGGTGTCCCCGCACAGTGAACCTTTGGCTCGAGGGTCAGTAAGTACACGGGCCGCCCCTCCCACGACGGGGGTGGCCCAGGCCGGAACGTCACGGACCGGCAGTGGGAGAGC
>Ga0326597_10004316_pt1 | contig 20053 bp, 14 predicted proteins | sample RVTome_12_FD_203789 | JGI IMG/M metagenome (GOLD analysis project Ga0326597, IMG submission 203789) | Soil microbial communities from uranium-contaminated site in the Upper Colorado River Basin, Wyoming, United States - RVT100D185 | ecosystem: Environmental > Terrestrial > Soil > Contaminated >...
GGCTCACACGCGGGAGACGGCGCGGCGACACCTCGGTGTTCGACCCTTGTTCCTGAGCGACGGCCCGCACGTCGGCGTGCCGGAGGTGTGCCCCGCGGCGCGCAGCCACGCGCCGAACGAGGCACGAACGAGGCCCTTCGCGCTTGACAATCCTCCGACCGGAGCCATAATCGGCGCGTCATGGGCGGGCTCATCTGCGCCGTGTCAGGCCGGGTCAGAGAACGGCGCTTCCGTTAACCCCGACACCCCGCTAATGCTTCCTATCGTCTTGCGGGCACGTACGATTTCATGTTCGTGCGGTCTCGGGGGATCGTCCAGGAGGAGAAAGTGACCCTGCGTGTTCACGTGGGCGTACCATCGAGATCGATGGCCGCCGCATTGCGCACCAGAGGACGCGTGGCATTCTTTGGACAGGCGGCGGCGGCTCGGGGAGTTTCGGAGCCGCGCGCGCTCCTGTTTCAGCGTTGAGATTCGATCCGTTGTCTGAGGCCTTGCGGGACACCCTCGCGGGACCTCCCTCTTCTGGCTCGCTCGTGACACAGCACATCGAGAGATGGGTTTGAAGGGCACGCTCGCCCGAATTCGTCGGGGCAGCCTCCGGCGCGCCTGCCGTGCGTTCGCACTCGTCAGTTCGCCGGGACCACCGGTACGACACCCCCTGAAATTGCGAATCACCGCGACCGTCGACGAAGCGGGACCGTTGCCTCGCGGAACGCTGCCCGACATCATCCACCATCACGCCCCGCGCGGCCTGCCTCAGGCCGCTCTCGACCTGACGCCCAGTGCGTCAGCCGCCACCGACGTTGATCTCTGTGCCCGCCTCATTGAGGCGTACGCGCGAGCCACACGGCTCGAGAACACCGAGATTGATCCCACCTCGCGCCCGAACGAGGGCGTGTGGGAGATGATCACGCACGAGTACCACGGCCGTCTGTCTCAACTGCTGCAGAACGGTGATGCCGCGGCCCTCGCGGCCTACCTCCGCAATGGCCTTCGGAGTGAAGCCAGCCATGGCCTCGGGCCGGGCGCGCAGGTCTTCACTGCCGCGGCCAATGCAGAAACGGCTCCGACGATCGCAGCGATTATCGTGGATCGGCTCATTGCGCTGGCGGAAGCACTCGCGATTCTCCCCTGCGAGAATCCGGAGCAGGGAGGCTGGGGTCAGAATCTCTACGAGGACCTTGAGAAGGTCATCGGGGTTATCGAGGAGCGCTGCGGTCACGCAATCGGGACGCCGCGCGTCTTCGGGAACTTCGGAATCGCGACCGGTGACTCTCTGATCAACGTGCGGACGCCCGACAACCTCTACACGACGCATCGGATGTCGGTGCTCCTGAATGGGCTGGCTCAGAAATCGGTTCTCGAGATCGGCGCCGGATTCGGAGGTACGGCCTATTACGCCGTCCTTCGAGGGGTTCGGCAGTTCACGATCGTGGATCTGCCGGTAATGAACGTTCTACAGGGCTTCTTCCTCATCAAAAGCCTGGGATGGGAGGCGGTCACGCTGTTCGGTGAGCGAAGCGACGCGGCCAGGGTGCGCATGCTACCCTACTGGGAGATTTCTCGATTCGAGCGAGGGCAGTTCGATCTCGCCATGAATCAGGATTCGCTGCCGGAAATCCCACTCGCGCGCGCCCGCGAGTACCTCGAGAACATTCCACGATTCACGAAACAGTTTTTTTACAGTATCAATCAGGAAGCCCTGGCTCTGGCAGGTCAGCGCGACCTTCGTCAACTGGTCGTGCCGTGGCTCGTCGAGGCTTACCCGGCCTACCGGAGAATCGCACGACACCCATATTGGCTCCGACGTGGTTACGTTGAGGAAGTCTACGAGTTGGTTTGAACATGAAAATACTGGTCACTGGACATCTCGGCTACATCGGCTGCGTCGCGACGCCGATGTTGCTCGACGAAGGCTTTGACGTGATCGGGCTCGACGCCGGGTTCTATCCGCGATTGACCCCCACGCGCCCCGTGCCTCAGGTGTTCAAGGACGTTCGCGATGCGACGGTGGAGGATTTCCGTGGCGTCGACGCCGTGATCCATCTGGCCGCGCTCTCCAACGACCCGACCAGCGAGCTGAACGTCGCCTGGACCGAGCAGATCAACTATCGCGCGACCGTCCATGTGGCACGCCTCGCCAAGGAGGCGGGCGTCCGGCGGTTCCTCTTCTCGTCGTCCTGCTCGGTGTACGGGTTCGCCGATGGGCTGCTCGATGAGGACGCGCCGCTCAACCCGCTCACCGAGTACGCCAAGACCAAGGCACAGGCCGAAACGGACCTGCTCGCCATGGACGATGAGCGGTTCACGGTGGTGTGCCTGCGCAACGGCACGGCCTACGGCGCCTCGCCGCGCATGCGGCTCGACCTGGTCGTCAACAACTTCGTCGGGCACGCGATGGCGCATGGCACGGTCAAGCTGATGTCCGATGGCTCTGCCTGGCGCCCGATGGTGCATATCCGCGATATCTCGAGCGCGTTGGTCACGATGCTCAGGCTTCCGGAGGACCGGATTAAGCGGGGAGTCTTCAACGTGGGATCCGACGAAGCCGGCGTCGCGCATCAGGCCGGCCAGCCCGCGCGCGCCCGGGTAGCGCCGGATCGACTCCGGAATGTAGCGATAGGTGTCCGGATCGCCGTGCAGCGGTCTGAGGTCGTTCGGCGCGGGACGGCACGTGGCGGCAGCGATGCCGGGTGGACCGAGGCCCCCACGGCGCAGGCTCCTGCGGCTCACACGCGGGAGACGGCGCGGCGACACCTCGGTGTTCGACCCTTGTTCCTGAGCGACGGCCCGCACGTCGGCGTGCCGGAGGTGTGCCCCGCGGCGCGCAGCCACGCGCCGAACGAGGCACGAACGAGGCCCTTCGCGCTTGACAATCCTCCGACCGGAGCCATAATCGGCGCGTCATGGGCGGGCTCATCTGCGCCGTGTCAGGCCGGGTCAGAGAACGGCGCTTCCGTTAACCCCGACACCCCGCTAATGCTTCCTAAATGCTTCCTATCGTCTTGCGCGTGACCTTGCGGTAGACGTTTCGCGCATCGAGCATCAGCACTTTGTCCCTGCGCTCAGGCTGTTTCGCCCGATCGAAGTGCCACAACTCGCACGGAACGCTCCGCGTGTAGAAGAAGTTCGAGCGGATTGAGATGATCACGTCCACGTCGCCAGTTTCGACGATCTTCCGGCGTACCTCCTTCTCGCCGTGCCCGGCGCTGGAGGCTTGCGAGGACATGACGAAGCCGGCGCGACCCTTGTCGTTCAGGTAGCTCCAGAAGTAGGAGATCCAGAGGTAGTTGCCGTTGCTGACCTTCTTCTGCTTGTTCACGCCCGGTAGGCCGAAGGGCAGGCGCGGGTCGCCCTTGATCCGCTCGGCGTCCACGAGGTCCACATTGAACGGTGGATTGGCCATCACGAACTCGCACTTGCCGGCAAGCGAGTGCTCGTCCTGGTAGTAGGTGATGGCCTCCGCGATCTTTCCCTCCAGCCCGTGCACCGCAAGGTTCATCTTGGCAATGTGGATCGTGTCCCGGTTCTTTTCCTGGCCGTAGAACACGACCTTCTTCGCGGTGTCGCCGCCCTCGTGTTCGATGAAGTGGCTCGACTGCACGAACATGCCGCCGGATCCACACGCCGGGTCGAACACCGTGCCGTGGTCCGGCTCGATGACGTTGACGATCGTCTGGACAATCGAGGATGGTGTGAAGAACTCGCCGTTGTCGTGCGCTTTCTGCATTGAGAACTGGGCGAGGAAGTACTCGTAGATGCGGCCGAAGACGTCGCCGCTTGCCTGCTTGATCTGCTCGCTGTTGAAGTGACGCATGAGATCTTCGAGCACCTTGGTCTCGAAGATGCCGTAGTCCTTCGGCAGCACGCCCATGAGCGGCTCGAACTCGGACTCGATGGCGGTCATGGCCTCGGTGACCAGCTTGGGCAGGTCGGCGCCGCTCACGGCGGCCTGCTGCATGATCCAGTCGTATCGGGCCTTTTCCGGCAGATACAGGGAGCGCCGCGCGATGTAGTCCGCCGGCCGCACCTTCCGTTTTGGCATTTTGCCGCTGACGCGGTCAGCCTCAATCTGACGGTGGGCGGCGTCGAATCGATTGGCGGCGTGACGGAGGAAGATCACGCCCAGCACCGGCATGAAGTAGTCGCTGGATGTGAGCTTCGAGTTCGCGCGGAGGTTGTCCGCGGCCTCCCAGAGGTCGGATTCCAGTTTCTCGATGTCCTTGAAGCTGTCCGTAGTCGTCATTCGCGCCTGCAACTGCCGTTCGTCTACGACGGTTTATCGGTCGCCCATGCTAAACGTAGCGTTCAACAAGCCAGCGCCGGCAGCCCATGTTAAACGGACGAGACACACCGGACCTGGTGGGCCTGATTGACCGAGACCGGCGAGTCAGTATACCATGGCCGTGTTAATTACCGTGGCCGTGATAATTATCGTGGCCATGTGAGATACATCATGGCCCCCGAAGTGAGCCCATCCCGTGGCGAGGCCCTCGAACAGCGGGTCGCTGACCTTTTCCGGCGAGCGGGCTGGAAGGTCAGGCGACAGCCGTCCGCCGGTAACCTTCGCGCCGATCTGCTGGCTCAGCGCGGCGAGTACTCGTACGTCGTCGAGGTGAAGAGCGCACCTGAGGGGCGCCGGGACCGGCTGCTGCCACTGCTCGCTCAAGCCATTTTGCAAGCCAGAGCGTTCGCGGAACGCAGCCCGGAACCAGTGGCCCCGCTTGCCATTGTCGGCGCCAAGAGCGTCAGCGAGGCTCTTGTTCGCGACCTGGACCGGTTCGTCCAGGAGTACGCGCCCGACGCCGCCGTGGGCTTGGTCGACATGGAAGGGTTTCAATGGTTTCGCGGGCCAGGGCTCGACTCGTCGATGAATGCGGCCCGCGGACCAGCGGAGCGGCGCCTACGGGTTCGCGCCCCTGAAGGTGCGGTCTCGCACCTGTTCTCCGACCTGAACCAGTGGATGCTCAAGGTGCTTCTGGCCCAGGCGATTCCGTCCGACCTGCTGAATGCTCCCCGCGGCGAATATCGCAACGCGTCACAACTCGCCGCCGCCTCGAATGTCTCCGTGATGAGCGCCTTCCGGCTCGTGCGGCAACTCCGCCTGGAAGGCTTCCTCGACGAGTCGGGTTCCAACCTCATTCTCGTGCGACTGGAGGAGCTGCTTCGGCGTTGGCAGTCCGAGAGTCTGCGACCAGCACGGGACGTGCCCATGCGTTGGATTCTCCGGGGAGATCCGGCGCGCCAGCTCCAAGAGGCCCTGCGTGCTGAGGCACCTGAATCTGCCGCTCCGGCTCCTCGCTCGCGTCGCGCCGCCGCACCGCCGCCGCGCCTGTGCCTTGGTCTCTTCGCAGCGGCCGACGCACTCGGTCTCGGGTTTGTGCACGGCGTCGCACCCCTCGTCTACCTTGAACGGCTCGAGCCAGGCGTCCTCGAACGACTTGGACTTTCACTCGACGCTCCTGGGGTCTCTCCGGACATCTACATCAGAGTCCCAGCAGCGAGAGAATCCGTGTTCCGCGGAGCGGTGCTCCGTGACGGCGTTCCAGTGTCCGACGTCGTGCAAGTCTGGCTGGATGCAGGCGCTTACCCGGCCCGCGGCCCTGAACAAGCCGACATGATCTACCGCAAGGTGCTCAAGCGTCTGCTCGACAAGGCGCGACGATGACCGCCGAACGCGACGACGAGAAGTTCGCGCAGCTCGCGGATGCGATCGGTCCATACCTTGACCGCGTCGTCATCGTCGGCGGGTGGGCGCATCGCCTGTTCCGCCTGCACCCCTTGGCGCAGACGCTTCCGTACGCGCCGCTAATGACGAGAGACACGGACGTCGCCCTGCCCACGGGCATTACCGTGGGCCAGGAAAGCCTGCGCGAGCGACTGCTGTCCAGAGGTTTTCATGAAAAGTTTCTCGGCGACGACCGGCCACCTGTGACGCACTACCAGCTGGGTGACCGTGACGCCGGGTTTTATGTGGAGTTTCTGACGCCGCTCCTTGGAGGCGAGTTCAGACGAGACGACATCAGGGACGTGACGGCGACCATTGCGGGCATCACGGCACAGAAGCTCCGGTATCTCGACGTACTCCTGATGCGCCGTGGTCAGTTTCCCTCGGTGTCGGCGCCGATACTGGCCAGTTGCCCGTCAGGATCAACATCGCGAATCCGGTCAGCTACATCGTCCAAAAGCTCTTGGTGAGCGGCAAGCGGAAGCCGGCCGAGCGTGCCAAGGACGTGCTGTACATTCACGACACCCTGGAGCTGTTCGGCAGGTCGTCGAGCAATCTGAAGGATCTCTGGGCAGACCGAGTCCGCCCAGAGCTTGGGAGGCGGTCCGAGGCCAAGGCTCTGCGAGCGCGGCGACAGCTCTTCAATGTGATCACAGGCACGGTCCGGGAAGCCGCCATCATGAGCGCGGGCAGGACTCTGTCACCGCAAGGCCTTCTCGACCTGTGTCAGGTCGGCCTTGCTCAGTTGATGGATGGCCCACCGTAGCAGACAGAAGCCCGGATAACGGCTGCCCCGAGGCAGACGTCGGCCGCAGGCACCATGTCCGCTAGAATCCGACTCATCGGCTTCGAAGGCTACGATCCGGCGTGTTTGCCCCAGAGAATCCATGGCGAAAAAAGCCACGTCATCAGGCGCTCAGCTCATAAAGCCGCTCACGCGCGAACAGCTCGGAGCTCCCGATGCATTGGCGCGAATCTTTTCCAAGGAACAGCTTCGTCGGGCATTCAGAAGAATCGTGAAACGCGACAAGGATGACCTCGTCACGCATCCGCTGAAGAAGCCTCTCTTGATCGCGTTCGAAGAAGAGCTGTGCGATCAACTTGCGGACGCGGTCCCTCATGGCAGATGGTCTCCCACCGGCGCGTATCTGTGCCTTACATTGAAGCGCAGCGGCGCTTTTCGTGAACTGGTGTTCCCCACCTTGATCGATGGTCTCGTTGGCCGCTGCCTCGTTGATGCTCTTGAACCCTCAATCACGGAGGACGACGACGGAAAGACCTTTTCGGGTCGCAGTCACTTCAGCAACGTCAGGGAGCCCGGCGACTACGACGACTGGTTCGCTGTGTGGCGCGACTTCACGGCCGCTGTTGACATGGCCGCGGAGCGCGATGGGTTCGCATATGTTTACGACACAGACGTGAATGACTTCTTCCCGTCGATTGATCGCACCAAGGCAATGGCGATGCTTGCTCAACGCACGGGAGCCCATCCCTCGCTTCTGGAGCTCCTCCGGTACTGCATGGAGGCATGGCTCCCGCGGTTCCAGTACTCGCCGATGACGGGAATCCCCGTGGAATGCAACGATGTGAGCCGGCTGGTCGCTCACAACTACCTCAAGAGCGTCGACGGCCTGTTCAAAGCGAACAAGGACTGCATCTATCTCCGCTACGTCGACGACACCATCGTTTTTGCCAGAACGCGAAAGCTCGCGCTGAAGCTGTCGCGCCTGCATCACTTGGAACTCCGGCAGCTGGGGCTGAATCCGAGTTCGGCGAAGACGCAGATCATGAGCGTTGCCGACTTCCAGGCCGAACGCCATCGCGATGTGAATATCGCCTTGGACGGAGCCAGGCGGCGGCGAGACGTAGAAGCCCTCGCCCAGGTGATCGACGACTGGTATGGACGGGACCGTCGCGCGACCCCGGGTTGGGACAAGATTACGCGCAAAGTCTATTCGCTCGCCCGCCAACTTCGAACCGATGTCCTAAAGCCGAGGGTAATCGACGACGTGCAGCGGACGCCGGCCGTGGCGCGCACCGCGCTCTACTACTTAAGTCGTTTCAACGTCGGTGAAGCTGAACTCCAGGGCCTGACCCGCGCCGCAGAGGACAAGGACGTCGATCTGGCGGTGTCGATTGAGATCGCCCGGTGCTGTGCGGACGCGAGATTCGAAGGAGATTGCTCGGCCGACTTGACCGCACTGGCTCTTCGCCAGCTCGCGGCAACAGATGACGAGCGCCCTGGTTGCGGGTATCTGCGGGCAGTGTGGCTGCTCGTTTCGTTCAAGCACGGGAACCGGCGGCAGCGCGAGGAGGCCCTGCGCGGCTGGCAGTCCTTCGATGACGAACAATGGCGGTTGCACGCGATATTGGTCGCGATCGCGCAAGGGGTACTCACCCTCGCCCAGGCCGGCAGCGCCTGCCTTCTCGCCGATTCCGACCTTCAGCTCATGCTGCGACTCTGCGGTGCCGCGAAGCAAGGCATCCTTCCAGACACCCGACGGGTGCTCAACTCGTGCATCTCAACCGTCAATGGAGCTCCGAGTATCACGGCGCGTAACCTTCCGCTTGTCACAATCATCATGCATCATGAACGCTCCGAAGCACCGCGGAGTCCGAGAGGACTGGCTTCGGGAGGCTCGCCGACGAAAAGGCCAGAGCGCCATCACCGATCCAGCGGTCCTACGGCACGTCGATCGCTGGTACGACACCCTGGTCTCCTGACGGCCACGGCGGCGACTGACAAACGGCAGACAATCGGTGGCGGTTCGAGGCGTACTCGGGTTGCCTCGGGTGATCGGAAACCCGCGAAAACATTGGGGCAGCGGTCTCCCGCTGCCCCCGGTTGTCTCCTTCGTGCGAGCTTCTAAGCCGGGGGTCGCAGGTTCGAGTCCTGCCGGGCGCGCCAACGCCTTTGGCGTTGGCGGCGCCGCGGCAGGCCTCGGGGCTGTGTCAGTTCACTGTGTCAGATCACAGGGGGCCAAGCTGTGTCAGGGCGAGACGCAGGGGTCTGAGAAGGGCCGTTCTGTTGCTTACGGACAGCGCTAATGTTTCCTATCCCCTGGACATCTACTCCGCCACGTTCGTGGTGGTGCCGCTCATCCTGCCGCTCGGCGCGGCATTCGGCATCCACCCCGTGCACCTCGGCATCATCTTCATCGCCAATCTCGAGCTGGGCTACTTGACGCCGCCGGTGGGATTGAACCTGTTCCTGGCGTCGTACCGGTTCAACCGGCCACTCGTGGAGGTGTATCGCGCATCGGTGCCGATGCTCATCATCATGGCCATCGGCGTCCTGATCATCACCTACTTCCCGTGGCTCACGACGGTGCTCCTGCCGCTGGTCGCCGACACGCCGATTTCTTGAGGCGGCTCACCGCGGGAGTGACGTTCTGGCGAGCCGCATGCGCCCAGGATGGAGACCATGACCCGTGACGTGTGGCGCATCAGGCGGCCCGGATCCCTGGACCGGCTGAAGAAGCAGCGCGAAGAGCTGCCGCCGCCTGCGGCCGGCGAGGCGCGCGTACGCGTGGATGCAATCGGCCTCAACTTTGCCGATATCTTCGCCTGCCTCGGCCTCTACTCGGCCACGCCCAAGGGGCCGTTCATCCCCGGGCTCGAGTTCGCCGGCGTCATCGAGGAGGTGGGACCTCCGGCCCACGAACGCGCCGGCGGCTCGCCGTCAGATCTGCGGGCAGGGGAGCCGGTGTTCGGCCTGACGCGCTTCGGTGCGTACGCCACGGCGGTGAACGCGCCCCTCCATCTGCTGGCGCGCGTTCCGCCGGGCTGGACGGCCGCACAGGCGGCCGCGCTTCCCGTACAGGGTCTGACCGCCTTGTACGGCCTCATCGAGCTGGCGCGTGTCGGGAGGGACGAGCTCGTGCTGCTGCACTCGGCCGCCGGCGGCGTCGGTCTCCTCGCGCTGGCGATCCTTCGATCGGTTGGCGCTCGAGTGGTCGCGACCGTGGGACGCGAAGACAAGCGACGGTTTCTCATCGACCAGCGCGGCCTCTCGCCGGATCTCGTCATCGTGCGCGACCGCCGCCGATTCGGCGGCCAGCTTGACCGCGCCCTCGCGGCGGCGACTGCCGACGGCTTTGACGTCGTGTTCGACGCCGTGGGCGGCCCGTTTCTCGAGCCGTCGTTCTCGCGCCTCCGCGCGCGCGGGCGTCTCGTCGTGTACGGCGGCGCGGACTTCATGCCCGCGGGTGGAAGTGCGCTGGATCCGCGGCTCCTGGTTCGTTACCTTCGTCGTCCCCGGATCGACCCGCTGTCGCTTTTCGTAAAGTGCCTGACGTTGTGCGCCAGAACCCTTTCCACCTTCAACGTCCTCTTCGCGGTCGATGAGGATCAGTTCAAGGGGAGTGGCGGCGACTAGATCCGGGGTTGTTGCCGAAGTCTGTGCGACGCGCCGGCAGCGTGCGCGAAGATTATGGCGGAGAAAGAGCGGGCTGGCGCACGGCGTCGCCCGCTCTCCCGATTGCTACAGCTTCTGCCAGATCACGATAGTCAGACGGAACGGCCGCTGGCCGCCGCGGCCGTCGGAATCGACGGCTTCCTCGACGAACGATCCGAGACGCCGGTAACCCGGCGGCGGTGCCTGGCCTTGGGGCATCAGCAGCAACGAGCCGGAAACGAGACCCTCGCCACTCGGTCCGGTCGGGCCCTGCGGCCCAGTCGCGCCTGTCGGACCTGAAGGCCCCTGCGGACCCGTGGCACCCGCAGGACCCGCCGAGCCCTGCGCACCCGTCGCTCCAGTAGGACCAACTGGCCCCTGCGGGCCGATTTCGCCCTGAAGGCCTTGCTCCCCAGTCGCACCGGTGGGACCCGCTGGTCCCTGCGCGCCCGTCGCACCAGAAGGACCTGCCGGCCCATGCGGACCGATTTCACCCTGCAGTCCTTGCGCGCCGGTCTCACCGGAGGGACCCATCGATCCCTGCGGGCCGATCTCGCCCTGAGATCCTTGCGCACCGGTCGCACCCGCAGGACCCGCCGGTCCCTGCGCACCCGTCGCACCAGAAGGACCTGCTGGTCCCTGCGGACCGATTTCACCCTGCAGTCCCTGCGCGCCCGCCTCACCCGTCGGACCGACCGGCCCCTGCGGGCCGATTTCACCCTGCAGTCCTTGCGCGCCGGTCTCACCTGCCGGCCCTGCCGGTCCCTGCGGGCCCTCCGGACCGGTATTCGTGGCCAGTCGTACGCTCACGACCACATCGTCGCTAATGGTCTCACCCGCGAACGTCGCGGAAAACGTCACCGTGTTGATCCCAACTGGGAAGTTCGCCGAGAGGGCTTCAAATGAGCCCAGCGTCGTGCTCCCTATTGACCACCGTACTGAGTCAGGCAGGTCTCCAGTGACGGTACCATTCAACGTGACGAGCGTGTATCCGAACGGGCCGGACGTGACATCGACGTCGGCGCCCGCATCGACCGTTGGGGGTCCGAATACGTACGCTGACCCCTGGTCGGCGTTCGAGCCGACGTCGTCGCGATATGCCCCCATGCCGATCGTGTCGAGAGTGACGGCGACGCTGACACCGAAGTAGTCCGCGCTCGCGCCATCGCTCGCGGTCAGTTTCTGTTGCTCGGTCCAGACGCCACCGCTGCGGACGAATACGTGCGCCGACCCCTGATCGGCGTTCGAGCCGACGTCATCGAACGGTGCCCCGGCGACGATCGTGTCGCCGCTCACGGCAACGCTGGAGCCGAACTGGTCGTTGGACGCGCCATCGCTCGCGGTCAGCCTCTGCTGCTCGGTCCAGACGCCGCCGCTGCGGACGAACACCGACGCCGACCCCTGGCGGGCGTTCGAGCCGACGATGTCGTAGGGTGCCCCGGCGACGATTGTGTCGAGGGTGACGGCGACGCTGCCACCAAACTTGTCGCCGCTCGAGCCATCGCTCGCGGTCAGCTTCTGTTGCTCGGTCCAGACGCCACCGCTGCGGACGAATACGTGCGCCGACCCCTGATCGGCGTTCGAGCCGACGTCATCGAACGGTGCCCCGGCGACGATCGTGTCGCCGCCCACGGCAACGCTGGAGCCGATCTGGTCGTTGAACGCACCATCGCTCGCGGTCAGCTTCTGCTGCTCGGTCCAGATGCCGCCGCTACGGACGAACACGGACGCGGACCCCTGGTCGAGGTTCGCGCCGATGTCGTCATAGAGTGCCCCGGCGACGATCGTGTCGCCGCTGATGGCGACGCTGACGCCGAACTGGTCATCAGCCGCGCCGTCGCTCGCGGTCAGTTTCTGCTGCTCGGTCCAGACGCCGCCGCTGCGGACGAACACGGACGCCGATCCCTGAAAAGTGTTCGCGCCGACGGTGTCCAGCATGGCCCCGACGACGATCGTGTCGCCGCTGATGGCGACGCTGAAGCCGAACCAATCCACAGCCGCGCCATCGCTTGCGGTGAGCCTCTGCTGCTCGGTCCAGACGCCGCCGTTGCGGACGAACACGGACGCCGATCCCTGACTGAAGGTCCCGTCGACCGTGTCGAAGGGTGCTCCGACCACGACCGTGTCGCCGCCGGCGGCAACGCTATACCCGAACTGATCGCCGCCCGCGCCGTCGCCCGCCGTGAGCTTCTGCAGGAACGTGATGACCGGATCGATTGTCACTGGAAAGACCGCCTGGTCGGCGTCTACGCGCAGGCGCAGCGCCCCGTCGAGCAGCTCGACCCGCGCCGCCAGCGAGCGGCCGGCGGCATCCCACGCCTTGACCGTGCCGTAGCGCCATCGCGACGCGCCCGACTCGTCTGCCCAGGTGATGCCTGCCTCCTCCGTGCGCGCCTGCCAGCGCTGCGAACCAGTCACCGCGAGCGTCAGCGCGATCTCCGACTCCGCAGATCCAGGCTCGTCGACGATAAACCCCTGTTCCAACCCGAGCGGGCTGTTGACATACCACTCCACAAGCTGGGCGCCGCCAGCGGTCGTGAGCGTGCGCTCGACGCGGGCCGCGTCGTTGCGCCACGCGCCAGGGGTGACACGCTCGTCGGTGGTCCCGTGCTGGTACTGCAGCGCCTGGAGGCCAAACGTGTGCGAAGCCCCACCCGCTTCGCCCGCCAGGGTCACCGCACCCTCTGGCTCGAAGGCGGTCTCGAAGTTACCTTTGGGATTGGCGGCCCGCAGCCCGCCTGGCACGTGCGCGGGTTTCGACAGGTACGTATCGCCGGACGAGGTCTGCAAGGCGCTGGCGAGGACGGGCAACACCCCGGGTGGCAGGGCCTCGAGACCGGTCTGTGCGCCACGTGTACGAGGCCCCGCGGCTGTTGCCGGCGCGACGGACGACGCCGACGTCGGCGGCTGTCGATTGATACCAGAGGACAGCAGTAAGAGGCACGTCAGACCGGCGCCAGCGAAGATCCTTCCGATTCGATTCATGGAACATCCTCTTCGCGATCGCGGATCGCGCTGAGCCAAGCTCGACTGCTATTAGAAAACACGAGGGAAACAGCGGCGCGCATCCCGCCGCCGGTGAGACGGAGCAAGTCGAGCACCACACTCGGGAAGAGATGCGACGAACTTAGGAAGGTGATGAGTTGCACCGACAGGCACTCGTTCCGCAGTAATCTCATATGGCTGTGGGACCAGGCCCATCGGCTGCCCGAGGCGTACGGCGCGCTCCAGGCGATGTCTCTCGAACCGCCGCTCGTCGGCCGCCGGTTTCCGTTCGACGAGGCGCCGGCGGCGATGCGGTTCCTCAAGAGCGGCAACAGCATCGGGAAGGTTGTCGTCGATGTCTCTGCCGTGTGACTGGGCCACTGCATGGCGCACTCGCGGACGGCGCCGGGGCCTCGCGGGCCCCAGCGCCTGTCATGCCGCATTACTTCAGGCGGAAGTACGCCGGGTACTCGCTGCCATCGTCCAGTTGGAGGGCCAAGGCGTAGCAGTTCCCCGCCATCGTCTTGCTGGTGCTCCAGTTGAAGATGAACTGGTCCGTCGCGGTGTCATAGCGCAGGCCCGAGGATCCGCTGGTGTCGGCAGCGACGGCGTTGTCGAAATCAGTCGCCAGTGTTCCGCAGGGCATCGGCATGACGAGCAGGCCGGAGACGACGCTCACGTCGGTGACGAACGCGCCGCCCGCGTCCCGCAGCTGCCACTTGATGGGGATCGTGCGCCCGGCGTTCGCCACGTTGACGGCGGGGACATTGGCGATGGGCGCCTGGAAGCCGCCGGTTCCGCTGAAGTCGTAGCCGCCGCGCTGCAGCGTGAACGTCTGTGCGTAGACGTTCTGATCCGTCTCCCGCACCGAATAGACGACGGTGGCCTCGTTGCCGGCGACCCACACGTCGCTCAGCGTCTCATGGACTGTGGGCGTATCCGTCAGCCGGTAGAGGATCTGCGTCGAGACGTCGTAGGCGTAGATGTCCCAGTTCGGCGAGACATCGGCGATGTCGCGGCCCTGGAACACGATCAGGTTGCCTGCGATGCTCGGATTGCGCTGTTCCCCCGCCAAGGCAAGTCCAGTCTCCGGTCCGCCCGCCACCGGCGTCCAGTAGATGTCCGGGCTGGCGCGGTAGTCGGCCGGAAGGCGGTCGTACACGACGAGTACGCCGTTCGTATCGGGAAACCCCTCGTGGTCCGGCGTGTTCGTCACCTGGCTCACCGTCCAGCCCCCAGGGCCTTTCACGGCCTGGTAGATATCGCACGGCGAGCTTCCCGTCGCGCACTTGTCCCATGCAATGACGTTCCCATCAGGCGACACGGACATATCGCGGTCGCTCGACGTGTCGTTGGTGACGCGCACACTGGTCGCGGTGTCCAGGTCGTACGCGAGGACCTCGCTGATCACCTGCGTTTCGGTGCTGAAGCCCAGCTCCTGCCAGACGACCGTGCGATTCCCAATCCTCGCGCCGCGCCGTAACGATGCGATGTCTGGAGCGAGCTCGTAAGAAGGGCCCCCCGTTGCCGTGTCGAAACTCTGGATCGACTGTTTCGCGCCCTCGATCCGCGTGAAGACGATCGTCGTCCCGCTCACATCGGGGATGAAATCGAGCGCGCCCGGTGCCCCCGGAATGGCGGAATGGCCGCCGGTGGCGAGATCGAAGTATCGAATCTCCGCGACGCCGTCGGCACTGCTGAGGTACGCGACCAGGGCGCCGCTGATGTGCGGGTCGGTCTGGTTGCCATACCCGTTATTGACGACGACCGGGGTGACACCGGGTGTAACGATCACCTGTTGCGCGCTGGCGCCGGTGGCCAGCACCAGGAGCACGGCGAGCGTAAGGACGATTCGTAGGCGGCTCATAACATGTCCCTTCAGCAACTTGCGTTGTGTGCCACTCGCGGCGCGGCCGTTGGCCCGCCGTGAGGGCCGATGCAGCGACGACGATCCGGTGTGAGGTGAGCCTCCATCTGCTAACGCGCGAAGTCGGCACAGAAGGGACCAGGGAGGGCCGGCGGGCTCGATCTGACGAACTGACGAATCCGTCAGGGGCCGCTTTCGCTTGCCATTCGTCTGCGGCCCCCATATGCTGAGCGTCTTCGCAGGGCACCTTCCATGAACCAGTCGGCGCCGCGTGGCGTGACTGACCTGCTCATCGACTGGACGGACGGCAACAAAGCCGCCCTCGATCGGCTCATGCCGATCGTGTACGACGAGCTGCGTCAGCTGGCCAAGCGGTACCTGGCCAGGGAGCGCCCGGAGCACACGTTGCAGCCGACGGCGCTCGTGCACGAGGCGTACGTGAAGCTCATCGACCAGCAATCGGTCCGCTGGCAGAACCGCGCGCACTTCTTCGGCATCGCGGCGCAGCTGATGCGCCGGATCCTGGTGGACCACGCCCGGCGCCGCGATGCGGCCAAAAGAGGTGACGGTGTCCGCAACCTCGCGCTCGAGGACTTCGCCCTCGAAACCCCGGCCCCGGCGCTTGACATTCTCGCCCTCGACCAGCTCCTCGTGACGCTGACGGCGCTCGACCCGCAGCAGGGGCGCATCGTCGAGCTGCGGTTTTTCGGGGGGCTGACCGTCGAGGAAAGCGCGGAGGTGCTGGGGATCTCGTCCACAACGGTGAAGCGGGACTGGCGGAGCGCGAAGGCGTGGCTCTATCGCGAGCTGCGGCCGGGCACGGCGACATGACACCCGAACGGTGGACGCAGATCCAGGCGGTGTTCAACGAGGCGGTGAGCCGCGGCGTCGCCGACCGCGCGGCCTTTCTCGCCGCCGCGTGCAGGGACGATCCGGCCCTGCGACATGAGGTTGAGTCGCTCCTGATCGCCGACCAGCAGAACGCGGATTTCATCGAGCAGCCCGCGGTCACACTCATTCCGGCCGATGAACTGGAGCTGGACGGAACCATCGGGCGCCGAATCGGCGCGTACAGAATCGTCCGGGCCATCGGACGAGGTGGCATGGGCGCCGTCTACCTCGCGACGCGCGACGACGACGCCTACAAGAAGGAGGTGGCGCTGAAGCTGCTCAAGCGAGGGATGGACAGCGATTTCTTCATCTCACGGTTTCGACAGGAGCGGCAGATCCTCGCCGGCCTCGACCACCCGAACATTGCCCGTCTGATCGACGGCGGGACGACCGACGAAGGCCTGCCGTACCTGGTCATGGAGCACGTCGAGGGTCTGCCGATCGACGAGTACTGCGACACGCATCGCCTTTCGGTGGCGCAGCGGCTGAGACTGTTCTGCACCGTGTGCGCCGCTGTCCACTGCGCGCACCAGCACCTCGTGGTCCACCGCGATCTGAAGCCCGCCCACGTGTTGATCACCGCAGACGGCACGGCGAAGCTGCTGGATTTCGGAATCGCCAAGCTGCTCGATCCCGGTCAGTCGGGTGCGCCAGCCGCGGAGACCGCGATGCTGCGGCTCATGACCCCCGAGTACGCGAGCCCCGAGCAGGTGCGCGGCGAGCCCGTGACGACGGCCAGCGACGTCTACACCCTTGGTGTCCTGCTGTACGCCCTGCTGACGGGACGAGGCCCGTACCGGCTGACGGATGGGAGCCGCGCGGAGGTCTCCCGGGCGGTCTGTGAACAGCAGCCCGCGAAACCCAGCACCGCGGAGGGGCGAGGCGGACGGTGGCCGGGTCGGGAGGGCGCACCGGGGCGGTTGTCTCGGCGCCTGGCCGGCGACCTCGACACGATCGTGCTCAAGGCGATGCAGAAGGACCCGGCGCGCCGGTACGCGTCAGCGGAGCAGCTGTCGGAAGACATCCGCCGCCATCTCAACGGCGAACCGGTGCGGGCGCGCAAGGACACCGCCAGATACCGGACCGGCAGGTTCATCAGCCGGCACCGTGTCGCGGTCGGTGCGGCCGCCATGGTGGCCGCCTCGCTGCTGGCCGGGATCATCTCGACGACCCGGGAAGCGGCTGTCGCGCGGGACGCGCGCGCGCGCGCGGAGCGGCGCTTCAACGATGTCCGTGGCCTGGCCAACGCCTTGTTGTTCGAGGTGCACGACGCCATCGTCATCCTCCCCGGATCGACGAGCGCCCGCGAGCTGCTCGCCAGCAAGGCGATCCTTTACCTGGACCGGCTGGCCGCCGACGCGCGCGGCGATCCGGGGCTGCAGCGCGAGCTGGCGGTCGCGTACGAACGGATCGGCGACGTACAGGGCCAGTGGGGCGGCCCGAATCTTGGCGACACCAGGGCTGCGCGCGGGAGCTACGCGAAGGCGATGGAGATCCGGGAAATCCTCGCCGCGCAGAGCCCCAACGATCTGGACGCCGCCGTCGACCTGTCGCAGAGCTACTTCCGCGCGGGGGACATGGCATGGACGCTCGGCGATCCGAAGAGCGCCGGTGCGTTCTACCGCCGCGCGCTGACGCTGGACGAGCGCGTCGCCGCCGCCAGGCCGCACGATGCCGGCGCGTCGCTGCGCGTCGCCCGCGATCACAAGCGGGTCGGCTACATGGCCGGCGCCAGCGGGAACGCCTCGGAAGGCCTGGACCATTGCCAGCGTGCGCTGGCGACGCTCGCGCGGCTCGGTTCGTCCGGTCCCGACGACATCGACGTCAAGCTCGAGATGAGCCGAACCTATACGGCGATGGGAGAGATTCTCGACTCCCTGACATCACGCAAGCGTGAAGCGCTGGACAGCTTCGAGCGCGCCCTCGCCATTGATGAGGCGCTGCACGCTGGCAACAGACTCCGCCAGGACATCCGGCATGCGTTGTTCGTCGATCACTACAACGTGGGGGACGTGCTGACCGGCCTCGGAGATCATGTCGGCGCCCTCGCGCAGTACCGCCAAGGGGTTCGCCTCGTCGAGGCGCTGTTGCATCTCGATCCTGCCAACCGGCAGTACCGCTCCGACCTCGCCACGCTGCGTGGAAAGGTCGGTGGCGCGCTGGTGGCGACGGGCGATCCGGCCGCGGCGGTATCCGTCATCGAAGACGCGCTCGAGGTCTTCAACGAGATCCGCGCGGCGGACCCGGACAACGCGATGACCAGGGCCCGCGTCGCGGGCCTCCACGGCTCGCGTGGAGCCGCCTACGCCGCGCTGGCCGGCGGGGTGCCCCGACCGTCGCTGTCGAAGCGGCTCGAGTACTGGCAGGCGGCGCGGGCCTCGTTTCAGGAGAGCCATCTGATATGGCTGGACTTCAGGGACCGCGGCGCAACCACCGGCACCGAGGCCGCTGAACCCGATCGCCTCGCGAGCGAGATCGCGAGATGCGAGGCGGCCCTCGCCCGCCTTGGCGCGCCCGCAGCGCGCTAACTCGAGAACCCGAACGACCGCCGGTCGGGCGTCCTGCTCATCCAGCCCCGACGTGGTGGCGGTGGCTGAACCAGGGACGGCGGCCCGACTGGCCGATGAGAATCCGCTCCCGCTACCGTACCGATCCGGTGGGAAGCCTTCGCAAGAAGGTCCTTATCGACCACGGGCAGCCGCCGCGAGCACGCCGCGCACGGCGAGCTCCTCGTGGGGACGGAAATCCAGGTACTCGAGCGCGGCCCGGGCCTTGCGATCGGCGAGCGCGCGATGGTCGCGCTCGGCGATCGTCACGCCGTCCCGGAAGATCCGGTAGGCGAGTGCTGGCGGCGCGTCATGGAGAAAGACGAGATCGACGGTCCGGCCGGCGGCGCGCTCGAGATCGGCCACGAGCGTGCCCGTCTCGCGCGCGTCGAGCGACACCCCTGACGCAAGCCCCACGGCCACGTCCACATCGCTCCCGTGGTGCATCACACCTCGTGCCCCGGACCCGAACACCAGCGCGTAGGCGATGATCGACTCCCTGAGCGAACGGCCTCCGGCCGTCGGTGTGCCGGAGGTGTGCCCGAGGCGGCATCCGGGCGTCCGTGGCCGGGTTGACGGGCCCGCGCCTGGTGTCATCATCGCCGCGTTTTCGGCGACCGCCAAACGGCAGCGCCGGGCCCCCAGGACGCCGTAGCCCGGTGAAGCTCCTCGTCCTGACATACACACGCCTGGAGGAAACGAGCTCGTCGTGACCCCCTGGGACACCCGTTTACGCGTCTAGGGATAGCGCCGCTTCGAATACGGCCGATGTCCGGCCGGTCTCGCGGCGCAGACGGGGGACTTCTATGCGTAGATTGCGAATCGTCGGGGCCGCGTTCGCCGCGGTGGTACTGGTTGGCGGCAGCACCCCGACCGCCCAGCGTCCTGACTTCTTGTACTCCGTGATTGAGGTGCCCGGGTCGCTGCTGACCAATGCCTTCGGGATCAACGCGGGCGGGGCGATCGTCGGCGCCTACGTGGACGGCTCAAAAGTGTGGCACGGATACGTTCTCCATCGGGGCCAGTTCACAACCATCGACTACCCATATGCCGTGGGGACCGATGCCCGCGGGATCGGCCCGGGCGGGGAGATCGTCGGCACTTACTGGCTTGCGGGGGAGTCGGCCGTCGCCGCGCACGGCTACTTGCGCACGCGGGACGGCTCGTTCGTGCCGATCGACTATCCGGGGCACTTCAACACCATCGCGCAGCGGATCCTGCCCGACGGCACGATCCTCGGCTGCCGGCACGACAACGACACGACGGCCAGCATGAAGGGTGTGACGATCGGCGCTGGCGGCTTCTCGGAGATCGACGCCTTTGCCTCGATGCACAACGGCGCCACGCCTGACGGCACGCTGATTGTCGGGCTGTACAGGAACATTATGGCTGCGGGGCGGACGGAGGCTTACGCGATTGCCGACGGCGAGTTCACGGCGTTCACCGTGCCGGGAAGCATCATGACGGCCGCGTGGGACGTGAACGCGCGGGGCGAGATCGCCGGCGTGTACCGCGACAGCGGCGGCTTCCACGGGTTCGTCCGCCGCGGCGACAGCTATACGTCCGTTGACGTCCCAGGCGCCGTCGCGACCCGTGCCTTCGGGATCAACGCGGCCGGCGACGTCGTCGGTGCCTTCTCT
>Ga0326597_10004317_pt1 | contig 20052 bp, 16 predicted proteins | sample RVTome_12_FD_203789 | JGI IMG/M metagenome (GOLD analysis project Ga0326597, IMG submission 203789) | Soil microbial communities from uranium-contaminated site in the Upper Colorado River Basin, Wyoming, United States - RVT100D185 | ecosystem: Environmental > Terrestrial > Soil > Contaminated >...
TGTCCCACACCGCCGCATCCGTCGCGTCCGGGTACGGCGTCACCAGCCCGCCGGCCGGATCGAGCGACGCGAGCGACGCCGGCCCACCACCGGCGCTGCCCATCCAGATCCGGCCGGCCTCGTCGATGTGCAGCGCGTCCACCGGCGAGAGCTGCGCGCGCTCGGCTGGAACGGCCAGGGACGACGCCCCGGTTCCCGGCTCGTATCGGCAGAGGCCGGCATGGGTGCCGAGCCAGAGCGCGCCGGTCGCGTCTTCGGCGAGCGTCAACGCGTTGCGGCACACCGGCACGAGGCGATGGTGTTCGACGCGCCCGCCGGCGACGACGCGGCACAGGCCGCTGACGGTCGTGACCCACACTCCGGCAGACGGGGACGGCGACACGGCCAGATCCCAGATGTAGTCTCCGCAGATCGCGGGCGAATCGCCCGCGGCCGACCGGTAATGGCGCACGCGGCCGGTCTCCGGATCGATCTCGTCGAGCCCGGCGCCGTACGTGCCGACCCACAGGCGGCCGGACAGGTCCTGAAGGACGGCCGAGACGGCGTCCGCGGAGAGGCTCGTCGCGTCGCCCGGCACGTGTTCGATCCGGCCGAACGTCTTGCGGTTGGGATCGAGCCGCAGCGCCCCGGCGAATGTGCCGATCCACACCGTTCCCGTCCGGTCTTCAAAGATAGCGTTCACTTCGCCCGCCAGGGCGCCGGCGCGCAGATGGTCGGTCCGAACGCGCTCGAGAGGCGCGTCCCCGCCACGCGCGAACAGCCCTTCGTGGGTCCCGATCCAGATCCGGCCGCGCGAGTCGGCGAGGATCGCCGTGGGCAAGGGATCGAATCGCAACTCGTGGGCACGGGCCGCCAACTCGCCGACCGGAACGGACCCATTCGGACCGATCAGGTCGCCCGACGAGTCGAACGCTGTCGCCAGGGTCGGGGGAACGACGAAGCGCTCGAATCCTCCGCCGGTGTGCCGGTTGAGGGCAAAGCCTGCGGCTCCTCCCGTCAAGACCCAGATCGCGCCGTCCGCGCCCGCGCGCACGGCGTGGACGACGCCGGCGCCGGGCGAACTGGCATCGTCCGGATCGTGTTCGACGAACGTCGTGCCGTCGTCAGCGGCGACGCGAAACAGACCGTCGGGCGTTCCGGCCCAGACGCGGCCCTCTCCGTCTTCGGCGAGCGACAGCACGGGCGGATGCTGCGAACCGATGCCGTTTTCGAGCGCCACGCGATCGAACCCCGAGCCCGACGGCCGCATCCGGTGCAGGCCCTCGCGCGTGCCGACCCAGAGCCGGCCCTCGCGGTCCTCGTGCAGCGCGCGCACCCAACTGCTCGCCAGCGAGCCCAAATCGCCTGGCGCGTGCCTGTACGAGACGAACTCCACGCCGTCGTACCGGTCGAGACCATCCTGGGTGCCGAACCACAGGAAGCCGCGCGAGTCCTGGAGGATCGCGTAGACCGAATTGTGCGACAGGCCCTGCTCGCTGCTCAGGCGCTCGAGGCGTTCAGAGGCCGGCGCCGCCAGCGGAGACGGACGCACCTGCGCCGCCGCCACCGCAATGGTCGCAGCGACACCGGCCAGGATCGCGAGCAGACGAGACGGCACGAGCCAGCTCCTCTTTCAATTCCGCCGCGACGCGTACCACGCCGTGCCCGCGAGCCCGATCCCGCCGCCGATGAGGAACGTCGCGTCCGGCCCGATCGCCCGCCAGAGGACCGCCGCCACGATCGGCGCCGGGCAGAACGCGAACGATCGCAGCCCCCAGTAGAGCCCCACGCCGCGGGCCCGGACCTCCGGCGGAAACCCGGTTGAAATCAGCGCCTTGCGCGCCGGCTCACCGAGCTCGCGGAGGCCGTTGATCATGTAGGTCATGACGAGGCCGACCATCACCGGCAGCCCGAGCGCCGCGCTCGCCTTCGGGAGCAGCACGAGACAGATCGGGAACAACGAGAACAGGAGAAACGTCGTCCCGATGAACGGCGTCGGCGATGCCGACCGGTCCGCCCACTTCGCGATGGGCACGTAGGTCGCGAGTGCCGTGAGCGCCATGATCGAGAGCAGCCACCCGGCGCTCGCGCTGGCCGCGTCGTCCGTCCAGCCCCACTCGGCCGTGAGCAGCGTCACGACGTAGAGGACGGCGAAGTCGCGCGCGAACCAGTCGCCCCACCGGATGAAGATCTCCGCGGTCAGCAGCCGCTTCAAGTCCGGCGGCATCGCGCGAACAATGGACCGGAACGGGACGTGCGCCGGCTCGGGCCGCGGCCGCAGCCGGTTCGTCAGGAGGAGCTGCAGGACCACCGCGAGGCCGACGAACACGAACGCCAGCGTGAGATTCAGCCAGTAGCCGACGAGCGCGAAGGCGACGCCCCCGGCCGCCGGCCCGATCAGTTTCGGCAGCCGCTTCTGGATGCTCTGCATGGCAAACGCGATCGTCCGGCGTTCCTTCCGGACCTCACTGCCGACCACTTCGAACGTCGCCGGCACCGACAGCGGCTCCCAGTTGGTCACGAGCAGCGCGCCGACGACGATGGGCCACGGCCCGGATGCGGCGAGCATCAGGATGAACCCGGCGGCCATCGGCAGCGCGGACACCGCGAGCGCGACGCGCGGCCCCAGCCGGTGCGCGATCGTGCCGCCGGCGATGTACCCGAATCCCTCGAGCAGGTTCTTGAGCGAGCTCAGGATGCCGACGTAGAGCGCGGCTTCGAGGACGGCGCCGGCCGCGTCGGCCGCGCGCGCCTGGTCGCGGAGGTGGAGCGACACGAAGTTGCTCCAGATCTCCTCGCTCAGGCCGAGGCAGCCGATGACGGCCAGCACCGCGAGCGTGGCGCGGTTCAGGCCGAGCCAGTCGGCGGCGCGATTTGCCCGTGACGAGGGCGGGCCGGACGGGGCGACCATCGATCCGAAAGCTTATGCCGGCGTGCGCCGGCGCGCCACGGAGCCGTCGCGGCGTAGAATCGGGCGTGCTGAACCCCGACTACGCACTCGGGCTTGCCGGCGGCGCGGCGATCGGACTCTCGGCAACCCTGCTCTTCTGGACCCACGGCCGGATCGCGGGCGTGAGCGGCATCGCCGGGTCGCTCTTCAACGCCGGCGGCGATCGCGGGTGGCGCCTGTACTTTGTCGCGGGCCTCGTGGCCGCCGGGCTGGCGTACCGGCTGCTCATCGGCCCCGTGTTCGAGTCGTCGATGCCGAGATCCACGCTCGCGCTGGTCGGGGCGGGACTGCTCGTCGGGGCCGGCACGCGATGGGGCCACGGCTGCACGTCCGGTCACGGCGTGTGCGGCCTGAGCCGGCGATCGGGGCGATCGCTCGTGGCCACGGCGACATTCGTCGCCACCGGCATCCTGACGGTGTGGGCGATCCGCTCGATCTTCGGTGGCGTGCTATGAGCGGCCTGTCGTCGTTCCTCGCCGGCGGTCTGTTCGGCGTTGGCCTGATCGTCTCGGGCATGACGCGGCCCGAGAAGATCGTGGGCTTCCTGGACGTCTTCGGCGCCTGGGATCCGACGCTCGCGTTCGTGATGGCGGGTGCGGTGCTCGCGCACATGACCACCGCGCCGCTCGCCAGCCGCCGGCCCGCGCCCGTCTACGCGGCGGCGTTCGAGCGCCCGCACACGGGCGCGCCGGATCGCGCGCTCGTCGGCGGATCGGCGATGTTCGGCGTCGGCTGGGGCATCAGCGGCCTCTGCCCGGGGCCCGCGTTCGTGGCGCTCGCCTCGTTCGAGCTGCGCCCGATCGTCTTCGCCGCGGCGATGCTCGCCGGGATGGGTATCTACCGGATCACCCGGCGGGACGACACCGGAATCGCCGCCGACGACACCTGCGGGTGATCGACTGAAGGAGGACTCCTGATGAGCGCTTGGACGACTCGAATCGGATGGCTCCGGCTGACGACCATCGCCGTGGCTGCGGCGCCGCTTCTCGGGTCGCCGGTGGCCGCGCGCCAGCACAAGGTCGTCATTGTGCAGACCAACGCGGCCGGCGACGACATCTCGCTGATCGACCAGGCAACCAACCGCGTCGTGGCCAGGATTGGCGGCATCGAGGTCAATCACGGCGCGGCGGCCGCACCCGACGGCTCCCGGTTCTACATCAGCAACGAGGTCGACCACACGCTCGATTTCGTGGACGCCAGGACGCTCGCGATCACCCACCAGGTGCGCCTGAGCGGCCGGCCCAACAACGTCGCCATCGGCCGCGACGGCCGCCGGGTGTACGTCGCGATTGTCTCGGCGCCCGGCGCCGTGGATGTCATCGACACGGCGTCGGCGCGGAACGTGACGAGCATCCGGACGGCCGGCGGTGTCCACAACACGTTCATGACGCCCGACGGCCGCTACGTCGTCGCCGGATCGATCGCCGGGCAGAACCTCACCGTGATCGACGCCGCAAGCGAGCAGGCGCTCTGGACGCTGTCCTTCGACGCCGGCGTGCGGCCCGTCACGTTCGAGACCAACCCGGATGGATCGACGCGCCGCATGTTCGTGCAGCTTTCGAGTTTCCATGGCTTCGCCGTCGTGGACTTCGAGACCCGGCGCGAGACCATGGAACGCGTCGTGCTGCCCGAGATCCCCGAGCGCGAGCGCCACACCGAGTACCTGCAGGGATCGCCGTCACACGGGCTGGGCGTCACGCCCGACGGCCTCACGCTCTGGTTGTGCAGCAAGGTCAACAGCCACGTCTACGCCTACTCGCTGCCCGATCTGAAGTACGCGGGCGGCGTGAAGGTCGGCAGCCACCCCGACTGGCTCACGTTTTCGCCCGATAGCCGGTACGTGTACGTCGCCAACGCCGGGTCGAACACGACGTCGGTCGTCGACACGCGGCGGATGACGGAGGTGACGCAGATTCCCGTAGGACAGACGCCGAAGCGCGTGATCACGGCGGTCGTGCCCGAGGCGTTCGCGGCCGGATGGGCGGCGATGTCGGCGCCCGCGCCGGCGGTATCGACGCGCGAAGCGCTGGACTACGAGTACTTCCGCGAGTTCGTCCAGCCGATCTTCCTCAAGAAGCGCGAGGGCGCCGCGCGCTGCGTCGTCTGCCACGACTACCGCACGGCGTTCCGCCTCGAGACGCGCCCGCCCGAGGGCGCCGAGTGGAACGACGAGCAGACGCGACGCAACTACGAGGCCGCGAGCCGCATGGTCGTGCCCGGCCAGCCCCTGCGCAGCCGGCTGCTCCTGCTGCCGCTCGCCGAGCACGCCGGCGGCAACCCGTTCCACCCGGGCGGGAAGCACTGGGCGTCGCAGGCGGATCCCGAGTGGCAGGTCCTCGCAAGGTGGGTCAGCGGGCGCCGCTGACGCGCCGGCGGCGGCGTTGAACTCGGCGCCGGGCCGCCGCCGCCAGCACTCCGGCGCCGACGAGCGCGAGCGTAGCCGGCTCGGGAACGTATTCGACCTGCAACCGCGACACCGCGCCGTCCAGATGTGTGTTCCCGAAGATGGACTGCTCTCCCGTGCCGGACAGGCTCGTGATCGCGCCGCCCACGGCGAAGACACCAACCCCGAGTCGCGCGGCGTTGAGCGCCAGGAGCGCATCGCCGTTCAGCACTATCGTCGTCAGGTTGTTGCCGCCGACACCCGTGTCCGCCTGAGAGTAGTCGCGCGAGCCGAAGACCACCCCAGTGCCGAGATCGGTGAACCTTCCGACGTTCGAGGGCGCCACAGGGAGCGCCAGCGGGTCGCCGGCGTAGTCAAACAGCGTGTACGTCTCAGTCGCATCCGCGCTGTCGTAGGCATTGGTGTACTTCGTCATGTCCAGCAGCAGGGTTGCCGAAACGATCGTGCCCCCAACCGCCGCAAGGTCGAAGATGAAGAAATTCCGCAGCTCGAACGGCGTGCCGCTGAGGTCGAACTGCCCGGCAGCGTAATTCTGCGTCGGACCGGGCACACTCAGGCAGTTGAACGAGCCGTTCTGGCCGATGCAACCGCGGGAGTATGCATCGATCGTGATCGTTGCCGCACGAGCCGGTGCTGCCGAACCCAACACCACCGTTACCGCAAGCGCAGCCCACCCTCGAGTTGCCATGCCGGGCCCTCCTGGCCGATCAGCTTAGCCACCACGCCGGCCGCGAGGCATGACGAGATCTCGTCAGGTTCGACGTACTCTCATAGGCATGCCCCCGACCCTTCACCGCGCGCGCGGCAGCCCGCGAGTCGGCTTCCTGCTTGCCATTGCCGCCACTCTGCTGTGGGGCTTTTTGGCCATTGCCCTCAAGCTGCTGCTGGCCGAAGGCATGGACGCCTGGACGATCACCTGGTACCGGCTGGCGGTTTCGGCGCTGATCCTGATCGCCGTTCAGGCGCGCCGGGGCCGGCTGCCTCGGCTCGCCGCGCTCGACGGCCACGGCTGGAGTCTGCTGGCGCTCGCGGTCGCCGGGCTGCTCGGTAACTACGTCCTGTTCGCGCTTGCGCTCGATTACGTGCCGCCCGCGACCGCGCAGGTCGTGATTCAACTGGCGCCGATCCTGCTGCTCGTCGGGTCGCTCGCGATCTTCGGCGAGGCGTTCAGCCGCGCGCAGTGGATCGGGCTGGTGGGACTCGGCGGCGGCCTGCTCCTTTTCTTCAACGAACGGCTGCCCGCCCTCGTCAGCCTGTCGGGCGCCGAGGCGGCCGGCGTCGTGATGGTCATCGTGTCGGCGGTCGTCTGGGCGGCGTACGCGCTCGCGCAGAAGCAGCTGCTCGTCACGCTGTCATCGGTCAACATCCTGCTGCTGATTTATGTCGGCGCCCTCGTGCTGCTCCTGCCGCTGGCGACGCTCGGCCAGATCGCCGATCTCGACGGGGCCGGGCTCGCGCTCCTCGCCTTCGGCGTGTTCAACACGCTCGGGGCGTACGGCTGCTTCGCCGAGGCCCTGGCGCACTGGGAGGCGTCGCGGGTGAGCGCCGTCATCTCGCTCGCGCCCGTCGTGACGATTGCGGCGGTCTACGGCATCCTGGAAGTCTGGCCATCCGCCAACGTCGGCGCGCGCCTCGACGCGCCGGGGCTGGCGGGCGCCGCGCTCGTCGTCGCGGGATCGATGATGGCCGCTCTCGGCCGCGACGCCCGCGCCGTCGAACCCGTGGACTTCGAGTAGAGGCCGGGACGCCCCGGTCAAGGCAACCGAGAGTTTCCGATCGCGCCTTTACGGAACCGGACTGGCGTCAGGCGGCCGGCCAGGGGAAGAGTGAATCGACCTCGCACGAGAACCCGGCCAGAATCCCCGAGCCGAACCGTTCGCCGCGCCCGGCAGACACCGAGGTCCCATACCCGTCGTCCCGAAGCGTTCGGACCTCAATCTGCTCACGACCGGGATCCAGGATCCAGTACTCCGGCACGCCGAATCGCTCGAACATCCGCAGCTTGCGTCCACGATCGTTCGTCGCCGTGCTGGGCGAAACCACCTCCACGGCGACGTCCGGAGGTTCCTGAATTGGCGCGTCCAGTTCGACGACCCGGCGGCGCGCGGCGGTGAAGACGACGATGTCTGGCTGCAGGACGGTCGTGGTGTTGAACACGATGTCGATCGGCGAGACGAGCACGATCCCGCCGTGGCTCGACACGTACGTTCTCAGCCTGTCCTGAAGCTCGAGCATGGCCAACTGATGACGCGGAAGCGGAGCGGGGACCACGGACACCTCGCCGTCGTAAAGCTCGTAACGGCGCCCGTCGTCCGGCCAGGTCGCCAGCTCGGCGTACGTGACTTTCCGATGCGATGTCGGCACGGAGGCCATCGTAGCATCGTCTCGACGGGTAGCGATGCCACTCGCGTGCCAGGTTGGAAGATCCTGCCAGTGCAATACCTTCCGGCGGCGCGCCGAGGACGATCTTCACGGAGGGTGACGCCGGCGATCGTGGACCCACGCTGTCTGGATTCGCCGTCGCCCCGGACGGCCGTTTGGTCATGACCCGCGTGGCCCCGTCCGCGCCCGGCGACGAGGCGCGGCTGGTCCTGCTGCAGAACTGGCCCGCGTCGATCAGGAAGTAGACGTCCAGGTCGCGACGTCGGTCACGGTCCGTCGGGAAATCGCATGCGGCGCACCAGGTCGGCAAACCGCGGGTCTTTGGACACGCGCGCGAAGTCGGGGTCGAGGCGCATGTAGACGAGCGCGCCCGACCGTTCTTCGTAGGCGCGCTCGAGGTTGGCGAACGTCTCGTCGGACTCGCCGAGCGCGGCAAACACGACGGCTCGGTCGGCCGGCGAGATGTACATCCGCTCCGACATGGCGTCGAGCTCGGCGATGGCGGCCCGCGCCTCGGCCGCCTGGCCGTCAATCGCCTGAAGGGCGCCGAGCGCGGCGACGTATCGAGGGCTTCGCCGCGACAGCTCGGCCCCCCGGGTGAACTCGGCCTTCGCCAGCTCCAGCTTCCCTTGCTGCTGGTAGGCCCACCCGAGACCGAGATGGGCCCGCACGTAGCCGGGATCGAGCTCGAGCGTCTTCCGGCAGTGCTCGATGGACTCGTCGTAGCGCTTCGCGAAGTAGAAGACCCAGCCGGCGAGCGTGTGAATGATGAGTGAGAGGGGCTCGAGCTCCTGCGCCCGGACGGCGTGCTCGAGGCCCACGTCCATGCGGCCCGTCCAGGCCAGGTGCATCGCGTACCACGCATGACCCATCGCATAGCGCGGGCTCACCTCGAGCGCGTGTGTGAACGATCGGTCGGCGCCGGCCCAGTCCCAGTCGTAGACGAGCTGGGTCCAGCCGAGCGAGTTATGGGCCTCGGCCAACGAGGGATCGCGCTCCAGCGCGCGGCGGGCCGACGCCCGGGCTTTCGGGAAGGCCTCGTGCGGGGCGAGCCCGCCGAACGCCACCCAGCCGAGGAGCGTGTAGCAGTCGGCCAGCCCGGCATGCGCCAGCGCGAAGTCGGGATCGCGCGCGAGCGCCTCTTCGAACAGCCCGGCCGCCACGCGCATGCTGTCGTTGGTTCTGCGGTTCCAGTGATAGCGCCCCTTCAAGTACAAGGTGTACGCATCCACGTCGTCGGTCGGACGGGCGGCCGGCGGCGACGGCGCGAGCCGCTCGGTGAGCGTCCTGGTGATCGTCCCCGAGATCTCGTCCTGAATCGCGAAGATGTCCTCCACCTCGCGATCGAAGCGGTCCGACCACAAATGGAAGCCGTCGGCCACGTTGATGAGCTGCACCGTGACGCGCAGCCGCTTGCCGAACTTGCGTACGCTGCCTTCGAGCACCGCACCGACGCCGAGCTCTCGGCCGATCGTCCGGACGTCGGCGTTCCTGCCCTTGAAGGCGAAAGCCGAGGTCCGGGCCACGACGTCAATCGAGGGCACGCGTGTGAGCGCGTTGATGATCTCCTCGGTGATGCCGTCGCTGAAGAACTCGTTCTCGGGATCGCCACCCGTGTTCGCAAACGGCAGCACGACGATGGAGGGGTTGGCGTTCGTCGGCGCGGCCTGGACGCCCACGGCGAACGTGGGCCGGCCTGACGGATCGGAGTCGCGACGGATGCGGCGCACCTCGGCCGCAAGATCAGCGGCGGTCTGAAACCGCTCGTCACGAGCCTTGGTGAGCGCCCGACTCACCAGACGTTCGACGTCGAGGGGCACGCCGCTCCGCACGCTCGTGAGGGGGGCCGGCTCGCGCTGCTGGATGGCCGTCGCCACCGCCACGGGCACCTCGCCACCGAACGGTGGCTGACCCGCGATCGCTTCGTAGAGGACGGCTCCAACAGCCCAGAGATCGGTGCGTTCGTCCACGCTCTCGCCGCGCGTCTGCTCCGGCGACATGTACGCCACCGTCCCGAGCGTCGTGCCGGCGCCGGTCATCCCGGTCTGCCCGATGAGCTTGGCGATGCCGAAGTCGAGGATCTTCAGCACCCCGTCGGTCGTGAAGATGAGATTGGCCGGCTTGACGTCTCGATGGACGATGCCGGCCGCGTGCGCCTTGCCGAGCCCCTGGGCGAGCTGCAGCCCGATGTCGAGCGCCTGGTCGATCGAGAGCGGCCCGCGACGCAGCCGGTCTCGCACGGTCTCGCCGTCGTAGAGCGCCATGACCATGAAGAGCCGGCCGTCGCCGGTCTCGTCGATCTCGTAAATCGTACAGATGTTGTGGTGGTCGAGGCGGGAGGCCGACTGGGCCTCCTGCATGAACCGCTCCTTGGCTTCGGCGTCACGGGTGAGCTCCGGCGGCAGCACTTTGAGCGCGACCAGCCGCTTGAGTTTCAGGTCACGGGCCTTGTAGACGACACCCATCCCACCGCCGTCAAGGCGTTCGAGTACCTGGTAGTGGGAGATCGTCTCGCCTTCCATCTGTTCCTGATGAGCCTGCCCTGGAACTGCAGGGAGTGAGCATTATACGCGTCTGATAGTCTTGGACGCTGGGCACCGAAAACGTCTGGCGGCCAGGCAGTTCGGTGTTGAACCGCCCAACTGGCCGCCTGAGAGGAGGTCACATTGAACTGGAACAAGCGGGTTCGGCGAATCCACCCTGGGTGTCCATTGTCTTTACGTGACGGTCGTCGCTAACTTCATCGCCCTGGCACAGGGGGAGCCTCCCGCCTGGGTGACCTACTCGCCGCTGCTCCCGCTTACCTTGCTCCTGTTCACCGGTTTGTACTTGTTCGTGCTGCCGCATGCCACCAGGTGGCGCAGCGGGCAACGAGGATGACCGCTCGCTCCATCGTGCCCGGCGCGAAGGCGTCCGAGTCCACGAAGGCGTCCGCCAAGAAGCCGGTCCTCCTCGCAGGCGGCAACCCTCGGATCGCCCTTCTACGGAGTCGAGGGCCAAGGCGGCGAATCCCCGGGCTAATGTTTGGGCTAATCTTGCGATGAGAACATGAAAAAGTCAGGTGCGAGCCAAGGCCGGTCAGCATCGGAGCACATCTCGAAAAGAATCGCCGCCCTCGGAGACTGGCGCGGGGAAACCCTCAGCAGAATGCGCACGCTCATCAAGGAAGCCGACCCGGACGTCGTCGAGGAGTGGAAGTGGATGGGCACTCCGATTTGGTCGCACGACGGCATCATCTGCACTGGCGAATCCTACAAACACGTCGTGAAGCTGACCTTTGCCAAGGGTGCGTCTCTGAAGGATCCGGCCCGTCTCTTCAACTCGAGTCTCGACGGCAACGTACGCCGCGCGATCGACATCGACAAAGGAGAACAAGTTGACGAGTCCGCCTTCAAGGCGCTCGTTCGCCAAGCGGTCGCCCTCAACAGTTCTGGCAAGTCGAAACGTTCGAAGAAAGCGAAGTTTCAAGAAGTGGCCGGACCGATGCAACGCCGATCGCGACTCTACGCCGCGACAAAGCCGCGCCTCAGAGCGGAAAAGCACGTGATGGTCTCGGTCTTGCCGGGCCGGCCGCGAGGATGAACAGGAGCAGCGGGACTGGAACCGCGAGGGTTCGGTGACCCTCTGCGAAAAGATGGTGACCCTAAATTTCGCCAGTTGGAACCGCACGGTCAGCTGGCTGCGCCAGTTGGAGGCCATCCGCGCCGTTGCCTGACCTCAGATGACGGCCGGACCGATATCCCGTAAGCTGGAGTTTGAAGGAGGTCGGTCCATGGCAGCCCTCGATTGGTCCGAATGCCCGGCGGTTGAGAGCGTTCCCGGTAAGGTCAGCGGCGCCTGGGTGTTCAAGGGTACGCGCACGCCCGTGGCCGTCGTTTTTGAGAACCTCGAAGACGGGATGACCATCGACGAGGTGATGGAGCAATTCCCCGTGACCCGCGAGCAGGTCAAGGCCGTGCTAGAGTTTGCCGCGCGAAGCCTGGACGCGCCCGCTACCCGCCGCTGATACGTGTGCTCTTCGACAATGGAACTCCGCGAGGTGTTGCCGCGGCGCTGTCCGGTCACATCGTCGAAGAGGCACGGGCGCGCGGATGGGACACCTTGAAGAACGGTGAACTGCTGGACGCCGCGGAAGTAGCCGGTTTCGATGTATTCGTCACGACAGACCGAAACATCCGACATCAGCAGAACCTGACTGGTCGCCAGATCGCGGTCGTCGTGCTGAGCAAAGCACCTTGGAAGCTGATCAAAGAAAAACTCGCCGATGTTGCCGCCGCAGTGGCCGCTGCACAACCCGGTCGTGTGTCCGAAGTAGAAATTCCGGATCTACGACGCTGAAGGTGGCGGTGTAGCTCGCATTCGCACGCTTGCTCGTCAATCGAGGCGCCAATGAACGACCTGCGATCCGCTGTCCGATCTCTCAGGGCGACACCGCTTGTCACAGGTGTCGCAGCCCTGTCACTCGCTCTCGGAATTGGCGCAAGTGTGGTTATCTTCTCTCTCACGAACAGCCTGCTGCTTCGGGAGCTGGCCGTCAGGGATCCAAGTGCACTTGTCCTCGTCACTGACGCCACCGTACCAGGCGTCCGAGCGTACGCGGTCGGTGTGTGGGACTCGTTTCGACGGTTTGTAGATGTCTTCGATGGAACCCTGGCGTGGTCGTCCACCGACTTCAACCTGGTCCCACGCGGAGAAGCACAGATCGTTTCCGGCGCTTGGGTCAGTGGATCGTACTTCGAGACCCTCGGTATTTCGCCGCGGCTTGGGAGAATGCTCGTCGAATCCGATGATCGACGGAACGGAGCCGTGGACGGCCCGGTGGCGGTCATCAGCCACGCTTTCTGGCAGCGGCAGTATGGTGCCGCACCGGATGTCATCGGCCGCTCTCTGATGCTCGATGGCGTGTCCTTCACAGTTGTCGGGGTCACGCCGCAGCGTTTCTCCGGCTTGGATGTTGGCCGCAGGGCCGATGTCATCGTCCCGTTCGGAGCGGCGATGTTGATGCCAGGGCGTGAAAACCTGCAAGTCACGATCATGGCCCGCCGTCGGGCCGATCAGACCATTGAAGGCGCGACCGTGGCGCTCAGACGCTTGCAGCCGCAGATTCGCGAGGCATCTCTTCCTCAGGGTTCACGGTGGCGACAACAAGACCTTGACGCATATTTGCGCGATGGCTTTGTTCTCCTGCCAGGCGCGACCGGCAATTCTCGACTTCGACTTCGGTACGAGCGACCGCTCGGCCTGCTGATGGCTGTTGTGGCTCTCGTGCTGCTCATCGCGTCTGCAAACATCACGAACCTGCTTCTGGCCCGGGCAACAGATCGGCGCCGCGAGCTTCAGGTCCGCGCCGCCTTGGGAGCTACTCGGTGGCGGCTGATCCGAGGGCTCCTCGCCGAGAGTCTGGTTATCGCCAGTGTTGGTGCGGCTCTTGGAGTCGCGCTGGCATCTTCGGGTAGCAGCCTCGTTGTGCGGCAATTTTCGACGCGGATCAATCCAATCTATCTCGATGTGTCGATCGATTCGACCGTCGCTTTCTTCGCGATTGCGGTGACCGGACTGGTCACGTTGCTCGCAGGGATTGTCCCCGCGATCCGTAGTACGCAACTGGTTCATTCGACTCTCCTCCGAACCACCGGCCCGAATGAAGGGGGCCGATTCTTCGGCCCGTCTGCTGCCTTGATCGTCCTTCAAGTGGCGCTCTCAGTCGTGCTGGTAGTCGGTGCGGGCCTGTTTCTAAGGACGTTCTCGTCGTTAATGACTGTCCCACTGGGCTTCGAGCCCGAGCGTGTGTTGATGGCAGGCGTCAATGCGGCGGACGCACGCGTCCCGCCGAGTCAGCGTCTCCTGATGTTTCAGCGGGTTCGTGATGCTGTTCGGTCGGTGCCAGGTGTTGCTGATGCGGCGTTCTCGTTTTTGACGCCCGTCAGCGGTCCGATACTGCTGCGTCCTATCGAGAGCAGATCGATGTCTGAGCGCGAACGCATGAGCTCGGTAAACCTTGTCTCACCCGGCTGGTTTCGAACACTCGAGACCCCGATTGTGGCGGGGCGCGAGTTCGTCGATGCGGATCGCGCAGGCACGACGCCGGTTGTTGTCGTGAACGAGGCGTTCGTGCGGAAATTCCTGAACTCGTCGAACCCTCTCGGGCAGGTTGTTAGGATGGGAATCGTGGGGCCGAACGCCGGCTCGGCGGAGGTCGTCGGCGTCGCCGGAGACGCAGTCTACTCATCGCTTCGTGAGTCTGCGCCACCAACGGTCTACTTCCCACTGGCCCAGTTGCAAAGTGTCCCTCCACCGTCGCTGACACTCACGGTACGCTCAGAAACGGCATCTCCGCTGCAGATGGCGAGAAGCATTACCGCTGCGATAGGAACAGTCGATCCCGATGCCGCGATCGCTTTTCGGCCATTGACTGAGCAAATCAACGCGTCATTGGCTCAGGAGCGGATCCTCGCGTTACTGTCGGGATTCTTTGGTGGCTTCGCGGTTCTATTGGCGGGACTCGGCCTTTTCGGCATCACGGCATATTCGGTCAGCCGCCGGCGCCGGGAGATCGGAATTCGGATGGCTCTCGGCGCAGATCCGGGCAGCGTCATTCGCCTGGTCCTTGGGCGTGTCTGTCTGATAATTGCAGCGGGCGTGGTGATTGGGGCCGCCGCGAGCATGTGGACGACGCAGTTCACGGCGTCTCTCTTGTTTGGTCTTGAACCGCGCGATCCGGTCACGCTTGCTCTTGCCGTTGTCATTTTGAGCGGCGCCGGTCTGCTGGCGGCACTGCCACCCGCGTGGCATGCGTCACACGTGGATCCTTCCGTCGCTCTGCGCTCCGAGTAACGGCCAAGCAGCGGGTGCAATCAGAGGCATTGCTGGAATGCCCGACTGTGTCTCGCGCTGGGCTCATGGCTACGTGATGTGCACGTCGCCCTTGAAGATCACAAGTACGAGTGCGATGTCGACGACTGCGACGAACGAGGGAAAGAGCGCAGCGCCATATGGGAGGAACGGTAGGCTGATGTACGCAGTTAGCCAGAGGGCCAAGGCGATGATCGTTCCTCGGATTCCCAGGTCGCCAGACATCCAGCCGCGCGCCAGGAGAACCGAGAACGCCACGTGCGCGATCCATGCCGCAACGGCGGGCGAGCCCATCACAATCCTCGTTAGCTATCTCGAATACGTGTCGCTGGTCGGCTGGCGGTTCGCTGAGAACGGCATACAGGCCCGAATCTGAGGCGACGAGCAAGAGGTCCGCAGAGCCATCGCAGTTCCATTCTAGCTGCGAGATCGCGCGCGGCGGCTTGCCCCTGCTCGGACGTTAGGGGTATAAGATCCGAAGCAGGCTTTGGTCGACTGCGGCCCCGTTGGTTGCTTCCTACGCGGGCCGAACCCATCGCTCGATCGCCCCAACGGCCCGAGCAGAGGGTTGCACAGACCACGCCCTGAACGCCGCGCGGCGCAACGCCCCGGACGCTCAGCGCCCTCCTGAGTCGCCCCGCGCGGCAACCGCCCAGGCGCCTTCACGGACAACCCAAACGCAACGCCATGTCGGGAGGACAGCCATGTTCGATCCGCGAGATGACGCGCGCGACCGTGACGGGCGTGAGGACGGCGGCGAACGCGTGTACGACGAACGGGACCGCGACGACGACCCGCGCGAAGGCCTGATGCGGGACCTCGACCTGCCGCGCGGCGCGGAGCGCGAGCTGGTCGTGCATCGTGACCGTGTTCACGAGCTGCACGGCGAGGACAGCCGCACCCTGGCCGCGGTCGGTGCCTTTCGGGTCGTGCCGGACCACGACCTCGATGTCGACCGCGACACGCTCGAACACTTGCACGACGAGGGCCTCGTCAAGACGGTGGACCTGGGCGACGACGAACGTGGCCTGACGCTCACGCGCGAAGGCCGCGATGTGCTCGACTCGCATTCGATGGACCGCGCCGACGAGCGATCACAGGCGTTCTACGCCGGCGTGAGCCGTGAGCGCGAGGTGGCGCACGACTCGAACCTGTACGCGACGTACAGGCAGGAGGAAGCCCGACTTCGAGACGAGAACGGCGGGCTCGAGATGCGGCGCGTCGTGCTCGAACAGGAGCTGAAGCGCGAGTACCAGGAGTTCCTGCAGGAACACAACCGCGGCCGGGCCGACAGCGACGGCCGTCCAGACCGTGACGAGCGTGAGATTCGCGAGTGGGCTCGCGAGCACGACTTGCCGTACTTCGATGGCCAGGTCCACTTCCCGGACTACCGCATCGAGTACGAGGTCGACGGGCGCGAGCGCCACCAGGACGTCGAACTGTTCACGGAGCACTACCGGGGCGCCCACGCCGCCAGCCACGCACAGACCGGCTTCCGCATTTACGTCGTGGGCTCGCGTGGCGGCCGAGGGCGTTCCGGGCCGCACCCGCGCGGCATGGAGGAATTGCTGTGACGCACGAATACCCGCCCCACGATACCTACGACAGCGTCACCGAGGCCCGCATCTACGCCCTGGGCGGCTTCGGCTTCACGCAACGGCAGCGGGAGTTCCTCGTGACCGTCATGGTCCACTCCGGCTGCTTCCTGGAACGGCAGTACTGCACGTTCACACGCACGGTGCGCGGCCAGAACAGCCGTGAGTTCATGGCCCGTCTCGTCGCCCGAGGATTCGTCCGGGCCATTGAGGCAGGACCGGTTCGGCGAGGGCGGCTGTACCACGTCCACCACAAGCCGCTCTACGAAGCGATTGGCCAGGCTGACAACCGGAACCGCCGGCCGCGGACGATCGGCCGCATGGTCGAACGCGTGATGATCCTGGATGCCGTGCTGGGCGACCGGCGCTGCTGGTGGCTGAGCCCTGCCGATGACAAGTGGAAGTTCTTTTGCCTGAAGCGCGACAACTACCTGCGCCCGGAGGACTATCCGCACATCGCCTTCGGATCCGGTCGGCAGCGGACCGTGCGCTGCTTTCCAGACAAGATCCCGATCGGCGTCGAGAAGGACAGCACCGAGCGCCTGGTCTTCCTCTATCTCGTGAACCGGCGCATCCCGGTCGACTTCCGCCAGTTCCTGTTTCGTCATGCCGAGCTGTTCCGGATGGCGCACCGCACACATGGACCGTTCGGCTGCTCGTCCCACGCCGCTTCAGGAGGGGCGTCGCGCTCTACAGAGCCGCCCTCCGCGAGGAGCTCTGGACGCCAATGAATCCCAGCGTCACAAAGATGCTGGAAACCTACTTTCCCGAGCGCCACGCACGGGGCGGACACCTCGGCGATCCAGAGGACCGCTACATGCGGGACGAGTTCCGGAAGCAGGGTATGTTGAAGATCCAGGCGCTGTATCGCGCGTGGCGCCGACAAGGCGACGGCGTGCTCTGGCGGGCCCACTCGACCACTCTGCGCGACGACCATTCGCGCGGCTGTTCGGCGATCGAGGTCGAACTGTTGAACCGCCAATACCTCCAACTCACTGGCACGATGGACCGTGACGTGTGGGCCAAACGGGGGGCCAAGCGAAAATCGCGTCAGGTTGGCCCCCCAGTTTCGCCATCCTCTCCTGGCTCTCTCTCACCCTTGGTTGGCGATGAGCGCGAATCGCAGCCAACTGCTTGACGCGGCGTACCTTGCCGCGTGCCAGCCAGCGAGGCGGCGCTCTGTGCCGACTCGCCCGAGGATGCCTGTGCCGAGGTCACTGCACCAACGATGGCGTGAACGACCCCGCTGGTATGCCCTGCACCTGGCCCCAGCGTCCCGGGACGGGGTCGTTCACGCCATCGTTGGTCGTGTCGCGTGTCCGTGTCTGCGTGCCCAGATCGTGCGGGACAATCGCGCCACCCGCGCGGCCATGTTCGTGCCCAGTTGCGAGCGCAGAGGCGGGCCAGCGGCTCTCGCTGCAGTCGGTTCGCGCACGAGCGCTGTTCTCCCGCAGAACACGTCACCGTTCAGCGTGGAGATCGAGCCGCGCCACCATCGCGCGGATGATGCTGGCCCCGTGCTCGACGTCGTCAATGCTCTCCGCTTCGCTTCGACCCGGCCCGTGGCCGGGCCTTCGGGCATTGACGACGCCTGCGCGCGGCACGGATTGTCCACTACGCGATGGTGGTCACCTGATGACGGTTCGCAACGATGTTGACGCGAACATCACGCGGGCGTATGGTGACGTCATCACGTCAGTGTCGCCCGGCACTCCTCCGGTTCGCCACAACGGCATCCGGAGCGCGCATTCCGCCGACCGCCCCAAGGGCACGGTTTGGAGCGCATCCCTCAGAACATCGCAGCCTGTTGCAGGCTCACCGATCAGCGGTTGACCTGCACACCGTAGGCTGCGAGCTTCATGGCTTCTCGCGGCGTCGCGTTCTCAGGACCACGCGCCGCAACGAGGCAGCGTTCACTAGGGCGTGATCGCGCCCTGGTGCATCTGAACGCTCGACAGACGGCCACGCTATCGACGTGACCGTCACCGCTCGGAGCACAGCTTCCGCGGACGATGCCGGCGCAACGCCGCATCCGCGCTCCTCGAGAACGGCGCGTCGACCGCCACATCGACGCGTCGGAGCGCGCCCACCATATCCACACGATTCGCGTGCAATGGGGGACCGCCATGGACGTGCCCGAACCTGCGGAAGCCATTCCGGAACCGATCTCGATCGCGCGATGCCGCGAGTTGCTCGGCACCGAAGCCGAAGCGCGCACCGACGACGAGGTGCTGGAGATCGCGCGCCACGCTGAAGCGGTGGCGCATGTCGTGATTGCCCTGGCCCTGCAGGACGGTCACATTCACTGACGGCCATGCCGCGACGACAGACCTTGCCGGCGGCCGGAGACGGGACTAGGCTGCCAGAGATGGTCGGCGCGGTGATCTACGTTCGCGTCAGCACGAAGGAACAGACCGAGAACCTCAGTCTGTCTACCCAACTCCGTGCGTGCGAGGAGTACTGCCGCCGGCACGGCTACGAGATCCGCGAACGCTTCCACGAAGAAGGTGAGAGCGCCAAGACCACGGACCGCAGCCAGCTCCAAGCGCTGCTGAAGTACTGCCGAACGCACAAGGGCAACGTCCACTTCGTGGTCGTCTACAACCTCACGCGCTTTGCACGGGAGAAGTACGACCACTTCGCGCTTCACGCGCACCTGAAGTCCCTCGGTATTTCGTTGCGGTCGGCGACGGAGCCGATCGACGACACTTCAACCGGCAGGCTGATGGAAGGTGTGCTAGCCGCCTTCGCGCAATTCGACAACGACGTCCGCTCGGATCGGACGCGCGCCGGCATGAAGGCCGCGTTGGAGCTCGGACGCTGGACGTTCCCGGCGCCGCTCGGCTATCTCAATGCCCCGAAGTGGTCGAACACGAGCCTCGTCCACGACCCGGAACGCAGTCCGCTCGTGCGGCAGGCGTTCGAGGATCTGGCGACGGGTCAGTTCTCGAAGCAGGAAGTGATCGCCCGCGCGACCGAAGCCGGTCTGCGCAGCCGCAAGGGGTTGAAGCTGTCGCCACAGAGCTTCGGCCAGATGATGCGGAACCCGATCTACGTCGGGAAGGTGGAGAGCCCGGATTTCGACGTGTCGGCGAAGGGCAACTTCGAGCCGCTTGTTGACGAAGCCACGTTCTACCGCGCCCAGGCGGTCCTCGACGGTCGCATCGTCGTCGCCGGTCCGCGTCAGCGGAGCCACCCGGACTTCCCGCTGCGCGGCTTCGTCCGCTGCGATGCGTGCGGCCGGCCGCTCACAGGTAGCTGGTCGAAGGGCCGCAACGGCCACTATGCGTACTACCACTGCCAGAAGCCTTGTCGTTCGGTGAACGTCGGCAAGGCCGCGCTTGAAGGCGCGTTTGTGGACGAACTCGCGCTCCTGCAGCCAACACCCGGCTACATGCGCCTGGTCAAGGACCGCATCCTCTACGTCTGGGAACAGCGGCGCGGCGAGGCGAAGGACCGGACCGCAGAGCAGGACCGGCGGGTCAAGGCCATCCAGCAGAAGCTCGATCGGCTCGACGAAGCGTTTCTGTACTCGGAGTCGATCGACCTCACCAGCTACAGCCGTCAACGCGACAAGCTGCGCGAGGAACTGACGTTCGCCCAGATCGACCACCACGCCGAGGCAGTCGACGAACTCGACGTACAGGGCATCCTGGCGTTCGCAGAACGCATCCTGCCGCGGGCTTCCGACCTGTGGGTGCAGGCCTCGCTCGATTACAGGCAGCGGCTGCAGGCGCTATTTTTTCCCGAGGGAATCGCGCACGACGGAATTCGATTCAATCGAACCGCCGTAACGGCACCACTTTTCAACTACTTGGCGCCGTCCGAGAGTGCTGATGAAAAGATGGTGAGCCCGGAAGGAATCGAACCTTCAACCAACAGATTAAGAG
>Ga0326597_10004318_pt1 | contig 20050 bp, 17 predicted proteins | sample RVTome_12_FD_203789 | JGI IMG/M metagenome (GOLD analysis project Ga0326597, IMG submission 203789) | Soil microbial communities from uranium-contaminated site in the Upper Colorado River Basin, Wyoming, United States - RVT100D185 | ecosystem: Environmental > Terrestrial > Soil > Contaminated >...
GCATACATCCAGAACAAACTGGGCGATTCATGGAAGGCCTTGCCTTGCTCCGATTTGGGGTAATAAAAACCTCTTCCCATCATGGAAGCGCCCGCACCATACTGCTTTTGCAGCAACTCCGGATACGTCAGGGAGCGTTCCGGTTGTTCAGATAACCAGGCTTTTCCGCCGTCGACCACGACTTGATTCACGTCGCAGCCGAAGAGCGAGGCCGCCAATTGCGCGAGCTGTTTCTTCAGATCTTCGGCCGCGAACTTGACGGCGTTGCCCATATGAAAGGTCGTGCGACTGGAGGTGGTCGAAGCATCGAAGGGCGTGCTGTCCGTGTCCGGCTGCGAGAAGCTCACGTTCTCCATAGGAAGCCCGAGTACCCCGCAAGCGATCTGGGCGAGAATGGTGCGCACCCCTTGTCCGACTTCGACGCTGGCGGTCACAATCGTGAGGCTTCCATCCTGGCACAAATACAGGGCCGCTTCCGAACCGGAAGGGGTCTTGGTATTTTTGGTGCCGCAGGCGATGCCGAATCCCACATGACGGCCTTTCTCCGTCACGCGCGGATGCCGGTGCCGTTCCTGCCAGCCGATCGCCTGGGCAACCTGCTTCAAACAATCTTCTACCCCCACGCTGTGAACGGGATGACCCACGGGATTCACGTCTCCCTCTCTGAGGATGTTTTGCAACCGAAGATCGAGAGGATCAATCCCCAACTTCTTGGCAATGATGTCCATCTGGGATTCGTACGCCCAGGCAAGCTGCGGCGTGCCGTAGCCGCGATAAGCTCCGGCAACAGCCTTATTGGTGTAGACACATTGGCCTATGAGATGGACATGCGGAACTCGATACGGACCGGCAGCCGCGGCCGTGGCCTGGCTGCACACGGTAGGGCCCTTCTCGGCATAGGCGCCTGTATCCCAGACGATCTTCACCTCCCGCGCCATTAGCGTCCCATCGCGCTTGACGCCCGTCTTGATGCGGACCACAGCGGCATGACGGACCAGCGTCGCCTGAAAGACTTCCTCCCGGGTGAACACTACCTTGACCGGACGGTGATTCGCCTTCAGCGCCAAGGCAACGGCAATGGGTTCGGCTTTAAGACCGCCCTTCCCCCCGAATCCTCCGCCCACGTAGGTGCTGACGACTCGGACACGATCGAGGCGCATGTGTAGAGCATCGGCCAAGTCCTTGCGCAATCGATGGGGCGAATCGTTCGGACCCCAGACCACAATCCTGCCACTGACATCGACCTGGGCGACGGCACTGTGCGGCTCCAGTGGCGCATGGTGCACCGTCTGGCTGCGGAACTCGTCCTCGAAGACTTCATCCGACTCTTGGAAGCCCTGTTCAACATCCCCTTTGCTGTATTCGTTGACGGTGATGACATTGCTCTTTGGGACCGGCTTGATCACACTGATCCGCGCGTAATTCTCGAGCCCCTCGTGGATCAGTGGAGCGCCCTTCTCGAGCGCGGCCAACGCGTCCGCCGCCACCGGAAGCTCGTCGTACACGACCTCGATCAACTCGATCGCCTTGAGGGCTGTGGCCTCGTCTTCCGCGGCCACGGCCGCCACGGGCTCACCCATGTAACGCACCTTTCCCTGAGCCAGAAAGGGCATATCTTTCACGGCTTCTCCGCCCAGCACGCCGGGCATATCGGCGCCAGTGACGACAGCCCTGACGCCCGGCAGCTTGCGCACCGCGTCCAGGTTAATCGAAACGATGCGGGCGTGCGCATGAGGGCTGCGAAGCGCCTTGCCGTAAAGCATGCCCACGAGTTTCACGTCCGGACCGAATACCGCCGCTCCCGAAACCTTCTCCAGGGCGTCCACCCTGGTTACCGGTTTTCCTACCAGCGCTTCCATTTAGATCCCCGGTCCCTTTCCCGTCGCCGCCGTCAGCGGTGGCGACGACAAGCTAACCGCTGCACTCTTTATCGCCTGAACGATCCGAACGTAGCCGGTGCACCTGCACAAATTCCCCGCAATGGCGGCGCGGATCTCGGCCTCAGTGGGTGATGGATTTTCGTCGAGAAGGGCTTTGGCGGCAAGCAACATTCCTGGTATGCAGAAGCCACACTGCACCGCGCCTTCCTCGACGAAAGCCTGTTGTAATGGATGCAAATCCCACTCCCTGCTCAGACCCTCAACCGTAAGCACCTCTTTGCCGTCGGCTTCCGTAGCGAGAACTAGGCAAGAATTTACTGGCTGCCCATTGAGAAGCACCGTGCAGGTCCCGCAGTCGCCCTCGCCGCAGCCCTCCTTGGTACCCGTTAAACCGGCTTCATCCCGAATGAGTTGAACCAGAGTCTTACGGACGGACACATGATTGAAGACATGAATCTCGCCGTTGATCCTGAGCGTAACGCTTCTCTCTTTCAAGAGATGTTCCTCCCTTCATAGCGGGCCCTTGCCCAGGCTCGCCGGGCAACCTCCGGCAGCAAGACTTTGATCAGGTGTCGCGCGTAGTCTTCCGGTGTTCGCCAATTGCTGCCGACGTTTGCCTCCCCGGCCGCCGCTTCGCCAGCCCGCGCGAAAAGCTCTTCGCTCAAACGCTGCCCTCTGAGCGTTTCCTCGGCGCGCAGCGCGCGCTCGGGCCTCGGTCCGGTGGTTGCAAGCGCGATGCGGGCAGCACGGCAGACGGCGCCGTCTTGCTCGGTTTCCAGAAACACGCCGACTCCGACGAGAGCCGGCTCCATCGCTTTACGAACCGTGTATTTGGAATAGGCGCCCCCGAATCCATGGGATTCGGTTGACAGATGGATATGGGTGAGCACTTCACCTGCGTTCAAGACCGTTTTGTGGGTGCTCGAGAAGAAATCCTCAAGCGCAATTTCCCGGCTGCCCTTCGGCCCGTGCAGCCGCAAGCGCGCGCCCGAAGCTAGAAGGGCCGCGGTGCCGTCGGCGGACGCATGGGCATTGCACAGATTGCCGCCGATCGTGCCGCGACCGCGGATCTGCACCGAGCCCATTTGGCTCACCGCATCATACAGGATAGGTAGTCTTTCCCGGATTATGATGGAACGCTCGAGGACGCGAAGCGTGGTAAGGGCGCCGATGACGATCAGACCGCCGGAAACCGTGACCCCCTTGAGCTCTTCGAGTCCCTTGATATCAACCAGATACTCGGGCCTTGTGCGACCCTCACGCATCTCAACGATCAGGTCGGTGCCGCCCGCCAAAGGACGCGCCCTTTCGCCCAGCTCGGTAAGTAGGGCAACGGCTTCTTGCAGATCGCGAGGCTCAAAGAGTTCAAACTCGGGTAGCATAAAACGATCGCCTCCCGGTGCCAATCGAATTTCGCAGCTATGCGGATCGAACGGGCTACTTTTTCGCAACGGTACCGGTGAGGGCGCTCTATGTCAACATCGCTGGCTCAACATGATTTTTGCCTAGCCGCTGCGCGCGGCATGCGACGTTTTTCACGAGCACGTTTCACGAACCCGCTTCACGTTTTGTTCGTTCCTCTCCCGCGGCCTCTGCAGATAGACATGGAACAGCAGTCTGACTATAATCACTCGACATAGCCACGACTCCCAATAGCTTTTCTTAACAAGCCGCGAGGAGGCCGATTATGAAGGCGTCCGTTCACACGAATGTAAGCGAGGAGCATCGCGAGGGCCAGGGCGTGCGCCACGTCGTCACCAGCATCTGCGGCATCTGTCCGGGAGGCTGCGGAGTCGACGTCGAGCTGGTGGAGGGCAAGATCAATCGCCTGTTGCCCATCAAGGACCATCCGCTGGGCATCCTCTGCGTCCGCGGGGTCTATGCGAAGGAGATCGTCTACTCGCCCGACCGCGTGCTCCATCCCATGCAGCGCGTGGGTGCGAAAGGGCAGGGGCGTTTTGAACGGGTCAGCTGGGACGAGGCGCTGGACCGCATTGCCGAGCGTCTCTTAGACATCAAGCGCACGACGGGTCCGGAGGCGGTCATGACCTACATTGGCCGCGGCCTCTTCGAAACTTCTCTCATCGATGCCTTTGCCCCGCGCGGTGTGGAGATGAATAGCTCCAAGAGCCTGATCTTTCCCTTCGGCTCCCCTAACAACTGCGGCTGCGGCTCCCTGTGTGCCGTTACGTACCAACTGCTGGCACCCGTCACGACGCTGGGGCTTCCCATGAGGGCGACATCCCCCGACTATGCCAACGCCAAGCTCATTTTGGTTTGGGGCGCCAATCCTGCTACGGATTCCCCGCCTACCGCAATGAGGAAGATCCTGGCAGCGAAGAAGCGCGGGGCAAAGGTCATTGCCATCGATCATATGCGCAGCGAGATGGCCGGGAAGGCGAACCAGTGGATCGCGATTCGCCCCGGGACGGACCTCGCCTTTGCCCTAGGGATGCTACGGACGATCATCAACGAGAGGTTGTACGATCGCGAGTTTGTGGAAAAGTGGATGCACGGCTTTGCGGAGCTATGGGAATACGTGCAGTCCTTCACGCCGCAAGAGGTGGAGCGCATTACCCAGGTGCCGGCCGAGGTAGTGGTCGAGACAGCCCGCGCCATTGCCTCGGCGAAGCATGCTACGTTCAACACCTACACCGGCCTGGAGTACTCCAACTGCGGCGTACAAAGTCTGCGCGCTGTCCTGATCCTGTTCTCTATCACGGGTAATCTGGACGTCCCCGGCGGGCTTTTGCTGCGGGCGAAAGGGAAGTCTCCCTATAACCGCACCAACCTTGAGCCGCCCGCCGAGCCCAAGCCCATCGGCTATGATCGCTATCCGCTCTTTTGTGATCTCACCAAGTCAGCGCAGTTCATGGAGGCGCCTCGGGCCATTCTGCATGGCGATCCCTACCCGATCCAAGCCCTGATCATCGCCGGCGCGTCGATTCTTACCGGCTATCCCGATCCTGAGCTGTGGAAACGCTGCCTGGCGAAATTGGACTTGCTGGTGTGTATCGATCGGTTTCCAACCGCCGACTCCATGTATGCCGATTTCATCCTGCCGGCGACGACCTATTTCGAGAACTACAGCTACCATCGTTCCGCCGGCTACGTGCAACTGCGCACTCGGGTCATTCCTCCTCTAGGCGAGGCGCGCAGCAATCACGATATCTTCGCGGCGCTCGCCGCTCGTCTCGGCTATGGATACCTTTTCCCCAAGGATGAGGAGGCACTCGTGGAGTTTGCGCTGAAGGATCACCCGGTGGGGCTAGAGCAGTTACGACAACATCCGGAGGGCGTATCATTCCGCGAGCCCGCAACCTACCGCAAGTATGAAACCGGACGGCTGCGAGTCGATGGGCAACCGGGGTTTGAAACGCCTACGGGCAAGGTCGAGATCCTGTCAGGCTTGCTGGCACAGCATGGCTACGAGCCGATGCCCAAGTACATGGAACCATCGGAAGGACCCCTGGCAAGCCCGGACTTGGCTCGGCGGTTCCCGCTGGTGCTCAACACCGGAGCGAGAATTCAATCGACCTACCGCTCACAACACCTCAACATACCCGGTCTGCTGAAGCTGCAGCCCGAGCCATTTGTTCTGGTTCACCCTCGGGATGCGGAGTCGCGCGGAATCAAGAAGGGCGAGCGCGTCTGGGTCGAGTCGCCGCGGGGCAAGGTTGCCTTCACGGCGAAGGTGACCGACGCGGTGCAACCCGGGGTCGTCGAAGTGAACGTGGGCGGAGGCAACCCGATCCAAGCCGAGGCGTGGCGGGAGGCCAACGCGAACTATCTGACCGACCCGGAGAACCGCGATCCGATCTCGGGCTTTCCCGTGTTCAAAGCTCTGCTTTGCGATGTGATAAAAATGGCGAGCGCAGCGTGAACCCGGATTCCGCAGTTGAAAGTCAAGGCACGGAGCAAGGTGCGAGCCTTCCGTAGCGAAGGCAATGGACCTGTGCCTCTAAGAGAGTTGAGATCAGCGCTGCCCTGAGTGGTATCCGTAATCCGCTGACAACAGATTGCCAAGCACCAAGAAGGACATTGAATCTGCGGATCTGGGTGCCTTCGCTACTCCAGTCTCACACCTTCGCTCCGTAGAGATTGTACCTTCGACTGCGGAATCCGGGGTGAAGTACGCCGGTTGAACTTTCGTTTCCGGACGGTCTAAAAATCCCGCCACACAGAAAGCTCAGGCTCGCGCCTGTGATGAGTGTGATGAGAGAGCGTATTGCGGCGAGATCGAAGTGTCGGCGTTCGTGATGCTGCTACAGGCTACGCGGAGATGCCTCATAATTATCTGGGTCGCTACCGGTTTGTTCTCGGGCTTAGAGTAGTGGTATGTTTTGACGTTGCTCCCTGTGGTTGAGGTGAAAATAACATTTGTCGGTCTCATCCAGCGTCTCGTGGGGCGGCGCGAGGAGGCGGTTCTGGTCCCGGAAGAGACCACGCTGGGCGGCTTGATCGAGAAGCTGGTAGCCCGTTATGGCCAAGAACTGGGGGAACGTCTGCTGGAGAACGGAGATCTAGCAGCCCATGCAGCGGTCCTCATCAATGGACGCAACGCCATGACCCAGGGAGGACTTCAGGCCAAACTCAGCGATGGTTCAGAAAGCCAGGTAGAGATCGTGGTTCTGGGGCCCCCCTTGATGGGTGGATAACGGGTGGCTGAATAAGTCTCTTTAACGGAGGGGGAGTTATGCTAGATAGGCAAGCGGCAGGCGAAATCTGGGAAGACGTATGGGTCCCCACAGCCTGTGACATGTGCTACAACGTCTGCAGCATTCGGGTGCATCGGATCAACGGTGTGGCGGTGAAGATTGAGGGAATCCCGGAGGCGCCGCCCAACTACGGTAAGCTCTGCGCTAAAGGGAACGCGGCCCTGATGAACCTTTATAATGCGCATCGGGTCACGAGTCCTCTCCTGCGCACCAACTCTCAGAAGGGAATCGGGGTGGATCCCAAGTGGAAGCAGATTTCATGGGACGAGGCGATGAATCTGCTGGTGGAGAAGCTGCGCGCGGCGCGCTTGAAGGATCCCCGCACCTTGGTTGCGGCGACATTTGACCGAAGCTCCTATTTTTTATTGCGCGCCTTCATGGCCGCTTTTGGCAGCCCGAACGTCACCAATACCGCCGCCGGTTTTTTCTGCGGCAACGGCGTGCATCCCGTCGCCTTCACAATTACCGGTTCCAACGATGTTCACCCCGATCTCGGGTTGTGCAACTACCTGCTGATATTCGGCAGCTCCCATGGCTTTGTTGCGCAGCAAAACGCGATGGGTCTCGCGCGAGAGATGGCAAAGGCTCGGATGCGCGGGATGAAATTGATCGTCGTGGACCCCGTCTGTTCCCATGCAGCCTCGAAGGCCGACGAGTGGATTCCTATCCGACCCGGCACCGATACCGCCTTCGCGCTTTCCTTGATGAACGTGCTTGTGAACGAGTTGGGGCGCTATGACGCAGCGTACCTGAAGCAGTACACCAACAGCACATATCTTGTCCGTCCGGATGGACACTACCTTCGGGACCCAAAGGACGGCACTCCCATGGTGTGGGACGCGCTCAATGGTTGTGCCGGCGCCTTGGGCGCCGTCGAGTTCAAGGATGCAGCCCTTGAGGGGATCTTTCAGCTTGAGGGTGTGAAGGCGACGCCTGCCTTCCAGCTTTTCAAAGAACACCTGCTGTCCTATGCTCCGGAGAAAGCCGCCGAGATTACGACGATCCCGGCGACAACGATCAGGCGTGTAGCCAGCGAGCTTGCGGAGGCTGCGCGCTTGGGCTCCACGATCAATCTAGAGGGGCATGAATTTCCCTTTCGCCCCGCGGCCGCCTGCTGGTATCGGGGTATTTCGGCGCACAAGCATGGCATGCTCAACGGCATGAGTATCGCGCACATCAATCTGCTGCTCGGCGCCGTCGATGTGCCTGGCGGTCTGATCAACTCCGCCGCTGCGGGACCCAATTGGGGGCCGAAAGAAGGGCGCGATGGCCTGCTCGTTGCGGGGAATCCCTATACCAATACCCACATGTCGCCGGTGCCGCCGCGCAAGGTGAAACAGCCGGAAAGCCTGGAACTGGTGGAGCTCTTTCCGGTGTCGGTTTACGCGCGGACCATGCTCTGGCTGGGCGTGCTTTATCCCGAAAAGTTTGGGCTGACCTACGGGCCTGAAGTTTTCATCCAGTGCCGGACCAATTTAATGGCTACAGCCGGAGATCCGGAAGTGATGGGCGAGGCGCTCAAGCGGGTCCCTTTCATGGTTTCGTTCGCCGACCACCATAACGAGACGACCGAGTTCGCCGACCTCCTATTGCCCGATTCCCATGCGCTCGAAAGATTAGTGCCCGTCGTTTTCAATCCGTACATTCACTACAACAATGCGCCCTTGCCCGACGACGACTGGTGCTTCAACTTCCAGCAGCCGGTGGTCAAACCCATGGGGCAGGCGCGCTACTGGATGGAAGTTCTCCTGGAAGCGGCAGAAAGACTGGATTTACTGCCTGACCTGTACACTGCTTTTAATGCCGCCGCGCACCTCGAAGTTGACGTTCGTCTCGATCCGTCGCGAAAGTACACCTGGGAGGAGATTTGTGATCGGTGGCTCAAATCCTACTGTGGGGAAGAGCACGGGCTCAACTATTTCCAGGAGCACGGCTACTGCAAACTCGGGAAACGGACAGTGGAGCAGAGCTATCCTCGAATTTTTCACAAGGGCCGAATTCCGCTCTACCTGGAGCACTTCATCGGAGCAGGAGAAGATGTCAAACAATTCACCGAGAAGCACAACATTCCATGGGATACTGCGGATTATATTCCACTGACGGAATGGCGTCCCTGTCCAGCCCAGACTGAGAGCCCGGCGGAATACGACCTTTTTGTGGTCAACCAGAAAGTGCCTTTCCTGACGCTCACGATCACCGGTGAGAACCCGTGGCTCGTTGAGCTGGCTCACCGCAGTGGCAAGGTCTTTAACGTCGGGATGAACGCGGCGACGGGGAGAGGCAAGGGGATCGTGGAAGGAGACGAGATCGAATTAGAAACGCCGAGCGGGAAAAAGTTCAGAGCCATTGCTCGGCTGACCGAGGGAATCCATCCGGAATGTTTGGCCGTTCCCGCCATTCTCGGACGCTGGGTCACCTCTAACGACAGTGCTCGTGGGAAAGGGGTCCACTTTAACAGTCTTCTTGAATATAACGTCGATCGCTTGGATACCTTGTCGTCTGCGCTGGATGCCTGTGTGAAGGTGAAGGTGCGGAGGGTGTCTCGCGCCCACTAAGGATTTGGACAGGTATAAGACCGGTATTGAACGCTGTCGAAAATTATTCCCCGCCGCCATCAGCGCATTTCAAGCGTTCTCATAAGTGCGTAAGAAAAGAGCGGAATTTGTCACGTCCGCAAAGATATTTCTCTAGGTCAATTCTAGACCCGCGTAAATCCAATCACTTGCAGGGGCGAGAACAAAAAAATTCGCCTTGGCGGCACACTTGCTTGTTTTCGTATTGCATCGCTTCAACCTAGTCTTCGCCCTAACCTAAAGGGGACCGTCACTGTTAAAACACGCAGTTTAACAGGAGAAAAACACGATGGCCCTAAGTTGATAAAAACATGCGGTATCAATGGAGGAATTTGCGCGTGCGACTGTGTACTGTGCTCAGTCAGTCAGCTCTGCTCCTTGGATTCAAAAGCAATGAGTAACGAGTGCTGGGGACTGAGTGGGGGAGGCGGGGGAACTCAGGACTCATGACTCAGCACCCAGCACTTCGTTGAGGAGAAACAATGAAAAACAAATTCTTTCTACTTCTCATGATCGTCGTTTTGGGCTGGGCCGGGTTCGCCGGTGCGCAGCAGGCGGGGAGAATCCCCCGGGTAGGCTATGTGGCAGCGGGTGGCGATCCCACCAAGCCCAACTCTCTGGTCGAGGCATTCCGGCAAGGGCTGCGCGAGCTGGGCTACATAGAGGGGAAAAACGTTCTGGTTGAGTTTCGTTATGGTGAGGGGAACAGGGAGCTGGTCCTAAGCCTCGTGACTGAACTCGTGCAACTTAAGGTCGATGTCCTTGTCGTTACATCTCTCACATCGATCCGAGCAGCCAAGCAAGTGACCAAGACGATTCCGACTGTCATGGTGACAGTCCAGGATCCGGTCGAGACCGGGATAGTCGAAAGCTTGGCGCACCCAGGAGGGAATATCACGGGAGTCACCACTCTCGCCCGAGAGTTAAGCGGCAAACGGCTGGAATTGCTTAAAGAGGTGGTTCCCAGGATGTCGCGCGCCGGAGTCCTTAGGGATGCGAACGCACCGGGGACAGTCATTGGTTTTAAGGAGTATGAAGCTGCGGCGCGCGCTCTAAAGATACAGCTTCAATCCTTAGAGGTACGAGGACCGAACCCTGATCTGGCGGGCGCATTCCAAACCGCGGCCAAAGGGCGCGTGAGCGCGGTCATCACGATTGGGAATCCTCTGCTCGGACGTTACCAAAATCAGATCGCGGAGCTTGCCATAAAGAACCGAAAGCCATCGATGTGCGAGAGAAGTGATTATGTAGAGGCTGGTTGCCTCGTCTCCTATGCAGCCAACCAGGCTGACCAGTACAGGCGCGCGGCTACTTACGTGGACAAGATTCTGAAGGGAAGGACGCCCGCCGATCTGCCCGTCGAGCAGCCGATGAAGTTTGAGCTGGTGATCAATTTGAAAACCGCCAACCAGATCGGTCTGACGATTCCGCAGTGGACGTTAATGAAGGCGGATAAGGTAATCCAATGATGCCAGGATTGAACTGTTTTCTCCACCAACTACATGGGAACGGATCGTCGCTGTTCGTGGCCTGTTCGAAGTTCACTTATTGTGAGTCTTAAACAACCCCAAGAGCAGGATGTCCAGCTTGGTAGAATCGTTAAAGAGACGTTCGCGCTGCGTTGGCGATCTCGATCGGCGATGGATCTTACGGGCACATGTTTTGAAGGAAAGTCAGCTTGACGTCTTCGAGGCTTTTTACGACAGCGTCGGCATCGCCGAGCAATTCCGCGGGATGCGAGTTGGTTACTGCCAGGCATTTCATGCCTGCGCGGCGGGCGCCTCTGATGCCTTCCTTGGAGTCTTCGATCACCACGCAGTCGGCGGCCTCAATCGGTTTGCCATTCCCGCCGCTGGCGTTAAGCGCCGCCAGCGCTTTTAAATAAATCTCCGGCTCGGGTTTGCCTTGGTTCACATCTTCAGCAGCGACGATGGCGCGGAAGTGATCGAGCAGCCCCACCGTCTTGAGAATCGTGTCGATCTCGTGGCGCAGGGCGCCGGAGGCCACGGCCAGGGGAAGCGTCTGAGCCAGATCGGCAACCAGGTTTTTCACTCCCGGAAAAACCGTGACGTGATTGCGGATCGCTTCTTGGTAGTAAACCGCTTTGCGCTCGATCAATTCTTGAAGCTTTTCCGCACTGAGCGGACGGCTGTGTTCGCGAAACCCGGCCATGAACGCGCCACGGTCGTCGAAGCCCAGATAGCGCGCATAGTAGTCCTCTTCGGTGAGCACAATGCCTTCTTCGCCGAGCACTCTTTGGAACAGCTTGAAATGAATCGGCTCATCGTCGACGATGATGCCGTTGAAGTCGAAAATGACCGCGCGGAGCATGCCTTCAGCTTACAGGAATCTCCTTTCGTTTCAACGCGATCTGCGCTAGAAGGTAATCTATGGCGTCTGATCATTATTTGGCTCATCACGCCCACGGACATTTCGAGTATCGCTTCTGTCCGCGCTGCGGCGGCGCTCTCGATCATCGGGTAGTAAAGAGCAACGAGCCGAAACGGCTGGTCTGCCAGAGCTGCTCTTTCATCTTTTATCAGGACCCCAAGGTCGTGGCCGGAACGGTGTTCACGCTTGATGGCGGTATCGTTTTGCTCAAGCGCAGCGTGGAGCCGGCGTTAGCCAAATGGGTCTTTCCCGGAGGTTATGTGGACCGCGGGGAGCCCGTGCATGAAGCCGCCGTGCGCGAAACCCTGGAAGAATCCTGCCTTGAGGTCAAACTAGGCCCGCTGTTGAACGTGTATTCCTACCCGCGTTCCGCCAACGTGATCGTAGTCTACACCGCGGAGGTGATCGGCGGCACGCTTTCGGCAGGAGATGAATCTCTCGAAGCGGGAGCCTTCCCGCCGTCGGAGATCCCCTGGGACGACCTCGCCTTCGACAGCACCAAGGAGGCGCTCCAAGATTACATTAAACTTTACTTGAAAGAGTAGGCCCCGAATTCGGGTATTCACCTCCGAGACGCCGAGTTCACAAAAAAAATTCGAATTTCGAAATTCGAATTTCGAAATCTTACTCCGCGCCCTCCGCGCCTCCGCGGTGCAATTTCCGACTCCTCGCACTGAATTAAATGGGAGCCGATCAGAGATCGACCAAGATATCCTCTCCGTTGAGCTTCACTTCGTATTTTTGCGTCGGCAGATCGGGCACCAGTTCGTTTTCGCCGGTGGTCACGTTGTAGCGCCAGCCGTGCCAGGGGCAGATGACCGTCTTGCCGTCCAGCTCTCCTTCGCCCAATGGGCCGCCGCGGTGTCCGCAGACATCATTGATGGCGTAGAAGCCGCCGTCCACGTTGAACAGAGCCAGCGCTTTGCCGTTAATCTCGATGCTTCTGCCGCAGCCCGCTTTGACATCGGTGGTTTTGCAAACTTTTACGAAATTGGCCATTCCCCGGTTCCTTTCTCGTGGCCGCGAAAGTTCCGCTTACTATACGGACTTGAAAGGGGGATTCAAGAGGAGGCGGCGAAGGGGAGAGCTGTCACGACGGCACGAATCTGCGCGCCGGCGCGGTTGATCGTAACCGTAGTACCCGCGTTCCAGAAATCCTTTTGCAAGTATCCCAACGCGATAGGGCGCTTGAACCCGGGCGAGACCACTGAACTGGTGACGCGACCGATCTCCTTCCCGTCAACCTGTATGATGTCGCCGGATTCGGCCGGCGTTTGGCCGTCGAGCGACAAGCCGCAAAGCTTTCGGTTGACATGCCCGCGCGAGCGAATGCGCTCGACGACTTCCTGGCCGAGATAACAACCCTTGTTAAAACTGACGGCATGGTCCAGGCCGACTTCCAGGAGTAAATTGTCTTCGTTAAAGTCGATGCCGTAGCGGGGGATTCCGGCCTCGATTCGAAGGGTGTTCTGCGCCGCCTCGCCGACCCACAGGGCGCCGAGCTGTTTGCCGGAGTCGGTCAAGCGCCGGGCGATGGATTCGAGCGCCGCATTGGGAATGATGAGATCGAATCCTGGCTCGCCGGCATGGCTCGCGCGGACGACGCAAACCGCGGCGCCTTCGAGGTTAATCATGCCGTGGTGCGCCAACTGCGTCGGCAACTCGGCGGGTCCAGTGACGTTTCGCAGGAGGGTTTCAGCGTTGGGACCCTGGAGCGAAAGGGTCGCGTACTCGCCGGAGCGATCGGCGATCTCGACCTCATCGGCTACCAGGTAACGGTTGAGATGTTCGATGATCCGGTCTTTTAGATTTTCCCAGGAATCCAGATAAAGCGAGTTCAGCGCGCAGAGCACGCGCAGGTCGGCGAGCACTTTGCCCTGCTGGTTTAAAAGAGTCGCGTACTGGCCGTCGAATGTTTTTAGCGGACGCAGATCGTTCGACAACATCCCCTGGAGAAAGGAGTTACGGTCGGGACCGGTGAATTGAAGCAGGCCGCGGTGGGCAAGATCGAACAAGCCGACAGCGCTGCGCACCGACTGATATTCCGCGGCAACATTGCCGAAATGAACGGGCAACAGCCAGCCGTCCCGTTCAGTGAAAACCGCCCCATTCGAGCGGTGAAAATCAGTCAGGAGTGATTGTTTTGCCATCCTACTCGAAATATACCGTCAACGGGCGGGATTGACAACGTGAATCAGGGAAGCCGGTTTGTCGGAGAGCGCGATGTTTCGGCAGGATTGATAGATACTTGATGAGTGTGATAGACACTGGAAACACTTAAGAAGGAGGTATCACAATGGCAGGTCTTGAAGGACAAAAGGCTCCGGCGTTTACCCTGGAAGGCAGTGATGGCAAGAAGCATTCGCTGGCCGACTACGCCGGGAAAAACGTAGTGCTTTGGTTTTATCCGAAGGACGATACGCCTGGCTGAACCAAGGAAGCGTGCGGGTTCCGCGACGCTATTCAGACCGTAACACAGGCCAACACAGTCGTGCTCGGAGTCAGCCGAGACAGCATCGATTCGCACAATCAGTTCATCGCCAAGTTCAACTTGCCGTTCGCGCTGTTGTCCGACCCGCAAGTCGCCGTGATGAAAACCTACGGCGCCTGGGGGCCAAGGAAAAACGCTCAGGGCGAGACCGTTGAGGGGCCGATCCGTTCCACGGCGTTGATCGGGCCGGACGGTACGATCAAGAAGCACTGGATCCCGGTCGCCGATGCGGCCGCGCATCCGGCGGAAGTTTTGGAATTCTTGAAAAAGTAACAGGTTGACGGCGCGAGGGAGGGGATCGTCAAAGCCCGATCGCTTCCCCGTGCCTTTCATTTCCCGGCGCGCCCGCTTCCGTGTCCTTGTCATGACTCGTTCTTATTATTGATGGCCAAACTCAAAGCAGAATTAGATCTACACAAGCTTGAAATCTTCTACTGGGTTGCTGAACTCAAAAGCTTCTCGCAGGCCGCGGAAGTTTTGTCGCTGCGCCAACCCACGGTGAGCGCGCATGTACAGGAATTGGAGAAGATCGTCGGGGGTAAACTTCTTAACCGCATCCCCGGAAAAGTGAGCTTGACGCCATTGGGCGAGATGCTCGTGGACCGGGCGAAGAATCTGCTGGCGTTTAAACGAGCAATCGTGGCGGCGGTGGAGCAATTCCACGGGACGCTCACGGGAGAGCTTTGGGTGGGTGGCAGCAATATGCCTGGTGAATACCTGCTGCCGCAAAAGCTCGGTGCCTTTAACAAAAAGTACCCGCGGGTAAAGCCGATACTTCGGATCGGCGACTCCGCGGGCATCGTCCAGGATGTCTTGGACGGTAAAGTCGAATTGGGATTTGTCGGTTTTAAAGGCAGCGACAGCAGGCTTTCGTTTCAGAAAATATGGAAGGATGAAATGGTTCTCGCGGTGCCCAAAGGCCATCCCTGGATCCGGCGGAAGTTCGTCGGCCTGTCGGATTTACGTTCGGAGAAATTTATCTCACGAGAGCGAGGTTCAGGCACGCTGGATTCCTTGCGGCAGCTGCTCGCCAAAAAGCGGAAATCGCTCGATGATCTCTTGAACGTTGCCATGGAGCTCGGCAGCACGGAAGCGGTAAAAGAAGCCCTTATGGCGGGATATGGTATTTCTATCTTGTCGCGGACCTCCATCAGACACGAGCTCGCCGAGGGCAGCATCGTCGAAGTTCCAATACGCGGGTTAACCATGCCCCGTGACTTTTACGAAGTCTTTCATAAACACCGTCCTTTGCATCCCGTCGCACAAGCCTTCCGAGCATTCTTGCAGCAGTCGTAGCCGGTCCCTTCGCCTAACCCGGATTATTCACTGTCAAACATTATCCACGCGTTTATCTTGGCGTCCTTTGCGTTTTTGCGCGGAAATCTTGCTCGTCTCTCGTGCTCGTGACCGTGGCCGGACGAAAACGAGCCACGAACACGATTCACGAATATCACGCCAAGACGCCAAGGGCGCAAAGTGAGATTCGATTATTTTCAGCTCACGCTTCGTGAGAGTACTACCGAATCTATAGGAAAAAGCGATTTGACTTATAGAGAGTTTTGATATTTAAATTAGCGGGTGACGCTCAAAACTATTTTCAAGGGGCATATCATGAAAAACGCAGGATTGTCGTTAGGTGTTTTACTGTTGATTCTTTATGCCGGAGACGTTCTCGCGCAAGCGACGAAAGAGTTAAGGCTGTCTGCGATTCCGGATGAAAATCCGCAGGAGATGCTGCGGATCTATACACCGTTTGCGGAATATCTCACCAAAGCGGTCGGCATTCCGGTCAAGTTTACTCCAGTCGTTGATTACGCGGCGACTGTTGAGGGACTGGCCGCGAACCGGTTGGAGATGGTGTGGTATGGCGGACTGACTTCGGTGCAAGCGGCGAAACAAGCCAAGGGCGCTAGACGGATCATCATGCGCAAGGAAGACGCCGAGTTTAAGAGCCACTTCATTACGCGCAAAGAAACCGCGATCAAGGCTCTCCAAGACCTTAAAGGCAAAACCTTCGCTTTCGGCAGCGTGAGCTCGACTTCCGGCCATTTGATGCCGCGTTATTTTCTGCTCAAAGCAGGTATCAATCCGGAAAAGGATTTCTCCAAGTTTAGCTTCAGCGGCGCCCACGACGCGACTGCGGCTTGGGTCGAAGCGGGGCAAGTGGACGCGGGGGCGCTCAACTTTTTGGTTTGGGATAAACTGGTGGAGACTAAGAAAGTCGATACCAACAAAGTAGGAATCTTCTGGACGACGCCTCCCTACGTTGACTATGTCTGGACCGTCAGAGCCGGCGTCGATAAGGGTATCGTCGACAGAATCACCAAGGCGTTTCTGAGGCTTGATTACACTAATACCGAGCATAAGAAGCTCCTCAATCTGCACAGGACCAAGGGCTACATTGCGGCCAAGGACGAAGACTGGAAAGCGATTGAAGAAGCCGCCGTCGCAGCGGGCCTGATCAAATTAAACTGATGGATGACCTGCAGCAACCGTACCGCCTTGAAGCGGTTCGCAAAGTCTTCGGGCGCCGTCAGATCGCTCTCGACGGCATCGATCTGGGCATTCAAAAAGGAGAGCGCGTCGCCCTGATCGGGCCGAGCGGCGCAGGTAAGACCACCCTCTTCCGTTTGCTCAATTGCACCTTGAGGCCTACGTCGGGTAAAATTTGGATCAACGGCGAGGACGTTGAGACGCTGCATGGCAAACAGCTCCGCCAGGTGCGGGGCAAGATCGGCACGGTCTACCAGCAGCATAACCTCATTCCGCGCCTCAAAGTGATTCATAACGTTCTGGCGGGACAGCTGGGGCGATGGTCGACGCTTAGATCGTTGGCATCGTTAGTCAACCCGCACGATGCGGAGTTGGCGCACAAAGCGTTGGATCAAGTCGGGATTCCGGAAAAGCTCCTTGATAGAACCGACGAGCTTTCGGGTGGGCAGCAGCAGCGGGTCGCCATCGCCCGCGTGTTGGTCCAAGATCCCGAGGTGGTCCTCGCGGACGAGCCGGTGTCTTCCGTCGATCCGACTCTGGCTTCAACCATTGTCAGGCTGCTAATCGATATCAGCCGGGATACCGGCAAAACACTGGTGGTGAGTCTGCATAGCGTTGACTTGGCCTTGGCTTATTTCCCTCGCGTGATCGGCATTAGAAATGGAACCACCGCGTTCGACCTCTCCCCGGAAAATGTATCGGAGGCGATGCTGGAGGAATTGTACGCTGGGGCCGGCCGAGAGAATTCCGACACTGAGGCAATGAGTGAACCTGCCAACTCCATCGCGTATCCGTCAATCTCCTAAGTCCTTGTTCCCCTATCTCTTCGCGGGCCTGTTTCTGCTGGCCTTCTTCGATAGCTGGCAAAGAGCGGGGATCGATCCCAAAGTTTTCTTCGAGCCCAGGGGCCAAAGGGCGTTGGGCAAATTCTTGACGGGGATGTTCCCGCCGGATTTGTCGCCGGCCTTTTTGTCGCTGATGTTCCGCCCTGCGTTGGAAACGATTCAGATCTCGATATTAGGGACGATCATCGCGGTGCTGATCGGTTTTCCGCTGGGGCTGCTGGGAACGAACACGATGGCGGTGGCAGGGATACTCAACGAAGCCGAGTTGCAAGCAGCGCCGCTGCGTCGAGGCCTGCGCTATGCAGTCTACTTTATCGCCCGCGGCTTGTTGAGCTTATTTCGTTCCATCCCCGAATTCGTTTGGGCGTTCATGTTTGTGCGCGCGGTGGGACTCGGTCCATTCCCCGGCGTATTGGCTATCGGGCTCGCTTATGGGGGGATGCTTGGCAAAGTGTACTCGGAAATTTTCGAGGGAGTGAACTACCGGCCGTTGGAAGCCTTGCAGTCCCTCGGGGCGAACAAGCTGCAAATCTTTTTCTACGGTTGGTTTCCCCAAGCCTTGCCCAATTTCGTTTCCTACACGCTCTATCGCTGGGAATGCGCCGTGCGGGCGTCGGCTATCTTAGGTCTGGTCGGGGCCGGCGGTCTGGGGCAACAGATCGAGATTTCCATGCGTATGTTCAATTTCAACGAGGTGCTGACGATTCTGATCATCTTATTCCTAATGGTCGCGGCGGTAGATTATCTCAGCGCCAAGATCCGGGCCATGTTATGAGTCAAGCGCCGCAATTGAAAACCTGCGAAACCATTCCGTCGCCCGGAGTCGGGGCGCGCGGAAACTCGATGGCGACCAACCTTTTCATTCTTGGCGCCATTGTAGCGTTCTTCGTGTGGAGCTATCGGGGAGCCGAGATCAGTCTCTCGCAACTTTTCAGTCGCGACAGTTTTGGGCAGATCGGGATCTATATCCAAAAGCTATTCCCGCCCGATTTTTCCGCGGCGGTCATTCGAGAAGCGCTTAAGGGCACCGTCGAGACCTTTGCCATCTCCTTTATGGGCACCTTGATGGCCGTCGTGATCGCGCTCTCGATTGTTTTCTTCGCGGCAAAAAATCTTATCTTTTCCGGCTTGCTCTACGAGATGGAGCCCAAACAGGGGTGGAAGCGGGCGTCCCGCATGGTTCCCTATGTAGCGGCAAAAAGCGTGCTGAACGTTCTTCGGACCATTCCCGAGATGGTCTGGGCTTTGATATTCGTCTTTCTCGTTGGGTTGGGTCCCTTTCCGGGAGTCCTGGCGCTCGGGGTTCACACAGGGGGTGTTTTGGGAAAACTTTTCGGTGAAGTATTGGAGGATGTCGATACTCAGCCGATCGAATCCCTTCAAGCTACCGGAGCCAATCGCCTGCAGATTCTCCTTTACGGCATCGTGCCTCAGGTTCTACCGCAGTTTATCTCTTATGCGCTGTATCGCTGGGAGGTGAATATCCGGGTCGCGGCGGTATTGGGACTGGTGGGCGCGGGCGGTCTAGGACAAAGAATTCACATCGCCATCAGTCTTTTCTTCGAGCAACAACTGCTCACGCTCATTCTTGCCATCTACATTCTCGTCACGATTGTGGATTATATCAGCGCCTATTTGAGGCGAAAAGTCATGTGAAGGGGAGGGGCGAAACATACCGCTGTGGCAAGTGAACTGATCACCCCTGTCCTAACCCGTCAAAGAGGGAAGGAACCTCTGGCCAATCGCAAGCAGTTGAGTGTTAGCGGAAATTCAAGTCGGAATTGGAAGTATGGTGGTGCGAACGGTTAGCCGCGTAGCGCGTTTTCGATAGCCCGGGCCACGTAGACAAGGGTGAGCTGGGTGCGGTACTCGCTGGAGCCGTTAATATCTTCGATGACCTCGATGTTGCGCGTCGCCTCCGCGGCTGCGGTCTCGATCAGCTTCGCATCAAGTTTTTTACCGGTCAGCATCTGTTCGACGCGCTCGGCGCGGTAAGCTTTGTCTGTCACACCGGTGATACCGACGGCGGCGCGGCTACAGTTTCCCGCGCCGTCCACCGCAATGCGGACCGCGACGCCGACGACGGCGAATCCGGACGAACGCGGAGCCGCCTTGAGATAGGCGGTCTTGTCGTTGGCCGTGACCGGAACTCTGATGGCGGTGACGATTTCATCGGGCTCGAGCACGCTCATCAGTAGACCGAGAAAAAAATCGTGGCACTTGATCCACCGCTCGCCATTCGGGCCGGCGACTTTGATCTCGGCGTCCAGCGCCAAGATAGCAGCGGGCATGTCGCCGGCCGGGTCGGCGTGGGCGATGCTGCCGCCGATGGTGCCGCGGTTGCGGACTTGAACGTCGGCGATGGTGGTTGCTGTCTGGGGTAACAACGGACATTTCGCTTTCAGCAGATCCGAATATTCGATTTGCTCGTGGGTAACCAGCGCGCCGATGATTAGATTGTCTCCTTCTTCGGTGATTGTATCCAAACCAGGAACGCGGCCGATGTCGACGACATAGCCTGGTTTTGACAGGCGCATCTTCATCAGCGGCAGTAAGCTTTGGCCGCCGGAGAGAATCTTCACGTCGTCTCTATGCGCCGCGAGAAAGTTCACTGCATCGTCGAGCGAACGCGGCGCGAAGTATTCAAAGGAGCCTGGGA
>Ga0326597_10004319_pt1 | contig 20046 bp, 14 predicted proteins | sample RVTome_12_FD_203789 | JGI IMG/M metagenome (GOLD analysis project Ga0326597, IMG submission 203789) | Soil microbial communities from uranium-contaminated site in the Upper Colorado River Basin, Wyoming, United States - RVT100D185 | ecosystem: Environmental > Terrestrial > Soil > Contaminated >...
GCGCGGGGCGCGTCATATCAGGTCCGGGACCTGCTCGCCGATGCGTCCTACACCTGGACGGAACGCAACTACGTGCGCCTGGACCCGGCGACGAGCGATGCCGTTCACCTGTTCCGGGTCGAGCCGGATCGGGCCACCTGACGAATGGACGATCGGAGGACAGCAGGGTGAAGCTTCGTCCGGGCGCGCCCTATCCGCTCGGCGCCAGCTGGGATGGCTCGGGCATGAACGTGGCGATCTTCTCCGAACACGCCACGAAGGTCGAGTTGTGTCTGTTCGATTCGGCGGCGAGCACCCGGGAGTCGGCACGCATCGCGTTGCGCGAGCAGTCCGACCTGGTGTGGCACGGGTACCTGCCGGGCATTCTCCCCGGACAGCTGTATGGATTCCGGGTGCACGGCCCGTACGAGCCGGTTCGCGGTCACCGATTCAACTCGAGCAAGGTCGTGCTCGACCCGTACGTGAAGGCCATCGGCCGCACGGTCCGCTGGGGCGACGAGATGTACGGCTACCGCATCGGCGATCCGCAGGAGGACCTGTCCTTCGACGAACGGGACAATGCGGGTCACTGTGCCCTTGGCGTCATGATCGAGCCGGCCTTCACGTGGGGCGACGACCGGCCGCCGCGCATCCCCTGGAACAAGACGATCATCTACGAGCTGCACGTCAAGGGATTCACCCGGCTGCACCCGCGTCTCCCTGAGGCCATGCAGGGGACGTACGCAGCGCTGGGCTCGGACGAGGTCATCCGCTACCTGCAGCACCTCGGGGTCACCGCGCTGGAGTTGATGCCGGTCCATCACCGCTCGTACGACCACCACCTGGTCCAGAAGGGGCTCAGCAACTACTGGGGCTACAACACCAGTGCATTTTTTGCTCCCGATCTCCGGTATGCGATGAGCCAGACGCCGGCCGGGGCGGTGCGCGAGTTCAAGCGGATGGTGCGCAACCTGCACTCGGCCGGTATCGAGATCATCCTCGACGTGGTGTACAACCACACGGCGGAGGGCAACCACCTGGGGCCCACGCTGTCGCTGCGCGGGATCGACAACGTGGCTTATTACCGTCTGTCGCAGGAGGATGCGCGCTACTACGTCGACTACACCGGCTGTGGCAACACGCTGAACATGCGCCACCCGCGTGTGCTGCAGCTCATCATGGACAGCCTCCGCTACTGGGTCGTGGACATGCGCGTGGACGGGTTCCGTTTCGACCTGGCCAGCGCCCTGGCGCGCGAACTGCACGCCGTCGACCGTCTCGGCGCGTTCTTCGACATCATTCACCAGGACCCGATCATCTCGCGCGTCAAGCTCATCGCGGAACCATGGGATCTCGGGGAGGGCGGTTATCAGGTCGGGAACTTCCCGGTCGGCTGGGCGGAGTGGAACGGGCGGTACCGGGACGCGATCCGCCGGTTCTGGAAGGGCGAGGGCGGCATGGTGTCCGAGCTGGCGACCCGCCTCGCCGGCAGCAGCGATCTGTACGATCACAGCGGGCGGCGGCCGTACGCGAGCGTCAACTTCGTCACGTGCCACGATGGCTTCACGCTGCACGACCTCGTGAGCTACAACGAGAAGCACAACGAGGCGAACCTCGAGGACAATCGCGACGGTGAGCACCACAACAACAGCTGGAACTGCGGCGTGGAGGGCCCGACCGACGATCCCGCCATCCGGGCGCTGCGCGAGCAGCAGAAGCGGAACATCCTCGCCACGCTGTTCCTGTCGCAGGGGGTGCCGATGCTGCTCGCCGGCGACGAGATGGGCCGGACCCAGCGGGGCAACAACAACGCCTACTGCCAGGACAACGAGACGAGCTGGGTGCACTGGGATCCCCCGGCGGACACCTACGACCTCGTCGCCTTCGTCAAGCACATGATCGCCCTGTTCCGCCAGCAACCGGTCCTGACCCGCCGCCAGTTCTTCCAGGGCCGCCCGATCCGGGGCGGCGGTGTGAAGGACATCACCTGGTTCGAGCCGAACGGCCGGGAGATGTCCGATGATGCCTGGGGCGCCAGTTCGGTGCGCGGCCTCGGCGTGCGGCTGCTCGGCACCGAGATCGAGGAGGTCGACGAGCTGGGCGATCCGATCTCGGGCGACACGCTGTTCCTGATGTTCAACGCGCACCACGAGGCGATCCGCTTCGTGCTGCCGCGCCGGGAACCGGCCCAACGCTGGGAGCGCGTGCTCGATACCTCGCAGCGGGACTGGGCGCTCCGCGTCGTGCGGAAAGGGGCGAGCTGCTCGGTCGCCGCGCGGTCGGTCGTCGTCTGCAGGCTCCTCCCGCCGCCGGTCGAGGGAGTCCGCCCATGAGCGCCCTCGATCCCCTCTGGTACAAGGATGCGGTGTTTTACCAGCTCAGCGTCAAGACCTTCTGCGACAGCACGGGCGACGGCGTGGGCGACTTCAGGGGCCTGACGGGCAAGCTCGACTACCTGCGGGGGCTGGGCGTCGACTGCCTCTGGCTGCTGCCCACGTTTCCCTCCCCGTTCCGGGACGACGGGTACGACATCGCGGACTACTACAACATCCACCCGATGTACGGCACCCTGCAGGACTTCCGCGAGTTCCTGGCCGCGGCGCACGAGCGGGGGCTCCGGGTGATCACCGAGCTCGTGGTCAACCACACGTCGGACCAGCACGCGTGGTTCAAGGAGGCGAGGAGCTCACGCGACAACCCCCGTCGCAACTGGTACGTCTGGAGCGATTCGGACGACCGGTACGCCGGGGCGCGGATCATCTTCCTCGACACCGAGCGGTCCAACTGGGCGTGGGACCCGGAGTCGAAGGCCTACTACTGGCATCGCTTCTTCAGCCACCAGCCCGACTTGAACTACGACAACCCGGCGGTCCGCGAAGAGATCTGGAACGTCATGCGGTTCTGGCTCGATCTCGGCGTCGACGGGTTCCGCGTCGACGCCGTGCCGTATCTCATCGAACGGGAAGGCACCTCGTGTGAGAACCTGCCCGAGACGCACGACGTGCTCAAGTTCCTCCGCGGCCGCCTCGACTCGCACTACTCCGGCAAGGTGCTGCTCGCGGAAGCGAACCAGTGGCCCGAGGACGTGCGGCCCTACTTCGGCGACGGCGACGAGTTCCAGATGGCCTTTCACTTCCCGCTCATGCCGCGGATGTTCATGGCCCTCAGACTGGAAGACCGGAAGCCGATCGTGGAAATCGTCGAGCGCACGCCCGCCATCCCGGACAGCTGCCAGTGGGGCATCTTCCTCCGGAACCATGACGAGCTGACCCTCGAGATGGTGACGGAAACGGAACGCGACTACATGTACGAGGAATACGCGCGCGATCCGGTCGCGCGCCTCAATCTCGGCATCAGGCGGCGCCTCGCCCCGCTGCTCGAGAGCGATCGGCGGCGCATCGAGCTCATGAACGGCATGCTCATGTCGCTGCCCGGCGCGCCCATTGTCTACTACGGGGACGAGATCGGCATGGGGGACAACATCTACCTCGGCGATCGGAACGGCGTCCGGACCCCGATGCAGTGGAACGGCGGGTGGAACGCGGGGTTCTCGTCGGCGGATCCCGAACGGCTCGTCCAGCCGCTCATCTCGAATCCCCTGTACGGCTACCAGGCCATCAACGTCGAGTCGCAGGAGCGCACCGAGCACTCGCTGCTCAACTGGATGCGGCGCCTGATCACGGTGCGCCGCTCGTCCCGGGTGTTCAGCCGCGGCACGACGACGTTTCTGCAGCCGGCGAACCATCGCGTACTCGCCTTCCTCCGGTCCCTGGATCGCGAGCAGGTGCTCGTCGTGTGCAATCTGTCGAGCACGGCCCAGGCGGCCGAGCTCGATCTGCGGCAGCTCGCCGGCGCCCTCCCGATCGAGATGTTCGGCAAGAGCCTGTTTCCGCGCATCGGCGGGGCATCGTACGTGCTCACTCTCGGCCCCTACGACTTCTACTGGTTCAAGCTGCGGCGGATCTAGACGTGGCCGAGGACAGCCTGCTCCCGGACGAACTGCTCCACCACCTGATGGCCGTCGGTCAGGTGGACGTCCTCGTCGGGATCCCGACGCTGAACAACGCGGGGACGATCGCTGACGTCGTGCGCGCAGTCCATCGCGCGTTCAGCCGGTACTTTCCCCGCGACCGGACCGTGCTCGTCAACTCCGACGGGGGTTCGACCGACGACACCCCGGCGATCGTCCGTGACGCGTCGGTGGAGGAAGCCGATACGCTGACCGTCTCCCATCGTCTGCGCACCACGCACCGCATCAGCACGCCGTATCACGGCGTTCCCGGCAAGGGCAGTGCGCTGCGGCAGATTCTAGCCGCGGCCGACCTGACACAGGCGCGTGCGGTGGCCGTGCTCGACCCGGAGGTCACCAGCGTCACGCCGGAATGGATCGCGGCGCTCATCGGCCCCGTCAGGGCGGACCAGTACGACTTCGTGATGCCGATCTACAACCGCCATCCCCTCGAGGCCATGCTCGTGACCCAGATCGTGCGCCCGCTGCTTGGCGCGATCTACGGGTGGCGCGTCAGGGAGCCCCTGGCCGCGGAGTTCGGTGGCTCCGGCCGCTTCGTGACGTGGTCGCTCGAGCAGGACGTGTGGGGGAGCGAACTCGCCCGTTACGGCATCGACGTCTGGATCACCGGGGCCGCCCTCTCGGGGGGCTTTCGCTGCTGCCAGGCGCCGCTCGGCCCGCGGGTCCAGACCTCGACGCACACGCCGGGGTTCCAGGACGTGTTCCAGCAGGTCGTCGGTTCCGCCTTTGCGTGCGTCGAGACGCAGGCAGGTTACTGGGTCACGCGTCAGACCGCCGAGCCGCTTCCCATTGTCGGCCCGTCGAGAGGCGAGGCCAGCCGTCCGGCCATGGTCGACGGAAGCCGCCTGACGGACGCCTTTCGGGCGGACATCCGGGCCCTGCGCGCGGTCCTCGGTACGATCCTCAGCGACGACACGATGGCTGCCCTCGATCGCCTGTCGTCGTCGGCAGGCCCGCTTGACTTTCCCGACGACCTCTGGGGAACGATCGTGTACGCGTTCCTTCTCGCCTATCACCGGGCGGTCATGCGGCGGGACCACATCACGCAGGCGCTCGCGCCACTCTACCTCGGCCGCACCGGAGCGTTCCTGCTCCGGCACGCGGATGCGGATCCTCCGGCGGTCGAGGCCGCGCTCGAATCCCTCTGCTCCCGGTTCGAGCAACTCAAGCCTGCGCTGGTTGAACACTGGAACCAGCCGGGCCAGAGGTGAATCATGGCTCAGATGATTGCGGACACCCTCCGTCAGGTCGGAATGAACTTCGTCGACGCCCTCAGAGTTTTCCTGCCCCGCGGTGTGATCACCATCAGCATCGTGGTGGCTGGGTGGCTCATCGCCACTATCGTCCGCCTGTTCGTCCGCCGAATCCTGCGCTGGGTGCGATTCAACCTGGCGTGCGAACGCGCGGGGATCGCGGCGCTGCTCAAGAGCGCCGAACTGCCGCCGGCAGAAGCCCTGGCGGCCTCGACGGCGTTCTGGCTCGTGCTCGTCGGATTCCTCCTGTCGGGCGTCGATGTCCTCGGCTTCGCCACGATCCAGGGGCTCGTCTCGGCCCTGGCGGGGTTCATCCCCAGGCTCCTCGTCTCGATCGCCATCGTCGTCGTCGGGTTCTTCGCCGCGAACCTCGCGTGGCGCGCCACGCTGCTGGCTGCCGTGAACGCCCGGCTGCCGTCGCCGCGGCTGCTCGGCGGCGCGGTCAGATCGCTCATTCTGATCCTCGCGGGCGCGATGGCACTTGAACAGGTCGCCGTGGCCCGCACGATCGTGCTGACGGCGTTTGCGATCTCCTTCGGCGCGGTCATGCTCGGCCTGGCCATCGCGTTCGGGATCGGGGGCGGCGGCATCGCGCGGCGCATCCTCGAGCACCAGTTCCCCGAGCGGGAACAGTCAGGCGCCGACGACCTTCCGCATCTCTGAGAGCCTGAGAGGGACGATGACCCGGGCGCCGCACGTACAACAGGATCGAGTCGCGCGCTGGCTGCAGGACGCGTTGCCGGGGCACCTGCCGGCGTTTCTCGCCCGGCAGCGCTGGTACGGTGGCAAGGCCCGCCCGATCGGCGCCATCGCAGTGGAGGACATCGCGCTCTGGGGAGACGAGGCCCCATCCGCGCTCGTCATCGCGGCCGTGTCCTACGAGGGCGGCTCTTCGGAACGCTATGGCCTTCTCGTCGGCTTCGACGACGAGCCAGGCGGGCGCGCGGTGATCGGCCCGACCGCCCAGCCCGGACTCCCCGCGTGGGCGGTCGAGGCCACGGTCGACCCTGCACGCGTCGGAAGCCTCCTCAAGGGTTTCTCGGGCGCCCCCGATCACCCCACGCGGCTCGGCGGCCGCCTCCGGTATCTGGATGTGTCCGAGACGGCGAAGCGGGCGGTGGCGGAGCCGACCACGGTGACTCCGGTCGGCAGCGAGCAGAGCAACACGTCGATGCGCGTGGGGGCGTCGCTCGTCTTCAAGCTGTTCCGGCGGCTGCCCGTCGGAGAGAACCCGGAAGTGGAGATGGGGCGGTTCCTGACATCGCGCACCAGTTTTCGCGCGACCCCTGCCCTGCACGGCTCCCTGGCCTACGGGGCGCCCGACGGAACGACGTCGACGCTCGGCGTCCTGCAGGCGTGGGTCCCCTGCGACGGCGACGGCTGGGCCTACGTGACGTCGCACCTCCAGCGCGCGCTGCGGGACGCGTCCGTGTCAGACGAGCTCGCGCGCGCGATGGTCATGCTCGGGGGCACGACCGCTGACTTCCATGCCGCGCTCGCCTCGGACGTTGGCACGCCGGCGTTTCGCCCGGAAGCGATCGGCGAGGCCGATATCGGGGTGTGGCGGGGCCGGTTCGCCGATCAGGCCTCGCGGACCATCGACCTGGTACGACGCCATCACCTCACGTGGGCCGACGAGGCGCGACGCCTGGCCGGCACGTGCCTGGAGCAGGCCGGGCACATGGCGGCGCTCGGCGCGACCGGCGGTCGCGGGACGCCGACCCAGCTCTGGAAGACCCGGATTCACGGCGACTATCACCTGGGACAGACCCTGAAGACTCCCGCTGGGTTCACCATCATCGACTTCGAGGGCGAGCCGAGCCGTCCGATCGACGAGCGGCGGCAGAAGCACTCGCCACTCCGGGACGTCGCCGGCATGCTCCGCTCCTTCGACTATGCAATCGAAACGGCCGGCCGGCACCACCCGGCGGCCTCGAGCACTCTGCGGTCGTCCCTCAACCTGCGGGAGTCGTTCCTCGCCGGGTACCTCGCCACGGTGGGTCGCGCCGACGTCACTAGTGTGCCGCGCGATCGCGGCGAACTGGAGGCTTGGCTCGGCTTCTTCGAGTTCGAGAAGGCTTTGTACGAACTCGAATACGAGATCAACAACCGACCGGCGTGGGTCGACATTCCGCTCCGCTGGATTGTGCGCAGCCTCGAAGATCGGGAGGCCCTGTAGGCGTGTCCCGCGAGGCCTGGCAGCCGACGCTCGGAGCCTGGGGTGCCGAGGGAGGAATCCACTTCCGCGTGTGGGCGCCCGGCCGACGCGACGTCGATCTCGTCATCGAGGGGCGGGATGGCCCGCCTCGCGCGCTCTGTCCGCTGGCCGACGGCTTCTTCGGCGGCGCGTTCGATGACATCGGCGCAGGGGCCCTGTACCGCTACCTCCTCGACGGCGAGGGACCCTTTCCCGATCCGGCTTCCCGGTTTCAGCCGAATGGCGTCCACGGCGCATCAGCCGTCGTCGATCCCCGGGCATTCGACTGGTCGGATACCGCGTGGAAAGGGCGTCCTCTGGATGGCACCGTGATCTACGAGCTGCACGTCGGCACCTTCTCGCCGGCGGGCACGTTTGCGGGCGTCGCCGAGCGTCTCCCCTATCTCCGCGATCTCGGCATCACCGCAATCGAGCTGATGCCGGTGGCCGATTTCCCGGGAGCGCGAAACTGGGGCTACGACGGGGTCGCGCTCTTCGCGCCGGCCCGCTGTTACGGACCGCCGGACGATCTGCGGCGCCTCGTCGACACGGCCCATGGCCTGGACATCGCCGTCCTCCTCGACGTCGTCTACAACCACTTCGGTCCCGACGGCGCCTACCTGCACGCCTTCAGCCCGTTCTACGTGACGGACCGGCACGAGAGTCCGTGGGGTGCCGCAGTCAACCTCGATGGCGAACGGGCGCGCCACGTGCGCGACTTCCTGATCGAGAACGCCCTGCACTGGCTCCACGAGTACCATTTCGACGGACTCCGTCTGGATGCCACGCACGCCCTGCGCGACGCCAGCCCGCGGCACGTGCTCGTGGACCTCGCGCACCGCGTGCGCGCGTCGGTGGCCGACCGCACGGTCCTTCTCATCGCCGAGGATCACCGCAATCTCGCGACCATGATCAGGCCGGCCGACTCGGGAGGGTGGGGCCTCGACGCGGTCTGGGCCGACGACTTCCACCACGCCGTCCGCAGGCACGTGGCCGGCGACGCGGACGGGTACTACCTGGATTACCGCGGCACAACCGCCGAAATCGCGACCACGCTCGAACGGGGCTGGCTCTACACTGGCCAGACATCGAAGTACCTCGGGGAGCCACGCGGTACCGACCCATCGGGAATCCCCCCGTCGCGCTTCGTGTTCTGCCTCCAGAACCACGACCAGATTGGCAACAGGGCGTTCGGCGAACGGCTGCACGCCCGGATCACCCCTGCGGAGTACCGGGCGGCGTCGGTCCTGCTGCTGACCGCACCGCAGACGCCGCTCCTCTTCATGGGCCAGGAATGGGCGGCCGGCACGCCGTTCCGGTACTTCACGGACCACCACGTCGAACTCGGGCGTCTCGTCACCGAGGGGCGGAGGCGCGAGTTCGAACGCTTCGAGGCGTTCGCCGATCCCGAGGCGCGCGACCGCATCCCGGACCCGCAGGCCGACGCGACCTTCTCCGCCAGCCGTCTCGACTGGAGCGAACACGGGCGCGACGATCACGCCGCGACCCTGCGCCTCTACACCACGCTGCTGGCGCTGCGCCGACGGCACCCGGCCCTCCGGTCCGCCATGCGGGGGACCTTCGGGGTTCGACCGGCCGACGAGGGGACGGTCGTGATCCGGAGAACGGCCGGCCCCGACACCATCGTCAGTGTCGTCAGGCTGACTGGTGCTGGAACAGTGGATCTCGGAGGTCCCGCCGTTCCCGGCCTGCCCGGCCACGCTCTCCGATGGACGTGCCTGCTGACCACCGAAGACTCCACCTTCAGCCCTGACCCCATGCCTCCAGTCGTCGAATGGCCGGATGAGGGCCCCATCGTGCGCTTCGAGCGACCCTCCGCCGTCATCCTGCAGGCCCGTCCCCTCGAGACGAGAGACGTGACCTGATGAAGCCCCGGAGTCCGCTGAGCACGTACCGGTTGCAGTTGCAGCCCGGCTTCACGCTGGCCGACGCGGCGGCGATCGTCCCCTATCTCGCAGACCTGGGCGTGACCGACTGCTACGTGTCGCCGCCGTTTGTGGCCCGACCGGGAAGCCCGCACGGGTACGACGTCTGCAACCACAACGCGATCAACCCGGAGCTCGGCGGGGAAGCCGGATTGGAGGCACTGACGGCCGCCCTCGACGCGCATGCCATGGGGCTCGTGCTCGACTTCGTTCCCAATCACATGGGCATCGATCCGCGGACCAACGACTGGTGGCGCGACGTCCTCGAGAACGGCCCCAGCTCGCCGTTTGCGGGGTTCTTCGACATCGACTGGAGTCCGCTCAAACCCGAGCTGAAGGATCGATTGCTGTTGCCGATCCTCGGCGAGCCGTACGGGGAGGCGCTCGAGGGCGGCCGAATCCGGCTGTGCTTCGAAGGGGGAGGCCTGCACCTCGCCTATTTCGAGCATCAGGTGCCCATCAATCCCCGCCGGGCCCCGATCGTGTACGAGCACGACCTCGCCGCTCTGACGGCCTCGCTCGAAGCCGATGACCCGCAGCTCCTGGAGTTCCTGAGCATCCTGACTTCCCTGAAGAACCTCCCGGCCTACACCGAACGCGATCCTGCACGCGTCGCGGAGCGGCAGCGGGAGAAGGAGGTGGCCCGCGGCCGTCTGGCCCGGCTCGTCGAGGCGGCTGCGCCGATCCGCCGGCACATCGAGGCCGCCGTGGCGGTGTTCAATGGCACGGTGGGCGACCCGCCGAGCTTCGATCGGCTCCACGCCCTCCTCGAACAGCAGCCCTATCGTCTCGCCTCGTGGCGGACCGCGTCGGACGAGATCAACTACCGGCGCTTCTTCGACATCAACGAGCTGGCGGGCGTGCGCGTCGAGGATCCCGCCGTGTTCGACGAGATCCATCGTCTCGTCCTGCGGCTCGTCGCCGCGGGCCAGGTCACGGGCCTCCGTCTCGATCACATCGACGGCCTCTCCAATCCTGCCGCCTACCTCTCGCGCCTGCGCGAGGCCGCTCGGCAGGCGCGGGGGGCCGCGCCGCCGCGTGAGGACGGGGACCTGTACGTCGTGGTGGAGAAGGTCTTGTCGAGCGGCGAGACCCTGCCGGACCGGTGGGCAGTCGCGGGCACGACCGGGTACACGTTCCTGAACGACGTGAACGGGGTCTTCATGGATTCCCGCCAGGCCCGTGCCCTTCAGCGCACGGCGTTCAGGCTGACCCGGCGCGACGACCCATGGCCGGAGATCGCATACCAGAGCAAGCGCTTGATCATCAGCACGGCCATGACGAGCGAGTTCCAGGTGCTCGTCAACGCGATCAACCGCCTCTCGGAAGGCGATCGCCACGCCCGCGACTTCACCCTCGGCAGCATCCGGCACGCCCTCCGGGAAGTCGTCGCCTGCTTCCCGGCCTATCGGTCCTACGTCAGCTCCGAGGGCGTCAGTCGCGCCGATCGCACCCTGGTGCAGGCGGCCATTGCCGCCGCCCGGGCCCGGAATCCAGCCATGGAGCCGTCAATCTTCGACTTCCTCCGGGGCGTCCTCCTGCCCGACACCCCCGTTGCACGGGGCCCGGCCGGCGACGCGGACCGGCCGAGCGACCGTCGAATCGAGGTGGCCATGCGGTTCCAGCAATACACCGCGCCCGTGCAGGCGAAGGGCATCGAAGACACGGCGTTCTACCGCTACAACGTCCTGCTCTCGCTCACCGAGGTCGGCGGCGATCCGGCACGTTTCGGGCGCTCGGTCGCCGAGTTCCACCGGGCCAACGCCCATCGCCTTGCGCACTGGCCGACCGAGATGAACGCGACCGCCACCCACGATACCAAGCGCGGCGAGGATGCCCGCGCACGGCTCAACGTCGTCTCGGAACTGCCGGCCGAGTGGCGGGAAGCGGTGTCCGCGTGGATCCGGATGAACCGCAAGCTCCGCCTGGTCGTGGACAAGGAACCCGCGCCCGACCGCAGTGACGAGTACCACTTCTATCAAGCGCTGCTTTCCATATGGCCGGCCGAGCGCGAGGGCGAGCCGATCCCGCGCGAAGCGCCGGCGGATCTCGTGCGGCGACTGACCGAGTACATGAACAAGGCGGTACGGGAAGCCAAGGTGCACACGAGTTGGATCAATCCCCATGAGGGCTACGAGCGCGCCGTGGCCGGTTTCGTGGAGCGCACGCTCACCGGGGAACAGGGCGAGCGGTTCCTCGGCGCCTTCGTGCCGTTCGCGCGGCGGGTGGCCCGATTCGGGATGATCAACTCTCTGGCGCAGGTCGCGTTGAAAATCGTCTCGCCGGGCGTCTCCGACTTCTACCAGGGCACCGAATCCTGGAATCTCACGCTCGTCGACCCTGACAACCGCACCGCCGTCGACTACGACGGTCGACGGTCCGCCCTGCGGGCCATCGAGCCGGTCCTCGCAGCGACCGGCGTCGACCGCCGCGGGCCCGACGACCAAGCCGGGCAGCGCGCCGCGGTCGCCTCGCTGCTCGACACATGGCCCGACGGCCGCATCAAGCTGTTCGTCACGGCGTCAGGCCTTCGGCTGCGCAGGCGACGCCCCGCGCTCTTCCGACGCGGTACCTATGCCCCGGTGACAGCCGAGGGCTGGGGCGCGAAACGGCTGGTGGCCTGCCTGCGCGCCGACCGCACGCATGTGCTGGTCGCGGTCGTGCCGCGCCTGGCGGCATCCCTCTGCAGCGCGACCGCGACGTTCCCTGTGGGCGGCGAGGTCTGGAAGGATACGCGCCTCGTGCTGCCGCCGGAGTGCCGCGGCCTCGTGTTCCGCGAACTCCTGACAGGAGCGACCATCGCGCCCGCCGAGGCCAGCACGCCTTCCGAGATCGCCGTCGCGAAGATCCTGTCGGCCTGCCCGGTCGCCTTCCTGTGGGCGACACGCCCGGTGTCCTCCGGCGTGGGCAGTCAGATCGACTGACGTGCGCTAAGTGCCTCACATACAGGAGGCTACGCGTGCGCAGCGCGTGGTACCAACCTTGCTCGATCCGTCGGCGAGGCGCTCACGCCTCCACGGAAAGGACGAAGCCATGAGGTACATGGTCGCTCTTGCATGCGCGCTCGGTCTGACCGTCCTCGGGCCGCGCGGTGCTGACGCGCAGAGCAGCGGCTCGCTCGACGTGTTCGGCGGACGCTCGCTCAACGAGGTCTCGACATCGCCCGACAGCTTTGGCGGCCGGCTCACGGTCAACCTGCTGCCTGGCATCCAGGCCATCGGCGAGGTCGGCCGAATCGGCAACGTGCTGCCGTCGGCCACGAGCACGCTCATTGCGCTCACCCCGCTCGACGTCCGCATCGGGGCGACGTACGGCGAGGGCGGCCTGCGGTTCTCCGCCGCGGGACGGTCGCCGATTCATCCCTACGTCGAAGCCTCGGCCGGCATCGCCCGCCTGAACGTCGGCGTCACGGGCCTTGGCACCACGGGCGACGCCATTGCGCGCGCGGCACTCGGGTTCGTGACTCGCACGGATCCGATCGCCGGTGCCGGCGGCGGCGTGGTCATCCAGGGCGGCCCTCTGCGCGTCGACCTCGGGTATCGTTACAAGCAGATTCTCGCCGACGATCTCGTGGCCACGCTCCTCGGGGCAGGCGATCGGCTCCGTACGCACGAGGTGCGCGTGGGGGTCGGCGTCCGGTTCTGACCCTCGCAGGCGGCTTGATCGCAGCATCTGAGGAACATGCCCGATCGCCCCATTCGCGTCGGCATCTCGGCCTGCCTGCTCGGCGAGGAGGTCCGCTTCGACGGCGGGCACAAGCGCGACAGCTTCCTGACGGACACCGTCGGCCGGTTCGTCGAATGGGTGCCGGTCTGTCCCGAAGTGGAGTGCGGGTTCGGCACGCCGCGCGAGTCGATGCGCCTGGCGCGGCGCGGGAGGACGATCCGCCTCATCACGAACAAGTCCGGGCAGGACGTCACCGGGCAGCTCGACCGATACGCCGTGCGGCGGGTCGAGGCGCTCGACGCTGCGCGGCTGTCGGGGTACGTGCTCAAGAAGGACTCGCCGAGCTGCGGCCTCGAGCGCGTCAAGGTCTACGACGCGCACAACCTGCCGACGCGAACCGGGCGCGGTGTGTTCGCCGCCCGGCTGATCGAGCGATTCCCGCACCTGCCCGTCGAGGAGGAAGGCCGCCTGTCAGACCCGCGGCTGCGCGACAACTTCGTGGAGCGTGTGTTCGCTTACGCGCGCCTGCAGCAGCTCTTCGCGCCCCGCTGGACCCTGGGCGCCCTCGTCGCCTTTCACACCGCGCACCAGCTGATTCTGATGGCGCACTCGCCGCGCGCCTGCCGGCAGCTCGGCGTCCTCGTCGCCGGCGCGAGGAAGAGGAAAAACAACAAGAAGAAGACGTCCCGATCCGACGTCGAGCGGCAGTACACCGGCGGGTTCATGACCGCGCTCCGCGTCGTCGCCACTCCACGTCGCCATGGCCACGTGCTCCAGCACGTGGCCGGTTACCTGAAGCAGGTACTCGACCGCGCCTCGAAGGCCGAACTCTCCGAGACGATTGACGAATATCGCCGGGGGCTCGTGCCGCTCGACGTGCCCGTCACGCTCATTCGCCACTACGTCCGCCGGCACGACATCGGCTCCCTCGCCGGACAGCGCTACCTGGATCCGCATCCCCGGGAGTTCATGCTCCCCAACCATGTCTAGGCGGATCGCAGGACCGCTCGAGTTGGAGCAGGTCCGGGTTGCCTACTGCGGGAGCTTGCCGAGACCCATGCCGACCATCCGCTGGACGGTCCGCGCCGGGTCGGCGTCCTTTCTCGGGCGGAACATCTGGGACCGGTCGTTGGCGACCTCGGTCACGTACAGGTTCAGCTCCTCGTCCACGTTGATCTGGTGGACGCCATCGAACTGGCCCGGCTGCGGGCCGTGGCCGCCGATGTCGAGGATGTAGCGGCCGTTCAGGTCGTACTTCACGAGGCGATCCGTGGTCCAGTCCGCCACCCACACGTAGTCGTCTTCGGTGACGATGTGCGCGAGCACGCTGGAGTTGTGTCCAGTCGGCCACATCTCGAGGAACTTGCCGTTTTCGTCGAACACCTGCACGCGGTGGTGTTCGCGGTCCGCCACGAACACCCGGCGGTCGCGGCTCAGCCCGATGCTGTGCACGGACCAGAACTCGTTCGGGCCCGGCTTGTCGGGATCGACCGGCGGCCGGCCCCAGTCGCGGATGAACTTCCCGTTCCGATCGAACTTCGCGACACGAGTTCCCGCGTAGCCGTCGGCCACGAAGAACGTCCCGTCAGGCAGCCAGGTGATGTCGGTCGGGCGGTTGAAGTTGTTCGGGCCGCGCCCAGGGACACCGCGCTCGCCCATCGTCCTCGCGAGCTTTCCATCGTTCGTGAAGATGTTGATCTCGTGCATGTCGTCGTCGACGATCCAGATGTGCTTCTCCGGGTCGTACGGGTTGATGAGCAGCTTGTGCGGGCCGCGCGCGAGCTCGCCCAAGCCGTCGCCCCGTTCGGGCCTCAGGTACGCGTCGTGCTGCAGCCATTCCTCGATCGTGTTGCCGTCGCGATCGACCGCGAACACGAGATGGTGGCGGCGCTGCCGGTACCGGAGGTCGTTGCCGGAGTAGGCTCGCCGTCCGGTGTTCGTGCGGCGCGGGTCGAGGAGACATGGGCAAATCCACGGCGTCGCGCCCGGCGGCAGTTCGATCTCGGTCCGCTGTGACACCCACACCCTGTTCGGGCTCTCCGCCCAGACGCCGGAACCCGATCCCCAAGTCCACCCGTCGTGCGACAGGTCCGTGTCCGGGAGGGGCTTGGGCCAGGGCACGACCGGGTCGTAGTCGCCCATCTGGACCGGCTGCACCGGCAGCTCGACCCGGGCCTGCGGTTCGGCCGGCGTCTCGGGCTGCGATGGGCTGCAGCCGGTGACCGCGAGGGGGACGAGGACCCCGAACGTCGTCAGTACCGTGAGCAGCGGATTCTGCGCGCGCATCGTCACACTCCGTGGTAGGGGGGTTGAGGTGTCCCCGCCGGACGCGAACCGCTGCGCCCGCCCGGGGCTCCGGCAAATTGTGAGTGAGGATGCTTCGGGACGTCCGCGCTGTCAACCGAGAAACGACAGGCGTCCCGGGGGCGCTCTCAAGCGGGAATCGCTTGACATCGTAAATGGGTCGATGTTGACTATCCGGTCATGCACACTCTTCACGCCCCTGCCCGGTCCATTGCCGGACGCCTGTTGACGCTGGCGCCGTGCCTGGTCGTCTTGGTTCTCGTGCAACTGTCGCTGCCAGACATCGCCTCCGGTCAGCAGCAGCGAGGGGGTCAGGCTGTTGCCCCCCAGGATCCCAGCCTCAAGCCGACCGGAGAGCGTGTGCGTGTGCCCACCAGCCACGCGAACATCCAGGCCGCACCGTCATCAGGTGCACAGATCCTGGTGCTGGCCCCGAGGGGCACCGTGCTGAACGTGCTCGGCCGGGACAAGGAGTGGATCCAGGTGGAGCTCATCCCCGAGCTCCGCAAGACCGGGATGGTGATGCGCTGGTACCGGAACGAAACGAGCGGCTGGATGCACGACTCGACCGTCGAGATCGTGAAGTAGTCTCCGCCGACACTTCTGTCGTCCCCTCCGCCCGACGCCACACACGCGTCGGGCGCATCAGACATTTCAGTCGCTTTTCGCGCCAGCCTCGATCCCGCGCTCTCCGCGCCGGCCGCAAGATCCATCCGGATTCCTGAGGATTCCGCGCGTTCTGCCCGCAGGGACCCCGGCTGGCGTTCGTCTTGCTGTCACCAGTGTGGCAGCGAGGAAACAGGCGACCCATCAGCCGCGCTATCGCTTTCCTGCTCCTCGGCACCGCCCTCCCGGCGCTGCCCTCCCGCGCCGAGGAGCCTCGACGTGCGACAGCCACGCTGCTCGTGCACGACCGCGCCAGCGTCCCGCACCGCCAGATGACGCGCGCCCAGGACACGTGGCCCGGTACCACCACCGCCTCGAACGGCTCACGCGCGACGGACAGGATCCGGCGGACCTGCTGGCGCTCGTCCTCGCGCACGAGATCGGGCACATCCTTCGCCGGCTCGCAGACATGGAGCCGTCCGGACCGGAGCCTGCGCTGACGGGCACCGACTAGCGCTCACGCCGATCGGGCCGCGGGCATCGGGTGGCGTGGCCGCTTGCGAAGGACGTCGGTCCCGACGCATGCTGGGTCTGGCGCCCGGCATGACACCCGCAGCAGCCGTACCGACACGGCCCCACTCTCCGCCGTCCGGCGACGCCGCGTGGTTCCCGTTGTTCGTGGTCTGGGCCGTGAGCCTGGTCGCGACGCTCGGGAGTCTGTTCTTCAGCGAGGTGATGCGACTGCCGCCGTGCGTGTTGTGCTGGTACCAGCGCATCTGCATGTATCCCCTCGTGGTCGTGGCGACGATGGGCCTGCTCGCACGGGACGGCGGAGCGGCGCGGTACGCGTGGCCGTTCGCCGTGCTGGGGCTGGCCGTGGCCCTGTACCACAATCTCCTGTACTACCACCTCATTCCCGATAGCATCACGCCGTGCGCGCAGGGCGTCTCGTGCACGACCCGCCAGATCGAATGGCTGGGGGGCATCACGATTCCGCTGCTCTCGCTCGCGGCATTTGCGATCATCGTGGTCAGCCTGCTGGCATTCCGGCCACGATCGAAAGGGCCCGCGTGATGAGAATCGACAAGTACCTCCTCGCCGGCATCGTCGTGGCGCTCGCCGCCGTGTTCGTCATCGCGGCGAATTGGTACCGGCAGGACGAACGCGCGGCGATCGAGACGGCTGTGGCCGGCAGCACCGACCGCCTGGTGCGCCCGCACAGCGAGGAGTTCGACGGACGGATCCGCCTCGTCGTCCGATACATGCCCCTGCACTACAACTCCGCGTATGCCGCTGGCCTGCTCGAGGGCGCCCGGTCGCAGGACAAGTACTGGGAGCTGATGGACGTCTTCTTCACCCGCCAGCCGGAATGGGCGAGCCATGAGACCCCGCGACCGGAACTCCTCGCCGCCTACGCGGCTCAACTCGGGATCGACGTCGAACGGCTCGCCTCGGCCGCGGCGGACGCCGAGGTCGAACGACGGATCCGGCAGGATACAAACGACGGGCAGGCACTCGGCGTCGATCGGACGCCGACCTTCTTCGTCAACGGCCGTCCACTCGCCCGGATCGGGTACGAGCCCCTCCGGTCGGCCATCGTCGCCGCCCTCCCCTGAGGAGACGTGCTCTCGAAAATATCCAATAATGTCGCCCTGGCATGGGCGACACCACCAACTACCTGAGGGCGTTCGCCGGCTTTCCGCGATCGCTCCGGCGCTTCCTGCGCCAGCCGCTCGCCCTCGATGCCGCCAGGACCGTGGTCGCCGACCGGCTCGCACGCCGGGAGGAGACGCTGCTGCGGATCGTCGAACGCGGCATTTACGATCATCCGCCGAGCCCTTACCTCCGGCTCCTCCGTGTCGCGGGCTGCGAGCGCGCCGATTTCCGCGCCCTGGTCGCGCAAAAGGGGGTGGACGACGCTCTTCGCGTCCTGCGTGCGTCGGGCGTCTACGTCACGTTCGAGGAATTCAAGGGGCGGGCGCCCATCGTCCGCGGCGGCACCGTCATTCCCGTGACGGCGACGGACTTCGACAGCCCGTTCGCGCGCCATGACCTGACCCTGAGTACCGGAGGATCGACCGGAGCCGCGACCGCCGTCCACCAGGATCTCGACTACATCGCGGCGTCGGCTCCGGCACACCTGCTGATGCTCGACGCCTGGGGAGTCGTCGACGCGCCGGCCGTGCTCTGGATGCAGATCCTGCCGGGCGCTGGCCTGCGGTTCCTGCTGCTGCGCGCGAGGTTCGTGAGGACGAAGGAACGCTGGTGTTCGGATGCCGGCTGGTTCGACGCCCGATCCTGGCCGAAGTACGGGCTGGCGACCCTCTACAGCCTCGCCTGGATGCGGGCCATGGGCATCGACGTCGGCGTACCCGAGATCGTCAGGCGCGACGATGCGATCCGGGTCGTGCGCCACGTGCGCGAGACGCTTGAGAAGCGCGGGCGGTGTCTCCTGTACTGCACGGTGAGCTGCGGTCTGCGCGTGGCGTTGGCGGCCGAGAAGGCGGGCCTGGACCTGACCGGCGTGACGGTCCGGGTGGGCGGAGAGCCCGTGACGCCGGCCAAGGTCGCGGCGATGCGGCGCGCCGGGCTGCGCGTCATGCCCGCATACGGGGCGATCGAGACCGGGTCCATCGGGATCGGCTGCCCCCTGCCGGTCGAGAGCGATCACGTGCACCTTGCGGGCGACGCCGTCGCGCTCATCACCCATCCGGTGGCGGCGAAGGGCGCGGACGGCCCGGCCCAGGCCTTCAACTTGACCTCGCTTCTCGACGCGAGCCCCAAGGTCATGCTCAACTACCAGATCGACGACCACGGCGTCGTGGAGACGCGGGCCTGCGGCTGTCCGCTGCACGCGGCCGGCTACCGGACGTCGCTGCACTCGATACGCAGCTACAGCAAGCTCGTCGGCGAAGGCGTCACGCTCATGGGCATCGAGATCGAGCGCGTGCTGGAGGAAGTCCTCCCGTCGCGGCTCGGCGGCGGCCCGCTCGACTATCAGCTCCAGGAGAGTGAGGACGCCGACGGCTTCACGCGGGTGCACCTCGTCATCAGCCCGCGCGTCGCCATTCGCGATGAACGCGACGCGGTGCGCGTATTCATCGAGGCCTTGCGCGAGGCGTCGCCTCGCGGCGACGCCGGGGGCAGTGTGTGGGAGCAGGCCGGCACGGTGCAGGTCCTGCGCGAGGAGCCTGTATCCACGGCGAGAGGGAAACTGATGCCAGTCCACGTGCACGCGCCCGGGAGTCGGTCATGACCAGCTCGCGGGGGCGCGGCGCCGTCGTCTGGTTGCTCGTCGCGACGGCGACCGCCCTGCCGGGGTGCGGGAACGGGGGAGGCGCCAGCCAGGCGACGGCGCCCGCGCCTGGCGCCGGAGAAGGGATGGACCCTCCGGGCGCCGGCACGCGGATCCGATTCGCCGATCTCGTGAACGTCGACGTGCGGGACGTGCCCCTCCTGATGGCGTTCGACGCGCTTGCCGCCGACGGCTACACCATCGAAAAGACCTACCTGTCGAGCAGCACGCTCATCACCGATGCCCTCGCGCGTGGCGAAGCCGACGTCGCGATGTCCAACACGCAGACCGCGTGGACGGCAATCGCGAAGGGCGCGGACATCCGCACGGTGGTCGAAGCCACCGGCCCGTCGAATCTCTTCGCGGCGCATGCACGAATCCAGTCGTGCCGCGACCTCGACGGCCGGCCCGTCGGCGTCGCGAACACGTCCGGGTTCTCGCCGCTGCTGCTCTCCCTGTTCTTCGAGCGGCAGTGCCCCGGCGTCAGGCCACGCACCCTGCTCCTGCCCGAAGCCGGTGCGCGCGCGGCGGCTCTCCTGTCGGGCCGGGTGGACGCCACGATGCTGCCGGTCGACGATTTTCTCGGCGTCGAACGGCAGTCGACGGCGCCGTTCCGGGTGCTGATGTCCCACGGCGAGTTCTCCGACATCCGGATCGACGCGCTGCACGTGAGGCGCGCGTGGGCGCTCGAACATCCACAGGCGGTCGGCGCCCTGCTTCGCGCCCAGCTCGACGCGCACCGGCTGGTCATCGCCCGCCCCGAGATCCTC
>Ga0326597_10004320_pt1 | contig 20036 bp, 18 predicted proteins | sample RVTome_12_FD_203789 | JGI IMG/M metagenome (GOLD analysis project Ga0326597, IMG submission 203789) | Soil microbial communities from uranium-contaminated site in the Upper Colorado River Basin, Wyoming, United States - RVT100D185 | ecosystem: Environmental > Terrestrial > Soil > Contaminated >...
GCCGGCAGGTTGGCCGTGAGCCACACCGCCCCGAACGCCGCGCCGGCGGCGCCGAGAAAGTCGCGCCGTGAAGGGTTCTGGTCAGCCATCTCCCTGGTCGGTGAGTGGTTCAACTGCCCGGTTCGGTGCTGAGCTTGCCCAGACGGCTCCGCACTTCGCGGACGCCGGCCTGGAGCTCCGGATCCGCGTCCTTCCACAGCTCGACAAACCGGCCGTAGTACTCGGCGGCTCGCTTCGTGTCACCCCGGGCCTCCGAGAGCTCACCCATCCGCTTGAGCGCGGAGGCCAGGTTGTAAGCGTCCGAGAGGTATCGCCAGACGCTCGGGGCCGAGATCGCCCGCTGATATAGCCCGAGCGCGGAGTCGGCCCGCCCGGCCCCGTCGGCAAGCCGGGCAAGGTCATAGAGGCCGCAGCTCCCGCATCCTCCATTGAAGTCGTACCACGCCTGGAACTCCGTTGCCGCCTCTTGATTCCGTCCCTCCGCCTCGGCCACGCGCCCGTACACGAGGTGGCGGAGGGGGTCACCCCGCCGCACCGGCTCCGGCACGGCCGCCTCGTACTCCTGGAGAATTCGCCGGCCCTGCTCGGGCTTGCCGGCGGTGGCGTAGTACAGCGCCAAGGAGAGATAGGGACGGTCCAGCGCGGTACTCTGAGCCAGGGGATGGCGCGCCAGCGCCGCCGCCACGGTCGACGATGCCTGGTCCGGCCGCCCCCGCAGGTCGAGATCGAGCAGCGCGATCTCCACCGCCCCACCGACATAATCATCCGCCTTGTTCCGCAGCTCGCTCTGCGCCATGTAGTCCCGGAAATGGCTTTCCGCGTCACCAACTTTCCCGTGGAGCCGGCTGAGACGTCCGAGGGCCAGGCTGGCCCTCGCCTGCCAGGCGGGACTGCTCCGCTGGGCTGCCTGCAGCTCTCTCAGCAGTCGCTCCGCCCCGACATAGTCCGACCGCGCGGCTGCCAGCCGGGCGCGTTGATCGGGGAGCACGGGACTCTCCGGAGACTGCGCGGCGTAGCGATCGAGCGTTTGCGCGGCATCCTCCAGGTGACCCTGGGCCACTTGAGCCGAGAAGGCGTTCTCGAAGAAGGAGGCTCCCCGTCCGAGTCGGCTGGCTCGCACCGCGAGGCTCTCGGCCTCGGGCCACCGTCGCTGATTGATGAGCACCACCGCCAGGTTGTTGAGGGCGACGAGGTTGTCGGCGTCGGCCGCGAGCGCGGAGCGGTAAGCGGCAGTGGCTTTGGCGGGCTCGTACTCCACAAATTGGTAGTAGTAGCCGGCGGTCAGCTCGCCCTCGACTTCCGGTAACCGGTCGCGGTGGGTGAACGCCCTGGTCGCGGCCGTCAGCTGCCGCGTGGCGGCGGCGTTGGTGTTCCCGAGAAGCACCGCCAGCTTGCGGTAGGCCATGGCGAACCCGGTATCGAGGGTCACCGCCTCTTCCAGCAGCGGGATGGCCTCCTCACTCCTGGCGTCCTCCTCCAACCGGAGCGCCTCAGTGTACTTCCGGAGGGCCGGCAGGGACGCGGTGGTTACCTGCTCCAGCGGCTGGTTGGCGCGAATCGACACCAGCGATTCACCGACCCGCTCCCGCAGCTTCTTCGAGAGGCGATCGATCGCGCCGAGGAGCTCCCCGTCGTCGCCGGCCGTTTCACGCACCGCGGTGAGCACCCGACCGTCCCCACTGCCGACCAGGCTCGCCGAGAGGACGTAGCCTTTCCCCACCGGGTCGATCTGGCCGGTCACGACGCCCTTGATCCCTTCCCGCTCGGCCAACTCGCGGGCCAGGGAGGCCGGCAGCGCGCCCGCACCTTGCCGCTCCATTCGCCGGAGAGCCTCGGCGACACCCGACGGGTCGAGCAACCGCACCGTGGGCGATTGCGACAGGTCCACCCGGAACGCCTCGGTAAGCGAGGGACCGAGCGTCGAGTCGGCGCTCCGGTTCTCGAAGTCGGCGAGGATCAATGGGTCCCGATCCTGGAGCACCCCCGAGGCGACCAGCGTGCCCACCGGTCCGATGCCGAGGAGCCGCATGCCGGTATGGATCCCGGCAACGGCCGCCAAGGCAGCAAACGCGATCGCGCCCCCCAGGATCGCCTTCCTCCACGTGAGCCATCGCCCGATGCCGCTCGCCGGCGTCGCCGCCACGAGTCCCGTGGTGCGAGCCACCACCCGCCGCCGCTCGTGGTACCCGGTCCAGAGCATGATCGGGAGGCCAGCAACCAGCAGCACCACCGCCCCATAGAACACCCAATCCGGCAACCCAAGTCGGCGTACCAGGACCCAGACCACCGCCAAAACGGCGGCTGACGCCGCCGCAAAGAGGGCGGCGACCGGGAGAGGGTGACTGCGGCGGATGGCGGCCTCGGTGCTGGAGCTGACGATGGGCTGAGCCCCGGCCGGGGGGCTGCCGCCGCTCGGCGTGGTCATGGCGTCGAGCTGTGGCACCAGCTCCGCAGCGCTCTGCCACCGGTCGGCCGGCCGCTTCTCCAGGCAGCGCATCACCACGGCGTTGAGGCCCGGCGGGACGGTGCGCCGGTATTGCGACACCGGGTCCGGCGCCTGGGTGATGTGGGCGGCCAGCAGCGCTTGCGGGCTCGTCGCCAGGAACGGCGTCCGCCCTGCCAGCATCTCGTAGGCCAGGGCGCCGACGGCGTAGATATCGGCCCGGTGGTCGACATGGGGATCGGCGGCGGCCTGCTCCGGCGCCATGTAGGCCGGAGTGCCAAGGGCCACGCCGAGCGACGTGAGCGACGAGGCGCCGCTCGAGGCGCTCACCGCTTTGGCGACGCCGAAGTCGGTGACCACCGCGTGGCCCTCCGAGAGGAGCACGTTGTCCGGCTTGATGTCGCGGTGAACCACGCCGTTGCGGTGGGCATAGGCCAAGGCGTCCACCACCTCGCGCAGGATCCGCACCGCCTCGCCGATGGGAAGCTCGCCCTCCCGTGCCAGCTTTACCCGGAGTGATTCGCCGGTGATGAACGGCATGATGTAGTAGAGAAGATCGCCGGAGGCGCCGGCGGTCAGGAGAGGAACGATATGGGGATGTTGCAGTCGCGCGGCCAGCTGGATCTCGCGCTCGAAGCGCTCGATGTTCACCGCCGCGCCCATCTCGGGCGGCAGGAGCTTGAGGACGACCTGCCGGCCCAGTCTCGGCTCCTCGGCGAGGAAGACACGGCTCATCCCGCCGCCACCCAGCTCCTTCAGGATGCGGTAGGTATCGCCCAGCGCGGCCTGGAGTCGGGCCTCGAGATCGATCTGCTGCTCCTGGGGGGAAGGGTGGGAGAAACCTATGGCCGCCCGGCGACGATGGCCAGTCGCCGCGCTTCCCGGTACTCAACCCGGCGGATAGCCCAGGGTGACGAGATCGCCGGCGATCTCGTCGAGGACCGCGGGATCGTCGATGGTGGGTGGCACCCGGTACCCGGTTCCGTCGGCGATGCGCTTGATCGTCCCGCGCAGGATCTTGCCCGAGCGGGTCTTGGGCAGCCTCCTAACCACGGCCGCCGATCGGAAGCAGGCCACCGGGCCGATCCGCTCGCGCACCATCGCCACCAACTCGCGCACGATATCCTCCGGTTGACGAGCCACCCACGCCTTGAGCACGGCGAGCCCCAGCGGTACCTCGCCCTTGAGCGGATCGGCCACGCCGACCACCGCGCACTCGGCGACGTCGGGATGGGCCGCTAGCACTTCTTCCATCGCCCCGGTGGATAGGCGGTGCCCCGCGACGTTGATGATGTCGTCGGTGCGCCCCATGATCCAGAGATAGCCGTCGGCGTCCTTGTGTCCGGCGTCCGCCGTGAGATAGAAGCCGGGATAGCGCGACAGGTAGGATTCCACGAACCCGGAGTCGTTCCGCCACAGGGTCGGGAGGCACCCCGGTGGCAGCGGCAGCTTCAGGACCACGTTGCCGGTCTGTCCGGCGGCGACCTCCCTCCCCTCCTCGGCGAGCACCCGCACGTCGTACCCCGGCACCGGCATGCCGCAGGAACCAGGCTTCACCGGCAGCAGGCCAAGCCCCACACAGTTGGCACCGATCGGCCACCCGGTCTCGGTCTGCCACCAGTGGTCGATCACCGGGACGCCGAGCTTTTCCCGGGCCCAAACGAGAGTGTCGGGATCGCATCGCTCTCCCGCGAGGAAAAGTGTGCGGAAACAACGGAGGTCATACCGCGCGATGTGTTCCCCTCCGGGGTCGTCCCGCTTGATGGCCCGAAAGGCGGTGGGCGCGGTGAAGAACGCCCGGACGCCATGCTGCGAGATTACCCTCCAGAACGCGCCGGCGTCCGGCGTGCCCACCGGCTTGCCCTCATAGAGCACCGTCGTGCACCCGTGCACCAGCGGGCCGTAGACGATGTACGAGTGGCCCACCGCCCAGCCGAGATCGGATGCCGCCCAGAAGACTTCGCTCGGCTCGACGCCGTAGAGGTTCCCCATGCTCCACTCGAGCGCCACGAGGTGGCCTCCCGTGTCCCGAACCACACCCTTGGGCAACCCGGTGGTGCCGGAGGTGTAGAGAATGTAGAGCGGGTCGGTCGCCGCGACCGCGACGCAACCCACCGGTTCGGCGCCCGCCATCAGTTCGTTCCAGTCGAGATCGCGGCCGGACACCATGGTCGCCCGCTCTTGGGGACGCTGCAGGACCACGCAGGAGTTCACCGTGGTACCGGCGAGCCTGATGGCCTCGTCGAGCAGCGGCTTATAGGAGACGATGCGACCCGGCTCGATGCCGCAGGAGGCCGTGAGAATGACGGCGGGCTCGGCGTGTGCGATGCGCGCGGCCAGCTCCCGCGCCGCGAAACCGCCGAAGACCACGGAGTGGATCGCGCCCAGCCGGGCGCAGGCCAGCATCGCGATGACCGCCTCGGGCACCATCGGCATATAGATGATGACGCGGTCGCCCCGGCGGACGCCGAGCCGCGCCAGAACACCGGCGAAGCGGGACACCCGATCGAGCAGGTCGCCGTAGGTGAGGGATTCGATGGTCCCGGTGACCGGGCTGTCGTAGATGAGCGCGGCTTGATCGGCCCGGCCGGACTTCACATGCCGGTCGACGGCGTTGTAGCAGGTATTGAGCAGGCCGCCGGCGAACCAGCGAGGATGCGGCGCCGCGGTGTCGTCCAACACCCGGTCCCACCCGCGGTACCAGCTGATGGCCTTCCCCGCTTCGGCCCAGAAGCGTTCGGGATCCTGCCGCCAGCCGTCGTAGACCTCCTGGTACCTGCTGGCCACCGGGTTCCCTTTCCGACCAATGGTTGCGCGAGGATCAGGGGATCGAGGCCGGCAGGTGCCCGTCCTCGATCGGCCGAGCCTGGGTGGTTCGGCGCGCGATCCACCGGTTGCCTGCGATCACCGCGGCCAGCACGACCCCCCATTGCAGAAGAATGGTTCCCACCGTGTCGCTGCCGAGCGGGTCGAGCCAGCCGGTCGGGTCCCATCCCTTGGCCTGGAAGATCCACCAGCCGAGTAGCGCCAGCGCCTCGCCGGGGACCAGGACCGCGATCACCAGCTCCCACCAGCGTCCAATGCGGATATCGCTGCCCTCGTGGTTGAGCTGAGTCTCGCGAAAGCGCCGCACGCCCGCGCCGGTCACGGCGATCGCGAAGAACAGCCCGGAGACCATGAGTGCCACGCCCCACACCCAGTCCTGGTTGTGCAGTACCTGGAGGGAAACCGCGGATGGCAGCCCGAGCAGGAAGCCGGAGAGGCCGACGATGCGGACCGCTCGGGTCCGTTCGATCCCCGCATCCACCACGACCCGGGTTCCCAGCTCGATCATGGCGATGAGGCTGGTGAACGCGGCGAAGGCGAGCGCGAGAAAGAAAACGATCATGAAGACCCGGCCGAAAGGCAGGGTCCCGAAGAGCTGGGGCATCCAGATGAAGGTGAGCCCCTCGTTCCCCGACGCGAAGATGGTCTGCCTGATGAGTGCGGGCGTCAGCTCGGCGCCATCTCGAACCGCCTCCACCAGCGCCGGGTACGCGCTCAGCGCCTGGGGATCGGCGCCGAGGCCCGCGACCAGCTGGGGCACCACCGAAAAGACGGTGCAGAGCACGATCACGCCGGCGAGCAGCGAGACTATGTTGTTCGCGGCCGGGAGAACAAAGGCGTTGAGCGCGGTGTCCTCGTTGGTCCGCAGGTACGCGGCGTACACCAGCACCAGGCCCCATCCCGCCCCGGTGTCCCAGGCGTTCTGGGTCAGGGCATGCAGCCACACGTCGGCCCGGGAGAGCCCGCTCCACTGCACGGTGAAGAGGTACCGGAGCCCGCCGTCCGCCCCCGGGAGAGTGACCGCCCAAAGTGCCAGCCCCACCACCAGGAGCAGCAGCAGCGGCATCAGGAACTGGGCCACCCGCTCGATCGCCCGCACCCCGCGCGTCACCACCAGGGTTCCGCAGCCGATGGCGAGGCCGTGAGTGGCAACCGGCCACCAGGAGGTGATGTAGTCCCGCCAGAACGCGCCGGGTTCCGTTCGCGGAATCTCGCCCGCCATCGCCGCGAGCACGTACCGCAGGGTCCATCCGGTGACCACCGAGTAGTAGAACATGATGGCGACGGCGGTGAAGGCCACCCACGCCCCCATCCAGGCCCAGCGCGGCCCCAGCGCCTGCACTACCGCACGGACCGGGCCCGACCGGGTCCAGCGGCCCATCCCGAACTCCACCAGAATCAGCGGGATGGACCAGAGGAAAAGGAAGATGACCCAGGGCACCAGAAAGGTTCCGCCACCGTTCTGCGCGGCGATGCGGGGAAAGCGCCAGATGTTCCCGGTCCCGACCGCCATGCCCAGCATGCTGAGCATCATCAGCCAGCGGGAGGAGAAGGACGGGACGGTGCCGCCCACGATGGCTCGTTCACGCGAACTCATGGGACTAGCCGCCCAGGCCGACCAGCTCGGCCCAGCCGTCGGGATCGAGGCTGGCCCCGCCGACCAGCACGCCGTCCAGCTCCTCGCGTGCCAGGAGTCCGAGCACGTTCGAGGCGTTGACGCTGCCCCCGTAGAGAACTGGAACCCGGACGGCCACCCCGCCGCTCGCGAGCCCGAACCGGATGAGCGCGTGGACCTGCGCCGCGTCGTCGGGGGTGGCGTTCTTCCCGGTGCCGATGGCCCACACCGGCTCGTAGGCGAGCACGATCCGCTCCCACTCCGCCGGGCCGATGCGCGCGAGCAACACCTCCACCTGCCGCAGGATGACGGACTCGGTGCGGCCCCCGTCTCGCTCCGAGAGCGTCTCGCCCACACAGACGAGCGGGGTAAGGCCCGCTTGGAGAGCCGCCCCGGCCTTCCGGGCCACCTGATCATCGGTCTCACCGAATAGATGCCGCCGCTCCGAATGGCCGATCAGCGTGGCCCGGGCTCCAACCTCGGTGACCATCGGGATCGAGAGCTCGCCGGTAAAGGCGCCCTTCGGCTCCCAATGCACGTTCTGAGCGCCGACCAGGATGTCCGACCGGGGTCGAAAGGCGTCCGCGGCGGCGGCGAGGGAAACGGCGGGAGGGAAGAACCAGAGCTGGCGATCCGGGACCGGCCTGGTAAGGCCGAGGAACCGCTCGGCATAGGACCGCGCCGCCGCGGCACCGAGGTTCATCTTCCAGTTCGCCGCGTAGATGAGTCGGCGGGTCATGGGCTCAGGCATCGTCCAGGGCGGCGACGCCCGGCAGGGTCTTTCCCTCGAGGAACTCCAGCGCTGCCCCACCGCCGGTGGAGACGTGAGTGATGCGCTCGCTCAAGCCCGCCTGGGCCACGGCGGCGGCGGAGTCTCCCCCGCCGATGACGGTAATGGCTCCGCGATCGGTGGCCCGCGCCATCGCCTGAGCGACGGCGAGGGTGCCGTGGTCGAACGGCGGGGTCTCGAACACCCCCATGGGCCCGTTCCAGACCACCGTCCCGGCCTTCGCGATCCGAGCGGCGAAGTTGGTTTCGGTGGTGGCATCGATATCGTAGACCGCCCACCCCGCTGGGATGGCATCCCTTCCGACGGACCGGGTGGGCGCATCCGAGCGGAGCTCCTGGGCGATCACGCCCCCGTCCGGCAGCACCAGCTTTGATCCTGCCCCGGCCAGCAGCCGGCCCGCTAGCTCCACCCGGTCGGCCTCCACCAGCGAGGTTCCGGTCTCCAGACCCATGGCCCTGAAAAAGGTGCACGCCATGGCGCCGCCGATGATGACGTGGTCGACCTTGGGGAGCAACGCCTCGATGAGGTCGATCTTGCCGCTGATCTTGGCGCCGCCGAGCACGGCGAGAAAGGGGCGCTTCGGCTGATCCATGGCCTGCCCTAGATAGCGGAGCTCTTGCTGCAGCAGGAAGCCGGACACGGCGGGTTTGAGGATCCGGGCCACCGCCTCCGTGCTCGCGTGGGCGCGGTGCGCCGAGCCGAACGCGTCGTTGACGTAGAAGTCACCCAGCCGGGCGAACCGCCGGGCCAGTTCGGCGTCGTTCTTCTCTTCGCCGGGGTGAAAGCGGGTGTTCTCCGCCACCGCCACGCTGCCGCGGGGGAGCCGCTTGGTCGCCGTCACCGCCTCCTCGGTGGTCGGATCGGCAAGGAAAGTGACGGGGGCGCCCACCAGCCGCTCGAGCTCCTGAACCACGGGCCGCATCGAATACTTCGCTTCGGGACCGCCCGTGGGTCTGCCCAGATGGCTCAGCAACACCACGCGGGCCCCCCGCTCCCGCAGGTACGCGATGGTGGGCAGGGCCGCCCGGATACGGGTGTTATCGGTGACGACGCCGTCCTTGACGGGACAGTTGAAGTCGACCCGCACCAACGCCCGCCGGCCTTCGATCGAGGCCGGGTCGAGCGACTCGAGCGTGCGCTTCACCGGCGCTGCCCCACGTACCGGAGCAGGTCCACACAGCGGGCGGAGTAGCCCATCTCGTTGTCGTACCAGGACGTCACATTCACCAGGGTGCCGTCGACCACATTGGTGGAGAGGGCGTCCACCGTGCTGGAGTAGAGCGAGCCGATGTAATCCACCGACACCAGGGGCTCGTCGCTCACGGCGAGCAGCCCCTTGAGGGGTCCCGCCTGGGCCGCCTCCCGGAAGGCGGCGTTCACCTCGTCGGCCGAAGTGGCTTTCTCCACCACGCAGGACAGCGCGACCACCGACACGTCGGGGGTGGGTACCCGGAGCGCCACCCCGTCGATCTTGCCCTTGACCTGTGGAATCACGAGCCCGGTCGCCTTGGCGGCGCCGGTGGTGGTCGGGATGATGGAAAGCGCCGCCGCCCGCGCCCGCCGCAAGTCCTTGTGCGGCAGGTCGAGAATCTGCTGGTCGTTGGTATAAGAGTGCACCGTGGTCATGAAGCCGCGGGTGAAGCCGAACCGGTCCAGGATGACCTTGACCACGGGCACCAGGCAGTTGGTGGTGCAGCTCGCGTTGGAGATGACGTGGTGCTTGGCTCCATCATAGGCCTCGTGGTTGACGCCGTAGACGATGGTGATGTCTTCTTTCTTTGCGGGAGCCGAAATGATCACCTTCCTGGCCCCACCCTGCAGGTGCAGCGCGGCCTGGGTCCGTTCGGTGAAGCGGCCGGTCGATTCGAGGACGACGTCCACCCCGAGGTCCTTCCAGGGCAGTTTGGCCGGATCCTTCTCCGACAGGACCCGTATGGAGTCGCCATCGACCACCAAGGCGTCGGTTTGGGCCGCGACCTCCCCGGCAAATCGGCCGTGGACCGAATCGTACTTGAGCAAGTGGGCCAGGGTCCTGGTGTCGGTGATGTCGTTCACTGCCACGAAATCGAGGTCCTTGACGCCCATCGCCCTGGCGGCACGCACCACGTTACGTCCGATGCGGCCGAACCCGTTGATGCCGACTCGAATTCCCATCATCTCTCCGTCGTTTCTCCGTCGTTGATTGCCGTCACGATGCCGGCCCACCATGATTACAGCGCCGTCACCGGCTCCAGCGCCCTCGCAAACGTCACTCCCTCGACGGCGGACGCACCCCCGGCCGCGAGGGCGGCCCCCGCCGCTGCCAGGGTCGCCCCGGTCGTGAAGACATCATCCACCAGCACGCAGTGGAGCCCCTCCACCGAGCCGGCCCGAAACGCGCCCATGACGTTGGCCGCGCGGGCCTCGGGCGGGAGCGCGGTCTGGGTCCGCGTCTCCCGTGCCCGACTGAGCAGCTCGTCCCGGACAGGCGCACCGCTCCGTGTGCTCAGGGCCGCCGCGATCCGCTCACTCTGGTTGTATCCCCGCTCCCGGCGCCGCCGGGCTGCCAGCGGCACCGGTATCAAGCATACCCGCCCGGTCAATGGCTCCAACCCCCGCATGGCCTCGGCCAGCGGCTCGGCCATCCGCCACCACCCCCCATACTTGAGATGATGAATGGCATCGCGGGCGGTACCCTCGAGCCAGACGGCGCTCCGAACCCGGCTGAGCCCGGCCGGCCATTGGGCGCACATCCGGCACTCCAGATCGCCGAAACGGGGCTGCCCACACCGGTCGCAGAGCCGGCCCCCAACGGGCCGCCAGCGCGTCCGGCAGACGCCGCAGACCAGGGCATCGCCCTCCCGCGCGGGGATCGGACTCTGACAGAGGAGGCAGGCGGGGGGCAACAGCCACCGCTCCACCCGGGACAGGGCATGCACCAGGTCGGACGCCGCGGCCAGGCGAGCCTTACCTGAGCGCAGCATCGACCGCGGCACGCATGATCTCGGTCGGTGCCCCGACGCCAGGGAACCACCGCTCGAACGCCGCGGCCCCTTGCCCCACCAGCATGGCGCGACCGTCGGACGCCCGGAGCCCCTTGGTACGCATTGCCCGGACCCATTGGGTCTCACCGCGCGCGTAGACCATGTCCAGCGCGACCTCCACCCCACGCGGGGGCGGCGGCGGAAGCGGATCGTCGAAATGGAGCCCGAGCGGAGTGGCGTTGATGACCACCCGGCAACTCTCCGGGGGCACGATCGTCCCGCCCAGGGACCCGACCCAGTCCACGAAGGCTTGGCGCCGGTCGGGCGATCGAGACGTGATCGCCAGCCCCACGCCCCGCCTCAGCGCCGCGCCGACCGCCGCCCGGGCCCCGCCTCCGGTGCCGAACACCAGCCATGGTCCTTCGGGAGCGTCCAGGCGGTCGAGCGCCTCCACCAATCCGGCCACGTCGGTGTTCTCGCCGGCGATCACCCCATCCTCGCCCCAGAAGGTGTTGCAAGCACCCAGCGCGGTCACCTGATCCGAGCCACGCTGGACCGCTCGGGCCGCGGCCTCCTTGTGCGGAACGGTCACGTTCCCGCCGCCCTCGGCCCTCACCAGCACGCGGAGGAGATCGGGGAGGTCCCCGGCGCGACAGCGGAGCGGAACGTAGGCTGCCTCCAGGCCAAGCGCCCTGAAGGCGGCATTCTGCATGGTGGGGGAAAGGGAGTGTGCGACCGGGTCACCCAGCAGGGCAAAGACCCGCGTGGAGCCGCTGATCACCGTACGGTGCCGGAGACGCGGCTCACGAGGCCATCGATCAGATCCCGCAGCTCGACGAATGTCGCCCGGTAGGTATCGATGTCCGATCCGTACGGATCGGGCACGTCCCCCCGGCTCTCATCCCGACCGGCATATCTCGTGAGCAGATGGACCTTGTCTTCCCCACCCAACTCGGTGACACGGGCAAGATGGTGGCCCGACATGGCCAGGAGCAGGTCGGCTTGCTTGACGAGGTCGCGCGTCAGGAGCCGGGCCCGATGCCCGCTCAGATCGAGACCGTGCTCCAGGGCCACCAGATAGGCCCCCTCCGACACCGGCGTGCCGTCCCAGGCGCCGGTGCCAGCCGATCCGACCGTGACGTGGTCCACACCGCGGGCCGCGAGCGCGTACCGCAATAGTCCCTCGGCCATCGGGCTGCGGCAGGTATTACCGGTGCAGACGAAGAGCACTCGCAGGGTCATGGAACAATCATACTCAGGGCGCCAACCGGCCTGCCGCCCGGCGCAACTCGAGCCGGGGGATGGCGCCCTCCCTGATGAGCTGCGGCGTCGATCGGGTGCAGTCGACCAGGGTCGAGGGGGGCACGTTCCCCAACACGCCGCCGTCGAGGACTACCAGGGCGCCGCTCTCGACCTCGCTCTTGAACAGCTCGACCAGCCGGCTGGGACCGGGGGCGGGAGCCTCGCCAGGACGGTTGGCCGAGGTGGACGTCAGCGGCCGCCCGCAGGCCGCCACCAGCCTCGCGACCCCGCAGTGCGAGGTGTGCCGCACCGCGATCCCCCCCTCCGTTCCCCGCAACTCGTTCGGGAGGCGCCCTTCTCCACCCGGGAGCACCAGCGTCAGCGGCCCGGGCCAGAAGCTATCGGACAGGGCGCGCGCGGAGGCGGAAAAAATCAGGCCCCATTCCTCGGCCATCCGCCGGCTCGAGACCAGGACCAGGAACGGCTTCCCCGGCTGACGCCCCTTGAGGCGGGAAAGCGCGTTGAGGGCGGGGGTCGTCGGCGCGGAACCCAGGCCGTAGACGGTTTCGGTGGGATAGGCCAGGAGCCGGTCGCGCCGGAGATGGTCGCAAACCACCGGAACGGCGGCGTCCACGTCGCCGTTGGTGCGAAAGGGGAGAATCACGCGCCGCCCTCGACCAAGCACTCCGCCAGGGCGAGGTCGTCGGGCGTGGTCACCTTGAGATTGCGAGGGGAGTCGGGGATCAGGCGGACGGATACGCCCAACGCCTCGACCAGCGCCGCGTCATCGGTGCTCACGCGGCCATCCCGTTTGGCCCGGGCCAGCGCCTCCGCCAGCACCGCTCGGGGGAACCCCTGCGGCGTCTGGGCCCGCCAGAGCCGGTCGCGCGGCAGGGTTCGGGCGACGTACTCCGGCTTGGTCGCGTCGGCCGCCTTGAGGGTGTCGCTCACCGGGAGCGCCGCGATCGCTCCCTCTCCCCCCCGCGCACACCCAATCACCGCGTCGATGACCGGGCGGCCGACCAGCGGACGAGCGCCGTCATGCACCAGGACGATCGCGCAATCGTCCCCCAGGGCGGCGAGCCCGGCGGCGACGGACGCGCCGCGTTCGGCGCCCCCCGCTGCCACCAACAGCCGCTCGCCGATCAGCTCCACTAGAAAATCCGGGGGGGTGGCTGCGTCGTCCGGCGGGAGCACCAGGGCGATCCGGGCCACGTCGGGGTGGGCCATGAAGGGTCGGACGGCGCGCAGGACCATCGGCACCCCGGCGATCGGCTGATACTGCTTCGGCACCTCGCTGCCCATCCGGGTGCCCCGTCCGGCCGCAACCAGTATCACCCCGACATCACGCGGCAAGCGCGCGCACCAGCTGATCGACGTGGTCCAGACTCACCATCGCGACGCCCTGAACCTGGGCCGTCCCGCGGGACGAGCCGAAGACCCGGCGGAACCCGAGCCGGGCCGCCTCCGCGATCCGGCGCTCGACCGCCCCACTCGGTCTGATCTCGCCTCCCAAGCCGATCTCGCCGAGGAAGATGACATCGGCCGGCGCCGGGCGGTTATGTAGGCTGGAGACCAGCGCCGCCGCGACGGCCAGATCGGCGCCCGGCTCGGTGAGGCGGACGCCGGCGGTCACCTGGACGAAGACGTCGAGATCGGCGAAGGAGAGGTTGGCCCGCCGCTCCAACACCGCCAGCAGTACCGCCAGCCGCTTGGGATCGAGCCCGGTCGCGACCCGCTGCGGGGTCCCGTACCCCGACTTGGCCGCCAGCGCCTGCACCTCCACCAGCACCGGGCGGGTGCCCTCCATCAGCGCCGTGACTGCGCTGCCGCTGATCCCGGCGGCGCGGGCCGCGAGGAACACCGCCGACGGATTGGGGACCGGCATCAGCCCCTGCTCGGTCATGGAGAACACCCCGAGCTCATCCACCGAGCCGAATCGGTTCTTCGAGGTACGGAGCAGACGATAGTCGAGGGTCACCTCGCCCTCGAAGTAAAGCACCGTGTCCACGATGTGCTCGAGGGTCTTGGGGCCGGCGATCCCGCCCCCCTTGGTGACGTGTCCCACCACCACCACCGCGGTGCCGCTTTCCTTGGCGAAGCGCATGAGCTGACCGGAGCATTCGCGCACCTGGCCTACGTTTCCCGGCGCGCTTTCCAGCGTCTCGGTATAGACCGTCTGGATCGAGTCGATCACCACCACGTCGGCCCGGAGCGCGCCCGCGGCGCCGATGATCGTCTCCAGCCGGGTCTCGCCCAACACGTGCACCGCGCCGGCGTCCTCGGTCAGCCGGTCGGCTCGGAGCCGGATCTGGTCGGGAGACTCTTCCCCGCTGGCATAGAGCACCGTCATTCCCGCCGCTTCGAGCCGGGCCGCCGCCTGAAGCAGCAGGGTGGACTTGCCGATCCCGGGCTCGCCCCCGATCAGGATCATGGAGCCCGGCACGATGCCGCCGCCGAGAACGAAATCGAACTCGGGGAGACCGGTGCGCCAACGTTGGACCGGGTCGGCGGCCACGTCCCGCAACCGGGCGGGCGCCACCAGGGCGCTCCCCCTCCCCCTCCGCTTTCCCCGCCCTACCACCGGCTCCTCCGCGACGGTGTTCCATTCACCGCACGCCTCACAGCGGCCCACCCACTTGGGGTGGCCGTGCCCGCACTCGGTGCAGCGGTAGACCGAGCCGGCCCTAGCCATCGGTCGATCTCGAGCCCGACGCCGCCGGGGCCATCACTCGGGATCTTCCCGGTGGCTGAGATTGTCGAAACGGGTGTATTCGCGCACGAACCGGAGGTGGATGTCGCCGGTGGGGCCGTTGCGGTTCTTGGCCAGCATGATCTCCGCCATCCCCTTCTTCGAGTCGTCTTCCCGGTCGTAGTACTCGGGACGGTGGATGAAGACCACGAGGTCGGCATCCTGCTCGATGGCGCCGGAATCGCGCAGGTCCGACAGGATCGGTTTCCGCTCACCGCCCCGCTGCTCCGACGCCCGGGACAGTTGGGACAGGGCGATGACCGGGATTTCCAACTCCCGGGCCAGCGCCTTGAGCGACCGGGAGATGTCGGAGATCTCCTGGACCCGGTTCTCGGAATATTCGGGGCTGCGCATCAGCTGCAGGTAGTCGACCACGATCAGCTTGACGTCGTTGTCGATCTTGAGCCGCCGGGCCTTGGACCGCATCTCGAGCAGGGTCAGCGACGGAGTGTCGTCGATCCAGAGCTGGTAGGTCTGGAGAATCCCGGCGGCCCGGGCGAGCTGGGTAAAATCGGAGTCGCGCAGCGTGCCTTGGCGGACCCGATGGCTGTCGACTCGAGCGGTGGCGGTGAGCATCCGCTGGACCAGCGCCTCCTTGGACATTTCCAGCGAGAAGATGGCCACCCCCTGCCCCTCCGCCGCGGCATTGGCCGCGATGTTCAAACAGAAGGCGGTCTTTCCCATCGACGGCCGGGCGGCGACCACGACCAGCTCGGACTTCTGAAACCCCGAGGTCAACCCATCCAAATCTAGGAACCCGCTCGGCACTCCCGTAATCGCTTTGCCGCTGCGCTGGAGCGTTTCGATGCGCTCCATCGTCGGCCAGAGCATTTCCTTGATCCGGGTAAACCCCTCGTCGCCCCGCTGCTGGGAGATCTGGAAGACCTTGGATTCGGCGACATCGAGGAGATCGCTGGCGGTCGAGTGGCCGTCGTAGGCCTCGGTGATGATCGACGTGGAGGTCTCGATAAGGCGGCGCAGAATGGCCTTGTCGCGGACAATCTTGGCGTGGAACTCCAGGTTGGCGGCGGTGGGTACCGCGTCGACCAACTCGGCCAGGTATTCCTGCCCGCCGATGATCTCCAGGTCGCCCCGGCGGAGCAGCTCGTCACGCAGCGTGATATGGTCGATGACCACCCGGCGCTCGATCAGAGCCAGCATGGCCCGGAACAGCCGACGGTGCCCCTCGCGGTAGAACATGCCGTGATCCACCAGCTCCGCCGCCCGAAGCGCGGCGTCCTGATCGAGCAGCATGGCCCCCAGCACCGCCTGCTCGGCCTCCTGGCTCCAGGGGGCCGCCCGGCCGACGAAAGGATCAGCGGTCGAGAAGTTGTCGGACGATACGGACGTCATCCCAGGTCGGCTTCTTCCAGTTCGGGTTCCGCAGCAACGCCGCGGGATGGTAGGTCACAACGAGCGGAATACCGTTGTACGTGTGCACCTTTCCGCGCAGCTCCCCCAGGCTCTTCCGCGCACCCAGTATCGCCTCACCGGCCGTCCCTCCCAAGGCGAGAATCACCTTGGGACGAAGCAGCTCCAGTTGACGATGGAGAAAGGGCAAACAGGCAGCGATCTCATCGGGCAAGGGCTTCCGGTTCTGAGGGGGGCGGCACTTGACGATGTTGGTGATGTACACCGTTTCGCGCGGAACATCAATAGCATCGAGAATGCCGTCGAGCAACCGCCCCGCCGGTCCCACGAAGGGCCGGCCGGTCGCATCCTCGGTGGCGCCCGGCCCCTCGCCGATCAGGACCAACCGGGCCCGGGGATCGCCCTCGCCGGGAACCCCATTGGTTCGACTGGAGCCGAGCGCGCAGCAGCAGGTCGTCCGGATATGCTCGGCTACCGCCTCCAAGGTCTCCAGCGCCGCCAGGTTGTTCCCCAGCAGCGCCGGCTCGGGAGAGCGGACCGCGAGTCCGGGACCCGGGATCGGCGGCGCCCCGGACTTCCACTTGGGCTCGGGACCCGGCGGCGACTGGGCGGCGGGCTGGGGTCTCGGCGCGGCGGCTTCCCCGGCGAGCGGGGTGGCCAGAATGATCTCGTCCCCACCGAGCTCCGCCTGTTGCGCGAGATAGCGCCGCCGCTCATCGGCCAAGGGACCGCTCCACGGCATCGAGGATGGCGTCGGCCACTTCACGCTTCGACTGCAGGGGGAGAATCCGGGCGCTGCCGTCGCGGCCCAGCAGCGCGACCCGATTGGTATCGACCTCGAACCCGGCACCGGGTTCCAGCGCATCGTTCACCACGATCAGGTCGAGATCCTTCCGCTCCAGCTTGGCCCGCCCCTTGTCGAGGGCGTCGCCGGTCTCCAGAGCGAAGCCCACGGTCACGCTCCCGGGCTTTCGCTCCCCCCGCGTCGCACCGAGGATATCGTCGGTCGGCTCCATCGGGATGGCCAGCGCGCCGTCGATGCGGGATCGCTTGCTCTCACTGGGGCTGCTGGGACGGAAATCGGCCGGGGCGGCGGCCATCACCAGGACATCGGCCTCGGGCAGCTCGGTCCGCACGGCCGCTTCCAACTCCTTGGTGGTCTCGATCCGGACCACCCGAACCCCGATCGGCGCCGGCAGAGCCACCGCCCCGGAGATGAGTACCACCTCGGCCCCCCGCTCCCAGGCCGCCTGGGCGACGCGGTACCCCATCTTCCCACTGGACCGGTTGGTGACCACTCGCACCGGGTCGATGGACTCCCGGGTCGGACCCGCGGTGACCACCACTCTCTTCCCGGTAAGACGCCCGTGCCCGTGGAGCAGCCGGAGGGCGTGCCCCAGGATCGTTTCCGGCTCGCTCATGCGACCAGGGCGCTCCGACGGACCTTCCGCGAGTGCCCCGACCTCGGGGCCCACCAGGGCCACCCCGCGCAGGCGGACCCGATCGAGATTGGCCCGGGTTTGCGGATGGGCGTACATCTCGTCGTTCATCGCGGGGGCGAGCAGGATCGGAGCGGTGGTGGCGAGCAGGAGGGTGGTGAGAACATCGTCCGCCAACCCCTGGGCCAGGCGGGCGATGAGATGGGCGGTGGCGGGGGCCACGATGACCAGGTCGGCCTGTTGGCCGAGCCGGACGTGGGAGAGCGCTCCCCCCGGCTCCCAGACCGAGGAGAGCACCGGACGGCCGGTGAGGGCCTCGAAGGTGAGTGGCCGCACGAACTCGGCGGCCGCGCGGGTGAGAATCGCGTCGACCCGCGCCCCAGCCTCGGTCAGCCTCCGGGCGAGAATGCAGCTCTTATAGCATGCGATCCCGCCCGACACGCCGAGGACGACGTGCCGGCCGGCCCACACGCTCACGCCTCGGAGCGGCGGCGGCGGACGAGCTTGTAGTTCAGATCGCCGTCCACCAGCGACTGCATCGCCTTGGTGGTGAGTTTCTCCCCCCGGGTATCGAGCTGGTCTTTGGGAAACTCATTCAGATAGCGAGCGAACTTCGCCGCCACCAGCACGCCCAGGTACTTGTTCCCGGCCTGCTTGGCGACTTCGGCTGGGGTGGTAATGCGCATCGGTACTCCTTTGGAATGCGTCAGTCCGCTGCCAGTTCAGCGGCGGCCGCGATCACGTCGCGGCGCAGGCCCTCGACGAACGCGGGCAGGGTGTCCTGCCGGGCCACCCGCCGGGACTCGGCGTCGATGATGGCTATCACCTGGGTCACCGCGAGATCGAGCTCCTGGTTCACGATCACGTAGTCATATTCCGACACCGCGGCCAACTCCTCGGCCGCCCGGACCATCCGGTCCCGGATGGCGCCGGGCCGTTCGGTGTTCCGGCCCCTTAGCCGCTCCACCAGAACCTCCGCCGACGGGGGGAGGAGAAACAGGTGAAGCGAGTTGGCGAACGTTTCCCGGATCCGCCGGGCTCCCTCGACCTCGATGTCGAGCACCGCATGCCGGCCCGAGGCCAGAATATCCTCCACCTCGCTCCGCAGGGTGCCGTAAAGGTAGCCGCCGTAGGTGGCCCACTCGAGAAACGCCCCGGCCTCCCGCCGGCGGGTGAACTCCTCCCGGGACAGAAAGTGGTAGTCCACCCCGCCCCGCTCCCCGCCACGCATGGGGCGGGTGGTGGCGGACACCGAGTATCCCAGGTCGCTCCGCCGCTGGAGCACGCGTCTCGCGATGGTGGTCTTGCCCCCGCCCGAAGGTGACGAGAGCACCAGCAAGAACGGCTTCACTCGAGGTTCTCGAGCTGTTCCCGGAACTTTTCGAGCTCGCCCTTCATGGCGATCACCAGCTGGGCGATCTCGGCGTCGTTGGCCTTGGAGCCCATGGTGTTCACCTCGCGCCCCAGCTCCTGCGCCAGAAACCCGAGCTGTTTCCCGGCCGGCCGCTCGGAGGCCACCGCCTCGCGCACCGCGGCCACATGGGCCCGGAAACGCACCAATTCCTCGGTGATGTCCAGCCGGTCGGCCAGGAAAGCCAGCTCCTGGGCCAGGCGCCCTTCGTCGACCGCTCGCCCGTCCAGCAACTCCGCCACGGCGGCCCGCAGCCGATTCCGCTCCCGTACCAGCCGATCCGGCGCCAGCTGGTCGATCCGGTCAGCCGACCGATCCAACAGGTCCACCCGATGCAGCAGCTCGGCCGCCAGGGCTTCGCCCTCCCGCGCCCGCATCAGGCGGCACTCGGCCGTCGCCCGGGCGACGATCGGCTCGACCTCGGCCCAGAGGATCTCGGCGATGGCGTCCCCACTGCTGGAAAGCACGTCCGCCTGCCGGGCGACCAGGTCGACCGTCACCTCACCGGGCAGTCCCAGCGCCGACTGGAGCTCACGCAGGCGAGCGGTCACCAATCGAGCCCGGTCGAAGTCGATCGAGAAGCCCGCCTCGTGCGCCGGGGGCTCCGTCCAGCGAACCTGCACCGCCACGTGGCCCCGGTCGAACTCGCGGCGCAGCCGCTCGCGCAGGTCGCCCTCGAGCGGCAGCAGGTCGGGCGAGAGCTTCGGCGCCAGATTGAAGTGCCGGTGGTTGACCGTCCGGATCTCGACCCGAAGCCGGCCGCCGGCCACCGCGCCCTCCGCGGTGCCGAACCCGGTCATGCTGTGGGGCACCAACGCCTCCCCTGTATCGGTATCCGGGAAAACCATCAAACCTAACGGGAGAGAGGGCTTGCCGGTAGGTGGCCATAAGCACTGGCCGACTGCGGTCGCAAACGCGCACGATTGAACAACACCATCGTGTTATAGTGCTGGCATTACGTCACTTATAGTGCATCACCTCAGCTAATTTAGGAAGTCCCAGCGGACCCCGAAATTGCTGCCGAACCGAGGGATGCGGAACCCGGGGACATAGGTGAGTGTCGTGGCGCTGAGATTCCCCCGGTCCCAAAAGATGGAGAAACCCTGGAGCTGGAACTGCACCAGGCTGCGAAAGAAGGTGGCGCCCCGGAGGGTGATGGGAGCGCCACTCGCGTCCCGGCCCAT
>Ga0326597_10004321_pt1 | contig 20029 bp, 13 predicted proteins | sample RVTome_12_FD_203789 | JGI IMG/M metagenome (GOLD analysis project Ga0326597, IMG submission 203789) | Soil microbial communities from uranium-contaminated site in the Upper Colorado River Basin, Wyoming, United States - RVT100D185 | ecosystem: Environmental > Terrestrial > Soil > Contaminated >...
GGCGGCTCGAACACGAAGGCTATCGAGCCGTCCAGGCGACCAACGGGAAGGAAGCGCTGCGGGTCCTGGTCCAGACTCCGATCGATCTGGTGATCACCGACATCCTCATGCCGGAGAAGGACGGTCTCGAACTCCTGGGCGTCGTGCGCCAGGAGCATCCTGGAATCAAGGTCATCACCATCAGCGGCCCGGAGCATCAGGTCTATCTCAGGATGTCCGAGCGCCTGGGCGCCGTGCGCAGTTTCTGCAAGCCGCTCGATCTCACCGAGATCATGTCGGCCGTGGACCAATTCACTGAATCGTCCGAGTGAGGGCCCGCTCAACAACCACTTCGCATTTTGGCCGGCCCTCGTCGTCCCTGGCTGTGTTGCTCCTCCTTGGAGTATCTCGAATACACGGTCGTCGTCGCGCCTTGCCAGGAACGACGATCGCTCGCCCAAGAAGTTATTGTTGAGCGGACCCTACGTCCCGCTCAACCAGGGTACAGCGAAGCCGCCTTGGCGGCGGAGGTGACGATCCCCTTGATCAGCGCGGAGCTGAAGCCCTGGTGCTCCATCTCGTTCAACCCGGCGATGGTACATCCGCGCGGCGTGGTGACCGCATCGATCTCGCGCTCCGGATGCGTGCCCTGCGTGAGCACCAGCGAGGCCGCTCCCAGCGCGGTCTGGGCCGCCATGGTCAGCGCATCGCCCGGATGGAAACCGATCTCGATCCCGCCCTGCGACGCGGACCGGATGGCCCGCAGGAAGAAGGCGATGCCGCAGGCGCAGAGCGCGGTGGCCGGCACCATCAGTTCCTCCTCGATCACCACCGTCAGTCCCACCGCCTCGAAGATCTCGACGGCCCGCCGCCGCACCTGATCGTCCGCCGAGTTCAACGCGAGGCAGGTCATCGATTGGCAGAGAGCGATGGCCGTGTTGGGCATGGCTCGGACCAGGTCCAGCCGCTTGCCGACCCCTTTGGACAGCGCCGCCAGGTCGGCGCCCGAAACCACCGAGATCAGCAGGTGGCGTCCGGGCTCCAGCGTGTCCCGGATCTCCGCCAGCAGGCCGTCGAGCTGGAGCGGTTCCACGGCCACCATGACCACCTCCGCCCGCCGCACCGCGTCCCGGTTGTCGCTCTGCGTGACGAATCCCCGGTCCGCCAGATCGCTGATCTGATCCAGATTGCGCCGGGTCAGGATGATCTGATCCGCAACGTAGCGTCCCGAGGCGACCAGCCCCACGGCCATGGCCCGGCCGATGTTGCCGGTTCCGAGAATCGCCAGTCGCTCCGATCCGCCCATGCCGCGCCTTCCATCTCGAACGAGAAGTCGACCGCAAACTACGCCGGCGGGTCGCTCTGGGTCAAGCCCGCGGCCTGTAGAGTGGCCCGGGCGGCGCCGCGCCCGTCCGATCCGGCCTGAGGGCCCGGGCCTGAAGGAAAGCATGCCCCTGATCCGTCTCGATGATCTCGACCTGGGCTACGGAGGCCCGTTGCTGCTCGAGGGCGGAAGCCTCTCCGTCGCGCGCGGCGATCGGATCGGACTGGTCGGCCGGAACGGCGCCGGCAAGACGACGCTGTTGAAGACCATCGCCGGAGAAGTGGAGCCGCTCCGCGGCACGGTGTGGATCCGGTCCGGCCTCAAGCTCTCGATGCTCGAGCAGCAGGTGCAAGGCGCCGCTGCCGGCCGGATCTTCGATTCAGTGGCGGCCGGACTTTCGGAGTGGGGCGAGCTGCTCTCGCGCTACCATCGAATCTCGGCGGAACTCGCCGCCTCGAGCACGCCGGGACGGCTGGATGAGCTCGACCGGCTTCAGCATCAACTCGAAGCCGGAGGCGGCTTCTCGATGCAGGCGCAGGTGGACAAGATCCTCGACCGGATGGGGCTCGATCCCGAGCTGCCCGCGTCCGGCCTCTCCGCCGGCCAGCAGCGCCGGGTCCTCCTGGCCCGGGCCCTGGTTTCGGAGCCGGACGTGCTGCTGCTCGACGAACCGACGAACCATCTCGACCTGGAGGCGATCGCCTGGGTCGAGGAGTTCCTCTCGCACTTTCCGGGCACGCTGCTGTTCATCACCCATGACCGGGCGCTCTTGCGCAGGCTGGCCACCCGCATCGTGCTGGTCGATCGGGCGCGGCTCCGAAGCTACGACTGCGGCTATGACGAGTACCTGCGGCGCTTCGATCAGGATCTCGAGGCCGAGGAGCGGCGGTTCGCCGAGCAGGGCCGCAAGTTGAAGAAGGAAGAAGCCTGGGCCCGCCAGGGCGTCAAGGCCCGGCGGACCCGCAGCCAGGGCCGCGTCCAGGCCCTCGAGCGCCTGCGCGCCGAGCGGCGCTCCGAGCGGGCGCGCGCCGGCAACATCAAGGTCCAGGCCCAGCAAGCCGAGCGCTCCGGTCAACTGGTCATCGAGGCGCTTGGGCTTCATCACCGCCTCGGCGAGACGGAAGTGATCCGGGACTTCTCCACCCTGGTCATGCGCGGCGACAAGATCGGGCTGATGGGAAGGAACGGCTCGGGCAAGACGACGCTGCTCCGGATCCTGCTGGGTGAACTCCAGCCGACCCGTGGCACCGTGCGCCACGGCACGAAACTGCAGGTGGCCTACTTCGACCAGCTCCACCGCCAGCTCGACGAGAGCCTCACGGTGCGCGAGGCGGTGGCCGACGGAGCCGACCTGATCCAGATCGGCCAGGGCCGCCGCCACGTGGTCGGCTATCTGCGCGACTTCCTCTTCGATCCGGACCGGCTGGACACGCCGGTCGGCAGGCTCTCGGGCGGCGAGCGCAACCGGCTCCTGCTGGCCCGGCTGTTCACGCGCCCCTCCAATCTGCTGGTCATGGACGAACCGACCAACGATCTCGACCTGGAGACGCTCGAGCTGCTCGAGGACCTGCTGGTGGAATACCAGGGCACCATCCTGCTCGTCAGCCACGACCGGGAGTTCCTGAACAACGTCGTCACCAGCAGCTTCGTGCTGGAGGGCGAGGGGCGGGTCGGCGAGTACGCGGGCGGCTACGACGACTGGCTGGCGCAGCGCAAGCCGGCCGTGGAACCGGCCGGGAGGAAGATCCAGCCGAAGCCGAAGCGGCCGGAGCGTGAGGCTGCGCCCGGCCCCCGCAAACGGACCTATGCCGAGAAGCTCGAACTCGCGGCGCTGCCGGAGCGGATCGGGGCGCTGGAGAAAGAACTGGATGAGCTGCATGCTTGCATGTTGCGCGAAGGTTTCTACACCGGTGATCTGGACGAGATCGCGCGGGTCACGGGCCGCCTGCCGGTCGTCGAGCGGGAGCTCGAGGCGGCCTATGAACGTTGGGCGGAGTTGGATGATCTGGCGGATCGTTGAGCGGAAGCGTGTTCCGGTGACGGTCCACAGAAAGGCAAGAACGATGTTGGAGATCCTGCTGCTCTGTGGCGCGTTGCTGGCTCCGCAGGCGTCGAGTTCCGAAGCGGAGCACCTGCGGCTGCCGGCGGTGATCGGCGATCGGATGGTCCTGCAGCGCGACCAGAAGGTGGCGCTCTGGGGCTGGGATCGTCCCGGCCAGGAGGTTTCGATCCGCCCCGGGTGGCTGGACGCCGGCCTGAAGACCCGCGCGGGCCAGGACGGCCGCTTCCAGGTGCTCGTGAAGACGCCCGGCGCGGGCGGTCCGTACTCGATCGAGATCCGGGGCTCCAGCGCCAGGACGCTCTCGGACGTGCTGATCGGAGAGGTCTGGATCTGTTCCGGCCAGTCGAACATGGAATGGCCGCTGGAGCGGAGCGAACCGGGCTACGACGAGGTCGGTGAGCACGCGCTGGATTCGAAGATCCGTCTGTTCCAGGTCGAGCGGCGACACTCGGCCACGCCGCTTCCGGACTGCGCCGGAACCTGGTCGGACTGCTCGAAGGACGCGGCCGCCTCGTTCTCCGCGATCGGGTACTTCTTCGCCCGGGACCTGGTGCGCGAGCTGGACGTGCCGATCGGCCTGATCGGGACCTACTGGGGCGGAACGCTGGCGGAGGCCTGGACCAGCCGGGAGGCGCTCCTGCGCTTCGGCGAGTTCGACGAGGAGTTGAAGGTCGTCGAGCGCTTCCGGACCGACCCCGACGGGGTGGCCGAGGAGCTGGCGCAGCAGGAGCGCGGGTGGTGGAAGGCGATGGTCGAGCTCGAGGGCGAGCGCGCCGCGGACTGGGTCCGGCCCGAGTTCGACGATACGTCGTGGAAGGTGTTGCGCGTCCCGGGCCGCTGGGACGGCGGAGAGCTGGGCGCGTTCGACGGCAGCGCCTGGTTTCGCAGGACGGTGCGGCTGCCGGCCGCCTGGCAAGGCTCCGAGTTGAGGCTCACGCTCGGCCCGATCGATGACCTCGATCAGACCTGGTTCAACGGCGAACCGGTCGGTCGCCACGCACGGCTCGATTCGTGGCAGACGCCGCGCGATTACACGGTGCCGGGTCGCCTGGTGCGGGCGGGGGACAACCAGATCACCGTGCGGGTGATCGATACCGGCGGCCACGGCGGGATCTACGGCGAGGCGGAGCAGCTGCAGCTGGTGTTGACCTCCGAGCAGGCGTCCGTTCCGGTCTCGCTGGCCGGAGATTGGCATTACCGGAAGGGCGCGGAGGCCGCGTCGTTCCCGCCTCGCCCGTCCGGACCGCGGATGCACGCGAACGCGGTCACCGCGCTCTACAACGGCATGCTGGCGCCTTTGATTCCCTACGGGATCCGCGGCGCGATCTGGTATCAGGGCGAGTCGAATCGGGGGCGGCCGCGCCAGTACGCGCGCCTGTTCCCCGCCCTGATCCAGGACTGGCGGGAGGGCTTCGGACAGGGCGACTTTCCGTTCTACTACGCGCAGATCGCGCCTTATCGCTACGACCGGGATACGGGCCAGGCGGCGCTCCTGCGCGAGGCCCAGGCCCGGACGCTGTCGGTTTCGAACACCGGGATGGCGGTCACCATGGACGTCGGGAACCCGCAGGACATCCATCCGCGCGACAAGCAGACCGTCGGCCACCGCCTGGCGCTCTGGGCGCTGTTTGGAACCTACGGCAGGATCAGCGAGGCCCCCAGCGGCCCGCTGTTCAAGCATTTCGAAGTCGAGGGGGACGCGCTGCGGCTCCACTTCCAGGGCGTCGGCTCGGGGCTGGTCGCCCGCGGCGGTGAGCTCTCCGAGTTCCTGCTGGCCGGCGAGGATCGCATCTTCCATCCGGCGCGTGCCGTGATCGAGGGCGGCACCATCCTGGTCCGGTCGGACGCGGTCCCGAAACCGGTCGCGGCGCGCTACGGCTTTGATGCGGCGGCCGAGCCGAATCTCTTCAATCAGGAGGGCCTGCCGGCCTCCTCGTTCCGAACCGATGACTGGGACGACTTGTAATGCGCGAGTGCCTCGAGAGGTTGTTCTTCCGATCGAACGGGCGGCTGCCGGCCGCGCTCCGGACCGCACCCTTCCTGCTGCTGCTCGCCGCGCCGGTCGCGCGAGCCCAGGACGTCGACTACGAGAAGTTCGTCCTGGACAACGGGCTGAAGGTCATTCTGCACGAGGATCACCGGCTTCCGGTGGTGCACGTCAACACCTGGTACGACGTGGGAGCCAAGGACGAGCAGCCGGGCCGCAGCGGGTTCGCCCACCTCTTCGAGCACCTGATGTTCATGGGCACCGAAAGGGTTCCGGGAAGCCAGTTCGATCTGATCATGGAGCGCGGCGGCGGAGCCAACAACGCCTCGACCAGCTTCGACCGCACCAACTACTTCTCCTGGGGTCCGGCCGAGCTCCTGCCCACGTTGCTCTGGCTCGATGCCGATCGGATGGAAGACCTGGGGCGCATGATGACCCGGGAGAAGCTCGATCTGCAGCGGGACGTGGTCCGGAACGAGCGCCGGCAGACCAGCGAGAACGTGCCGTACGGCCGCGCCGACCTGAAGCTGGTCAGCCTGCTGTTTCCCGGAACCCACCCCTACCGCAACGAGGTGATCGGCAGCCACGCCGATCTGGAGGCCGCCACCGTCGACGACGTGAAGGAGTTCTTCGCCAACTACTATGTGCCCAACAACGCGCAGATGGTGGTGGCCGGGGACTTCGACGGCGAACAGGTGAAGCCGCTGATCGAGCAGTTGTTCGGCGGTCTGAAGCGAGGTGCGCCGCCGCCGCTGGTCGAGCCAAAGCGGCCCGCGCCCTCGGGCGACATCCGGTTCACGATGCTGGACCAGGTGAAGCTGCCGCGGATCACGCTGGCCTGTGTCGGCCCCGGCGCCTATCAGCCGGGCGACGCCGAGCTGCGCATCCTGGCCGAGATCCTGGGCCGCGAGCCGAGCGGCCGGCTGTATCAGCGGCTGGTGGTCGAGGAGGCGCTGGCCGCGGAGGTGGAGGTCCGCCAGGATCCGGCCCTGCTCGGTTCGATCTTCTCGATCTCGGTGCTGGCCCGGGAGGATGCCGACCTGGATCGCGTCGAGGAGCTCGTCAACGAGGAGGTCGAGCGGTTGAACCGCGAGGGGCCCACGCCCGCGGAACTCTCGAAGGTCAACCTGGCCATCGAGCGCGAGATGCTCACCGCGCTCGAGGAGCTGGGTTCCAAGGCGGATCAGCTCAACGAATACGAGTTCTTCTTCGGCGAACCGAATTCGTTCCGGCGCGATCTGGAGCGGTTCCGGTCGCAGACGCCCGAGTCGGTCCGGAAGTGGCGCGTGCTGGAGCCGGGCAGCCGGGTCATCCTGCGCGTACTTCCGGAGGCGCCCCCGCGCGATGCCTCGCCCCGGGACCGTCCACCCGAGACCCTGGTTCGCCCGGCCTTCGTGCCCGAGGCTCCCGAGAGGCTCACGGTGAGTGGTCATCCGGTGGCGCTCTGGCATCGGCCCGAGCTGCCGATGGTCGAGGTGAGCCTGTTGCTCCAGGTCGATCCGGGCAACGTCCTCGACCGGCCGGGCAAGGCGGGCACCGGCGCCCTGCTTTCGAAGTTGATCAAGGAAGGCGCCGGGGACCTGAGTGCGCTGCAGTTCGCCAACGCGCTGGAGCAGCTGGGGGCCGAGCTCGAGGTGGACGCCACGCGCGAATCCCTGCTGTTCACGCTCTCCACCCTGCGGCGCAACCTGGAGCCGGCGCTCTTGCTCCTGGGCGACGCGTTGCTGCGGCCCAGGCTCGCGCCCGGCGACTGGCAGCGGGTGCGGCGGCTGCACCTGGAGGAGCTCAAGCAGCGCGATGACCGGCCGTCTTCGCTGGCGCGCGTCGTCGCTGACCGGATCCTGTTCGGGTCGGAGCATCCCGCCGGCTGGCCGGTCGAGGGCATGCAGTCCTCGGTGAAGAGGGTGACCCTCGAGGACCTGACCCGGCTGCATCAGGAACTGCTGCGGAACGGGACGGTGCATCTGGTGGTGGCCGGCGACCTGAAGGGCGACGAACTGGGACCGAAACTGGGGCCCGTGCTGTTGGACCTGAGTCCCGCCCGGCAGGGAGCAGGTCATCCCGCCAACTGGGCCTATAAACGGCACGGCAGCCTGCGGGTCGTCGTCGTCGATCGCCCCGGTGCGGTGCAGACCGTGATCCGATTCGTGATGCCCGGCCTGCCCCGCAACGACGAGCGTCGCGTCGCCTACGAGCTGCTCGGCACCGTGCTGGGCGGCACCTTCACCAGCCGGCTCAACGCCAATCTGAGGGAAGACAAGGGGTACACCTACGGCGCCTCCGCGCGCCACTCCATGGAAGCGATGTACGGTTCGTTCGCCGCTGCATCCGGCGTCCGCGCCGACGTCACCGTGGTCTCGATCGCCGAGTTCCGCAATGAGCTGCGCCGTCTGCGCGAGGGCGACGTGACGGCGGCCGAGCAGGAGAAGGCCCGGGGAGCCCTGCGGGCCGACCTGGTCGAATCGTTCTCGAGTCTGGCCCGCCTGTCCCGGCAGTACGTGAGCCTGCTCCAGGCCGGGCTGGAGTTCGACGCGCTCGAACGCGACCTCCTCGAGCTGGATCGGCTCACCGCCTTGGACCTGAATGCCCTGGCGCGGGAGGCCGTGCCGCTCGACAACGCCGTGCTGGTCCTGGTCGGCGATGCCGGGCAGATCAGGTCCCAGGCCGAGGGACAGAACCTCCCCGCGCTACGAGTGCTCAGCGCGGGGGGCGCGGCGGGGCGCTGACCCGTTCTACTTGTGGATCTTGGCGCCGTTCCTGCGGGCCCAGCGCTCGGCCTTCCAGGGCTTGCCCCGCTCTTCCCACTTCCGGGCCTCTTCCACGTGGCAGCCGAGGCAGGCGACCCCGGGCGTGAGCACGCCGGTCGAGCGGCTCCCGTCGAAGTTGAACATCTCGGCGTCCTTGTCCATCGAGATCTTGAACAGGTGGCTGCGAGCGTCCGCCTTCCAGCGGCTCTCGGAACCCGATTGCTTGACGACGTACGGCATGTGGCAATCCCAGCAACGCAAGCCGCGATCCAGGTGCCGCCGTCCCAGCGGCTTGAAGTCGCGCCGGCTGGCCTTGTCGGTGTGGGCGTGGCAGTCGGTGCACTCGGTCCGGATCCCCCGGTCGGACCGCTCGTGCGGGTCGTGGCACTCGACGCAGTTGCGGTTGTCATGGGGTGAGGCCAGCAACTCGTTGTACTGCGCGTTGGGCGAGAGGAACCCCTCGGCGGCGGGAACCTGGTTCAGATCGCCGTTGCGATGGCAACCGCCGCACTGGGCCGCATCCACGTGGACGTCGATGTCGCCGTAGGGCGGCATCACGTGCGCCGACGCGGCTCCGTGGCAGGCCTCGCACTGGACCCCGTCCAGGCTCCAGGTCCCCTGGACGCCCGGCAACGGATTCGATCCTCCGGCTCCGAACCCCGTCGTGTGGCAGCCGCCGCAGTCGAAGCTCTTCAGCTCGCCGGCGAACTCGTCGACCCACTGGTTGGTCCCAAGGTCGTATTCATTCTGTCCGGCCTCCTCATCGGGCAGGCCCGGGTTGATCCGGGTGATCACGTACCCGTCGTCGTCCAGGTAGTTGGCCCGCTGGGTGTGCCCCCCGATCACCCAGCGGATGTCCGACCAGTCGTAGCCTTCCGGCACGGGCAGCGGCCGGCTGTCGGAGTTCGCCCGCAGCGCGAACGGGTGGCCGGAGCCCCGGAACGCGCTCCATTGTTCCCAGTGGCACTCCCGGCAGGCCTCCGAGCCCAGGAAGGTCGTCTGGGCCAAGGCTCCGGTCGTTCCGAGCAGGATCCCGGCTGCCACGAGCAGCCGGAGGGCAAGTCGCGTCATCATCGTGCTCCAGCGGGCGGACGCGTCGGGGCGCGTCGCACTTCTCCAGTCATCGTAGTCGAGCGGGGTCGAGATTGAGCGTCCTCTTCGCCGCCTCCGATGAATTCCCGCCGGGGAAGAAACCACCGCCGCAACCTCTCGCTCAGTTTTCTGCCGTCACGTGTCGAGAAGACCATTGGATGAGCCTATAATGATCACTCGTTCCTCTTAGAAAGACCTGCCGGGAATTGCTCTCGGATTCCCTGGACTTCGGAATGAAAACGACGCGAATGCTGAGCCGGAGCGCGCTGCTCGCGCTGGTCACGACGGGGATCGCGGCCACGCAGATCTACGCCCAGACCTACGTCGGTTCGGACGAATGCAAGCGGTGCCACGAGGACCTCTGGAACGAGCATCGGGTCTCGGGCCACGCCCACAGCCTGCTGACCTCGTTGGACGCGGAGCCCACGGCGCTGCCGCTGCCCGAGGGATACAGCTTCAACGATGTCAGCTACATCATCGGCGGGTATCGGTGGAAGGCGCGCTACCTCGATCCGAACGGGTACTTCATCACCACCGTGGACGGAGGGACTCCCGGCCGGAACCAGTTCAACCTCGAGTCGAACGAGTGGGTGGACTACCACGCCGGCGAAGTCAACGTGCGGTTCGAGTGCGGCCAGTGTCATACCACCGGATATTCGTTTTCCGGCCACCAGGGCGGACTTCCGGGAATCCAGGGGACCTGGGAGTTCGACGGCGTCCAGTGCGAGCGTTGCCACGGTCCGGCCTCGGACCATGTGTTCAACCCCTCGCGCTTCAACATCACGGTCAACCCCGGCGTCTGCCGCGTCTGCCACGTGACAGGCAACGAGGCCGCGGTCCCGGCCTCCGGCGGATTCATCGAACATCAAGCGCAGTACAACGAGATTCTCGCGTCACCGCACTTCTTCCTGGACTGCACCGTGTGCCACGAACCGCACAAGCAGGCCAAGTTCTCGTTCCAGGTCGAATGCACCCTCTGCCATGACGAGCAGGCGGACACGAGCACGGCCTTCAAGAACCTGGGCCGCCGGCACCTCGCGCGGGACGTCGGCTGCGTCGACTGCCACATGCCGTACGCCGTCAAGTCGGCCGCGTCGTTCGGCCCGTTCCAGGGGGATCTCCGCAGCCACCTGTTCGGGGTCACGCTCGACGAGGACGACACCATGTTCAACGCGGCGGGAGACCTCGCCAATGGCGAGCTCACGGCGGCGTACGTCTGCCTCGGCTGCCACGAGAACATCGTCAACAAGTTCACGGCGCAGGGAAGGCCGGAGAAAGCCGAGAAGTGGGCGCGCAAGAAGGCCAGGAAGATCCACAAGTAGCCTTCTTTTGCCAGCGGGCGCCCGCTGGCGCCCGCTGGCAGAACTTGCCGATCAGCGCGCCCGCAGCTCCTCGACCAGACTCGCGAAGTGGTCGAGCGACGCGGGGTTGATCAACGCGTCGCGATTGGTGACCGGGCGGCCGTGCAGCAGGTGGGCCACCGCGGTCTCGACCTTCTTCCCGTTCAACGTGTAGGGGATATCGGGCACCGCGAGGATCCTGCCCGGCACGTGGCGCGGAGACGCGTCGTGGCGCAGCGTGTGCGCGATCGCGACCTCGAGTTCCCGGGTCAGCTCCTCACCCGGCGCGAGCTTCACGAACAGCAGGATGCGCTGGTCGCCCCGCCAGTCCTGGCCGATCGCCAGACTGTCGGCCACCTCGGGCAGTTGCTCCACCAGGTTGTAGATCTCGGCCGTACCGATACGCACGCCCGACGGCTTGAGGACCGCGTCCGAGCGGCCGAGGAAGGTGATGCCGCCCGTCCTCGAGTCGAACCGGACGTAGTCGCCGTGGCGCCAGACCCCGGGGTAGACGTCGAAGTAGGCGTCGTGATAGCGCCGTCCATCGGGGTCGCCGGCAAAGCGAAGCGGCATGGAAGGCGCCGGCGCTTCGCAGACCAGCTCGCCCTGCTCATCGCGCACCGGCCTGCCGTCCGGATCGTAGCATTCGATCTTCATGCCGAGTCCTTTGCCCTGCAGCTGGCCCGCGTAGACGGGCTGGGTCGGGCTCCCGATCGCGAAGCAACCGTTGATGTCGGTTCCGCCGGAGATCGAGTTGAAGTGGAGATCGGCCTTGATGGCCTCGTAGACGTAGGCGAATCCCTCCGGCGAGAGGGCCGAGCCGGTCTGCAGGATCTCGCGCAGCGCGGAGAGATCCACCTCGTCCTTGGGCTGGCACTCCTGGCGCTGCAGCGACGCGAGGTAGCTGGCGCTCGTGCCGAAGATCGACACGCGCAGGTCCGCCAGGAGCCGCCACAGGGCCAGGACGTCCGGGTAGGCGGGATGGCCGTCGTACAGGACGATCGTCGACCCGACCCCCAGCGCGGACATCAGCCAGTTCCACATCATCCAACTCGCGGTGGTGACATAGAAGATCGTGTCCTCCCGCCGCAGATCGACGTGCAGGACCAGCTCCTTGCGCTGATTGAGAAGGATGCCGCCGCCGCTCTGCACCAGGCACTTGGGCCGGCCGGTGGTGCCCGAGGAGAACATCACCACGGCCGGGTGATCGAAGGGGAGCTGCGAGAAGGCGATGTCGCCGCCGGGCTGTGAGCCGATGAAGTCGTCGAAGTGGACGGCGCCGCGCAGGCCGGAGAGGGCGGCCCCGTCCGGATCGGGGTCGCCGGCGTAGTGGACCACGACCACGCGTTCGATGCTCGGGATGCGATCGACCAGCCGGGCGGTGTCGGCCAGGCATTCGAAGGCGCGGTGCTTGTAGCGGTAGGCGTCCACGGCGAACAGAACCTTGGGTTCGGTCTGACCCAACCGCTCGGCCGCCGCGGCCGGACCGAGGTCGGTCGCGCAACTCGACCAGACGGCTCCGAGTGAAGTCGCCGCCAGCATTCCCACGGCGGTCTCGATCAGGTTCGGCAGATAGCCGGCCACCCGGTCGCCTGGCCCCACTCCGGCCGCGCGGAGCGCCTGCGCCGTGCGCGACACCAGTTCGTACAGCTCGGCGTAGCTCACGCGCCGCGGCGCCGCGGTCTCCCCGACGAAGATGAAGGCGGTCCGATCGTCCCGATGGCGCAGCAGGTTCTCGGCGAAATTGAGGCGCGCGCCGGGGAACCAGCGCGTCCCCGGGAACATCGAGAGATCCTCGACCGGCTTTCGAAACGGCTCCGAGGCCCGGATCTCGAGGAAGTCCCAGGCGGCCGCCCAGAAGGAAGGTAGATCGTCCACCGACCAGCGGTGGAGCTCCGCGTAGGAGTCGAGCGAAAGGTGATGACGCTCGTTCACGAACCTCCGGAAGCGAGTCATCCGGGCGGCTTCGATGCGCTCCGCCGACGGTTGCCACAGAAGCGTGGTCACGGGCGTTCTCCAGACGACCCCGTCCCCCGATCGAAACGCTCGTGATAGCGTCTCCGGAATGGGCGTGCAAGCCCGCCGCAGCAGTCCATACGTTGTCGATGGCGGTGGCCGTCCACTCAGGCCGTCTACTTTGCCTCCGCCGCCCGCTCGACGTAACCCGGCGTGAACCGGAACCTCCCGGTCTTGGGATCCTGGCGAATGAGATGCGCGTACCTTTGCCACGTCTCGTGATCCATCTCCTCCGGAAGATCCTCCAGGTCGACATACTCACGAAGCGGCGCAGCTGTGCCGTTTTGGGGGAGTGACCCCATCTGGATCCGGCTCGACCCGGCGGGCGCCCCCTGATCAAGTGCCTGCCCGCGCGCATCCTGGAAGACGATGTCCCCCGGCGCCTTTCCGCTCACGACGAGCAATCCCTCGTGCACCAGCGCGTGGCAGCGGCTGCACACGGTCGTCAAGTTCTCCCCAATGGTCGGCCCGCCGCGTGAGTACCATTCGATGTGGTGCACCTGGAGCCCATACGGACTCTCACAACTTCGGTACCGGTATCCATCCCGCCGCAAAATCCGGGTGCGCGTTCCCTGCGTGGCCTTTGCGGCCGGATCCTGCCCCTGAATCGGACCATCATGCACCGCGCAGTCGCAGGCCATGCGCTCGACCACGCTCTTCTCGAGCGGCACCGGCCCGTCCTCCGTTCGTAAGGTGGCCTTTCCCGAAGCGTGCACGTCGACCACCAGATGGTAGAGCGACTCGCTGCTCGTCTTGCGCCCATTCGGCGAAGCACCCTCCTGACACCCTGGGGTCGAGAGATACAGCTCACATAATCTGCGAAGGACGTCCTCTTCACTCGCCCCCTGCCCCGATTCGTCGGCGAACTTCTGGAAGGACGACTCCCACAGTTCATGGACCTCAGCGCTGACCCGCGCCTGGATCTTGAACTTGACCCTCGGCAGGCCCCTGCCGTCCTCGCGAGGCAGCCGACCCTTCTCCGAGAGCGCGACCTCACGGGCGAACTCCGTCGCACCCAGTTCCCGAGCCTTCTCCAACCAGGCCGCCTGCGTCTCCGGGACACAAATGCGGGTCAGCAGCCGCGCCTTCGACCAATTGACCCCCCCGTCCCGAAACGCCTGGTCGACCAATGGCAGTTCCAGCAATTCCCGACCCACCGCCAATAACTCCCGCGCGGTCCGCCGCTGCACCCCGAACTTCCGCTCGGCGTATTGCACCGCGCTGGAACATCCGGCCTTCTGATACAGCCGGCGCTCGTCGAGTTCGACCAGGTAGAACGCCCGCATCCGGTGAAACAGGTCGCCGCCGCGGAAGGCGTGGAACAACTGCGTCTCCAGCTCCTCGAGCGGCAATCCCTCGACGAGGTGAATGGTGAGTTCCGAGACCGGGTCCGCTTGCGTATGCATTGATGATCCTCCCTGTCGGCCTATGGGGTCATGAACGACCTCGTGATCGCTCATATTAGCATATGCGCCAAGGAAGTTCATATAACGACACGCACGACGCACAAACAAAAATAGAATGTTTCCATCCCTGGCGATGGCGGGTAGGCTTTCGCTCGACATCGTTACCGCTGGCACGAGGACTTTTTCATGCGCGCTTCGATTCTGTTCGGCTCCGCCGTGTTGTCGCTCGCCCTCTCGACCGTGGCCGCGCCTACGCCGCCCGTTGCCGAGCCCGTTGCCGAGCCCGTTGCCGAGCCCGTTGCCGAGCCCGTTGTAGAGAAGGACTATCAAGTGGACCCGGTCCACAGCAGCGTCTTGTTCCGGATCAAGCATCTCGACGTGGCGTACTTCTACGGGTGCTTCAAGGAGTTCTCCGGGGCGTTCACGCTCGACGAGGATCATCCTGAGGGGAGTTCGGCCTACCTGGAGATCAAGGCCGAGAGCGTCGACTCGCGCGACGCCAAGCGCGACCAGCATTTGAAGAGCCCCGACTTCTTCAATGCCAGGCAGTTCCCGGTGATCCGCTTCGAGAGCAGCAGCGTGGAGAAAAAAGGCAAGCTCTGGACGCTCGAGGGCGACCTGACGATGCGCGGCACCACGCGCGAGGTCACGATTCCGATGACCGAGACCGGGTCGGGCCCGGATCCCTGGGGCGGCGAGCGGATCGGGTTCGAAGGCGAGGTCACCATCCAGCGTTCCGAGTTCGGCATCGATTACGCGAAGGACGCGCTCGGCGACGAGGTCAAGCTGATCATCAGCCTGGAGAGCAAGCTGAAGCAGGACTGAGCGAAGGTGGAGCCGATCGATCTGATCCTGCGGGGAGTGCTGGCGCCGGCGGCGGTGAGCGCGGGGCTGTTGCTGCTGCTCGTCCGCTGGCGGAGCACGGCCGGAAATAGCAGTGGCATCGCCGTCGCCGCCGGTCTGATCGCGGCCCAATACGCGATTTCCCAGTGGCCCACGCGGCTGGTGCCGCTCGAAGGGCGCGACTGGCTGCCCTGGATCGCGGCGACGGCCGTGCTGATCGGCGCGCTGGCGCGGCGGGGGCCGCTGCTCGGCGTGCCGCTGTGGCTGCTCGCGTCGCTCGCGCTGCCGTGGGTCCTGCTGCAAAGCTATATCGAGTACAACTGGCCGGCCGTCCGCGCGGTGCTCTGGATCGGCGCGCTTGCGCTCTGGCTGGCCGTGCTGTGGTTCCTGCTGGAGCGTACCGTGCGCCGGCGGCCGGGAGCGCTCGTGCCCGGCACGCTGCTCTTGGCCGGCGCCGCCAGCGCGGTCGCGATCGGGCTCTCCGGAACGGCTCTCTTCGGACAGCTCACCGGCGCGCTGGCCGCCGCGCTTTGCCCGGTGCTGCTCTGGACGTGGTGGCGCCCGGCGACGCCGCTCGCCGGCAGCCTGGTGGCCGCGGCGCTGCTGCCGCTTTTCGCGCTCTGGATCAACGGCGCCTTCTACGCCGAGCTGCCGCCGGCCGCGGCCATCCTGTTGGCGGCCGCCCCGGCGTTCGTGCTGGTTCGCGAATCGCCGCACCTTCGCCGCCTCTCGGACGGACGCGCCACCTCGCTCGCGCTGGCCGCGGTGTTGCTTCCTCTCGCCGTCGCCGTGACGCTGGCGCTCCTGGCCTTCGAGCCCGACCCATATTAGAACAGCTCAGCCGGCGGAGGCGGCGGGCGCGTCTTCCTTGGGTTTCACGCGAACCACCAGGACCCGCTCGACCCGGCGGCCGTGGACCCGGCTGGCGGTGAGCCGATAACCGAGCAGTTCGACGATGTCGCCCGCCTTCGGGGGACGGCCGAGGATGCCCAGCATGAGCCCGCCCACCGTGTCCCATCGCTCCGACGGGAACTCGGAGCCGATCGTCTCGTTCAACCGCTGAACGGAATGGCCGGCATGGACCTTCCAGCGCCCCGGCTCGACCTCGAGCAGGGGCGGATCCTCGCTGTCGTGCTCGTCCTCGATCTCGCCGACGATCTCCTCCAGCAGGTCCTCGAGCGTTACCAGGCCGGCCACGCCGCCGAATTCGTCCACCGCGAGGGCCATGTGAAAGCGTTCGCGCTGCATCTCCTTGAGCAGCTCGGGCACGGCCCGGGACTCCGCCACGAACCGGAGCGGCTGAACGAGATCGGCGATCTTCAGCGATTCTCCCGGCAGGCGCGACGCGCGAAGGATGTCCTTCGCATGGAGAATGCCGACCGGCTCGTCCAGGCGTCCCTTGTGGACCGGCATCCTCGAATAGCCGCTGCTGACGAAGGCGTCGGCCGCCTGCTCGAGCGAGGCGGACGTGGCGATCGACATGATGTCGGGCCGGGGAGTCATGACCTCGCGCACGAAGGTGTCGGTGAGGCGGAAGATCGAGTGGATCATCTCGCGCTCCATCGTCTCGATCGCGCCTTCCTCGTGTCCGATGTCGGCCAGCGAGCGGATGTCATGCTCATACAGCGGATCGCCCTGGTGGTGCGGCAGGACCAGGCGGGCGAGGCCCACCAGCAGGCTGGTGGGGATGTGCAGCATGCGGGACAGCACGAGGACCGAGGGGGCCAGCGCCAGCGCCACCGATTCGGCGCGGAGCACGCCGAAGGTCTTCGACATCGCCTCCACCACCACGAAGTAGAGGAAGGTGAACAGGATCGAAGCGACCGTCACTCCGAGGCTGCTGTAGGCTCGTTCCGCCGCCAGGGCCACGAGCACCGCCGATCCGTTCTGGGCGAACATGACCGACAGGTAGACGGCGTTCAGGTGCCGCGTCGGTTCGTTCTCGATCTTGACCAGGGCGCTCGCATGGCGGCGCCCGTCGGCTTCGAGAATCAGGGCGCGGACCCGGCTCATGCGGCTCAGGGAGGCCTCCGCGAGCGCCAGTACCGAGCCGAGGACGACCAGCAGCGCGGCCGCGACGACCATCACCACCATGTCAGGCTTCGCATCGGGGGTCCACTGTGTGGAACGTGATGATCATGAGCCGGCATCATCGCAGTTTGACGCGGGCCGGTCGAGAGAGAAAATGCGCGGCCGCCGCCGGCCGGGCCCGGAAAACGGGCCCCGCGGCAGCGGCCGCCATGATCCATGATCAGTCGTCGATGTAGAGAGTCATGCCGTTCGTGGCAAACAGGGTGCCCGGCTGGCCCAAGTTCTTTCCGAAATACTGCAGCTGCAGGGTCAGCGGAGCCGGCAGCGGTCCGAGGCCGCTCGGAATGGTCACGGTCCCGCTCAGCGCGCCGAGGCCGTCGAGGGGCGGCAGGCCGAACACGGTGATGGGCAGGGCGAGATGGAGCGTACATCCATTCTGGATCGCGGAGTCGTCGCCCTCGAAGCTTATGACCAGCAAGCTCGGCGTGGCGCCCGGCACTCCATTCGCCACGTTGAAGGTGATCGTGCCGCCCGGCCTGGTATGGCCGGTGCCGGACAGACTGGCAATGCCGTTGCATGGGTCGCCGTAGCGGTCGAAGGAGGGCACGAGCTGGCCGCGGATTTCGCCGCCGCCGAAGTTGACGCTGTGGATGTTCACGTAGGAGTGACCCGCTCGGATCCGGGCGATCTCGACGTCCGTCAGAGGCGCGGAGGTGCCGGCGAAGGTCCCCGAGGTCCCGGGCGCGGTCGTCAGCGTGAGGGGCACGAACGGCGCGCCGTTGGCGTTGGCCTTGCCGGCATGGATGTGAGCGATCGTCACGTTGCTGCCGAGACCTTGAAAGTCCACCTGGTAGGTCACGGTGTTGTTCGGGTTGATGATCACCTCGGCATCCCCCGTGCCGGCGGAGCCCGAAGGCGGCAGTATCTTGGCTCCGGTCGTCACCCCGTTGAACTGGATGAGCCCGGGGACCACCTGTCCGCGAATCTCGCCGTTCGGGAAGGTCGCGGAATGGACGTTGAAATACAGGTCGCCGTTTCGAAGATTGGCAACGTCGGCCGCCGACAGGACGGCGCTGCCCTGGAAGACCGTCGGCCCGCCCGACAGCGTGACCCGGATGCCACCGCTCACTCCGGGAACTCCGAGGTGCAAGTGCGCAAACAAGAAGCCGCCGGTGAGACCGGTGATGGTGATGTCATACTCGAGCGTGGAAGTCGCCGGGTGGAACAAGAAGAGCCCGCTGCCCGTCTCGGGGGAGCCGGTCGCGGGAACCACCTGACCCTCATTGGCGATCATCTGGAACACGGTCTGGGCCGACGCGGCGCCAGGCACGAGAAGAAGAGAGACACAGGCAAGTCGTCCAAGCATCGAACTGAGCATGGAAGCCTCCGTTTCAGCGGCACGTTCGAGCGTTGATCCTGAAGCGGCTTGATTCCGAGCACCGCCGTGCTCGCCAGGAGCTGTCCTCGATCCTGGATACCGTCGTCCCCTTCTAGTAGCCCGTACAGACGCGGTGCAACATCCAGTCAGCCATGAGCGCGGAACCGGCCCGCCGCCGTTGAATTGGAGAAAACCGGCCTGTCGCCGAAGATGACCCCATCTTCGGGCGCCTGGGCCACCACGGTGACGGGCGCGTGGGCCGTGACGCGGCCGAAGGTCACGCCGGCGCGGCGCTTCCTGGTCCGCTGTTCAAAAGGACGCGGCGGAACGGCCCGTTCCTCGAGCCGCATCGGTTGGTAGGATCCGATCGGCAGCATTTGGGACCCACACTTCGCGGGCGGCTCATGGGCATCAGACTTCTTTGCGTCGGCGACATCCATCTGGGCCGGCGGCCGGCGCGATTGACCGGGGAGCTGCTCGAGGTCGTCGAGGCCTCGGAGCTGACGCCCGGACGGGCCTGGCGGCGCACGGTCGAATGGGCGATCCGGGAGCGCGTCGACGGCGTGCTGCTGGCCGGCGACACCGTCGACGATGAGCACGACTTCTTCGAGGCCTACAGCCACCTGGCGGAGGGCGTCGAGCGGCTGGTCTCGGCCGGCATCCATGTGCTGGCCGTGGCCGGCAACCACGACGTCCAGGTGTTGCCGCGCCTCTCCGACGCGATCGCCGACTTCCGACTCGTGGGTCGCGGCGGCGTGTGGGAGGCCGTGACGCTCGCGGGACGCGATGGAACCAAGGCCATCCTGATGGGCTGGTCGTTCCCGGCGCGCGAAGTGCACACCAGTCCACTGGCTTCCCTGCCGGCCCGAAATAGCCGGGAGCTGCCGGTGATCGGCCTTCTGCACTGCGACCGCGACGGGTCGGGGAGCCGCTACGCGCCGGTGCGGGCGCGCGAACTCGAGGAGGCCGGGTTTGACGCCTTCCTGCTGGGCCACATCCACCGGCCCGACCCGTTCACCGGCGGGCAGAGCATCGGCTATCTGGGTTCGCTCTCCGGCCTGAACCCGACCGAGACCGGCGTGCACGGCCCCTGTCTGCTCGAGGTCAAAGCCGGCGGCCGGCTTCACATCGAGCGGATCCCGCTCGCGCCGCTGCGCTGGGAGCGCATCGACCTCGACGTCTCCGACCTGACCGAGGCCGGCGAGCTGGGCGGCCGGATCACCGCGCGCATCGAGGCGCTGCATCAAGAGGTGCGCGGCGCCGAGCACCGGCCGCGGGCGGTGGGAGTGAGAATCCGGCTGACCGGCCGGACCGCCTTGCGCCGGGATGTGGACCAGTGGCTGCGCCGCGAGCAACCGCGCCAGCTCGTGATCGTCCGCGAAGACGTGGCCTACTTCGTGCAGCGGATCTGTCCCGAGCTGCGGCCGGCGGTCGATCTCGAGGAACTCGCCCGGGGCGGCGCCGATCCGGCCGCGCTGCTGGCCCGCAAGCTGCTCGCGCTCGAACGGCCCGGCGATCCGGAGCGGGCCGAGCTGATCGAGCGGGCCCGCGCGCGCTTCGCCCAGGTCGCCGGGAGCCAGTCGTACGGCGCGCTCGATCGGCCGGCGCCCGACGACCAGGCGACCGTCGAGCTGCTGAAGCAGGCCGCGGCGGCCGCCCTCGATGAGCTGCTCGCGCAACGGGAGGCCGCCTCGTGAAGCTGGTGCGGCTTCGCATCGATCGGCTGCCCGGGATCGCCGGTGCATTCGAGCTCGACGAAATCGATCCGTCGCTCAACCTGGTGGTCGGCCCGAACGCCTCGGGCAAGAGTTCGCTCGGCCGCGC
>Ga0326597_10004322_pt1 | contig 20026 bp, 16 predicted proteins | sample RVTome_12_FD_203789 | JGI IMG/M metagenome (GOLD analysis project Ga0326597, IMG submission 203789) | Soil microbial communities from uranium-contaminated site in the Upper Colorado River Basin, Wyoming, United States - RVT100D185 | ecosystem: Environmental > Terrestrial > Soil > Contaminated >...
CCGCGATACTTCGCCGCGATATCATTGAATCCTGGCCCTACCATCTTCTTGTTGATGGCGTGGCAGGCAGTACAAAGGCTCTTCTTGGCAAGCTGTTCCGCAGCCTTGGCGTCGGCGGCACGTGCTCCACCAGCGGCGATCAGGCTTGCACCGGCGAGCAGCGCCAGAAATGCGTGTTTCATTTTGGCTCCTTGTAGGGCTAAGAGTTTAGACGGTCCGATTCTACCCGTTGCCGGCACCTGCCAAAACCCGAGAAAGTACCGATATTTCGGTAATCGGCGGCAAGCAGTTGACGCCTTGACAAACCCACGCGTTGACTTGGCCCGTGTCGAGATGGTTCAATGTTTGTGGCAGTTCGCGCATGCCGTCGGGCACCGCGAGCGAAAGCGTATGGGGCCGGTAGGTCGCGCGAATCTCTTGCTGCCACGGCTTAAACGCCGCGCCCGGCCCCCGCAATACGACACTGCGCACAGGCTCTAGATGCTCTTCGAGCGCATTTAACAGGCTCGGGAACGCGCTGGGGTGCTGTTCAAGATGCGGGTAAAAAAGGTTGAGCGCGCGCTCGGCACTGGCGGTGTATCGCGTTTCGCCGAGCAAGTGCCCGAGCCGCTGCAGTGCGAATGCGGCAATTCCGTTACCTGCGGGCGTGGCATTGTCCTGCGCCGGTTTACTGCGATGAAACAGGCGCTCATGGTCGTGGCTAGTGAAATAGAATCCGCCGGCGACGCTGTCCTCAAAGCGCTCGAGCAACGCATCGGCCAGGGAGATTGCAAACGCTAGGTCCTCGGGACGCAACTGCGCCTGCATCAACTCGATCAAGGCATCGAGCAGAAACGCATAATCGTCCAGATACGCGTTGAGATGGGTTTTGCCGTCCTTGTGGGTCGAGAACAAGCGACCGTCTCGCCACATCGTCGTGCGCACGAAGTCTGTCGAACGCCGCGCTGAATCCAGCCACTCCACACGGTCGAACTGCCGCGCTGCGCGTACCATGCCACGGATCATTAACGCATTCCAGCTCGTGAGAATTTTCTCGTCACGCCCGGGGCGAACGCGCAGCTCACGCGCGCTCAGCAGTTTGCTCCGTGCCGCATCCAATAGCGTCTGGCACTCATTTAATCCGCGACCGGTCCGGGTAGCTACGAATTGGAGGGGTTTCGTCACTCGCAGATGCCACTCGTCGCCCTCGAAGTTCGCCGGTCCATCGAGTCCATAGTGCAGTTCAGCCACGGCGAATTCATCGCTCGCCAACAGACCGCGAATTTCATCCGCTGTCCACACGTAGAACTTGCCCTCGTGGTGCTCGGAGTCGGCGTCCAGACTGGAGTAGTAGCCGCCCGCTGGGGACTGCATCTCTCGGATCACCCAGGCTGCAGTCTGCTCGACGACGCGCACGTACAACGTCTCATCGGTAACGCGCCATGCATCGGCGTAGAGTGCGAGCAGCGCAGCGTTGTCGTAGAGCATCTTCTCGAAATGCGGAATCGTCCAGTGCGCGTCCACCGAGTAGCGACAAAAGCCGCCGCCGAGCTGATCGTAGATCCCACCCTCGGCCATGCGTGTCAGCGTCAGTGCCACCAGGTCGAGCACCCCTCTTTCGCCGCTTGCATGACGACGGAGCAGAAAATCGAGTTCGTAGGGATGCGGGAATTTCGGTGCTTGGCCTAGACCGCCGTCTCGTGGGTCGAATATGCGGCTGAGTTCACGCACCGCCGCACGAATCGGGACGTCGCTGAAGTTCTGCTTCTCGGTAGGTTGAGGGTCCATACTTGCCAGCGCTTGCAGCAGAGATGCGCTCTGCTGTTCGATGTCGCCGCTGCGAGTGCGATAGATCTGCTCGACCCGGGAAAGCAGATCTCTGAACCCGGGCAAGCCGTGACGCGCAGTCTTGGGAAAGTAGGTGCCGCCGATGAAGGGCGCCTGGTCGGGCGTGAGGAACATGGTGAGCGGCCAGCCACCGCTGCGCCGGGTGAGCATCTGGTGCGCGCTCTGGTAGATCTGGTCCAGATCCGGCCGCTCTTCGCGATCGACCTTGACGTTGACGAACAGCTGGTTCATCAGCGCCGCGACCTCCGGATCCTCGAACGATTCGTGCGCCATGACATGACACCAGTGACAGGCCGAGTAGCCGACCGAGAGCAGGATGGGTTTGTCCTGCTCGCGCGCCAATGTAAGCGCTTCCTCACCCCACGGATACCAATCTACGGGATTGTCGGCATGCTGCTGGAGGTAGGGGCTAGTTTCCCGAGCGAGCCGGTTGCTCATGGCGCAAGCCCCGATTCGGGCCCCATTAGTCGGTCACTGCGCCTTTGCTGGCGGTCGATACCTGACGCATATACTTCGCCAACAACCCGCGCGTATAACGCGCTTTAGGTTGTTTCCACAGCTTGCGCCTAGCCGCGAGCTCCTTCGCGGGAACGTTAAGCTGAATCAGCCCCTTGTTGGCGTCTATGGTAATCGCGTCACCATTCTTCACCAGTGCGATCGGCCCACCCTCGAAAGCCTCGGGTGCGACGTGGCCCACGACCATACCCCAGGTTCCCCCCGAGAACCGCCCGTCGGTAATCAGTCCCACTGACTCACCAAGTCCCTGGCCAATTAACGCAGAAGTGGGCGCTAACATTTCTTGCATTCCGGGACCGCCTTTGGGGCCCTCGTAACGGATCACGACCACATCCCCGCCCTTGATCTTGCGCGCCATGATGGCGTCCATGCATGCTTTCTCGGAATCGAACACACGTGCAGGGCCGGTAATCCTGGGACTCTTCAGACCCGTGATTTTGGCGACGCACCCCTCCGGGGCGAGATTGCCTTTGAGAATGGCCAAGTGGCCGTGGGGGTACATTGGATTGGTCCATGGCCGGATCACGTCTTGATCCTTCGAGGGGACTGCCGGTACGCCGGCCAGCTCCTTGGCCATGGTCCGGCCGGTAATGGTCAGGCATTCACCGTGCAGCAGCCCATGCGCAAGTAGCATCTTTAGGACCTGCGGTACACCGCCGGCGCGATGGAAATCGGTCGCGACATAACGTCCGGACGGCTTCAAATCGCACAGCACCGGGACCTTGCGACGCATGCGCTCAAAGTCGTCAATCGTCCACCTCACGCCTGCAGCATGCGCTATCGCCAGATAGTGCAGTACCGCATTGGTCGAACCGCCAGTGGCCATGATGGTCGCAACGGCGTTTTCAATCGACTTGCGCGTAATGATGTCGCGCGGCCGGATACCTTTGCGGATGGCGTTGACCAGCACTTGCGCGGAGTGAGCGGCCGAATCGGCTTTTTCCGGATCGGGCGAGGCCATTTGCGAGGATCCCAGAACGCTCATACCGAGCGCCTCGAACGATGAGGACATGGTATTCGCGGTATACATCCCACCGCACGCACCGACGCTTGGACAGGCATTACGCTCGATACCCTCGTAGTCTTCTCGCTTCATCGTGCCCGCAGAATAGGCGCCGACCGCCTCAAAAGCAGAGACTATTGTGAGATCCTGGCCCTTCCATTGACCGGGCTTTATGGTTCCGGCGTAGACGTAGATGCCAGGGACATTCATGCGTGCCATCGCGATCATGCCGCCGGGCATGTTCTTATCGCAGCCGCCGCACACCAGCACACCATCCATCATCTGCCCGTTAACCGACGTCTCGATGGCATCGGCGATGACTTCTCGCGACACCAGCGAGTACTTCATCCCCTCGGTGCCCATACCGATACCGTCGGTGACCGTGGGCACGCCAAAAACCTGCGGTTTCGCGCCGGCGGCGTCGAGTGCGGCCATCGCCCGATCCACCAGCGGCTGGATCCCGGCATTACATGGGTTCATGGTCGAGTGCCCATTGGCCACGCCGACGATGGGTTTGTCGAAATCACCGTCCTTGAAACCGACCGCGCGCAGCATTGCTCGATTCGGCGAACGGGCGACACCGCCGGTGATTATGTGGCTGCGCCAATTCTCTGCCATGGGCGTTTCCTCAGGTTGAGCTTAAACTGAGCATTCTAGCGGATCGATTGTAAGCACCGGAATGCTCACGCACCCACAGTTCGACCCCATCGCAATTTCCATCGGCTCGTTCGGCATTCGCTGGTATGGGCTCATGTATCTCGTCGGTTTCGTCGCCGCGCTGCTGCTCGGGCGCGCGCGCGCGCAGCATGACCCGTGGCGCGGATGGTTGGCGCGGGAAATGGACGATGTGCTGTTCTACTCCGTAATTGGCATCATCGCCGGCGGGCGTCTGGGTTACGTGCTGTTTTACAAGCCGGACTACTATCTGTCGCACCCGCTGGAGGTGTTCTACATCTGGCAGGGCGGCATGTCGTTTCACGGCGGCTTGCTCGGCGTGCTGGTGGCGATGACGCTGTTTGCGCGCCAGGCCGCGAAGCCTTGGTTGAGTGTCATGGACTACATTGCGCCGCTGGTACCGCCTGGCATTGCCGCCGGGCGTCTGGGCAACTTCATCAATGCTGAGCTGTGGGGGCGGCCCGCTGATGTACCCTGGGCGATGATTTTCCCGAACGTCGATAGCGTGCCGCGGCATCCATCACAGCTCTACGAATTCGCGCTCGAGGGCATCGCCTTATTCGTGCTGCTGTGGTTGTTTTCACGCCGGCCGCGCCCACTCGGAGTGGTATCCGCAGTGTTCTTAATTGGCTATGGCGTTGCGCGCTTTGCCGTGGAATATACCCGAGAGCCCGACAGTTACCTCGGATTACTCGCGCTCGGTTTCTCCATGGGCCAATGGCTAAGCTTGCCGATGGTGCTTACCGGCGTGGGGATGCTGTGGTGGGGCTATCGCCAGAAGTCGAAGCCGTAAGCTGCTCGCATCAAGCGCTGACGCCAGGGACGTTGGCGCGGGCACTTAAACTCGCACGTCGGTCTAGCAAGCGCTGAAAATTCCCCATCGAAGCCATATGCGCGTAAACCGGGGCAAAATAGCCGCGTTGCATTAAGGTGCGGATTTTCTCGGGCTCCAGTTCGACCAGCTTATGCTCGGCGACCCGCGCCATCCCCGAAAGCGCGAGCGGCGTGCCTGCGTTGGGTTGCGCCTGCATGGTGAAAGGTTCAAGCAGGCCATGACTAGCCAGGGTTGCGCACATTTCGTTCGTGCGCAGCAGGTCGGCTTCGTATTCGATAAGTAGCTTATGCTGCCGGTCCCAGTCCGGCAGGGGAGCACCGGCACCGTCGAACATTCGATCGCCTTTATCCCGCAGCGCTTTCTGCTCTACGCAGACCAAACGCTCCTCACGCAACTGTCCATCGACCGTAATTGTAGACATGCAGAAAGGATATCGGCGAACGTAAGCCGGCAGATAAGCACGCTTGTCCCAGGTGTTGTCTGACATGAGGAATAGATTGCGCTCTGCCTCCAGGCCCAGAACCGCGAACGCGACATAGGTTTGCCCGGCATTTGCGGTCACAAACACGATCGGATAATCCCGGGCAGCCAACGGGAACTCGACTATGCTGAGCGGAAGCGCATTCAGAGCGCGAAATGGCGGCGGGATTTTGCCCGCCCGCGGCACCAGCACGCGATGTTCTTTGCGCAGCGGGACGATTTCGGTATAGGCGAACGGTGGGGTGATGCTAAGGCCGTCCGCGACGGGCGTGTCTGGTGTGCTCATCGAGCCGTTCCTTGGTGCGATATTAGCGGTAACGTCCGTTACGAGCCAATCAAATCAAGGCGTGCCGACTACGGTATATTCCGGTAACATCGCCCCATGTCGATGTTAACTTGCTAACCGCGGCGGGTGAGCCTTGGCGTATGTGCGAGGCGCGTATACTGCGCCATGGTTCTAGCGTTGTGCGATATCGTTAGAGACTTTGTACGGCAAGGCCGCGTTCTGTGCGCCCGGTTAGGTCGAAGGGCAACACGGCAATCAGGCCACTCCAGAATACGGGGTTGGTCGGACGAAACTGTCATCCGAGGAGGAGTATCCATGCATACCATGATCAGAAAGTTGGGTTGTTGGCTAGCCCCAGTTCTATTCGCGTGCAGCACGGTGGCGCTCGCTGAGCCGAAAGTGGGCGACTACCCTAGCAAACCGATTCGTTACATCATTGGCGCTTCCCCTGGCGCGGGCGCCGAATTCGTCGCACGGATAGTAAGTCAGGTTTTGCACGATGAATGGGGACAAAACGTCGTCGTCGACCCGCGGCCCGGCGGAGGCGGCGTAATCTCCGCAGTTGCGGCATCACAAGCGAATCCCGACGGGTACACGCTATACCAGAACGGATTCGGACTCCTGATGAACGGGGCGTCCGGACGCCTTAATTTTGACGTGCTCAAGACGTTCGTACCCGTCGTGCGCCTGACCTCGCAGCCTTATATTCTTCTCGTCCAGAATAATATGCCGGTCAAGTCGATCAAAGACGTTATCGCGCTCTCGCAACCCAAACCGTTGACCTACGCAGGAAGCGCCGGGATAGGCAGCACAGTGCATCTTGGCATGGAACGATTTTCGCAAATATCCAAAGCGAAGTTGAAGTATATCCCCTACAAAGGGAGCGCTCCTTCCATTCGTGCACTGATGGGCGGGGAGATTCAAATGGCGGCCGGGAGTGCGATGTCCGCGATTGCCGCGATGAGCACTGGCAAGGTGCGCGCCCTGGCGACATTGGGACTCAAGCGCATACCGGTGCTCCCTGACCTGCCGAGTGTCGCCGAGCAGGGTTTTCCCGACTTCTCGATCACGAACAGCTACAACTTGTGGACGCAGGCGGGGACGCCGCAACCGATCATTGATGCGCTTAATCGTGTCGTGAGCAAAGGCATGAATTCCGCGCCAATAGAAAAGAAGCTCGCAGCCAGCGGTAGTGAAGGAGTCGATCCCATTTCCCCGAGGGATCTCAAGGTGATCATCGACAAAGACTATGCTGAAATTCAGCAGATGGTGAAACAACTCGGCCTGAAGTTCTAGTCGATTGCGGCCGGCGAAATGGCCGCCATAACCGAGCGCATCGTGGCCCGGGGATGGCGGCCTTGTAGACGATAGTGCTGTGCGAGGGAGATAGTAGGCTAGGTCTTCTTCGCCATATGGTCGTTCTGGATCTTGGTTAGATCCATGTCTTCTGTGCATACGTGCGGGTAGGCCCAGCCTGCCGTGCAGAGGAAAATGATAAAACGGCCCAGGCGCAGAAGTTTGCGGACTATCGAATTCGACGGGGGTGTAACTGATCCGGATGAACTCATGATTCCCTCGTGATACGGGCAATGGACAAGGCTACTGCGCAAAGCGAATCAGAGGGTACCAGAGTCTGACCGGAGCGTGAACGCAATTCTACGTATGCCTATGTCGGGATTCCGCATCGACGGCTGAAGCCCTCTAAACTATTCTGCTTGAGCGCGATTTCGTGTACCTTCCCTTTCTTTATTTGCGCGCACGGCTAGATAGCTCGCTGCGCTGATACGTTCGCGGCTTGTCCGTTTGTGGAACCAACGAGGAGACAGCGTGCGACTGAAGATTAAGAATCCTCAGGACTTTTGGTGCGGGATATTTTTTGTCGCGCTGGGCGCACTGGCGTTGTACTTGTCGCGCGACTACGAGATGGGCAGCGCATTGAGCATGGGTCCTGGCTATTTTCCCACCTGGCTCGGTGGCATCATGATCGGGTTCGGGGTGGTCATCGGCGCCTTAGCGTTCAAGATACCAGGTGACGAGGAGGCGATTCGGGCGCTAACGGATTGGGGGTTCCGACCCTGGCTCGTCTTGCCGGCAACGCTGGTCGTCTTCGCATATCTGATGGACGCAGAGGTTGGATTCGTGCCGTCGTTGATCGTGCTGATCATCGGTTGTGCCCTGGCCCACAAGGACGTGCACTGGCTGGAAACGATCGTGCTCAGCGTCTGCGTCACCGCGGGCGCCGTGGCCATATTTATCTACGGCATCGAAATGCCGTACCGGCTGTTCTGGTGGAGTCCCTGATGGAAGACCTGCTGCACAACCTGATATTCGGGTTCGGCGTTGCGTTGACGCTGCAGAACCTGATGTATTGCTTCCTGGGTGTTTTCCTCGGCACGATGATCGGCGTGTTGCCGGGTATAGGGCCGCTGGCCACCATGGCAATGCTGCTGCCGCTGACCTTCATCCTGGAACCGGTCTCGGCGCTCATCATGTTGGCCGGGATTTATTACGGCTCTGACTACGGTGGTTCGACGACGTCGATACTCGTCAATCTGCCTGGCGAAGGATCCTCGGTGGTCACCTTGCTCGACGGCCATCCGATGGCACAACAAGGCAGAGCGGGCCCTGCCTTGGCGATCGCGGGGATGGGTTCCTTTTTTGCCGGCTGCGTAACCACCCTGTTCATCGCGCTCATCGGCCCTCCGCTGGCGAATGTCGCACTCAAATTCAACTCGCCGGAATATTTCTCGCTGATGGTGACGGCTCTTGTGTGTGCCTCGGTCGTGGGCTCCGGTTCGCTGCTCAAGTCTCTCGCAATGGTGGTTGCGGGATTGCTCGTCGGAATCGTCGGGACTGACGTCAATTCGGGTAAGTTCCGCTTCACCTTCGACGTTCCGGAGTTGACCGACGGTATCGGCATCGCGGTCGTTGCAATGGGCGTGTTCGGCATGACCGAGATCGTCAAGAATCTCGCGGGACCGGAAATGACCAAGACCATATTGCAAGGGAAGATCCAAGGATTGATGCCGCGGTGGCAGGATCTGAAGATCGCTTTCGGGCCGATTCTGCGCGGCACTTCCATCGGTGGCGCCTTCGGTCCGCTGCCCGGCTTGGGCGGCACGGTGAGTTCGTTTGCGTCCTACATGGTGGAGAAAAAACTGACTAAGGACCCGTCGCGCTTCGGCAAAGGCGCAATCGAGGGTGTGGCCGGACCGGAGAGCGCGAACAACGCCTGCGCACAGACGACCTTTATTCCGATGCTGACGCTCGGAATACCCGGCAGCGCGTCGATGGCACTGATGTTGGGGGCCATGATCATGCATGGCATCACGCCCGGACCGCAGGTCATGACCGCGCGCCCCGACCTGTTCTGGGGGCTGATCGCGAGCATGTGGATCGGCAACGCCATGCTGTTGGTGCTCAATCTGCCCCTGATCAGTATCTGGGTCAAGCTGCTGCAAGTGCCTTACCGCCTATTGTTTCCTATCATCATGACCTTTATGGGGATCGGCATTTTCAGTTTGAACACGTCCGGGACCGATGTGATGATCATGGCGTTCTTCGGCTTTTCCGGCTACATCCTCGTGAAGCTCGGCTGCTCTTTCCCGCCGTTGATTCTTGCGATGGTGTTGGGACCATTAATGGAGGAGAACCTGCGGCGCTCGCTGCTGCTATCGAATGGCGACCCGATGATTTTCTTTGAGCGGCCGATCAGCGCCGGCTTCATGGTGGCGACCGGGGTGCTGCTGCTGTTGTTCATTGCGCCGGCATTTCGGAAAAAACGCAGACAAATCATCGTTGAAGATTGATAGGCTTTGTTACCCGAGAATGCAACGATACCGAGGGAGATCTATGAGATTCAGAAATAGTTGTTGCCCGCTGATTGTTTCATTGCTCGCATGCCTGCCGTCTGTGGCCCTGGCGCAAGGCGCCTATCCGACCCGGCCGGTGCGAGTCATCGTTCCCTCATCCCCCGGCGGCGGCACCGACATTTTGACGCGACGGGTGATTCCGGCGTTCAGCAAGCATCTGGGTCAGAACGTGGTCGTCGACAACCGTCCCGGAGCCGGTTCGATTATCGGCAACGATATCGTCGCCCACGCGAAGCCGGATGGCTATACGCTACTCATGGGCATCTCCACGGTTGCGATCCTGCCATCGACGCGCAAGAAGCTGCCGTATGACGCCCTGACGGACCTGGCGCCGATCACTCAGGTGGTCGCCGCGCCCAATATCATGATCGTGCACCCGTCGCTGCCGGTAACCACCATAAGAGGTCTTATCGCGCTTGGTAAGAAACGCCCGGGTGAGCTCGACTATGCATCCGCCGGGCCCGGCACCAATCCGCACCTCGTCATGGCGCTGTTTCTGAACATGACTGGACTCAACATGGTCCACATACCTTACAAAGGGCTGGGACCGGCTCTGGTCGATCTGATCTCGGGGCAGGTCGTAGTGGCCTCCGGGACCATGCTCTCCTCGCTCAATCATGTGAAAAGCGGGCGTTTGCGCGGTCTCGCCACGACCGGTCTGAAGCGGTCCACCGCACTGCCCAATCTACCGACGGTGGACGAGGCCGGTGTCAAGGGTTTCGACGTCACGCAGTGGTACGGGCTATTCGCACCTGCCGGCACGTCGGAAGAGATCATACGCAAGGTCAACGCTGCGATGGTGGCGGCACTCAAGGTGGAGCAGGCACGCTTCGCGGCCGATGGCGTCGAAACTGTCGGGAATTCTCCTGAGGTGTTCGGGAACCTAGTGCGCTCGGAGATCGGGAAGTGGGCCAAGATAGTGCGCGCGGCGGGGCTCGAACCGCGCTGATCGGCCGAGTGGCTATTGCAGCGGCCACGGTAGCGTCAGGTAGTCCTGCAGAATACCCTCGGGATACTTTAGGGTCATGAAGTGCGAGAGCGCCCCAAGCAAGAGAATAAAGGCCCCCGCCGATAGGGCGCAGGCAAGGTGGGACATCTTTGCCTTGAGGCGGATGAAGACATAAATGAACGCTCCCACTCCCCCGACGAAACCGATCAAGGCCGATACGCCCAACATGCCGAGTAGCCACATCAAGTAGTACTCGTTGGAGTGCCAGTCCAACGCTCTGTCGATTTCTTCGCGCTCCGAATCGTAAAACACATTCGCGGCGTGTTTTGTCCGGTACATCTGAATTCCCATCGGAATCATGAACACGAGGCCCAGACCGCCCGCGATCAGCGGGTACACGCCGGTCAACAGGTCCCAGCGGAAGCCGTCCCAGACCACGACGAGCGCTAACGCAAAAATCGCCAGATAGAAAATCCATTGCGGCATGACGTTGCGGGATGCATTCACACCGTCTTCGGTCAACTTCGCTGCATGTGGCTTGAAGCGAATGGCGGCAACGATGGAGACGACAGTGAGGATGAGCAAAACGATAACGATCGGGTGGCTCAGGAAGGAAAGTCCATAGGTCGTAATCGAATGGTAGATGGACGTTTCCACCCGGTTGGACAGCACATAGCCGATCAGCAGCGCTGGCCTCGGCCAGCCAAAACGCTTCATGTACACGCCTAGGGTTCCCAGGACCATCAGCATGATCAGGTCACCCCAATCCCGGGTCGCCTGAAACGCGGCGAAGAAGATCAGGCCGAACATGAACGGCGCGATCAGGGTGTAGCGGATCGTCGTCAACTTGGCGATCTGCGAGGCAAGGATCAGGCACGTCCCGGCGCCGAAGATATTCGCCAGCGCCACCGACCAGATCATCAGATAGACTAGCTCGCCTTCGGTGGTAATCAATTCGATGCCTGGTTCGATACCGATCAAGATGAACCCGCCGAGCAGCAGCGCCATACTGCCGGAACCGGGAATGCCGAACAGGATCGTCGGAATCAAGGCGCCGCCTTCCTTGGCGTTGTTCGCCGCTTCCGGCGCAATTACCCCGCGAATGTCACCGGTGCCGAAGGTTTCGCGGTTCTTGCTGGTCTGAATGACATGGCTGTAGGCGATCCAGTCGATGACCGATCCGCCGAGACCGGGCAGCGCGCCGACCACGCAGCCGATGGCGGCGCAACGCAGCACGATCCACCAGTGCGTGAAGGTATCCTTCAATCCCTGCAGCCAGCCGGAGCCCAGAACGCCCGATTTTGAAATTGTGAATTGCCGGCGCAGCAGATCGATGATCTCGGGCATAGCGAACATCGCCAGACCAAGGATCACCAGCTTGATCGGGTCGATCAGATATTCGGTGCCGAAAGTGAGGCGTTCGACACCGCTCACCGGAGCCGAGCCGAAGGCGCCGAGCATCAGTCCGATCGCACACGCGGCCAGGCCCTTCATCGGGTGGCCTCCGGTCAACATGCCGACCATGGTGAGGGCGAGAAGGATCAGCATCATCTGTTCGGCGAACCCCATGGCGTTGATGATGGGCTCGGCATAGTAGATCGCGAACGTCAGCACCAGCGCGCCGAACAACCCGCCGATCAAGGAGGCGGAGAAAGCTGCTGCCAGCGCGCGCGCCGCTTCGCCCTTTTTCGACAACGGAAAGCCATCGACTACTGTAGCCTGGGAACTGGCCGTCCCCGGTATCCCCATGAGCACCGAGGGAAACGTATCCGAGGTCGCCGTCACCGACTGCAAGCCGATCATCATGGCCAACGCGTTGGTCGGTTCCATGCCGAAAACAAACGGCAGGAGCAGGGCCAGCCCCGCGGTCCCGCCTAGGCCCGGAAGAATTCCGACCACCAATCCGAGGAATACTCCCCCACACAGGTAGAGGACATGCTGCGGGCTCAAAAGGGTAGCTAGCGCGCTGATAAACGCATCTTCCATGGGAGCAACGCCCTAAGATAGTCGGGAAGAAGTTCTGTTATTCGTGATTGCGACAAAACATGACCGGCGCCCGTAGGGCCGCCGGTCATGTGTACGGCTGGACGTTAGATTTTTACGCCGAATTGACCGTAGATCCAGTCCGACATCCAAGCTCTGGTGGAGGGTTTGATATCCACCGCATTGTCATAAACGCCTTGTGCGTCTTTGCCGAGTATGAATGCATACTCACCCATGATCTTGCGGCCTTTCGCGATGAACTCTTCATCCTTGAGGATGTTTTGAATGGCCATCGTCCAGGCTTGCTGGACGTCGTCGGGCGTCCCGGCCGGCAGCGAAATCCCTTTGGAAGCGGTAACGCCCATCGTCACGATGCTCTTCCACGCCTCGTAGACCTCTCCGCTCGGATCTTTGCCGTCGTGGAGTTGCCGATAGGCATCGAGCGCGATCGGCAGATCCGGAAACACCGGACCCTTGATGACCGATCCATCGGGCTGCGGAATGCCTAAGGTCATGAAAGGAACGACCTTGCCTGCTACCGCGTGCTTTCTCACCTTGGAGTTGAACGCGCCGGCGGAATCGTAATTGACGCTCAGTTCACCGCGCATCAGCGCCGAGCGTTGTTTGCCCGAACTCAACCCGAGGGTCGTCTTGACGTTCTTGATTCCCAACAATTCGAAGGAAATCAGGCCGCGAAGTTCAGCCGATGTGGCGTTCTTGGCGCCGAACACAATGCCGTTTTTTCTCAACGCCATGACGTCATCGACGAGATTCTTGCCTTTGACCCCGGTCTCGGGCAGCGCATAAAAGACGGTGTCCTGGGGAACGACAAAAACCGGGCGCCATTTCCGAACGTCGTATTTTGCCTTACCGCCACCGAAGACTTGCGAAACCATGGTCGATGTGGAGACGATGATGGTGGTGAGGCCGTCAGGCGCCGCCTTCCTCTCGAAATAGTTGCCCCCCGTCGTCGAAGCCCCCCCGGGTCGGTTGAAGACGAGGACCTTGGGGTTTCCCGGCAGGTGCCGTTGCAGGAACGGCTGGAACAACCGGGCCGTCGTGTCGCCGCCGCCGCCCTCTGCGAAAGGCACGATGATGGTGACGGTCTTGCCGGCGAAATTAGCAGCCGCGAACGCACTCGAGGTGGCAAAGACGATAGCGGCGGTCGCCGCCGTCAGTGCAGTTACTGCCCAGCGGGTTACGATGGTGCTCATAGAGGATCCTCCATAGTTATTGGCGCTGGGGCGCACCAAAACGCGGCGCCAAATCAGCGCGGTAGTCCGGCGCGTGAACGTTAACTGCCAAACATCACGACGGACAGCCTGGCAGCATGATAGCCCAATAAGGGGAGCCCGGGGCAACAGCATCAACAACTCGCAAGATCATCGCCGAATCGGGATGCGCCAGCGTAAGCTTGGCAGACGCTGCCATTCAGGGTGGTCGAAACAGCCGGCCTGAGGAGAAATTGCGCGTTGATTCAGCGAATAGGCGCAGAAGTACCGGTTTGCCTTTCCTTGACGCGCGGCAAGTGAGCCAACTATAGTGGCCGTCCCAAAAACTTGGCAGGGGAGGACGTTGTGACCGTCGGAGCACTCGAAATCGTTGCTGTCGGCCTTGGACAGGCGGGCGGAAACTTCGCCGCCGAACTCGCGCACCGTGGGTATCGCGCGATGGCCTTCAACACGGCCGCAACCGATCTGTCCACACTTTCCTCGAGCGGCTTGTCGCTGCCCGATGAACTGCGCGTCTACATCGGTCTCGATGGTCACGACGGCACGGGCAACGACGTCAATTACGCCCGTCAGTGCATCGCACACAACGCCGCGCAGATTCGCGAACGCGTCGCGCAGCACGCCGCCGGTGCCGATATCGTGCTGATCACCTGTGGCCTAGGCGGCGGCACCGGTTCAGCTGCCGCCGAACTTGTGCACGTGCTCGAGGAGTTGTCGTTGCCGCTGATGGTCCTCGCCACGCTTCCGAGCTCGCACGAGAGCGGCCTCGCCAAGGTCAACGCCGTGCGCGCGGTCAACGAGCTGGTCAAAGAACACCTGCTTGGCTGGATTTTCGTTGATAACAATCGCCTGGCCGGAAGCCACGGCAACGTCTCGCTCGATCGTTACTACACCGAGATCAACCGCGTGGTGATCGACCCCATCGACGCCCTCAATCACTTGAATACGCGCGAGGGCGTGGTGCCGATTCGCAGCCTCGACGGCGAGGATCTGCGCACGCTGTTGCTCAGCAACGGCCTGCTGAACTTCGGAGCCAAGGAACTGACCGATGTCGGCACCGAGTCGGTGATCGAGGCCGTGCGCGAGGCCGTGCAGTTCAGCGCGATCATGCCGCAGGGCTTCGCCATGGATAGCCTTTCGTCGCTGGGCCTGGTGCTCGAGGTACCGGAGGCGATCCTCGCCCAGACGCCCTTCGCGCAGTTCGAACGGCTCAGTGAGCAGCTCAAGGACAAAACCGGCGGGGCCGCGGTACACCTGGGCCTGTACCGCAGTGGCAATGCGGACAAGGCCACGATCCGCCTGCTGTGCGCGTCGCAGCAACTCCCCGAGGGGGTGCGCGAGATGGTCGCCTCCGCGCGCCGCGAAGGCGCTCAACTGCGCGACAAGCTGCAGCAGACGCTGACGGGACTCGACCTCGGCGATATTGCGGAATATGAATTCTTGCGCACGGGCCCCGGGGCGGTGCGCCAGCCACGCTCCACCGAACCTGCGGCGACGCCGGGGACGCCACCGCGGCGTCCATTGCGACCCTCCACCACGCCCGAGCCCTCGGCCGTGGCGGCAAGCGCAAGCGTGGCCCCTAATTCGGCCAGTGCTTCGCCCAGCCCCGACGCATCGGCCCCACCCTCGTCGCCGACCAGCACGGCAGATGACGCGCAGCCAGAGCAGCGCTTGGCCGCAGAGGCGGGTGCCAACGTGGCTCCGGACTCGGAGGCGGCGTCGCCCGGCGCAGCTGCGTCGACTCCACCAGCGACATCGGCCAGCGGAGCCAGTCGCCAGAATTCCGCGTTGGCACACCTCGCCACCTATGATCAACTGATCCGCGAATACCAGGCAGCGCAAACCGACAGCGCACGGCTGATCGTGCGCGAGCGCCTGGAAAGCGACAGGAAATCCGAGAACTCCCAGGTGCGCTACTACGTCGTTCGCGCGATGGCCAAGCTCGGGGCGAGCCTGTTCTCGGACGCGCTCCAGGCTGCCACATCCGATGAAGATGCGTCCGTGCGCGCGATCGCGACCAAAGCCCTAAAGCAGCGCGGGTGAGGGGTGAGCGCGCGGGCCGCGGGCCACACAGGCAGGCCGCACCGAGGATCTCGAACCAGATTGTGGGACAGAGGATCCGGCCGTTCGGCTGACGTGCGCTTGCTGCGACAGGAAAAGGCAAACGATGGACAACAACAGGCATTGGGTCGGCACCTGGGCCACCTCGCCGGCGCCGAGTGAAACCGGGGTAGGCTTCAACAATCACACATTGCGGATGAACCCGCGCATCAGTATCGGTGGCGATACCTTGAGGGTGCGCGTGTCGAATGCCTATGGCAACGGCAGACTCGTAATCGGCGCCGCCTATGTCGGGATTCGGGACAAGGGCCCGGCGATCGTGCCGGGCTCGGCGCGCAAACTGACCTTTTCCGGTTCAGACTCAGCGAGCGTCCCGCCCGGTGCGCTCGTAATCAGCGACTCGGTCAAGCTCGACGTGAAGCCGCTGGCCGATTTGACCGTCACGCTTCATCTGCCCGGGGAGATTCCGACCGGCTTCCAGATCACCGGGCGCTACGCGCGGCAGACCAATTACATCTCTCCGCCCGGAAATTTTGCGTCCGCCATCAATATGCCGGTGCTCAAGATCACGGACGAATGGTTCTTCGTCAGCGGCATCGACGTACTGGCGTCGCAACAGACCGGATGCGTTGTCGCGCTCGGCGACTCGCTGACCGACGCCAACATCTCGACCCATGACGCCTATTGCCGTTGGCCCGACCAGCTTGCCCGACGGCTGGTCGCGCGCCGCGACGGCCGACCCTTGAGTGTGCTGAACCAGGGTCTGGGCGGCAACCGGATCTTGTTCGATGTGCGCGGCGACAGCGGCTTGCGCCGATTCGATCGCGACGTGTTGGCCCAACCCGGCGTGACCCATGCGATTGTCATGCTCGGAACCAACGATCTGCGCAATCGCAACGCCAAGCCCGACGAGGAGGTCAGCGCCGAACAGATGATCGCCGGCCTCGACCAGATGGCATTGCGCGCTCAGGCGCGCGGAATCAAACTGATTGGCGCCACCCTGACGCCGTTCGGCAACGAGACGTTCCTGCCTGGCGCCTGGAACCCCGTGCGCGAGGGTCATCGCGTCGCGGTCAACAGTTGGATCCGCGAAAGCGACGCATTGCACGGCGTGGTCGATTTCGACAAGGCGTTGCGCGACCCCGAGCGTCCGACCCAGATGCTGCCGATCTATGATTGCGGCGACGGGCTGCACCCGAGCGATCTTGGTTATTGCAAGATGGGCGACGCAATCGACCTGGCGCTGCTCGATTAGGCGTCAGCCCCAGCGCCCGAACAACGCGATACGCGCACCCGAGCTCACGTCACCCAAAAGGTGTCGCGCGCGCCAAGGGAATTCTGTGCAACGCTTCCGTGCGATTCTGTGGCTAATAACAACGCCTTTGGGGATCACTGGACACCGCAATTTTGCGCAAATTCAGCTCGCCCTCATTCTGCAAATAACACGGATTAACGTCGCTAATTCGTGGAAGCCGGGACTTGCTCGCCTGTCCCCGCCCGGCATTGCCCCCGCGCGTCGGCCTCGGTGTCAGGTCCCGGTCCGTTCATGCGCGCCGCTTTGCTGCCTCTGCCGCCTGCCATGCGCGCCGCACGCCCCAGGCATACACGGCCGCGATCGTGAGCATGCAGCACATGCCGAGGACAAAATAGCGGCGCACCAGTGCCTGCCTGGTCCAGCCGTGCTCTTCCACCAGCCTGAGCGCATCCGATGGGGTGCCACCTTCAATCATGCCAAAAGGGATATTGGTGATATCGATCCGTGCAGCCCACCAGGTGGCGTACATGTCCACGAAGGCTGCCGATCCGATGGCAATGAAGCCCCAACGCAGGCTGCCCTTGTAGAGCTGCGAGTTCTTGCCGAAAAAGAAGGTCGCAATGAGCAGCGTGGCGAGAACCATGCCCATGCCGTCGCCACCGAAGCTGATGAGCGCCCGGGCCGTATCGGCACTGATGAAGAGCGTGCCGAGCGCCTGCAACAGCAATACCGCAGCGCCGAGCTCGAGGAGCCTGCGGTTGTCCGCGAGCCAGGCCCGGTACATCATGAAACCTATGCCGCCGAGCAGCGCGAGCGGCGCAACGAGACCCCGCTCATCCGCGATTCGCGTGAACCACAGCGTCGGCATCGCCAGAAAACCGCAGAGCCAGGCGGTGACCGCGTGGCCGAGTTCATGAATCGGCATCGCCAGGAACATGCGCTGCAGCATGTGTCCGAATTCGCTGGCATGAAAAATCAGCGCGAGCAAGAGCATGCTCGGAATTGCGCCGATGCAGAATTTCAATTCGAGTTGCGGGTCGGGGACGACGCCTGCGTCGAACGGCACATCCCGGGACATCGCTACGGACAGCGAGGATTCATCGACCCGCATCGACGGCGTTTCGGCCGTCACATCTGCGCGTCCCTGCAATTTGATGGCCTCGGCCTTCGCGTAGTTTGCGCCGCAGCGGGGGCAAGTCGGTCCCGGCTCGCGTGGGGCCTGGCACCAAGGGCAGGTTGTAGTCACGAGCAGCGGCTCACGCGCGGCATCAGGTCCAGCTTCCAGGCCACGCGAGGCGGCGTGGTCGCCTTCATATGGCTTGCCGGCACATGCTCGCAGAACCGGCCGATGGACTCGATGCGCCGAATGAGGTTGATCACATAGCGGACACGCTGGACGCTCATCTCGGTCATGACATCGTTAGACTACGCGGCAGCGCGGCCCTGGGCAAGACTGGCGTCGCCCACGGTGGCGCCACAAGTCGGACACGTTGTCCGATTTCGTCTACAGGACACGCTATCGGACCTTCTCCGGGCCAGCGTGAAAAACTGCATGTCCGAAAACAGCTAGCGGATTAGCCGGGCAGTGGGCAACATATGGGCATGAAACTCGATTCGGATAGCTGTTATCAGGCACTGGTAAGCCGCGATCCCCGCTTCGACGGGCTCATGTTCGTCGGCGTTTCGTCCACAGGGATCTACTGCCGCCTGATCTGCAATTCGCGCCGGCCGCTGAAGCGCAACTGCACTTTTTATCCCAACGCAGCGGCTGCCGAACAGGCGGGGTTTCGCCCTTGCCTGCGCTGCCGCCCAGAAATCGCGCCCGGCAATGCCCGGGTCGACGCGCACAATCGGCTCGCCGTGACGCTCGGACGTCGCATCGAAGAAGGCGCACTGAACGAAATCAATTTGCCTCAACTCGCGGCGCAGATGGGCATCAGCGACCGGCACCTGCGGCGCGTGATTCAGGACGAATTCGGTGTTTCCCCGAACAAGCTGCTGGAAACGCAACGGCTGCTGACTGCGAAACTGCTAATGACAGATACCACGCTGCCGGTGACGGAAGTCGCGTACGCAAGCGGCTATGCAAGTCTGCGGCGCTTCAACGACGTCTTCAAGTCCCATTACCGCTTGAATCCGAGCCAATTCCGCCGTGGCGTTGGAAGTAACAAAGCGGCCGGACGCTTCGTGTTCGATCTTGCTTATCGCCCTCCGCTCGATTGGGACGCGTTGCTTCAGTTTCTGGAAAAGCGGCTTTACGCTGGGGTCGAGGCGATCGTCGATTCGGCTTATCTGCGCACCGTCAACATCGGTGGACACATCGGCTGGATTCGCGTGCAGCCGAGCTCGCGTCCCAACGCACTCTCGATCGAAGTTGCCCCCGAACTGGCACTGGTAATACCAAGAGTACTGAGGCGGGTGCGCAGGCTGTTCGACCTGGGCGCCGAGCCGGAGCGCATCGCGCAACGCCTGGGTGGGCTGGCCGCATCGTGTCCTGGCTTGCGCCTGCCCGGTGCGTTCGACGGCTATGAAGTCGCGATCCGCGCAGTGCTCGGCCAACAGATCAGCGTCAAAGCTGCGACAACGATCGCTGGCCGCTTTGCGAGAGCGTTCGGTAAAGCGGTCGTGACGCCCTTCCCGCAACTGTATCTGTTGATGCCGAGTGCACGGCGGATTGCGCAGGTCTCGCCCAGTGAGCTTGCGAAGATCGGCGTGACCTCGGCACGTGCACATACGCTGGTTGGCCTGTCACGCGCGATGGCGCAAAACCCGAACCTGCTCGAACCGGGCGCGGATGTGGAAGCGGCGATCGTGCGGCTCAAGGCCTTGCCGGGCATCGGCGAGTGGACAGCGCAATATCTGGCCATGCGTGCTTTTTCCTGGCCGGACGCGTTTCCTGCTACCGATCTTGGCATTCGCAAGGTGCTCGACGTCAACGGCGAGCGTGCAGTTCTCGCGCAGGCTGAACGCTGGCGACCGTGGCGCGCCTATGCCGCCATGCATTTGTGGAGAAAACTCGCATGAAAATCTGGATGACGACATTTGCAAGCCC
>Ga0326597_10004323_pt1 | contig 20025 bp, 26 predicted proteins | sample RVTome_12_FD_203789 | JGI IMG/M metagenome (GOLD analysis project Ga0326597, IMG submission 203789) | Soil microbial communities from uranium-contaminated site in the Upper Colorado River Basin, Wyoming, United States - RVT100D185 | ecosystem: Environmental > Terrestrial > Soil > Contaminated >...
GCGAACGGTCGGCCCAGCTCATCGACCACCTGAAGAAGGGCGATATGGCGAAGGAGGCCGAGCGGCTGCTGACCGACACCGGCTGGCTGCCAGAGCCGCTGCGCGCGGCAGACGCCGAGCCCGCGATGGACGGTCCCATCGAGGGCGAAGGCGAGACCGAGACGTTGCCGGAATTCCTCGCCGGCGACGATGACGACACCGCCGCCGAGGATCTGGACGAACCGCAGCCGCACGTCATCGCGGCCGAGTGAGACCAGCCCGCGGGACGGCTTCGGCCGTCCCGCTTCTCATCCCTCAATCCCAGGGCCTGGCTATCACGCCGGGCCCTTCTCTTTTCAGGAGCCCGCTATGAGCGACACCGACACGCCATCCATGCCATCGCCCGACTTTGCCGATTGGAGCCGAGAGCAAGACAACCATGACCGCATCGCGAAAGAACTGCGAACGGTGAACAAGGCCACCCTGTTCGATGCTCTTTCCGCGGCGGGGCTCACGATCGTCACCGTGAGCTTCGACGGCTACGGCGACAGTGGGCAGATCGAGAACATCGAGGCGAAGGTCGGTGACAATGCCGTCGATCTGCCCTCCGGCACGATTGAGATCGCGAGCCCGGTATGGGGCAGCACGGACATCAAGCGTCAGGCCCAGACGATCACCGACGCCATCGAAGCGCTCGCCTATGATTTCCTCGGCGCGACGCACTGCGGCTGGGAGAACAACGACGGCGCCTATGGAGAGTTCACGTTCGACGTCGCCGCCCGGACGATCACGCTCGAGTATAGCGAGCGCTACACGTCGTCCGAAAACTATACCCACGAGTTCTGAGGAGGCGACGATGGGACATTGCTACCACCACGCCCTCTCCTCCGTCAGGCAATGGGGCGGCGTCGCGGAAGACTATCTGCCGCTCCACCAATGGTTCGACGAGTCGAAGGCGATCACCGCCGACTTCCGGCATCGGGCGCTGAGGCATCATGCCGAAGGCATCTTCATGCTGGAGCGCTTCTTCGGCCCGACGATCACGATCTCGACCCGCCGCGTCGTGCCTGTGCGCCTGATCGGCGATCAACACGTCATCGAGGATCTCGGCTTCATTCCGAGCTTCGCCGATTGGGTGCGTTGCATCCGTCCCGAACCCTGGATGGGCCGCGCGCAGCCTATCCACAAGCTGGTCGATCCCTTCGCCGTGACGTCCGGCGGCCACGAACCTCCCGCGTTGCTTCCGATGCGGCGGGTCGCACAATCGTAAGGAGGCCACCATGAAAGTCCGAGCTATCCTCGAATTCGATCTCGAGGACGAAGACGGCGATCCAGTCACGGATCGCCGCGAATATGTCTGGGCCGCCGAGGCAACCGATGATGCCATTCGTGCGCGCCTGATGGGCCACGGGTTCCTCGCCGACGATACGCTGATCGGCACCTACGCGGTAAATGTCAGCATCGTCGACGACGCGACCGACAATCGCGATCCGGACGACCTCATGACCAACCACGGCGGTGTCTGGGGCGAGCATCCCGATCATCCCGTGGCATCGTGGATGTACGAGGTCGCCAACGGCGAAACGCGATCCGGCTACTGGCATTGGGTCGAGTCCAGCATCGAGGTCTCCGAACCCGCCGATCACGATCCGCCCGACCGGCCATAGCGGCAACCACCTTCAAACCCCACCCGAGCCCGGCTTCGCCGGGCTTTCGCATGTCTGGAGACCATCATGCCCACGTTCACTATCGAATCCACCTACCGCATTCCGATCTACCGCCAGCGCAGCTACCAAGCCGACACGCTGGCCGAAGCCTGCCGCCTCGCCACCGAAGACGATGACTGGGAGGGGCAGAAGGAGGACTACGAATCCGCCGGCGAGACCCACGTGACCGGCGCCTGGCCGGGCGACGTCCCGCCCTACAGCGTGCCGGCGCTTCCGGTCCCCACCCACTTCGGCGAGGCCCTTCAGCGCAAGGCCGAGCACTTCGAAGTTCTGCTCGGCCTGCTCAAAGTCTTCGCGTTTCCGCCCGATGGCGGCCTGGCCGACGAACCGTTCTGGCGCCAGCGGGTTCACGCCGCGATCGCGAAGGCCGAGGCGATCCTCGCAGGCGCCCGCGATCCCGACGACGAAGGAAGCGTGTCATGACCGAATACATCGTCAAGATCGCTTTCTGGCTGAGCGCTTTCGACAGCGTCAATGTCGAAGCACGCACCGACGCCGAGGCCATCGAGAAGGCGAAGGTGGCCGCTCGAACAGCGATGGAATCCACCGCCTATCCCGAGCACATCGACACGGACGAACGGCGCGAAGGCGTTATCGCCTACATCGACCGGCTGACTCCAGACGGTCGGGATGAGGTCATCGAGGACGTCGAATTCGACGACGACCGAATCCACGATGCGCCCGCCGCCTGACAACCGCTCCCACAATCCACCCCTCGAAGCCCGGCCACCGCGCCGGGCTTTCGCATTCTAAGGAGACTGACATGGCCGACTATTTCACCCATTTCTCGTGCCTTCTCGATGTCGGCACACCCGAGAACGCAGCCCGCGCTCTCGAACTCTACAACCACGCGCCAGCGGACGATGACGGGTTCTCCTTGTCCGACGGCTTCCTTCTCTCGTTGGACAGCGAGGGCAGATCGCAGCTCTGGATTCGCGACGACGCCACCGGCGATCCCGAACGGGTGATCGAGTTCGTCCTGCTGTGCGCGGAGCAATTCGACCTCAAAGGCCTTTGGGGCTTCGAATATGCCAACACTTGCTCGAAGCCGCGCCTCGACGCCTTCGGCGGCGGCGCACACGTCATTGATCTCGGCGCCCGCAAAAGCATCGGCTGGATCAGCACCAACGAATGGCTCGTCATCGCTCTCGATGGAGGCGACCCCGATGCCTGAGATCATCGAAACCACCGTCTATCGTCTCGATGAACGCGACAACGCGGCGAAGGATAGGGCACGCGCCTGGTATCGGCAGGCCGACTTCGACCATGACTGGTTCGAGTTCGTCTATGACGACTTCGAGCGCGTCTGCGCGATCATCGGCGTCGAGCTCAAGACCAGCCCCGTTCGCCTCTACGGTGGCGGCACACGACAGAAGCCCTGCATCTGGTTTTCCGGCTTCTGGAGTCAGGGCGACGGCGCTTGTTTCGAGGGGCGCTACGGCCACGCGACGGGCGCACCGAGGACGATTCGCGGTCATGCGCCGAAGGACGATGAGCTTCATCGGATCGCCGATGTCCTGCAGGCGATCCAGCGACGAAACTTCTACCAACTCCACGCCACCGTGACGCATCGCGACCGCTACCACCACGAATACAGCATGGCGATCTCGGTCGAGCGCGACAGCCCGACCTGGCAGGATATGACCGCCGACGCCGAGGAAACCATCATCGAGGCGCTGCGCGATCTCGCCCGCTGGCTTTATCGCCAGCTCGAACGCGAATACGACTACCTGACGTCGGACGAGGCCGTCGACGAGGCCATCACCGCCAACGCATACACCTTCACCGCTACCGGCCGCCATTTCGGCTGACGGTCAGCACCTCCCTTTCCGAACCTTGTGACGCCGCCCACGATCCTTGGGCGTGTCGTGCCTGGACGCCGCGCGGCGCCGGTCAACGGGCAAGCCGTTTCCGCGCACAGCGCGTGACCATCGCCGCTTCACGCCGTCCTTCGCCGAGACCGCCTAACGGAACGGAGGCGGAGCAGATGTGCAAGGTTCTCAACAAGCGAGTGACTGGCGTCCCAGCCGGAGCCGTCTATATCGGCCGCGGCAGCAAATGGGGAAATCCGTTCTGGATTGGCGCCGACGGCGATCGAGCCGCCGTCATCGCAAAGCACGAACGCTGGCTCGCAGATCAGCACCATCTGCTGCGCGCGCTCGACGAGCTGCGCGGTCGCGACCTCGTCTGCTTCTGCGCGCCGCTCCCCTGCCACGGCCACCTCCTGCGTCGACTGGCCAACGCCAGCCGGGACGAGCGGATTGCGTGGTGGCGCGCCGTGAAGGCGGCGGCGCGATGAGAGGGAGAGGGCGGCCGGAAGGGGTTTGAGCCGTGCGGTCCGAGAGAGAGCGCCGGCCGGCTCGCCCTTTCCCGCTCTCCCGAGGCTCCCTTCATGAACGATCTTTCTCAGATCGCGGCCGACCAGGCCGCGCCGCTGTCGCCTGTCCCTCATCCCGATGCCGCCGGCGCCATCATCGCCGCCGCCCAGCAACTCCTCCCTCATCTCGAGCACGGCCAGCGGGTCGACGCCGCGATCCTGCGCGCGGCCATGGAAGCCGAATTCGGCGCCTCCGACGCCTCCGGCGCCTGGGACTGGAAGACGGCTTATGACGCTTGCGAGGCCGCAACCGTCCTTTTCCTCCGCAAATACGGCAAGGCGCTGTTCCGCAAAGCCGACTCTCCGGCTTCACGACTTTCCGCCCTGACGAAGATCGCGGGGCTTCTCCCGACTCACACGCGCCGTTCGGCCGAGAGCGAGGCCTTCCAGCAGTTCTCCACGCCGACACCGCTCGCCCTGGCGGCATTGACCGCGGCCGCCATTACCCCGGCGGACCGGGTACTGGAGCCATCGGCCGGCACCGGGCTCCTCGCCATTCTGGCCGAGATTGCCGGCGGCGCGCTTGTCCTGAACGAGTTGGCCGAGACCCGGGCGACGCTGCTTTCCTCCCTATTTCCGGCCGTCACCGTCACGCGCTTTGACGCCGCCCAGATCGACGATCACCTCGATACCGCCGTCGTCCCGAGCGTCGTCCTGATGAACCCGCCCTTCTCGGCGATGGCGAACGTCGCCGGCCGCATGGCCGACACCGCCTATCGCCACATCGCCTCGGCCCTCGCGCGTCTCGCCGATGGCGGGCGGCTGGTGGCGATCACCGGCGCAAACTTCGGGCCCGACGCCCCGGCCTGGCGCGACGCCTTCGTCCATCTGCAGGAACGCGGCCGCATCGTCTTCACCGCCGCGATCGACGGCGCGGTCTATGCCAAGCACGGCACGACCATCGACACGCGGCTGATCGTCATCGACAAGACGCCCGCCGGGAACCCGGCCACCCTGCCGGAATCGCGGGGCATCGCGCCGGACGTGGCCACGCTGCTGAGCTGGATCTCCGAGCACGTTCCGGCGCGCCTGGCGCTCGCACCGAGCCTCGCGATCCCCGTGTCGGCCGCCGCTGCACCGCGAACGGTGCGGGGCTATCTCGCCCGCGCCGCTGCGGCCGGGCTGGCCAAGCCGTCCGTCGCCGATCCCGAGGCGATCGATCTCGATTACGAGACCATCGACTGGACGCCGCCCGAGGGCGCGCGTCTCAGCGATGCGATCTATGAGGAATACCGGCTCCAATCGATCCGGATTCCCGACGCCCAGGCCCATCCCACCAAGCTCGTGCAATCCGCCGCCATGGCCTCGGTCGCGCCGCCAAAGCCGAACTACCGGCCGCGCCTGCCGATCAATCTCGTCAGCGACGCCATGCTGTCCGACGCCCAGCTCGAGACGGTGGTCTATGCCGGCGAGGCGCATGGCGATTATCTCGCCGGCGCCTGGACGGTGGACGAGACCTTCGATCTCGTCACCGCCGCGCGCGATGATGCGCCGAACGCCGTCCGCTTCCGCCGGGGGTTCATGCTCGGCGACGGCACGGGCGCCGGCAAGGGCCGCCAGTCGGCCGGCATCATCCTCGACAACTGGCTGAAGGGCCGGCGCAAGGCGGTCTGGATTTCCAAGTCCGACAAGCTGCTCGAGGACGCCCAGCGCGACTGGTCGGCGCTCGGCATGGAGCGCCTGCTCATTACGCCGCTCTCGCGCTTCCCCCAGGGCAAGCCGATCCTCCTCTCCGAAGGCGTCCTATTTTTAACCTACGCTACGCTGCGGTCCGACGACCGCGGCGAGAAGCTTTCCCGCGTCCGGCAGATCGTCGAATGGTTGGGCTCCGACTTCGACGGAGTGATCATTTTCGACGAGAGTCACGCCATGCAGAATGCCGGTGGCGGCAAAGGAGAACGAGGCGATGTTGCGGCCTCGCAGCAGGGCCGTGCGGGCTTGCGCTTGCAGCACGCCCTGCCGGACGCGCGCGTGGTCTATGTCTCGGCCACGGGCGCGACGACCGTCCACAATCTCGCCTACGCCCAACGGCTCGGCCTCTGGGGCGGGGAGGACTTCCCTTTCGCCACCCGCGCCGAGTTCGTCGAGGCGATCGAGGATGGCGGTGTCGCCGCCATGGAGGTGCTCGCCCGCGATCTGCGGTCGCTCGGTCTCTACACCGCCCGCTCGCTCTCCTATGACGGCGTCGAATACGAGCTGACCGAACACCAGCTCACCGCCGAGCAGCGGCGCATCTACGACGCCTATGCCGGCGCCTTCGCCATCATCCACAACCATCTCGACGCCGCGATGCAGGCGGCGAACATCACCGGCGAGACCGGCACGTTGAACCGGCAGGCGAAGTCGGCGGCCCGCTCGGCCTTCGAGAGCGCCAAGCAGCGTTTCTTCGGCCACCTGCTTACCAGCATGAAGACGCCGACGCTGATCCGTTCGATCGAGCAGGACCTGGCCGACGGCCATGCCGCCGTCATCCAGATCGTTTCGACCGGCGAGGCGCTGATGGAGCGCCGGCTCGCCGAGGTCCCGACCGAGGAATGGAACGATGTTCGCGTCGACATCACGCCGCGCGAATACGTCCTCGACTACCTCGCCCATTCCTTCCCGGTGCAGCTCTACGAGCCATTCACCGACAGCGAGGGCAATCTTTCGTCCAGGCCCGCCTTCCGCGACGGCCAGCCGGTCGAAAGCCGCGAGGCCGTCGCTCGCCGCAATGAGCTGATCGAGCGGCTGGCTTCGCTCCCGCCGGTGCCCGGCGCGCTCGACCAGATCGTTCAGCGCTTCGGCACGGACCTCGTCGCCGAAGTGACCGGACGCTCGCGCCGCGTGGTGCGCAAGGGCGACCGCCTCGTCGTGGAGAACCGCGCGGCCTCCACCAACCTCGCCGAGACCGCCGCCTTCATGGACGACCTGAAGCGCATCCTGGTGTTCTCGGAGGCGGGCGGCACCGGGCGCAGCTATCACGCCGAACTGTCAGCCCGTAATCGACGCCTGCGGGTCCACTATCTGCTCGAACCCGGCTGGAAGGCCGATGCCGCGATCCAGGGACTCGGGCGAACGAATCGCACCAACCAGGCGCAGCCGCCACTGTTCCGGCCTATCGCCACCGACGTAAAGGCCGAGAAGCGCTTCCTCTCGACCATCGCACGCCGCCTCGACACGCTGGGCGCCATCACGCGCGGCCAGCGCCAGACCGGCGGCCAGGGACTCTTCAGACCAGAAGACAATCTGGAATCCCACTACGCCCGCGACGCGCTGCGCCAGCTCTACATGCTGCTCGTGCGCGGCAAGATCGAAGGCTGCTCGCTCCAGATGTTCGAGGCCGCCACGGGCCTGAAGCTCATGGACGCGAACGGCATCAAGGACGAACTGCCGCCGATCACGACCTTCCTCAACCGCCTGCTGGCGCTCACCATCGAGCTGCAGGGCGTGCTGTTCACGGCGTTCGAGCAGTTGTTGAACGCCAAGATCGAGGGCGCCGTCGCCAGCGGCGTCTATGACATCGGCCTGGAGACGCTGCGGGCCGAAAGCTTCGTCGTCACCGATCGCCGCGCGATCTACACCCATCCCGCGACGGGTGCGGAGACCCGCCTGCTTACCATCACCGAGCGCCGACGCAATCGTCCCGTGACGCTCGATGAGGCGCTGGGTCATCTCGCCGATCCCCGCGCCGCGCTGCTGGTCAACGAGCGTTCCGCCCGCGCGGCCGTGCAGATTCCGGCGCCGAGCCTGATGCTCGACGATGGCGAGATCGAACGCCGGGTTCGGCTGATCCGGCCGATGGAGCACCATCATGCCTCGCTGAAGATGATGGACGAGAGCCACTGGCACGCGGCGGAGCGCGATGCCTTCGCCGCCGCATGGGCCCGCGAAGTGGCCGAGGTCCCCGAGTTCGCCGACAGCACGATCCATATCGTCGCCGGCTTGCTGCTCCCTATCTGGAAGCGCCTGCCGAACGAGTCGACGCGGGTCTACCGGCTCCAGACCGACGCGGGCGAGCGCATCATCGGCCGCAGGGTCTCTCCGGACTGGGCCGCGAACGCCTCCGTGACCGGGGCCACCACCCTGACACCAGATGCGGCCTTCGCGGCGCTGATCGAGGGCCGAACCGTCCTCGACCTGGCCGACGGCTTGCAACTCCATCGGGTGCGCGTCATGGGCGCTCACCGCATCGAACTGTCGGGCTTCGCCGACACGATGCGCGACCGCCTGCGCGCCTACGGCCTCTTCAGCGAGATGATCTCCTGGAAGCTGCGCATGTTCGTGCCGACTGATGCGAACGGCGCCGAGGTGCTCGCGAAGGTGCTCGACCATTATCCGGTTGAGCGCATCGGCGAGCGGGCGGCCGCGTAATGCCCCGCCACGACGCATCCGAATTGGCCCACCGTCTCGCGCGCGATGCCGAGGCGGTGTGCCGCCACTACCTCTCGGCCGGACGGCGGGAGGGCCGCTACTGGCTGGTAGGCGACGTGCGCAACACGCCAGGCCGCTCGATGTTCGTTCGGCTCAAGGAGTCGCCAAAAGGGCCGGCCGGCAAATGGACCGACGCCGCCACCGGCGAGCATGGCGACCTGCTCGACGTCATCCGCGAAAGCTGCGGCCTGGTCGACTTCAAGGACGTCGCCGATGAGGCGCGTTCGTTCCTCAGTTTGCCGCATCCCGAACCGGAGCCGGATCGGCATCGATCGCGAGCGCCGGTTGCCCCTATCGGATCGCCGGAGGCGGCACGACGACTGTTCGCCATGTCGCAGCCGATTTCTCGTACTCTCGTAGAAACGTATCTCCGCAATCGCGGCATTACGGCTTTGCACGGAACCGGAAGCCTGCGCTTCCACCCGCGCTGCTACTATCGGCCGGACGAGCACAGCCCGACCGAGACCTGGCCGGCGATGATCGCTTCCGTCACCGATCTCGCGGGGCATCTGACCGGAGCGCACCGCACCTGGCTCGATCCCGGCGGCTTCACCGAGGCGACGCTCGGCAAGGCTCCGATCGATACGCCGAGACGGGCGATGGGCGACCTACTCGGTCATGCCGTTCGATTTGGCGTGGCGGGCGAAGTCGTGGCGGCCGGCGAGGGCATCGAGACGATGCTGTCGTTGCGATGCGTCCTTCCCACCCTGCCGATGGTCGCGGCGCTCTCGGCCGCACATCTCTCCGCCATCCTGTTCCCGGACACGCTGCGGCGACTCTACATCGCCCGCGACGACGATCCCGCCGGTGACGGCGCGATGGCGACGTTGATCGAGCGAGCGCAGGAGGCCGGGATCGAGCCGATCGTGATCTCGCCACGGCTCGGCGACTTCAACGAGGATATCCGCCTGCTCGGGATCGACGCGCTTCGGGCCGCGAGCCGGGTGCAGATCGCGGCGCAGGACGTCGCCCGCTTCATGGAACTGGCGGCATAGCCGGAACGGGATGAGAGGCGGTTCGCCAGCGTCGTCGCCACAGGGTCGGCGGTCCTGCTTTCCCTCAGCGTCGGAGAGGACCACGCCCACGGCCTTCTGAGAGGGCGATCGGGCAGCAAGCGGCCCGGACCGGCAACCTTGTGGGCCGACTATTTTCCGTCGGCGGCCGAGGCCGCCTTTACATCGCGAGACAAAATAGTCGGCCCCCTTCGGTCCTCCGCTGAGGCTTCGGCGCTCCGCTGCGCTGCGGGTGCAGGTCCGTTCCGCCCGCTGCCTTCGTCGCCATGAAGGCCGCGATGGGCGCGGTCGATCCGACAAGGAAAGCCGCGATGACCACCGACCACGATGACGATTTCGAGCCGCACCACAACTCATCCCCAACCGACCAGGTCCTCCACGAACTCCAACTCTACGGCTACCGTCCCTTCCACGACGAGCCCGATCCCAGGCCGCTTCCCGAAGCGCAGATTCTCGCCGGCAGCATCTCCGACATCTTCGACGCCCTCGTGGTGGCGCTGGCCGACTCCCGCCTCGAACCCGACCTCGAGGACCTGCTCTGGTCGACGGTGAACGTCTTTCACCGGGCCATCGACCGGATCGAACGCGAACTCGACTACAACGAGCTGGCGCAGCAACGCGCGCAACGGGAACAGGATGGCAGCGAGGTCAAGTCCGTCGAGCTGGAACGCCTGACAGCGGAAGGCCAGACGCTGATCGAACGCCGTAACGCCTTCGAGCTGATGCGCGACCAAGCCGCCGACCAATTCGAGCACCACATCCATTCGACCTGGCGACCGCGCAACGGGTCGAAGGTCAACCATCGCAATCTCACCGCGGCGATGATCGACAGCCGCGACTTCCTGGCAGCAAAGAAGCGCGCCGACAACCAGGTGCTCCTGCCTCCGGGTCCGAAGGTCGCACTCACCGGCGGGCTCGACTTCAACGATCACCGGCTGATCTGGGCCAAGCTCGATCAGGTCCACGCCAAGCACCCCGACATGGTGCTGCTGCACGGCGGCTCGCCCAAGGGCGCGGAATTGATCGCCGCCAAATGGGCCGACAACCGCAAGATCCCGCAAATCGCCTTCAAGCCGAACTGGACGAAGCACGCCAAGGCCGCGCCATTCAAGCGCAACGACGCCATGCTCGATGTGCTCCCGATCGGGGTGATGCACTTCCCCGGCACCGGCATCCAGGACAACCTCGCCGACAAGGCGAAGAAGCTCGGCATCCCGGTTTGGAAGTTCGGCGGCGCGTGAGCGCCGCCTTTTCACCGTCCGCAATAACGTAAACCCGGAGAAGTGGATCGGTGGGGCTTTGCGAAAAACCGCCCTTCAGTCCGGTTCACCCGTCACAGCGATTCGGGCCGCACGAGCATAGTGCGCCAACTCCGTATCGTTCTCGATCAGGCCATCGAGCAGCGCCTTCATATCGCTCTGATCGGACGCCGACTGAAACGGCCCCGGCTGCCGCTCGATCGCCAGCACCGCAATGGAGAGCGCCTTCTTCAGCAGATGCAGGTCGCGACCCGCGAATTCCGCCATGCCGCATGCCTCAACCATCTTGTCGACTCGTAAGCACACCTTAGCCGATCGGTCAGCGCCCCGTGAGGATAACGAGGTTTCACACATTGTCGGCGACGGCCTTTGAGTGGCGGCTCTGTCGGCGGGTGCCACCCCGCGTCTATCGGCGCTGATCCTTGGTCCGCCCGAGAGGCCTGACGCCATCAACCCACAAGGGGTCGGCTTACGCTGAAGCGTGCCGCCGCTCTGTCTTCGCCTACGCGGTGATTGCGGCCCTCGGCCGGACACATCGGGCGCCTGTCGCGCGGGGATGGCCCCGCCTCAGCACAGGAGCCGGATCAATGTCTCAAGCCCTCGCATTCGCCAACGGCTGGAACCTCGCCACCACCCTCATGGTCTGCGTCGTCGTCTTTCATGCTGACGGTGGCAACTACGGCGTCATGCTCGCCGCCGAATATGACGGCGATCCCGGCGCCGTGATCCACGAATTCGACCCCTTCCAACCATGAAGGGGCGAATTGCCACGTAAGCTTCACCGCAGAAGGCCAGCGGGATTTCCGCTCCCGCTGGCGCCTGTTTGCGGCTATACTTGTGGTCGCGCCGTGGTGGTGGTGGAAGGCGCGACCGTCAGACCTTTATCTCACGGAGCACGCCGCCATGATCTTCATCGGTATCATCGCCAGCATCGCCGCGATCGGCGTTCTCTGCTGTCTGCTCTTCTATCTCGCGGTCTATGCGCTGCCCTTGTTCGCTGGCGTCACATTCGGCGCATGGGCCTACGGCACAGGCGCGGGATGGCTCGGAGCTATTGCCCTTGGATTTGTCGCGGGCTTGGTCACTCTCGGCGTCGGCCAGCTCCTGCTCGGGTTCGTGAAGCCGCTCTGGCTAAGGCTCGTGATCGCCATCGCCTTCGTCGCGCCGGCCGCAATCGCCGGCTACCACGCCACCCACGGCATAGTGAAACACACCATGCCGTCCGAGACGTGGCAGGTCATCTTCTCGGTGGTCGGCGCCATTGCAGTCGGCGTCACGGCATTCGTTCGCGTGACGACGTTGGCCGGGCCCACGCCCTCGGGGCAAGGCGGAATCGCGCGCGCTTAAGCACGCTGCATCGAAGGGGCAACCCAACGCGGCTTCCATTCGCCGTCCTTGTCGTCTGTTGGCAGGACGATGCCACGGAGCGCGCCTCGACTAGACCCGAGCGGCCCACATCGAAGCCCTTCGGGAAACGCAAGCCAGTCTGCGAAGAGGTTCGCTCAGCACCACGATGGCGAATCCCTGAGGCGTCTTTCGTCTGCGCTGCCGGGCGACGATCCCGCTTTCGTCCGCCGGACGCCGATACGGAATGTCGCGCTAAACGTGCCGGTCCCGCGGGGAAGGCGACGGGTCGAGCCATGTTCTCCTCGATACACCTCTGTCTGACCGAGCACTCCAAGCGGCCTCTTCGATGGGCTGATCTGGCCGAAGGCCGGCTGCGCCTCGACCGCCTATGCCGCAATGGCGCCGATCGACTTTCTTCCCCTGCCGGCTTCGCCGGCATTCCTCGCGAAACAACAAAGTCGCTTGGCTGCCATCCTCCGCTGCGCTTCGGCCTGCAAGCAGGTGCGCCGTCGATCGCCTCCGGCCAACCGATCGCCATCGAGGCCGCATGGTGCGGGCTCGAAACAGAGATCAAGGAGAACTACCATGGCGACCATCGGCACCTTCAAGAAGACCGGCAACGAGTTCAGCGGCCAAATCATCACCCTCAGCGTCCAGGCGAAGAACGTCCGCATTGTTCCCGAGGCCAACCGCTCCGGCGAGAACGCCCCCAGCCACCGCGTCTTCGTGGGCCGCGTCGAGATCGGCGCCGCCTGGGCCAAGCGCTCCAACGAGGGCCGCGATTACCTGGGCCTCAAGCTCGACGATCCGAGCTTCACCGCTCCGATCTACGCCAACCTCTTCGACGACGAGGGCGGCGAGGGATACAGCCTGATCTGGTCCCGCCCCAACGGCCGCCGCGCCGACTAACCGCCTGCGACGCCCCGCCCGATCCTCGGGCGGGGCAAGGCCTTCGAGGCCGGTGATCCGGCTTTCCGTCTTGTCGGTTTTCCACGTTGACGGCTTTGCACGTTTCCGCCGCTGCGGCGGCGCGGATCGCGTGCCCGAGTCGGATCCCAACCCCGACTCGCCGAGACTCATGTCTCAGCTTCCTCCACCGTCTCATCCAGAAGATCGGCGGGTCTCACGCCCAACGCTTCCGCCAAATGCCACATCGTCAACAGCGTGACGTTTTGTTGGCCCCGCTCCATGCCGCTCACATAGGCGCGGTCCACACCCATTTTCACGGCGACCGCCTCCTGGCTCAGACCGGCCGCAACGCGATACTTCCTGACGTTAGCTCCAAAGATTCTGCGAATGTCCATCCGCAGGATAGGAGGCAATCGTGTATTTTATCGCTACGTGTTATAATACACGGCCACAGGGCCTGCGCCCGATGCTGCAAGAGGGTAGACGCGATGCGTGAAAAGCATCGGGAAATTTCAGCTATCGGTCTGGTTTGCATTGGCGATGCGGATACGATCGGTTAACCAAAGAAGATGGGCGCGTCGATGACCGTCATTGCTTTCCAGGATCGTCCGCCCGACGGCGACCGCCTGACGGGCTACGACGAAAGCCATCTTGCCCTCTATATTCGGCTCCTTGACGCCGCCGCCGAAGGCGCCGATTGGCGTGAGGCGGTGCAGATTCTTTTCGGGCTCGATCCCGACGGCGATCCCGACCGCGCCCGGATGGTTCATGACAGCCATCTCGCCCGCGCCCGCTGGATGACCACCACCGGCTATCGCGAACTCCTCCGTCCCCGCGTGTCTTAAAGCAAGACACTTCTCGGTTGTGGGAGGCATCACGCCGCCCAGATTTGGGGACTTCCGCCGCGCCTCGTCGGCGGCGAGGCTTTGCGTGCAGGGGGCCACTCAAGCGCGGACGAGGAGACGCGTATGGCCGAGCCGCCCGATTGGCGATTGCAGACAACCGAACGCGCGCTGAACCGGCTAGAGCGGCAAGGGTTCGCGTGGGAGTTTCTGCGCCGGAATCCCGACTATCGCAGCGACTATAGCCGGCTGCGCAGCACACCGGGCAGCCGACCAAGCGCTTCATCGCCCCATAGGAGCGCGGCCCGGAAATGGGGGTTGCGATTTCCTGTTCGATCCCGATCGCTCTGCCAGTGAAACCGCGATCTTCTGGCGACCCGAGGTTGTCGCCAGCGTTCTGATGCTTGCAGCGGCGCCGGCCGGCTTTCGCACTGCCAAGCGGCTCGAGCAACTCGACCTGACCCACGCCACATTGCACACGCAGCCCGAAGGCGAAGGTGCGATCATATTAGCCGATCCCGACGGTGATCATCATTTGGTCGCCGGCGCTATCGATGCGGCTCAACCGCTTGCCGTCCTGCTGCCGCTCGACGACAACTTCCACATCCGCGCCGAAGCGGCATTGCGATTCCAACGCCGCCTATTTGGACGTGCCGCCGGTCCGCTACCGCGCGCGCTCACGCTTACACCACGCCACCGCCTGCGGCTGGTGCGGATGGTGCGCGCGCTCGATGGCCGATCCTCGGGCGCCAGCTATCGCGAAATCGCCGGCGTGATTTTCGACACGCCCTGGCAGTCCGCCACCGAATGGAAAACGTCGTCCATCCGCGCCCAGACGATCCGCTTGGTCAAGGATGCGCAGACAATGATGCACGGCGGCTATCTCCGCCTGCTCGCCGGCCGCTGACCCGCACGCCGGCTCCCGCCGTGCGTCATCAAAGGGGTACGCGCACAGAGGGGTCTCACTCCGTCATCCACCCTGACGCCGGTGGTTCGCCATCGTGGTCGCTGCTTCGCCACCGCACGCCGGCGGCGCAGCCGACGCACCGGAGGCCCCGATGTCAGCAGCGCGACCCGACTCCCCGCCACGCTATCTCCGCACACCCGAGGCGGCGCGCTTCCTCGGTCTGTCCGGTCGCACGCTCGAGAAGCACCGCACCTACGGCACGGGACCGGTCTATCGCAAGCTGGGTGGCCGCATCGTCTATGCCCTCGACGATCTACAAGCTTGGGCCGATCGCGGCACACGGCAGTCGACGTCGGATCCGGGCCACGGTGTTGTCCACCCTGCGAAGCCACAAGCGACGCCGGCCGGTGGAATGCCCGTGCGACGCGGCGGCGCGTCATGATCGTCGCGATCCTCAATCAGAAGGGTGGTGTTGGCAAGACGACACTCGCGCTGCATCTCGCCGGTGAATGGGCCAAGCGAGGAAAGCGCGTCGTTCTCATCGACGCCGATCCCCAAGGCTCGGCGCTCGACTGGTCGCAGCAGCGAGCGCGCGAAGGCCTGGCACGGCTGTTTGGTGTCGTCGGTCTCGCACGAGATACGCTTCATAGCGAAGCGCCGGAACTCGCCCGAGGCGCCGATCATGTGGTGATCGACGGGCCGCCGCGTGTCGCCAGCCTGATGCGGTCCGCGCTGCTTGCCGCCGACCTGGTGCTGATCCCCGTGCAGCCATCGCCTTTCGATGGCTGGGCGTCCGCGGAGATGCTCTCGCTGCTCGGCGAGGCGCGGATCTACCGCCCCCAGCTCGCCGCCCGCTTCGTGCTGAATCGCTGTGGCGCGCGCACGGTCATTGCCCGCGAGACGGCCGAGACGCTCGCCGATCACGATCCGCCGGTATTCACCAGCACCGTCGGCCAGCGCGTCGCCTTCGCCGACGCGGCGCGCTCCGGCCGCCTCGTCTCGGAGATCAACGAACGCAGCCCCGCCGCGCGCGAGATCACCGCACTCTGCACCGAGGTCGGGAGGATCGCGCCATGACGGAGCGATCCCACAAACGTGCCTTCACCGCACGTCCAGCCGATCCTGAGAGCTGGGTGAAAGCCCCCGATCCGCGCCCGGCGCGCGGCGGCGACGCCGCCAATTTCACCGCACGCCTCACCATCGACGTCACGCCCGACATGCGCGGCCAGATCAAGATCGCCGCGTTCCAGCGCGGCGTGACTGTCGCCGACATGCTGCGCGAACTGCTCGCCCGCGAATTTCCCCCAACCGAAGGAGGTACGCCATGAACGGCGCTCCTGACTTGCGTCGCGTTGCGACGCCGACTGTGGTTGGTCTGACCCACGTCGAGCTGACCTGGATTGAGAAGAAGATCGAGTGCTGGATTCGCTTCGGCCAGGACGTCCACGAACAGATTCTCGACCGCCGACGGCGCGTCGTCAGCTTCCCGCCTCATAGCGTCTTCGCCTTTGTCCGTTGGGCGGCCAACGACTTTGGCACGATCATCTCGCGCATCGACATCGTGCGCGCGATCTCGCCGGGCGAACCCTATCAGACGCTGCCCTTCGTGCGTCCCGGCGGCGACATTCTGCTGAAGGCCGAGAGCTGGCCGAAAGTCGAGCGCGTTCTGCAGATCGTCGACGCGATCGAGGCGATCGGCATCAATCCCGCCGAGGTCTCGCCGCATCATTGGCGACACGTTCACAATCGTCTCGCTGCCGGCCAGGAGCCGCGCAGCTACACGGCCGAGCAGCATCGGGCCATCCTTCTGCGCCGCAGGGTCGAGCCATGACCCGCTTCGGCTACGTCATGACGACGTACTTCACCGTGATGCTAGTCGGCGGCCTGTCGTTCATCCACATCACGCCGAGGCTGATCTGGAATGCCTCCGCCAGCACACCGGTCGGGCTCTATTCGATCGATCGATCGCCGCGGCTCGAAGTGACCGACCTGGTCGCCGTCAACGCTCCCGAGCCGCTCGCATCGTTCCTCGCCGAGCGCGGCTATCTGCGGCGCGGCATCCCGCTCATGAAACGCGTCGCCGGGCTGCCATGGCAACAGGTCTGCCGCACTGGCGCACACATTACCGTCGACGGCATCGCGATGGGCGAAGCGCTGAGACGCGACCGTCTCGGCCGCGATCTTCCCGTCTGGCAGGGCTGCCGGCGCATAGCCGACGGCGAAATCTTCCTCATGAACTGGTCCGTCGTGGACAGCCTCGACGGCCGCTACTTCGGCCCAATTTCCGCACGCTCGATCATCGGCCGCGCCACCCCGCTGTGGACCGATGAAGACGGCAACGGCCGCTTCGAATGGCGCGCCGCAACGCGGTGAACGACGCGCCTATCCGCCCACACCGCAACACAAAGGAGATATCCATGACGCAGATCGGTCAATTCACCCGCGAGAACGCCCGCTTCGTCGGGCGCATTCACACGCTCACTCTCTATCGCGATCTCACCATCGTTCCGGCCGAGCCGTCCGATGTCGAGAACGCGCCGGACTATCGTATTCATCACGGCAACGACGACGGACCGGAGATCGGCGCGGGCTGGAAACGCACCGGCGAAAAGGCCGGCGACTACGTCTCCTTGCAGATCGACGATCCCACGCTGGCCCAGCCGATCCGCGCAAATCTATTCCAATCGACCGACGACAAATCCGCCTGGAATCTGCACTGGAATCGACCGTCCAAGCGCGGCGAGCGGGGCTGAACGATGTCCGCGTCGCGCCATCACGCTGTCGTCGGGCGGCCAGACGCCGTCCGACTGACAGCTATCCTTCTCCTTTCCGGCACGCTCCTTGGTGCGCCGTTAACCGCCACGGCGAACGCTCAGCATGCACCGGCCGCACGGACGGCGCTGACCCATCCGTTCGCCGTCTACATTGCAGAGGCCGCACAGCGCTTCGGCATCCCCGCTGCGTGGATTCGCGCCGTCATGCGCGCGGAAAGCGCTGGCGACGTGCGTGCGATCTCCTCTGCCGGCGCGATGGGCTTGATGCAGATCATGCCGGATACCTGGGCGGAGCTGCGCGTCCGCCATAGGCTCGGGCGTGATCCTTACGATCCGCGCGACAACATCCTGGCCGGCGCCGCGTACTTGCGCGAGATGTATGATCGCTACGGTTCGCCGGGTTTTCTTGCGGCCTACAACGCGGGACCAGGGCGCTACGAAGAGTATCTCGCGGGCCGCCCGTTGCCGGCCGAGACCCGCGCGTATGTCGCCGCGTGGGTCCCTTCCTTCGGCGGCGGTGAACTGCCCGGCGCGATCACCGTCGCCGCAGCCGATCCTCGCGCCTGGACTCGTGCGCCGTTGTTCATCAGGCGTGCTGACAGCATCGGAGGTGTCGTTCCAGCGCAGCCGGAACGCCATCCGAATGACGCCCCGGCGGCAGCTCCGATGCGCGAGGCTTCCGCGATCATGCCGCACTCTGCTGGCCTGTTCGTCGCGCGATCCGTTGCCCGAGACCCGCGATGACGGGCGTCAGCCTCTTTCGCAGTCTGGCGTGCCCCGTCGCATCATGGAGTGCGTGGAGGGGGAAGCAGGCCAACACAACCGCACGATGGCAGGATAAAGGGGCGCGATGTGCGCCTCGGTTCGGTTGTGCTTTTTCAAGGGCTTACGCTGCGAATTCGCGAGGTGCGCCTGACCGGCGCAGCCTGCGGCTTCCGCGATTCTCCAAGTTTATCCGCGCGATGGCGCGATGTGCGACCTCGCGCCCATGAGCAGCGAGGACGATTTCCGCATCCGGCCTGGCCGCATCCGCTCGACGAGCGCGCAACGCGCGAGACCGTTCATCGCCCAGGCGCTGGCCGCCGCCCAGCGCGCGGGCGGATCGGTCTCCAGGAAAGGGACGATCAGTCCCGGCCACCGCTCGCGGTTCGGCCGCGGCCAGCGTGCATCGCTGCAGGCCAATCGGCTCATCACGTCGCGCTCGCGCGGCGCCGTCGTCAAGGCGCGTGTGGTCCGCCACGGCGGACGCAGCGCGCCGCTCGCAACCCACCTGAACTATCTGCGCCGCGAGGGCGTCACCCGGGACGGAGAGAAGGCCCTGTTGTTCGGCCCCGGCGCCGACGACGCCGATCGACAAGCGTTCGCGGAGCGGTGCGAGGATGACCGGCATCATTTCCGGTTCATCGTCTCGCCCGACGACGCCGTGGAGATGTCCGACCTCAAGGGCTTCACTCGCGATCTCGTCGGGCAGATGGAGAAAGACCTCAGCACCAAGCTCGATTGGGTCGCCGTCGATCACTGGAACACCGAGCATCCCCACGTCCACCTGATCGTGCGCGGCGTGCGCGAGGATGGCGAGAATCTCGTCATCTCCCGCGATTACATCAAGGAGGGAATGAGGGATCGTGCCCGAGATCTGATCACGCAGGAACTCGGGCCGCGCACCGATCACGAGATCCGCCGCACGCTCGAACGTCAGATCGAGACCGAGCGCTGGACGAATCTCGATCGGCAGCTCACCCGCGACAGCTACCGCACCGGCGTCGTCGACCTCGCGCCGCGGCCCGACCGCCAGCCTGACGAATTTCATGCGCTCAAAATTGGACGCCTGCGAAAGCTCGAGTCCCTCGGCCTTGCCGACCAGATCGGGCCGGGCCAGTGGACTATTTCGGATAACGCCGAGATGACGCTGCGCCAGCTCGGCGAACGCGGTGACATCATCAAGCGCATCCATCGCGGCCTGACCGAACACGGGATCGAACGCGGCGTCGCGAGCTATGTGCTCGCCGGCGAAAGCCTGGACGATCCCGCCGTCGGCCGGCTGGTCGCCCGCGGCCTCGACGATGAGCTGAAGGGCACAGCCTATGCCGTGATCGACGGCACAGACGGACGGACCCATCACATCAAGTTGCCCGACCTCGACGCCGCCGGCGACAGCGCGCCCGGCTCGATCGTCGAGTTGCGCAGGTTCGATGACGCGAAGGGGCAGCGTCGCGTCGCGATGGCAGTCCGGTCGGACCTCACCATCGAGCAGCAGGTCACGGCGACAGGCGCCACCTGGCTTGATCGGCAGGCGATCGCTCGTGAGCCGGTTGCGCTCGGCGGCGGAGGCTTCGGCGCGGAGGTTCGTGAAGCCCTGGACCGGCGCGCCGAACATCTGATTGGGCAAGGTCTGGCCGAACGTCAGAAGCGTGGCGTCAGCTTCAGCCGCAACCTGATTGAGACGCTGCGCCGGCGCGAGCTGGACGCCGTCGGCGCCAG